>Ga0315279_10006688_pt1 | contig 14488 bp, 11 predicted proteins | sample YL17G06_20_MG_FD_203694 | JGI IMG/M metagenome (GOLD analysis project Ga0315279, IMG submission 203694) | Sediment microbial communities from Yellowstone Lake, YNP, Wyoming, USA - YL17G06_20 | ecosystem: Environmental > Aquatic > Freshwater > Lake > Sediment | place: USA: Wyoming | collected... | reverse complement strand
GACGATCTGGTCGGGCGAGAGCTGATGCCGCCGCGCCAGGGCGGCGCGGCTGGTGGTGCCGGCAAGATACTCCCGGACCACCTGCATCTTGAACTCGGTCGTGAAGGCTCGTCGCGCTGCCATGAGGCTCGCTCCTTTCCTCCCTCAGGCAAGCTACCACCTTCTCCCCGGTTCCGTCCAGCCGACGGGGTCCAGTCCAGTCCGATGCTGTTCCGGCACGTCGCCTGCGTGCGGCGGTCACTGGTGCCGCGTCTGTGCTCGGGTCACCGAGACGTGGGGGAATCCCAGTGTATGCCCGGTGCGTAGTGTGCCATGCGCCTCTGTCGCCCCTCCCCACCGCACGGGCTCCCCCGATGCGATCGGCTACGCGCCCTGTTCTACCTTCCGCGGATCGTCCGCAAGCATTTGCAGAATATGGAGGTGTTGGTGGTGTGTCCCAGACCGCACGAGGAGTCTGTGGCGCCTCGTCGCACAGCCGACGGCACTAACAAAACCGCCGCCAAGTCCCCCATCGCGTCCTGGAGGCTCGCAGGGGCATTGCGCAACATTACGGGCATTCCGGGCGAGATCATTGCCCACTAGAGACCAGGGCGACGCGGGAGCGTTGACTTGCTCGCGCGCGCGCGATGCACCCACAACGCGCAGATGTCATTCTTCCGGCCGATTACACATGCCCCGATGCACGCGGCACGGTCCGCTCCTCAGCTCGGACCTGGATCTTCGCTGCGCCAGCGTTCAGCGCACACGAGGGCGACGTCGCGGCGGTACCGGTAGGCTACCCCAGCCACTCGCTGCAGACGAGCACCGGTACCGCTTCCTCTTCCCCTGTTCGTTGCCGATGTTCGACCCGCTCCGCCATGTTGTGCCGGTGATAGGCCGCGGTGAGCTCCGACAGAAGCTCATCTCCGGTCAGAGCGTTACGCTTGATGACATTCAGGTCCCTCCCGACGGCCGGCGAGACACTGCCGCCGCAGAAGGCGCGCTCGAGTTCGCTGATCTCATGGCGGGTCCGCTCGTCGTCTACACAATCGTAGGCGGCTCGCAATGCTCGGTGGACGTACTGCTGTACACGGGTGAGTCTCGTGACGTGCCGTCGTTCCGCCTCACGGCGATGCACTTCCTCTGCGAACAGCGCCCTGACGCGCATTGCCGCGGCGTTGAACCCCGGCGGCACCCTAGCGCCCTCCGTCTCCGACGTGCAGCGGACAGCCCGCAGGATCGAGGGGACGTCCCGCGTGGTGACACGTCCCTCTTCATCGACCAGGAAGAGCTGGTGGAAGCGCCCTGCGCGGCAGAACACGTAGAGCCCATCGCTGGCCGACGGCATGCGCGTCCGGATGCCGTCCCGCAGGCCAGCGATTCGTGCGAATTCCGCCGGGTCGTCCCGCCGCAGACGCCGCAGGAATTCCTCCGCCTCGTTGAGGTCGGCGAGATCGCCTTCATCCTCCTCGTACAAGCTGAGCTTGTCCGAGTCCTGCCCGTAGATGGCGTACATCGCCTCTTCGTTCACCTGCTCCGACTCATCGAGGATCTTGGAGTCCTCGCCGATAGTGTCCTGGATCTCCTGGATGCGGCGGTGGAGACGGTCACGAAGTCCCAACTGCTTCTCGATACCGGTCTCGGGCAGGAAGTTGTATGCGTTGATCGTGTCATGCTCTGAACCGATGCGGTCGATCCGACCGAACCGCTGGATGAGTCGGACCGGGCTCCAGTGGAGGTCGTAGTTGATGATGTTGTTGCAGTCCTGAAGGTTCAGTCCTTCCGCAAGGACGTCCGTCGCGATGAGGATCGACAACTCCACATCATCCCGACGGAATCGGTAGGATGGGTTGGCCCTCGGCGCGAAGCGACCGACCGCGCGGGTCTTGTCGTGCTCGTTGCTGTAGACCACGCCGACGTCGGCACGGGCATGGCCGGGGTTCAGGTTCTCGTGGAGGTAGCGCGCCGTGTCCGCGTACTGCGTGAAGATGAGCGCCTTTTGCCCACGCAACGGATCGCGCCCCAGCATCTCCTGGAGCACCTGCAGCTTTGCGTCCTGAGTCGGCGTGATCGGCTCGACGAGAGAGAGCATCTCGCGCAGCAGCTCGACATCATGGCGCAGCGCTTCCTCAAGGCTCGGGCAGTCGAAGTCCTCGGCGGCGTACCGCTCGCTGACCGCGCGGAGCGCCTCGGTCAGCGCTGCTTCCTCCGTCTCGTCGGACGCGTACAAGATGGCCTGCGCCTCCTCGCCCGCGGGGACGATGCCTTGGAATAGCGCCGCCAGGAAGCCGTCGTGCACCGAGATCAGGCGGCGGAGCGTCTCTGTGAACGCGAAGACGCTCGACTCGAATCGCTTGAAAAGCAGCACGTGCATGAGCCCGCGCAGCGTGGCGCCGGCGCGCTGCAGCGAGACATATGGCTCGATCCGCTGGCGACCGGGCTTGACGTAATGCCAGAGCCCGTACCGGGCGTACGTGAGTTCATCCGGGGGGAGCCGCCTCTGGCTGACGCCGGATGAGGTCCCGATGTACCGGCGCAGACGCTGATAGAGCCCTTGGTAGGCGTCTTCGATGCTGTACTCTACCGTCACGAGGTTGCGCTTCGGGAAGAACTGCCGTTTGCCGTTCACCAAGATGTAAGCCCGCCTCCGACCTAGGCGATACTCGTCGAACCGGGACTGGTCGATGGGCTTCCCGGTGTCGACGTCGTATCCGTACCAGCGAAGGATGTCGTTCCGACGTCTCCGGATGAGGATGTGCGAGAGAAGGTCTTGAAGCTTGCGTTCTCCGCGCTCAATGTGCTCGAAATACTGCTTCAGGTCCGGGGGATCGATCGGCATGTCCGTGCGATCGTCTTGGTGGAACAGGCGGATCTGGTGGTAGACGTCCCACGCGGTCTTGTTGCGCGGCGTGGCCGTCAGGAAGCAGCACCGCTTGCCGCCGACAAGGAACTGCTCGAGCAGCTGGTAGCGCTGCGTGTTGGAGTACCGGAAATTGTGGCTCTCGTCGAGGAGTACGAAGTCACGGTCGTGGTAGAACCCGTTGTCGGAATCCAACAGATCGATCCCGCGGTCGTCCTCCCGAAGCATCCCCATCGACAGGACTGCGGCGTTCAGGTGGTACTTCTCGTCGTACCCTTTCCACATGTCCTCAAGGCTTGCGGGGCAGATGATGAGTGGCCGACAGCGATGCCCCCGCTCGAAGTGCTTCAGCACGGCGGCGCCCATGTAGCTCTTCCCGAGGCCCACGACGTCCGCGATGAACGCGCCGCCGTAAAGCCTAATCATTCGGACGGCCCGCCTCACCGCCTCCCGCTGGAACTCCGTCAGGTCTGTCCAGAGCTCGTCCTTCCAGAGTGGATCCCTTTCCTGCTCCTCATCCTCCAGACGGTCCTTCACGAGTGTATACAGGGTCTTCAGGTAGATATCCCACGGGCTGACCGGGGCCATCGCCCACGACTGCCGGATCTCCGTCATGAGCGCTTCGTCGAACTCCTGCCCCTCGTTCCAAAGCTCGTCGAACCACTTCGTGAGCGCCTCGTGGTTGGCATTCCCGCTCACGAGGATGTTGAGCTCGGTGTTGTGGGTGATCCCGCATAGCGTCAGGTTCGACGAGCCGACGATGGCGATCCCCTGTTCCTCGCGCGGGACTTGTCTCCCGGCGTCATCGTAGATGGGGCCGTAGTCGAAGATGTACGCCTTCGCGTGGAGCCTGCCGCGCGTGTAGATGCGGACCTTGAGCCGCTTCTCCTCGATGAGCCGCACGAGGCATGCCGCGAGCGCCTCGGCGTCATCGGTCTGGTCCATGAGCGCCATCTCGTCGCGCACAGCCGCCGCGGCGTCGCTCGTCATCTCCTTGAGGAGTTGCCGCTTCGGGTACTGCTCCGTCTCGAGGCGATTGCGGACGAGCTCCAGCCGGCGGTAGCCCTCAGCCATCTGCTCGACTGTCTCGCGGTTCGTCGCGTTGCCGATCAGGAGCCGGATGTCTCGGACATCCGCAAGCCGCCGGGCGAGCGGGATGAACCCGGAGAGAAAGAAGTACCCGACCGCCATCCGGGCCGCGTCCGCCGACGCGAGGATGCCGTTCACGTGGTCGAGGAGCTTCTCACTGCGGTTGTCGATGATGTCGTGTACGGGCATTTCGCTTCTCCGGTTCCGTGTCTACCCGACTCGCAGGATGACCTCGCGTAGCCGGCTCAGGGCTCGTTCTTTGAGCTGTCGCGCACGTTCTCGCGTGATGCCCATACTGCTGCCGATATCCTTGAGGCTCGCCTCTTCCATCCCGCCAAGGCCGAAATACCGGCGGAGAACCTCGGAGTCGCGAGGGTCCAGCAGTCTCAGCCACCCCTCGACGGTTCCGGCGAGGTCCTCGTTTTCGTGCGGCTGGTCCGGAAGCTCATATTCCTCGTCGTTCTCGAACCGACGAACGAGTAGCTCGCCAGGATCAAGCCCATCGGTATGACCGCTCCGGTTCGCTCGAATGAGCTCCGCCGCTCGGTTCTCGGGCCACCGGATGAAGCTGTAGCTCTCGTGGTACGCGGACGTGATCCTCTGGTGGACCCAATGCGTCGCATATGAGATGAACTTGTTTCCCTGCCGGGCATCGTATCTTTCCGCGGCGATGGCCAGCCCCACGTTACCCTCCTGGATGATGTCTTCCAGCTTCAGTGCATCGCACGGCGGGTACTTGTCGGCCTCGCTCGTGACGAAGCGCAGATTGTACATCACCAGCCGCCAAAGACGATAGTCCATGCCGCTGCCGTCCGGCGGCTGCTCATCGCCCCGGAGGTCCTCGCCGCGTTCCTGGTGCCGCGTCAGCAAGGGGTACTTCGAGATCGCCCAGAGATACCGCTCGATCTCCGGCATTGTTGTTCGCATCCGCGGCATCGGCCCCGGGAAGAACACATCGAGGTAGCGGGCGATCTGAAGCCAGTGCAGCGGAGCGCCGGTGGAGAGGTCCATCGCATTCAGCGCCGCGAGCGCACGGACCGTGATCTGCCGGTCTCGACGCGTGCCCGGCACGCGCAGAAGCCGAAGGTAGAACTTCGTCCGCGCGTCCGGCAGCACGACCCACCATCCGTCGTCTCCAGCATCGAGGACCAGCGCGTACGACCGGGCTGCCTGGTCGATGCAGCGGCAGAGCTGCTCGAGTGGTGCGCGCTCAAAGCCGTCGGCGCGGCCGTAGAAGATGACGACGCTGCCCTGCTCGGCGAACACTTCCAGGTGAGACAGCCAGCGCGCGATCGGAAGAGGCAGCTTGCGCGGCTCTCCCGGCCTCCTCACGCGATCGTAGGAGAGCACCGTCCAGAACAGGCGCTTCAGAGACTCTTCACCCTCGAAGTCCTCCAGAATGCGCTCGACGTCGTCGAGGATATCGTTGAATGCCCAGCGCTGCTCGATATCGGTGTCGTCGGGCTCCGGGGGCTCCAGCTCGTCCGTAGCGGGACCGGAGAGCGTCTCGACTTCTTCGTCGGAGTCGAGAGCATCGGATGGCTCCGACGGTTCCTCCCGCAACCGGTCCGTCGCCCCCTGCATCGTCACCCCGATGGAAAGCTGCCCCAGCAGTCACGCGTGGCCCGCGATGCCTCTTTGCCGATCGCCTCGATCGGGAGGTAGTCCTGGATGAGACGGGGACTGGTGGCGTGATTCTCAGGATTCACCGGCTGTGCTCTCCTGAATCTTCTCCGCAATCGCGTCCACGAACGCGGTTGCGTCGTCGAGGTGCTGTTGGATTTCGGCGGCCTCGAACACCACGAGGTCGGCATAGTCCCCCTTCTGGCGCATGTCGTAGAAACGCCGATACGAGCGACCGAGGTGTTTCGGCACGCGACCCGTCTTGATCCAGTGCTGGTCGAAGAGCGCCCTGACGCCGCTATGCTTCGAGGAAGAGAGGCGTTCGGTGAACAGGAGCGCGGAGACCGCGTAGAAGCAGGCGTAGTAGATGCGGTTCGCCGCGGTGTGAAGATGATCGCTCGCAAGCAGGAGCCGGGCCTCTTCGATGGATTCTTTCGCACGAGCCATGCGATAGCGAACGAGTTCAACCTCTTCCGGTCTCATAGGAGAACCGCGTCCTCTTCGACACGTTGGTGGAACGGCATCGCAGCATTGAGGGGCGCGCTCCAGTCGTGCTTGGTGTAGACGACGGTAGAAAGGACGACGCCATGCGCCAGTTCAAGCTCGTACACCGCGTCTTCGATGGCCGCCGCCTCTTGCCCGGAGAGCGCCTCGTCCGTGAGTATCAAGAGGTCGTAGTCCGAATCGGGACCGCGCTCGCCGCGCGCGCTGCTCCCGTACAGGAGCACGGTAGCCGATGGGATGACGCGCCGGATGGTGTGCTTCACCCTGAGAAGGAGGCGCCTATCCTTCGGGCTGATGACGGGCACTGATGCGAGCGGTTTCATCTCTTGTCGTCCTTGTATCCGAGGAATTCCTACGTCAAAGGTAGCGATTCCCCGCCGTGCGCCACTACCGAGTTGATGGAGTCCGCCGAGTCTCAGCGCGATCGCCTCGCCGCGGGCAGACCCTCTCCGTACCAGAACATCGCCCCGACATTCGCCGGCATGGTCACTCCCTCTTCTTCGGCACCTCCACCCCGTACAGCCGCGCCACCCGCTCGTCGATTTCCCGCTCCCACGCCTCGCAGCCGACCCCCTTCGCCGCAAGACACTTCTCCACGAGCGCAGCGATCGCTGTCCGCTCGGCCCGCGGCGCGACAGGAACAGGAAGCAGCTCCATAAACTGAGTGAAAGACCGGATATAGCCACCTCTGAGTTGGGAACTGATCTCCACATAGTAGTCCCGCAAGGCGGCGGAGTTAAGAACGCCCAACAGGCACAGGTCATCGACTGGCAGCATATAGCACGTATTGCTCGCATACGCACCCGCGTGGTCAAAGGCGAACTCCAAGCTCCGTGCAAGGTCAGGGAACACGATCTTCGGCTTCTCGAACTCCTCGTAGTAGTCGCATGATCGCAGCTCCCACCAGTGCTCCCCCTTGTCCCAGCGCGCCTCAAGTTGCCTTTGCCAGCGCTCCAGGTGGTCGAACACCGCAGGGTACCGCTTGATCGGTACGCCGATCTTCGTGAGGATGATCCACCGGTCCTCGTGCTCGACGTGCCACTTGCGGATGTCCCTGCCGATGACGAGCGGCTTGATGATCTCCTCGCTCTTCGGTTCGGCGGCGATGAGCTCCGCGCGCTTCGCGCCGTCAATGACGAAGGCCTCGTTGAAGCCGGTAACGATACCTCGGTAGATCCTGCCCCCGACGTACTCTCCGAGGGGCACTCCGGCGCCGCGCATCTTCCGGAGACGGAGCGCCGTGGCGCGGTCGGTCAGCGTCCAGCGGTCGCCCTCGATGGCGTCGTCGGGCAGGTCGAACCCCTGCTCGCCGACGAGGGCGGCGACGTCGGGGTACGGCTCGTCGAGGGACTTCACGTCGGTGAAACGGGTCGGGCGCGGCGCGCCGCCCTTCTCCGCGACGATGATGAGCGGGTAGGCCGTGGCGGCGAAGACCGGCAGGTCGCGGAAGTCGATGATGCCGCGGACGGCCGTCGCCTTCGCCAGGTGGGCGCGAAGCTTCGCGCCGTAGCCGGCGCGGAGCCACTTGTTGCTGCTGATGAAGACGAGCATCCCGCCCGGCCGAAGGAGCTCGATCGCGCGGTAGTAGAAGTAGACGTAGAGGTCCGCGGTGCCTCCGTAGAGGTCTCCGTAGACCGCCTTCAGCCGCGGCTTCTGGTCGGTGATGCGCTCCTGCCGGATATACGGCGGGTTGGCGAGGACGATGTCGAACCCGGCCGGCTGTGGCGCATCCGTCAGCTCCATCTGCCCGGGCGCCCGGTTGATGATGTCCGCCATCGCGCCGCTGAGGGTCGTCCGCCCCTGCGATCGGGGGAGGAACACCTCCGCGAACCTAATCGCCCAGTCGAAGCCCTCGACCGGCCCGCTCGGATGCGCCCACGTCTCGAGGCTCGACTCCCTGGACTCGATGTCGGAGCGCAGCGCACGCTTCTCGCCTTCGTGCGCCCTGAGATACCGGCTCTTCAGCTCGACGAGATCACGGATGAGCGCCTCGTTGAGTTGCGTCTCGATGTTCAGCGGCGTGGGCCCCGCGACGCTGTCGCCGACTTCGATCTTGAAGTCGAGGTTCGGCAGCGGCTCCGGCGTCGGTCCGTCGAAGTCCACGGCGAGCGAGAGCCAGAGGCGCAGCCGGGCGATGTTCGCGGCGAACGGGTCATTGTCCACGCCGTATATGGTGCGCTGGATGATCTCGAGCTTCCGGTCATACTCGGTGCGGGAGTCGATGTTGCGGGCGCGGAAGAGGCAGAGGCGGAGGTCCATGAGTTCGTGGAGCATGCCGAGGAGGTACGCGCCGCTCCCGCAGGCGGGATCGCAGATCCTCACCGCGCGGAGCGCTTCGAGGGAGCGCTCGGCATTCCGCAGACCGGCCGGGTCGCGGTCATCGACGAAGCGCGTGATCGCTTCCGCCTGCTCGCCGGGCAGAGCCGTTTCCAGGTAGCCCTTGAGCGCCTCGCGCCCCATGAATGCGACGACGGGCTTCGGGGTGTAGTAGCTGCCGCTCTCGCGCCGGCCGGTGACGAGCTCCTCGAACACGCGGCCGAGCATCTCCGGATCGACCGCGACCTCGATATCGAGCGGGGTGCTCTCGTCCACGGTGAAGTTGAACGGGGAGAACAGTTCGGTCAGAATCCGCCGAATGGCGTCGTCGGGGACGACCACGTGCGGGTCGTCGTCCTCGTCCTCTTTCTCGAACAGGCCGCCGTTCAGATAGGGGATATCGCCGATCAGCTCTTTCAGGACACCTCCCCTGTTGATGCCGATGACATTCACGTCATCGCGCGTGTTGAGCCCGACGAAGAAGAGCAGTTCGAGCCGATCCCGGTAGAAGTTCGGCGCGGTCATGCGGTCGGGCGCGCTCAGATGCGCGAGGTAGTCCTCCCAGAGCGCATCAAGGTAGTCCGTTCTGTCACGGAAGCGCAGCCAACTCTTCTTCTCGATGAAGGCGAGGAAGAGGAGCCGGTTGAACATGCGCTGGGTGAAGAGGCGCTTCCGTCCGGCATCGGCGATCCCCTGGATCTCCTTTTCGACCTTCTCGAAGACCTCCCGGTATGTCCTGAAGAACTCGTCGGTGACCGGGCCAACGTCGAACGCTTCATCGTGGCGGCTCTGGATCGCGAGCGGCGGGAGGCCGAAGAGGTCGGGGCTGATCGTCGCGAGGTCGAGCATCGCCGTTCGTTCCGTCGCGGTGCGGAGGTGCTCGCCCGGCCCGACGGTGATGCGACGGAACACGCGGCGGCGACACTGGTCCTGCTGGTACTTCACGTTCAGGAAGTGCCACCGATCCTGCTGCGCGTTGGAGAACACGAACAGGGAGAACGGATGCTCGGCAAGAAGCCGGCTCACCACCGGGCGCTCCTGTCCGCGCGGGAGCTTGTCGGAGGCAAGGCGGGCGTAGATGATGTGGAACGCCTGATTCTGCCCGCCTGTAGCGAGCAGTACCGGATCGTCGGCCAGGGCCTCGCCTTCGCCGTTCCATCCGCGACGGTTCAGCGCGTGATCGGCCCGGTCGTAGTTGAGCTCGGTCCAGAAGAGCTGTCTCAGGGGCTCGGTACCGCGGAAGTCACTGAGGATGTCGTGAACGGCGGTTTCTCGTTCGTGACCGCTCATGGGCACTGTCCCCCTGGCTTCAAGTGAGCGCGAGGTGTCATCTGGTGCCTTCTCGTGCGGCGGGTGGACTTGTCGCAGAAGTTATGGAACCGGGGCGGAATGTCCAAGCCGTATGCGCAGCCCCGAGGCGCAACTCGGCAGCGCAGGCCCGAATCCAGTCACGTCCCAGCCCGGCAGTGGGCTGGATGTACACTGCAGTGTACGACGCACTGAGGCACGGGGACATCCGTGGGGTGGCGTGTCCTTCGCCGTGCGAGGGGTCCGCCGGAATGGCCGCGAATGTGAGTCACGTAGCGGCAGCGCAAGAGCAGGCCGCGGTGGGTGTGGATGACATAACGTGAGTTATCCGCCATGGAGCGGGCGACCTGTCTACGGCTTGGCTGCGTCCGGACGTTCGGGGAGACAAGGCGGTGCGCCCCTGTCGCAGCGGTCGGTGTTGGCATTGCGAATGCTCACAATCCGCTCGAAGACGTACCGGCCAGATGCGACGAGGTCGGATCGGGCGACGATCGTGGGCGATGCATAGGGACGACGGGTGACCGGCTCAGCGCGTATCGTTGTCAAATTGAGCCGAACCACTTTGACAATGTGCCCGGCGGCCTTATACTGTTGGTACGATTGCGTGCTTCCATCCGCTGCTAGGACGGGTATCCTGGTGCTAAGGCTTGCTGGCGAAGGCAGGGACAAGCCACATCGGGTCGCGGCCGACTTCGTGGGGTTCGCGGGGAGGTGGGACCCCGGGTGGCACGGCCCGACCTCGCTGAAGTTGACGACAGCTCGGATGGGTGTGCCGATGCGGCTGCCCGCCATCCAAAGTCCCACCGCGAATTGGTGCGTACAGACGCTCGGACCCGATGTGGTTGAACGAGCGGACACGTGGGTGAACGAGTCTGGCACCCTCGTGACCTGGGCGGGGAGTGTTTGGTCCGTCCTCATGGGGGAATCCCCCGATGCCGCCGCCGCGTGCGAGCGAGTCTTGATAGACGCGGCGGACAGTCGGGAGATGCATGTCCTCAAGCATCGGTTCCGACATCTCCAGGACATCGAAGGAAGCTACACCGGGGCCATCGTCAGTCCCCGCCAAGTCGTGCTTGTCCGCAGCCTTGAATCGCAGACGCAACTCTACTACAGGATCGAGAACGGTATCATCACGTGGTCCACGAACTTCATGGACATTGTGAAGGATCCGTTCGGTGATCTCGATTTCGCAAGCGTCGCGCTGATCTCCTGGGGCGAAAGCGCGATACCCTACCGTGGGATTGAAGTGTTGTTGCCGGGCGAGATACTGCTCTTGAACGAAAACGAGGCCGTTCGAGAGGCGTATGACGCGTTCTCGCGGTACGCGCGTCCGCAGCGCATGTCTCTTGAGAAATGGGGCGAATACGCAAGGGTACTGGTCCAGGCTGCAGTAGCCAAACGCGCGCGAGCCTTTCGTCGGATCGGCCTGATGCTGAGTGGAGGGGGAACGGATTCCGCCTCTCTTGCGTGGTGTCTCGTGGATGCCGGCTGCGATCTGAGGCTGTATCATTGGGCTGCGCCATCGTTTCCGGCAGCGGATGAAAGTCCATACGCGCGACTGGTAGCTGAGCATCTCGGCATTCCCGACCGCCTCACCTGCATTGACGTGGGAGATTACCGGCTCGCCGGCAGCAGGCTCGTGGATGAAGAATGGGACTTTTCCGTACCCTATGTCCACGAACTCTATCGCTGGTGGCGCGAAGCTATCCTAGCGGCTAGGGCCGATGGTGTAGAGTGCCTCATGAGCGGAAGCTATGGGGACTCTGTTTTCAGCCACCACGACGAGATGGGAATAGACTTCCGCAGGGACCTCGTGGGAATCGGTATCCGGGAGCGGGCACAGTTCCTTTGGCATAGTCTTTCCATACCGATAAGCACCAAGCGGCTATTCGGGTCCTTGAGTCCCTTCCCCCGCCCGGTTGCGGGGGAGGCAATCCCAGCGGCGCGCCAGATGTACCACTACACCGACCGTGCTCGCGAGGCGGTTCTGGACAACAAAGACCTGCCGCGACGTTCGGGGATTTTGCAGGAACTCGCCCTCGACGTGAATGATTTTCGTCCCAATGGGATTGTCAGCGTCGCGCCCCACTTCGACCGGACCCTGTACGGGGAGCTCAGATGGTCTATCCCGAACGCCTATCGCCTCCTGCCGTACGGGGGGCAGCTCATCCGGAAGGCGGTACAGAAGCAAGCGTTTCTCGGGCGTCTTCCCGGTGAGATCATGCGTCGGCACAATCAAGGTAGTTTCTCTGGGGTTAGTCAGTGGTATTTCTGCCACAATATGGAGGTGCTTGCGCGTCTCTTTGGTCCCGATTCCTATCTTGTGAAGTTCGGCATCATAGACCGCGAGCGACTCGCCCGACTCACGGAAGATCGCAAGCGCCTGCAAGCATCTTCGATCACGCTCATGTGTAACTGTATGGTGGAACTCTGGCTGCGGGCTACGGCCAGATCGGGCAGCCTTGCGGCGAAGTAGCGATACGTGCGCGGTGAGGAGTCCGAGTGGAACGCGAGGGGAGACGCGATCATGTTCCGGCTGAAGGATGGCGTAGTCATCGAGGAAGTCATTGGCGACGAAGGCATCATCGTCGACACGAACAGAGGCCAGTACCTCAAGACGAACAAGACCGCGCTCATGATGATCACCGCTGCAACCCAGACCCAGAGTGTCGAGGATGCAGTGATAGCTCTGTCTCGTCTCACCGATGCCGATACATCGGTCATCGAGCGAGACTTGCGAGCCCTGCTGGGTCGTCTCGTCGAGATGAACCTGCTCGAGCACATACCAACCCCTACCCAGAGCTCATCCGAATAGAGAGGCACCTACCGTGCACGCCCTCTGTTGTTCCGCCGGCGGCATCTACATTCGGGTCGAGTCCGACGTGCCCGAGGTGCTGTCGGTCACCGAACACGCGCTCGGGAGCGTGAAGGGCGACGCGGACTGCGCGGTCTCCATTCTTGTGAAGCGTACGACCGCGCGAACGCCGGCGCTGTCGGATGGAGATGGTGCCGGTCGAACCGTCTTCGACCTCAAGCACGTGACCTACGTCTACGATTCATCGCGCCTCTCGTATTCAGTGCGTGCCGGGGAGGCTGCGTGGGGGATGATAGACTGCACGAACAATTCCGTTGAATGGCACGTGCGAGGACCCCTGCCGCCGCGTACGCTGCTGCACGGGTTCGTGCTCGATCCACTCTCTCTGCTGCTCCCGCGATACAGCGTGATGATCTGCCACGGCACTGCAGTTGCCACAACAGCCGGAGCAGTGCTACTATTTGGACGGTCGGGCGTGGGGAAGAGCACGCTCGCATTCCTGAGCAGTCACGAAGAGCCGGACGTCGGGATTCGGCACCTGACCGACGACACGATGGTCCTAACATTCTCAGGCGCGACGGTCGAAGCGCACCCCGTCCATAGCGGGTTCGGCCTTACGCCGGATATCGTCCAGCGTTTCCGCCTAGAGGATCTGCCGGTACTTCAACGAAGCCGCGGGAAGGTGTACGTGTCGCGTCTGCCGCTCCAAGCTTATGGCGCGCATCCGGTCCGGCACGTGATCTTCCTCCAGAAAGAAGGCGGAAATGCCGTCGAATGTGGCGTTGTGCGATTGAGCCCGGCACAGAGATTGCAGGCGTTGTTGGATGCGCAGACGTCGATCGCCAACCCGTACGTTCGCCACCGCCTGACGATGTGGCAACGGCTGGCGATCCAGGCATCGGCGCTCCGGGTGCGGTACCGCGAGTACTGCGATGTGACCCTCCTGCGCGATCTCATAGCCGTCGGGGGCACGCCGGCGGACACGTCGAGGGGCGAAGGGTGATGGTAGCTTGGGAGAGCCTCGCTTTCGCCGACGCGGAACTGCCAGTGCTTCCCAGGATACCGTTGATCCGCCGATGGCGGGCGGCGAGGGCCTACTTTCAGGCATGTCTCCTCTACCGGCGGAAAGGTTTTCCGGAATCCAAGAACTACCTCTTGCATCTTCGCGCAAAGTTCGTTTCATTGCGGATGAGCTCATCCGTGGAGGCATTGCGATACGCGCGGAAAGAGCTCGTGTTTCTTCGCGTGCTTGGCAGATTGCTCGGGGAGGACCCCGCCTGTCTGCCCGCCTCGGTGTCTCTCACGGCGGGTCTCATAGGGTTGGGGCTGCCCGTCCAGCTTGTAGTGGGTAAGTGCACCGTCTTTCTGAGCAACGAGTTTGATTTCCACGCGTGGGTGGAGATGGATGGCGAGCCCATCTACGAACCGCAGCAGGTGCAGAAGCGGTTCGTCACGCTCCTCCGAATTCCCGATTGGAGGGACGCCTGATACCACCGCGTATGAAAGCGGATCACCTTCACCGATGGGATGCACGGTTACTCACGCTTCTTCAGGAGAAGAAAGGTGGTGAAACCATGGAACTTCACGAATTCACGTACGAAACGCCCGTGGTCGAGCTCCTTGGGCAAATGGAAGAATTGACGGGCAGTAGGGGGGCTATGTATGCAGACGGCTGGGGCTATTGTCCCCTCGCCCCGGCGGAATAGCGGCGATGCCGAGATGGTTGAGTGATAACTTGTGGTTTATCCTCGACCCGGCGGAGCGAAGCGAGGGGAGCGCTCAAACCGGTGGCCGTGCATCCCATCGGTGACGTGATTCTCACCAGGCGGGGTTTCGAGCACTGCCTCGAATGCCGGGGGTGACTATGGCGGAGAGCACGGAAAAGGAGATCACCCGCTCGGGGGCGACGGCGAGGATCGTCATCGAAGAACTCAGGAGCAGGGCCTACCACGTCGCAGTCATCGTGGCGCTCATGCTCGTGGGTTCAGGGGTTA
>Ga0315279_10006686_pt1 | contig 14490 bp, 30 predicted proteins | sample YL17G06_20_MG_FD_203694 | JGI IMG/M metagenome (GOLD analysis project Ga0315279, IMG submission 203694) | Sediment microbial communities from Yellowstone Lake, YNP, Wyoming, USA - YL17G06_20 | ecosystem: Environmental > Aquatic > Freshwater > Lake > Sediment | place: USA: Wyoming | collected... | reverse complement strand
CGCGCACCTTGTCGGACTCCGACACCATCACGGAGGACTTGAAATCCCTCGGGAAGATCCAGTACCTGCGCTGCATCTACCAGGCCACCAACGGGGCCACCTCGAACACTCTCGGCAAGCTCAACGGGATGGTATCGAAGCTCGAAGTGAACGCGAGCGGCGAGAACATCGACACTGTCTCCATGAAGGAACTCCAAGCGCTCAACTACTACATGGGACAGGGTCCGAACGGCCGCGACCACCTGCTACCCTTCCAGCAGCTCAACTCGAAGGCTGCAGGCGTGGTGATCGAAGAAGCCGTCATCAACTTCGGACGCTTCCTCGGTGACCGGGACTACTACTTCGACACCGCGCGGTTTGCGAACCCGCAACTCAAGCTGACCCACGCGCTCACCATTTCTGCCACCGCAGGGTTTGCCACCGGCAGCGGACGCCTCACCGTGATTGCTCGGGTCATCGAGGAAGGCGCGCCACCCGCTAAAGGCTTCATCACCGCGAAGGAAGTGAAGTCGTGGACCACGGCCGCCTCTGGCGACGTGGACACTGACCTGCTCACTGACGCCCCCTACGTCGGCCTCTTGGTGAAGGACCTCGAGACGCTCATCGAGCCCGACGTGGACATCTCGAACATCAAGCTGTTCGAGAATGCTGAGACGTTCGTTCACTACAACCTCTCCACCACCCAGATCCTTCAGGGGCTCATTGAGAAGTACCCGCCAGCCATGCAGCGGCTCAACTACCTGAACGATACCGCAGTCACTTGGCTTTCGGACATCTACGGTCGAGCTTCTGCGTTCGTGGGTCCGGCGGGCGCAACAGGCAAGGGCATCGCGACCACGGTCACCGCAGAGCAAGTGGTCGTGGCAATGACCACCGGCGATACGGGCTCGGCGTTCATCAACGTTCAAGGCTACGCTCCGCACTCTTGCCTGTGGCTGCCGTTTGGCGATGGGCTCGAGCCGGACGACTTCCTGAAGCCGGCGGGACTCAACTTGCTCCGACTACGTACCACGGATGGCGGTGCAGGCGGCGCCGCAGCGGTAGTAGCGGTCCAGGCGCGCGCGTAGGGCTTGCCTGCGTAGCGGCGGCCTTTAGGCCGCCATGTCAGGCAGGAAGGAGTCAACGTGTCTGACGCTTTCGTGTCTCCGGACACGCGCCTTGTGGTGCGTTCGTGGAACAGCCTCAGCGGTCTCGTGCTGACCGTGGTAGGCCGGCTCCTAGATGCTGACGGGAAACTGTCCACCTTCGAGTTTGGACACACTCCTAACACCGACCGCTCGAAGGCTGAATCAACCTACACCCTCACCACCGGCCGACTCATCGACGTAGCAGTGACCCCGAAATCTGGCAGCCCTTACCGCGGCCACTGCTACGTAACGCTTGGGCTCGCGCGCCGCACAGCTCCCACAACCGAGTATTACCAGGACCTGGCGAAGGGCTATGTCACCGCGGCGGGTGGCCTAATCTGGCCCGGCGGACCCTATCTCGATTCCGTTGAGGGTCCAGGGCTGCTGCGCTCCGTGACTGGTACCGACCCCGCCGCCGGCGCGGAAATCTCTGAAAGCGTCCCCACCAACGCTCGCTGGCGACTCCGCAGCCTGCGCGCTTCGCTCGTCACCGATGCCACAGTTGCCACCCGGACCGTGAACTTCATCGTTGACGATGGCGCGACGACCTTGCTCAATTTCCCCGGCGTCACCACGCAGACTGCCTCGCTTACCCGCGCCTACAACGTCGCGGAGTACGGCTTCCAACCCTCTGCCGTGGGCACTGACATCTTTTTCTATATCCCGTTTTTGGTGCGCCTCTTGCAGGGCTGGCGCATCCGCACTTCCACCACCAACCTTCAGGCCGGAGACGATTGGGGCGCGCCGCAGATGGAAGTTGAGGAGTGGATTGAGGAGTAAGAGGAGGTTATAGGTTGCAGGTTACAGGTTACGCTACGGGCATAGCTCTGGCTGTCCCCTGTGACCTGTCACCTGATCTACCATGTTCTACGTCTTCCCCATCACCATCCCCGCCAACACGGCGGAGACGGCCAAGCAGAAGACCACCTTAAAGCTCACGCGCGGGAAAATCACTCAAGTACAAGTCCACTTCCCCTCAGGACACGTCGGGCTGACGCATATCGGACTCAACTGCGGCCTCTACCAGTTCCTGCCCACCAACCCGGAAGCCACGTTTTCAAGCTCGGGGGAAACTATCTCCATAACGGAGGACTTCGCACTCGAGTCAGGGTCTTACGAGCTCGAAGCCTACACCTGGAATGAGGACGACACTTACGACCACACCATCACCGTGCGCGTGCAGCTCGAAACGCTGCCTGAGCAGAAGAGCCTGGTGGACGAGATTAAGGCCCTGCTCGGCATAGGCCAGGGGCAGGAGGTTCCCGGTGGCTAGCGGAAACCCTGACTACGGGTTTGAGATCCCTTCTGGTGGCCTCGACCTGGTCGGCGCCGCGGCGGACGACACCTTCCTGCGCGCCAGCGTTCTTGGGGACACGCACTCGCGCTATTTTGTGGACTACAAGGGCGCGCAGTCGTGGGGCCCTGGAAATGACGTGAAGGATGCCAGCCTGGAGCGCGCGAGCGCCGGCCACATGACGCTTCACGGCACGCTCGAGGTTACCGACACCCTCGAGGCGGACGCCTCTATCTTCGTCAAGACGCTTGCCGTGGGCGACGTGGGCTTGACGGTTACGCTACTCGCCGGGCAGACCGGCGACGCCATGCGGGTGAAGGACTCCGCCGGCGCTGTGCTCTTTGGCGTGGACAAGAGCGGGAACGTCGCTGCAGCGGGCTTATCTCTGACCACCCCACTCCCGGTTGCTTCGGGCGGGTCGGGCACCGCCACCCCGGCGCTGGTGGCTGGCGCCAACATCACCATCACCGGGACCTGGCCCAACAATACCATCGCGCTCACCGACCCCATCACCGGCGTGTTCACCGTGGGCGACGGCGCGGGGGCGGAAGCTATTTACATCGACGGCGGTGCCGGCGCCCAGCGCTCCCTGTTTTTCAGGACTGGGGGACTTACTCGTTGGGAGCTTGGCGCGAACACCACCCCGGAGAGCGGGAGTAATGTTGGGTCCGACTTGCAGATAAGAAACTACTCGGATGCCGGCGCGGCGCTCGACGTTCCCTTCTTCATCAAGCGCAGCAGTGGTTACGTCGGTATCCGGACGACAAACCCTGGCACGCGGCTCGACGTTAACGGCTCCATCCGCTCGAACGCTCAGCTCATCTCGACGGTCGCAACTGGCACCGCGCCGCTCGCCGTGACCTCCACCACCGAGGTCGCAAACCTGCGCGCCGCGACAGCTACGGATCTCGCCGCCGGGAGCATCCTCACTGTCGCCAAGGGCGGGACGGGCCGTGGCGCCGGGGCACTGCCCGCCTATGCGAACAACGCCGCAGCCGTCGCGGGTGGCTTGGCTGTCGGTGACTTCTACCGGACCGGAGCAGATCCCGATCCGGTGTGTGTAGTGCATTAGTCGGGACTCGGGACTCGGGGCTCGGGGCTCGGGGCTCGGGAAGAGCGTAGCGGCGGCCTTCAGGCCGCCAGTAGCGGCCCCGTTCACGGGGCCAGTAAAAAAGGGGTACTCAGGTATGGCTGACCCCGAGAAAGACGCTCCTGGTGGCAGCCAGGCCCTAAAGCGGGCCATTTGGAAACGCTTCCAGGAAAGAAGCCGGGGTTCGGGGCTCGGGGCTCGGGGTTCGGGCTCCCGAGTCCCCAGTCCCGAGTCCCGAGTCCCGAAATAGGAGGCTCTACATGGGCGTGCTAGCAACCTTTTTGAAAGTTTTGACCGGGATCTTCAACGTGCTCCCCCTGGCCATCTCGATTGCGGAGACCCTGGGCAAGGTCTTCCGGCCCGGACAGAAATCCGGGGCCGAGAAATTGGCTGGGGTGAAGCAGGTGGTCCTCAACGCGCTGACGGCTTCCGAGATCCTGAGCGGCAAGGAAATCGTGGACCAGGCGAAGCTCGATGAAGGGATCACCGAAATCACCAACGGCGCCGTGAAGGTCCTGAACGCGATCAAGCAGCCGTCGTAGCGGCGGCCTTCAGGCCGCCAGAAGTGGCCCCGTAAACGGGGCCGCTACGGGCCGGCGTAGAAGTAGCGGCCCCGTTCACGGGGCCAGGAGACCCGAACCATGAACGAGCTCGTCCAATTACTGCTCGGTGTACAGCCGGCCACGCTCACCATCATGGCTGTGGCTGGCTACGCGCTCGAGCGGCGGATCCGCGGGCTCGAAAACCGCACGCTCAGGATGGAGACTAAGATTGACATCCTGCTGGCTGGGCATAAGGTGGTGAATAATGCCTCTGATCCCAAGACCGACGTGGGAACCACTGCCAGACCCCGAAGGGCCTGACCCGGCGACGGCGACCGAGTTTCAGGCGCTCGCCGACGAGCATCTAGGCGGCCTGGAAAGCTGGGACGACCAGGCGAGCTCGAGTCTTGGACAGATGGGGTCGGACCAGGCGGCCGGTGAGGCCGAGCTCGACGCCTTCGGGATTGAGCGCATTTCGAGCGCGGAGCAACTTAAGAACATGCAGGACGAGGCGGACAAGGATACGCTCGAGGATGAAATCCGCGAGGCGGCAGAGCAGGATGCGGAGATGGATAGTCTGTTCGACGAGCTAGGCGAAGCTCTGACGTAGCGGCCCCGTTCACGGGGCCAGGGAGGTTACAATGGCAGATCAACTGAAGCCAACAGTGACGCGGGTGGCGCAAGACTTTCGGCTCACGCCGACGGGGATGGACCGCCTGGTCCGCATCGAGTACATGGTGGGCGCGGACGGCCCTTTCAGCATCACGCTGCCCGAGGCGGAGTTCACCGCAACGCGCGTCCAAGACGAAATGAACAAGCGCGCGGCAGAGCTCGGTAAGCTGCCGCGGGCGTAGGGGCACGCCACGGCGCGCCCTTAGCAGGAGAAACACCATGTGGAATTGGATCGACTGGGTCTGGTCGTTTAGCCAGAGGCTCGTGGGGGACCTCTGGGGGTGGATCGAGTGGCTCTGGCATCAAATCGGGCGCCTCGCTGACTGGGCGCTCGATGTTTTTAAGTATGTTTTCTTCTGGATCCGCAAAGGGCTCACCTGGATGTGGCGTCACATCAAGGCCCTCCGTAAGATTAACTTCACGCATCTATGGCACAAGCTCAAGCATGCGTGGACCATCTACCAGAAAGCCCTCGAGTGGTGGCGGAAGCACGTCCAGGAGCCCATCGACCGCATGCGTCGGCAGGTGTGGGCGATCTATCGCGCCTTCTTCAAGCCGGTCATCATGCTGCTCGACACCTTCCGCCCTATCATCCGCATGATCGGGCTCTTCAATCGCAAGCTAGCTGCCAAGCTCGATCACCGCCTAATCGCCCTCGAGGGGAAGATCCTGTGGCCGATCACCGCCACACTTCACCGCCTCAACGAGATTTCGAGCTACTTCACCGCGCTGATCACCGTAACCGGCCGGCTGAGCCGCCCGCTCTTGCTCGAGTCTATGCGCCGCGACGCGCTCCTGGTGTGGGAAGTGTTGACCAATCCCCGCGCGGTCCTCTACAGCCCGCCCGAGCCCGCACGCCGACCCACCATCGAGGCGGCCGGACGAGACTTTCGAGAGTACCTGGAGCATGGGACCGGCCCACACGCCATGACGGAGGTGGAGGACCACGCGGCCCTCCTCCAGGGCTACGAGGAGGCGAGCTAATATGGGAGAGTTTGCACCGGGTACTTATCCACCCGCCGAAGAGCCGCCACCGGAAAACGCCTTCGACATCCAGAGCTTCACCCAGCAGATTCTTGGCGTCCTGCAGGAGCAAGGGCTTGCTCCGAAGGCCGACGCGGAGGGGCACCTCACCCAGGCTAGCGTATTCGGCTCCGAGAAGGCCGGCCTATTCTTCCGCATCCTCGGCCACCTGGTCAAAGACTCGCCTGAGATCTTCAAGAAGATGCTGGAAGGCGCAAGCGGCATGACTTTCGCGGTGTTCAAGCCTCTGATCTTATGGATTTCCTCCCTACTGACACCCGGCATGCAAGGCTTGGCTGACCTCACCGGCGCTTACGTCACCCAGCTGACCGCCTCCGGCCTGGACGTGAAGCCCGGTGAGTCCTCTACCGGCAGAGGGCCGGCGGGCGACGCCACCAAACTCGTCTTCGACCAGATCATGGCGCCATTGCTTGGCCTGGTGACGCCGGCAAACCCCCGCAACGTCGGGGCTGGTGAGACCAACGCGCAGCACATTCTCGGCACCATCATCTCCCTCCACTTGTCCACCTGGATGGTGAACATCGTTTCCAACCTCAGCGGCTTGGGCTTCTTGAAGTGGGTTAACTCGTTCGATGACGCGATCACCTCGGGGATCTCCGCCCGCGGATTCTCCCGCATGGCCACGCGACCGTATCTGGACGCGTTCGTCGTGAAGCCAGGCACGCGTGACTTGAATCGGCGCTATCCGCTCGAGATGGGTTCGGTGAGCGGGCTGCTGACGCGCTACATCCGCGGGGCTGTGAGCAACGATGAGCTGAAATTCGCGCTGCGCGGTATGGGGTACGATGATGAGACTGTCGCGGACCTCCTGCTCGGCGCCCTAAAGCTCTTCTCGGTGGACGATCTTGTTTACCTCATGGATGGCGGAGTGTACGGGTTTGACGACGCTGTGGAAGCCCTCAAACAGCAGGGCTACCCCGAGAACGTGGCACGCACTAAGCTCGCCAAGCCCTATTGGGATCGCGTCGATGCTCAGTACCGCTCGCTTGCCAGCTCGCTGGTCGCGGCCTTCATCGACCGCCGCATCGATAACACCACCGTCCGCTACCTCCTGCAAAGGGCGGGGTTCGACCAGGAAGAAATCAACGCTATGGTCGCCCGCGGGGCCACCCTCCAGGAGATCCCGATCCGGCTCTCTCTCGCCCAGGTGCGAGAGCTGTACAATGAGGGCGTGGAAGATCTCGCCTTTGTGCAGGGGTTCCTCCAGGATGAAGGCTACAGCCCTGACGATGTGGACCGCCTCATCCTCCTCTACTTCACCAAGAAAGAGGAGCGTGACGCCCGTAAAGCCGCGCTGGCGGACGCGCGGCGCAATCGCGCCGAAGCGCAAGCCGCCAAGGACAAGGCCGCACTCGCCGCGCAGCAAGCCGAGTCGCTGCTCCTCGGCTAGCGCGTCGCCGCGCGGGGGTGCCTCACCTCCTCCTACCCCCGCGCGCCCACCTCACGCCCTCTACCACGAATTACCGCATATTACCACTCGCTTCCCGCTGCCCCCCCCGGCGCTGCTTACGCTTTCTCATATATAGTGCCATTTTCTGTCCACACCTCGTATATGTCCGATTTGGGGCGTTTTTAACGCCCTTTGTTTTCAAGCACATAGGGGGGGGAAGGGCTCGCGTCGCGCGGTTCCAGAACTTTAAGCCCAATAAAATCAGTAACTTACAGGGGTAAAATAATACATAAAGCTGTATTATCCTGTAATTGGAATGGGTTGACAAACGGCGTCGTTTTGCGGCTGGGCGGCGAAGCTGAGAACTGGCGCCGACGGGCCGGAAAAGAAAGCGGGGCGGTGTGAGAGGGGGAAGGCCGTCTTATGGTGGAGCCCACCCGGGCCCCAGCGTGGCTGGCAGGAATTGCGCGGGGAGCTTAGGCAGGCCGGCACCAGGAAACACGAACGCGAGAATCCCCGCCTGCTGGATGGTGGCGGCGAAGTCCGCGCCGAGGAAGCGGCAGACCAGCGCGGGGATGACTATCTCTCGAATGTCCGTGGGTAGAAGGAAATCCTCCGCGTGCCGCGCTGCGATAACATCCCGCCGCGGCGGATTCTTCCCCTGGTAGAGCGGCAGCACGTGGGCATAGAGCTGCAGGCTGCCCAGGATCTTAGTGGAGGGCCGCTCCGCGACTTCAATGCACCACGTCTGATTCTCCCGCTCGGCCACGACATCAATGCGGAGTGCCGTCAACGCCCACCAATCGCGCTTGAGCTCAGGTGACATCTCCCCTGGCGGCCTTACCCCAGCACCCACCCGGACGTTGTAGTAGAAAGCCTCGAACCTGTCCTGGTAGAGCTCGAGCCAGCGCCGCCACAAGGCGATAGAAGCCTCATTCAAGCCGTCGTAATACGAGCGCTCTGACTCTTTGATTGCGGGCATTAGCGAATCCGTTTACCTGTGATGGTGTACTGCGCCGGCGGCTCCGCGCTCGGGGGTGGGGCAATAAAGCCCACCCCGTGGGGCGGGGCATCCGCGCGGTGCAACGCCCACGCGAAAAACCGTACCACCCAAAGGATGCCCACCACCGGCGTGCCAAGCACCGCGGGCGCCCCAAACAGAACCGCCAGAGGGTAATAGATCGTGCCGCCGTCCACGGGCTTGGCAGGATAGTAACATGCGAAGTGCACAGCCATGAGCAGAAACGCCAGAATCCAGCACCCCAGCCAAATCAAAGTCACCGTCGTCACACGCTTCATACCTCACCCCTCCTGCTCCCGCTCCTGGTCGCGCATGGCCTTGTGCAGAACTAGATAGGCCAAGCGGTCCCCCTCATCGGTCCAGGCTGCCAGAGCGAAGCTAAACGACTGTTCCAGCAAGTGCCCGGAGGCGTCGAGGAGAAAGTTCCGAGCCCAGAACTCCGATGGGTCTAGGGTCCTCACCACCCCTCCTCACTTCTTGACCGCATGGCCCTGCTTGATGGCTTCGGTCAGCTCGTGAAACTGGCCTAGAATCTTCGCAATGTCGAGAAACGTCTCGCAGGAGACTTGGCCACCCTCCTGCACCGACAACCCGCCGCCGCTCACTCTCGTGTCGCGGATCTCCACACGCACAATCAACTCATACTTGGAATCCATCACCACCCCTCCTCCTCGTCGTCCATATCCTCGAGCTCATCTTCCTCGTCGCGCGCCCGCCGCGGCGCATCATCCTCGCGGGGATCTCCGCGGTCCTCGCGCACCGCGCGCGCCGCGCGCAAGAGCCGACCCAGGAATGCTAGCGCAGCCGGCAGCCCCATCGCAACTCCTACTTCGGCTTGGGCAGAGCCGCTACCCCGTCAACCAAGTCCAGCCACGCCTCGAAGACTCGCAGGGTACACGCCCAGCAGAGCCGCTTCTCGGGCAGCCCACTCCCCAGCGGCGGAGCCAGGAGCACACCCCACAGCTCCCTTTTCAGCGCCTCATTCTTTTCGTTCGCCCGCGGATCCCGCTTGCACAGATCGCAGATTACCATCACACCCCCTTCCTTACGTCCTTTGCCCCGCCAAGCTCGAGCCACCCGGCTTCCAATCCGTCACCGCCATGTAGTCCTCAGCTTCGAGCTTCACGCCGACCGCCTCCGCCCAAGCCTGGAGGAGCCCCCGGCGAAACCGATAGGGCAGGCGAGTGGCCTTAATCCAGGCGCTCACCTCCGCCTTCTTGTCAGCCGCCAGGAGCTCCTTCGGGATCTGGTCCGCTAGCGTCGCCATACGTTACGCCTCCTCGCAGAGGCCAGCCAGGAAGTCTTCGGCGGCTGCCGTTGTTTGCGCGCTGAGCGCACACTCCGGGTGAATAAGCCCCTCTGCGAACTCCCACGCTTCCCCTTCTATCGTCTGACCACACAGAAAGCAGACCATCAGTTCCTCGTCCGCCATCCCCCCCTCACTTTCCCGGCATGGGCACGCGCAGCACCGCCACCAGGTCCGAGCGATACCGCGGACGCTTCACTTTGACCATCGCCCCGCGGCGCTGCGCGATCTCAGTGGTGGTGCAGAGCTTATCGCCACCTGACGCTCCCACACAGAGATCCCCCCCGACGGTCAGCATCACGTGAGTGATCGCCTCCAGACTCTTGCCGTAAAATATCAAGTCTCCCCCACCCTCTGACATCTCAGGCTGAGCCGCAACTTGTCGGAAGTGCTCGTAGAGCCCCTGCGCCGTCCAATCGCCACTCGGCAGCAGCCCGAACACCTGATAGACCCAGACCACGAAGCCCGAGCAATCGAAGCCCGTCCAAGGGTTCGCCCCGCCCCAGATATAGGGGCAGCCCACCAGCTTCAGAGCTAGGTTAACTAGGTGCTCTCTCATGTCGCCTGAATCTCCTGGGTCTCGATTAAGCGCGCCCATTCTTGTAGGCAGCTCGCGCAGAGATAGATGATATGCATCCATCCAGCCAGTTTGAAGCATCCGACGCGAGCCGGCCTACCGCAACAGTGGCAGTAGCCGAGCACCGGCACCCCACCGTAAACCAGGACTGCCATGACGTCTCACCTCCCGAGTCCCGAGTCCCGAGTCCCGAGTCCCGTCACCTCTTCTTCAGCTCTTCCGGCCTACGCAGCGCCGTTGTGCCGTCCGGGAGCTTCACCACCACATACGGGACCGGCTCCAGACCCGGCACTTTCACCTTGCCCACCGGCTTCGCGTTTTCTTCGGGCATCGTCGCCCTCCTTTGAAATCACCCACTGCGGCATCCCCAACCTCTCGCGGTAGAGGTTGACCTTCTCCAGCATCCACCGCATCTGCAACTCGTACCCACGCAGGATAGCTCTATGCGGGTCCTTCGACTTGCTCCACGCCGGAACCGACAACCTCCACCTCCTGGCCGGTTACGGTATCAACCACCTTCTCACCGACCACAAACCCGATATTATGCAGATCGGACAGCAGCGCGTCGGGCTTCGCTATTTCACCCAGCCTCGCCCGCGCCCTCCGCCGCCCCAGCTCGAGCTCACCGCCTAAAACCTCCGGGTTTCTCATGCTCTCCTCCCCGAGCCCCGAGTCCCGAGTCCCGAGTCCCGCGCCTCACACATGCACGCACCCCCGCTTCGCCGGCAGCTCCTCGCAGTCCACACAGTAGGGCACCGCCGTCTCCATTGTCTCCCCATCGCCTTGACACCCCGGCAGCTCGCGGTTATGCACATCGAGCGTCACCGCCTGAGCGCGGATCACCCCACCACACTCGACACACTGCAACCCACCCGTCGTCGGCCAGGCTATCGTATTCTTCTCCAGCCACTCCCGACGTTCTTGCCGATACTCCTCGAGCGTCACTTTCACCGGCGTCTGCATTGCTCACCTCTGCGCCACCGCGGCGACTAGTAGTAAATCCGCAAGCTGCGTCACAACTGAACGCTCGAAGAGTAATTGCTTGATGAAATGCCCACGGCCGTTGTAGAGCCGGAGAGCGTAGTAGGACGCACCCAACTGGGTCTCGACCTGGACCAGCTTGTACGTCCGGCCGTCACATCGGCACTCACCGAAGAGCCGCGTGACCCTCAAGGAGTAACGGCCGAATCGAAACCCTGTCTCCCGCTTCTCCACCGGCATCTGCGTCACCTTACTCCTTCTCCTGACTTCTGACTTCTGACTCCTGACTCCTCTCCTTAGCCTCCACCTGCAGCCTACAAAACCGATGGATATGCCAAAACTCGAGGTCGGTTTTCGGCTCACTCTGCCCGCAGAGAAAGCACTGAAAGATGTCCCGCCCCGGCAGGGTTGGCGCCACCGGGGCGGGTTCGGCTGGCGCAGGGGAAATGGCACTGGAGGATGCCATATTGCGCGTCAGCCGATACTGTTTCGCCTGAGTGATGGTCATCTGCCCGTTACGCGCCCACATCAACCCTTCGGCGCGCGCTTCCGGCTGGACGATCTTATTCAACTCCTCGGCGACCCCGAGCGAGATTTCATGCTTCGCCACCGCCGCCACCACTTCTGGATCGCCCTGGAGGAGGTTGAGCCGCGACTCAACGTAGTTTCGTGACTGCTTCACCAGCGCCGCCAACTTATCGCAGTCGTCGGCGCACTCCGGCAGCAGCTCCGCAAACCACGCGGCCTCTTCGACGGGACTGAGCTCCTGGCGATAGAGATTTTCGTGGAGCTGGAGCGCGTGCGGATCGGCATCGCGCGCCGATCTAACCATGCAGAGAACAGCCACGAGTCCGGCTCGTCTGGCTGCCAGCAATCGTCGATGCCCGGCCACCACTTCGTAGCCACCGTCCACCTCCTGAACCGTGAGGGGATTGATAAGCCCCAGCTTCTTAATAGACGCTGCCAGCTCGTCCAGGGCGTCCTCGTCCAGGACCGCGCGCGCCACCCGCGCCGGCTCTCGAATCTCGTTAATGCTGATTTTCGCTAGGTGCATGGCCTACCTTTTCCCCCGCCGTTGACCCAGGACCTGGTCCGCCGATTTCTTGGCCGCCAGCCAGAACACAGAATCCCAGTCCACCCAATACGAGACTCGCGTCCCTTTAGGCCGGAGCCCAACCTGAAAGGCTTGACATTCCACCACCAGCGCGCGCCGCTTGAAAACCGTACTAGTCTCGAACACTAGCCTCGTCTTGCGCTTCGCCAGACTCGTCATATCCGCCCCCTTTACCCTTTACCCTTTACCCTTCACCCTTCCCGCTTTATTCGCCCTCGCCCGCTTCCCGCGTCCCGAGCGCCGGCCTTACCGGCACCACTCCTGGTATGAAGCCACCCACATCGACGCGCTGCACGCACATCACCTGGCCCACCAGATACACGCGCACCTCGTCACCCACCTTGATCCCCACCGCGCGCGCAATCGCCTGCGGGATCGTCACCTGGCACGAAGCCCCCGCCCGATGCACTCGCCTGGTCAAAAATCGTTGCCCGTTGCCCATTCTGACTTCTGACTCCTGACTTCTGACTTCTACAGGTTCAGCACATGCCACGCGCACCGAAACCAGTCCCAGCGCCAGCGGACCAGCCCGTGCGCCGCGATCTGCGCGGCCGCAATGAACTTGTACACCGGCCAGGGCGCGGAAAGCCGAATTGAATCTCGCCTACTCATGCACTCCTCCGTCAGAGGGTAGCCGTCTTACTTACTTCTCCATTGTCGCCAGCGGTCCCGGATCGAGCACCCCAACAGATAGACCCCACCCGCCAGCGTCGCGCCCACGAAGAACAGCGCCAGCGCCCAAGCTGCAATGTCCCAGCCACTCATATTCTCCCCTCCTCCTCCGGCTCCGCGGCATCTCCGCGCACCACAATCCCCCGGCGCAGCTCCTCCCACAGCATCACCGCCATGCGCGCCTTGAAGAAGTTGCCACCCTCCTCCGCCGCCTCCTCGAGAAACTTCTGGAACTGATACATCCGCTTGCCCGAGATCTTCACTAGATACTCTTCCCCCGCATGCGCCCCGTGGTCCTTACCCACCGTCAGCCGACCCTCTAAAGCATCCTCCACCATCCACATCGTAGTTACTCCTTCTCCCCTTTATGCTTCCTAGTTACTGCCGGATGGTCCAAGGTGTCAATACCGCCAGCGTGGTAGCTTTCGCGGAGGGTGCGGAGTTGTTCGGCGTCGAGAGCTTGCTGGCGCCGCGCGCACTTCTCCGGGGCCAACTCACCAGGGGAGAGTTTGAGGATGCGTTCGATTTCGCGCCGCCGCTCGACTGACGACGGTGGCGCAACGTCTGATAAGGTATACCGTGTTGACTTACGCCGCGGCATTCGGAGCAACTCCTAGCGCGCCTACAGTAGTAAATCTCCTACACGCTTGTCAAGAGGAAAGATTGTCCGAAAGGTGGGTTTCGCCCTTTCTTCGCCGAACAAAAGGCGAAACCAGGATTTCCCGGTGGGGGCCATTCGCCGTCCGTATAATGCGCGCCCTCACGCGGCGCGCTAGCATTATACGAACGGACGGCGGAATGTCAAGACCCCAAGATGTTGTGGTGGCAAGGTAGCTAGCCACTACATATAGTGGTGACAGAATGTCACCACTACCTATTGTGGTGGGTTCCCCCTCCGACTACCACCTATTGTGGTTTTTCCCTTGACACACCCCCAGCCCTTGTGGTACCCCTCTTCCGAGTGAAGCTAGACAGGAGGTTTCTCATGGCAATCGAGATGAAGGACACCGCCACCATCGCGAAGAAGTTCGTGCAACGCGCTCAGGCGGCTGGGTCCGAGTACAAGAGCGGCGTCGCGGGTAAGGGGGCGAAGTGGGCCTCCGCCGCGGGCGCCGCCGAAGACACTTACGGCCAAGGCGTCACCGCCGCAGTCGGCCGGCGCGCTTACTCGAAAGGCGTCGCCAAGGCTGGCCCAGCGAAGTACGAGACGAAAGCCTCGGACATCGGCGCCACACGCTACCCGCAAGGTGTGGCGGCTTCGGAATCGGCCTATGCGGCCGGCTTCGAGCCTTACGCTGGGGTGCTGAAAGGCGTGGCCCTGGCCCCGCGCGCGCCCAAAGGCGCTCCGCAGAACCTCGAACGCGTCCGCGCGGTCACTGAGGCTCTGCACAACAAGAAGATCAGCGGCTGACAGCGGCCTTTAAGCCTGCCCCCCAAGCCTGCCAACCGGGGTAGGCGGGGCAGGCAGGCCGCCAGCACCGGCGAAAAAAGGAGAACTACCCATGAAAGTGCGTGACCATCTGTTTATCAACGCGCGCACCTTGTCGGACTCCGACACCATCACGGAGGACTTGAAATCCCTCGGGAAGATCCAGTACCTGCGCTGCATCTACCAGGCCACCAACGGGGCCACCTCGAACACTCTCGGCAAGCTCAACGG
>Ga0315279_10006685_pt1 | contig 14491 bp, 17 predicted proteins | sample YL17G06_20_MG_FD_203694 | JGI IMG/M metagenome (GOLD analysis project Ga0315279, IMG submission 203694) | Sediment microbial communities from Yellowstone Lake, YNP, Wyoming, USA - YL17G06_20 | ecosystem: Environmental > Aquatic > Freshwater > Lake > Sediment | place: USA: Wyoming | collected... | reverse complement strand
GGAGTCCCGGCACAGCCGGGACGGAGGTGCCTGTCCCCGCGGTTCGACGGTTGGACATGGGGCAACAGCGGGGACAGGCACCGCCGAAAAGCGTGGCGGAGCCAGTCCCCTCCGAGCCAGTCCCCTGCGCCATGCCTGTCCCCGCCCCCGAAGGCCGACAGTTCCGCCAGGGCGAAGGGCGCCAGTTGGGTCAGCACGTCCTCGGGGTCGAGCATCGCCTTGGCGACCCGTCCGGCGATTCCGCGGCTTCGCTGCCAGAGTTGTCGGGCCAGTTCGATTGTCTCCGCCGGCTCGGTCATGCAGACGATGGCGTCGCGGGGCAGATAGCTCAGCAGGCTGGCGGCGCCCGCGCCGCCGCCTGGGCCGTCGTCCAGCCCGGCCGAAACGCCGCTGACGATGAACCGCCCGAGCTGGTCGGTGGACCGCTGGCTGTCCAGGTCGAACCGGCGGATCGACTCGATGACGTCGCCGAAGAACTCGATCCGCACCGGCTGGCTCGTGCCAAGCGGGAATATGTCGACGATCCCGCCGCGGCGGGCGAACTCGCCGCCCTGGTCCACCTGCTCGACGCGCTCGAAGCCGGCGTCGACGAGCCATGCCTGGAGCGACTCGATGTCGCGCTCGTCCCCGCCGGCCAGTTCGAGCCTCCCGGCCTCAAGGGCCGACGGCGAGGGCACCGGCTGGAGCAGGGCCATGATCGGCGCGACGACGACGTCGGCGGACTCCTCGCGCTCATCCGGCGGCTCGGCCAGGAGGTTGCACACCCTCAGCCGCTCGCCGGTGACCTCCTCGTTGAGGTGGTCGCTGCCGACGTCCACCTCCCAGGCCGGGAAAAGCTGCGCGGCGCTGCCGGTGAAGACCTCGATGTCGTCGGCGGCGTCGTCGGCGGCGTCGATGTGCCCGGCCAGCAGGAGCAACGTCCTGCCGGTCAGCCTGGCAAGCGCCGCGGCCATGGCCGGGCCGCAAGAGCCCCACACGCCGCAAAGGCGCAGAGTGGTCCCCGGCGAGAGCTTCTCCGCCGCCGCCCGCAGCTCCTTGCTTTCCAGGACCTTGTCGAACATGCTCGTGGGACCATCTTAAAGACCCGCCGCCCCGGAAGAAACGCCCGGCAGGCGAATCGGGCAAGGCCTTTTTGATGCCCCTGCCGCCGGAGAGGGTTTTTTGTTGATATCCGCAAGGTACGTTGCCGAAGATTATGGTGCTATACTACAGATGTCGAACACGGCCGTCGTGTTGATGTGCGAGGTTGCCCATGCCAGCGGAAGAAGAACCGTTTGACATCGAGTCCTTCGACAAGGACGATTACGTGCCGGCGTTCTTCGCCAGGAACATCGCGGAGGCCGAGGAGTACTGCCAGCTCCTCGGCGACCACGAGATCCCGGCCCGGGCGGGCCTGGACGAGGAACTGCTCGCCGACGCGGACCCCGACCACCGCGCCGCCAGCCGGCGAGGGATGACTCACGGCGTGCCGGTGCTCGTGCCAGAGAGCCTTCTTGACGAGGCCAGCGAGGTCATCGCCGACCGCGAGGACTTAGACGAGTTCGGGGAAGGCGAGGAAGACGACGTGGAAGACGACGAGGACGAAGAGGACTTCGGGCTCGGCGAGGTCGCACCCGACGACCTCCTCGGCGACGAGGAAGAGGAAGAAGAATCGCTCTTCGGCGACGGCGGCGACGACGACGAGGAAGAGGAAGAGGAAGAGGAAGAAGACGACGAAGAGTTCTAGCCGCCCGTGCCGCGTCAGGGCGATTGCCCGGCCCTGCCCCGTCGCCTGTGTCGAACTACCGTCCGGGCCGAAAGCACCAGGAGAACGCCGATGTCAGAGACGCCCGAACAACAGGATGACCGGCAGGCGGAAGGCTTCACAGGCGACGCCGAACGCCGCGAGGCCGAGCGGCGAAGCGTGGTGGACCGCCGCACGGGCCTGGACCGCCGCCGCGGCCCGGGGCGTCGCCGCAGCGAGGAACGCCGCAGCGCCGAGGAAGGCGAGATGACCGAGGAGCAGTTCGAGTTCCTCATGGCCATCAACGAGTACAAGAGAATCAACCGCAGGCCCTTCCCAAGCTGGTCGGAAGTGCTGGACGTAATGAGGGCCCTGGGCTATAGAAAAGTTGCCAAGCCGCAGGATATCAGCTAGAATACCTTCGGCAGGCGCCGAAGATGATCCGCGGGTTGCGCGGACCGCCGCGGATTGGATGCTTCTTGAAAGCATCGGCGGAATCTGCGAAATCGGCGGATGAACGTGTTTGCGTTAAACAATATGATTCTGAGCACGGTACAATCCGGCATTCCTCTGCAAGTGGCCGCCGTGGTGGCGCCGGTGGCCCTGTATTTCATGGTCCTTGGGCTGCTGAACACCCGCAGCCGCCCGCAGATGCTGTCAGGCCGGCTTGACCTGGCCATGCTCGTGGGGGCCCTGAGTCCGCTGGTTGTCTGCCCGCTGATGTCGTGGGCGGGCCCGTCGCAGTGGGCCATGGCGGCGGCCGCGGGCGTCGTCGTCGCGGCCATCTGGCTGCTGAGTCCGGCCGGGGCAAGCTGGGTAATCTACAACATCACGCCCGCCGAGGCCCTCGACGCCGTCGCCAAGGCCCTCGATCGCGCCGGACTGGCCTGCCGGCGCCGCCAGGGCGAGCAGACCTTCCTCCTGCCGGGCGGGCAGGTGGAACTGGGCAGCTTCCCGCTTCTGCGCAACGTCACGGTCCGCATGACCGGATGCGACTGGCAAACCGTCCACACCTTCGAGCGGGCCCTGGCCGGACAGATAGAACTGCTCAGCGCCCAGACCACCCCCATGGCCATGGCCATGCTGCTCGTGGCCACCACCATGCTCGTGGCCCCACTTGCGATGGTCGCCCCACGGGCCGTCGAGATCGTCCGAATCCTGACCGGCCTGCTGTATTGACCCCGCCGGGCCGGGGCAAACTCCCCGAACCCGCCAAATTGCACCTGATTTCGACAAATGTCGCTATGGACATGCGGGTAACCCATGTATAATCATTATGTGAGGCGCACCCAGGCGCCGGTGGTGCGCCGCAACGCCGCTGTTGGCGGCTGTCTAATTGGCGACACGTCGTCGCGGGCAGGTGAGACAATGCCTTACTACGAGAACGGCTCGATGCGGGCGCGGGGGCCGGGCCGGCAGGGCTTCACCCTGGCCGAGGTGCTGGTTGTCATTGCGGTCATCACGCTGCTGGTGGCAATCCTGATGCCGACGCTCAACGGGGCGTTCACGGCCGCTCACAACGCCATTTGCAGGAGCAACTTGTTCCACATCGCCCAGACGCTGCACTCCAACGTGACCAGCAACGCGAACATCTCGTCAGGCTACAACTGGCTGGGCGTCACCCTGGCCAACTCCAGCAACTCCGCGGACCTGGTCTGGTGCCCTGCCGACAAGCGGAGCCGCTCCGCCTTCGACAGCGAGTGGATTATGAGGATTTTGCAGCAGTTCTACAACCTTCAGTACAACACCAATTCCACCACCGCTTATGACTGCTCGTTTTTCCCGGACATCCTCGCCGGCAGGAAAGTCCCCGACGCGCAACTATGGGCGATCTACCCTCGCGGCGGGCTCAACCAGCCGCCCAAGAGCCCCTGGTCGCCTCTTCCCGCCGTGGCCGAAAACCAGGCCTTCATCGGCACGGACAACGACGCGGGCGTGCTGATCACCTTCCGCGCCGACAGCATCCTGTTCGAGAGCCAGACCCCGCCGGACTCCGCGGGCTACAGCCGCCAGTTCGTTGTCAAGGGCGCGGGCACCCCGCCGTCCCCCCTGCCCATCGGCTCACTGCCCGACGACGCCGACGACAAGCTCATTATCCACCTCTGGGGCATGGACAACAAAAAAATTGACCCGCCGGTCTCCATCAACATGGGCGCCCAGAGCAGCTACGGCATCAACGGCATCGTCCAAGAGAAGAAATGGCGCCCGGAGCAGTACCTGGTGATGGATGCCAACATGCTGGTCGTCGACCCGGACTCCTCCTCGAAGGCGACCTTCCTCGACGAGGCGCTCATGTCGCGGCACTACGGGAAAGTCAACGTGGTCACCTGCGGAGGCGACGTCAAGGGGATCAAGCTGATAGACATGGAACTCGAGCTCAATAAACCAAAAAGCCTCTGGAGAAGCCGCTGAAAGGCGGCGATGAAGATGGGCTCCTCGCTGTTTCGTGTGGGTGGCTCCAGTCCGACTCCACCAAATTCTGCCGCATACGACGGTGCGTTTATCGCTTTGCCGGCTTCCAGCGGGAAGTTCGCCAGACCGCGGTCGCTGAACAAGGGCCTTGACGACGCGCCTGGCAAGACATACTATATCCTTGCCGGATCGGAGGATAGGGCAACGCAGGCGTGCGACCCGAGCGCCGAGCCGGTCCCGATGGACATCGGGATACAGCGGGATGGGTTCGGACCAGTTCCGGGCTCTTTCCCTTCCCGCTGGCAGCCTCTAAGCGATAAACGCAAGCCCGACACTTCCGCCGGGCTGAGAATCACCCACACAAAAGAGCGGAGAGCCTAAAGATGCACCTCAGTTTTTTCGGACCCGAGAGGTCCAAGACGGCCTGGATGGTCGCGGCGGCCATTCTGGCCCTGGCCGCCATTGTGGTGGCCTGGGGCGCCGGCGCTTGCGGCACCTCGGCCGCAACCTTGGCCAGGTCCGCCAACCCCGAGGATCGCCAGGCCGCCATCGCGGCCCTTGCCAAGACCCGCAGCCAGGCCGCATCTCAAATGCTGACGACCCTGGCCGCCGACAAGGACCCGGGCACGGCCATACTGGCCGTTCGCGCACTGGGCCAGCAGCAGACCCCGGAGAATCAGGACATCCTGAAACGCATCGTCGCCGACAAGGGCCTGCCCAAGCTCATCCGGTCCGAGGCCGCCTGCACCATGGGCAAGTTCAAGGACGCCGACCCGGCCGTGCTCACCAACACCCTTGCCAACGACGCCGACCCCGAGGTCCGCGCCGGGGCCGCCAAGGGACTGGCCAGACTGGAGAAGCCAAGCACCATTCCCCAGTTGTCCGCGGCACTCGAGGACCCCTCGCCGGAGGTCCGCCGCTGGGCCATTACCGCCATCCACCGGATGATCGTCCGAACGTTTCCCTACGACGCCGACAAGCCGCCGGATACCCAGCAGGACGTCATCAAGCGGATTCGCGACTACCTCAGGCAGTGCAAGGTGCTGTGAGAAGCGGTGGTCAGTAGCCGGTAGCCAGTGGCCGGTAGCCGGTGGCTGGCGTGGGCGGAGGGCTGAGTTGGCTCCATGCGTCCCATAGGTCCTATAGGACTCATGGTTGTTGAGCCCGCTCGCCTCGCCGCGCAATTCCCCGTGAAAAACCTCCCGCTGCCCCCTTGACTGCCGCCGCCCGGCGCGGGTAAAATCACGGATTCCCTTATGTGCGACGGTTTATAAAGGTAAGCGACCATGAAAGAGAACATTCATCCGAAATACCAGGAAGTGGACGTGCGCTGCGCGTGCGGCAACACGTTCAAGACCTCCTCGACCCTGTGCCAGCCGATCCAGACGGACATCTGCTCGGCCTGCCACCCGTTCTACACCGGCAAGCAGAAGTTCGTGGACGCCGCCGGGCGAGTGGAGAAGTTCAAGAAGAAATACGGCGGCGAGTACTTCGTCAAGGGCGCCGCGGCGGCAGCCAAGAAGTAGCTTTCACGCATTCGAGAACGCCGATGGCCCGCCATATCGCGGCCGTCGGCGTTTTTGCGTAACCGGGCGAGCCCGCGCCCGGACCCGAGAGAAGAGATTCATCGCAGAGGGCGCGGAGCACTTGGCGCGGGCTTCGGCCTGCCTGCCTGCCGGCAGGCCGCAACCAAAAACAGGATATCTTGGGCTGCCCGCTGTTTTGTGTAGGCGATTCTCAGTTCGGCGGAGGTGCCGGGCTTGCGTTTGGCGCTTAGAGGCTGCCAGCGGGAAGGGAAAGGGTCCGGAACTGGTCCGAGCCCATCCCGCTGGAAGCCGACAAAGCGATAAACGCACCGTTGTATGCGACAGGATCTGGCGAAATCCTGCTGGAGCCGCCCACACGAAACAGCGAGGAGCGAAATCTTTCCAGTACGCGAAGGTTTTGCGCGATACATGTTCGATGGCGCGACCGATAATGCACTTGTTCGGGCATTATCGCCTTTGGGCGAAATATCAGGCGAAAATGCCTTTTGGGGCTGCCAGGTGCAGGCCCAACCCGCTGACCGAATGGTTTGGACGGGACTACTTCCGCGCGAGCGAACCTCGCGGGCGCGTGTAGATTAAGCCCGAACATGCTGTAGCGAGGGGTTTTTTCCTGCGCCAATTGTGCCCTTCGCCACTGATTATTGCAAGGACTGGTCTTGACAACTCAACCCTACTTGAAAGGGCAACGCCATTCATCTATCATGCCGAGGGCCATCCGCGGGAATCCGCAATCCGCAATCCGCAATTGGGTTGCGGGCGAAGCCCGCGCCAAGGTCTATGCGTTTAGTATTCTTTTCGGAAACCAGCGATCCGCCCGGATAATCGTATGTCCTCAAAGCCCGACCCATTACTGGCGAAGCTTGACGAGTTGGAGAGGCTCTACGCGCGCGGGTGCGAGCAGATGAACGACCCTGACGTCGCCAAGGACCCCTTGCGGATCGTCGCGCTGTCCAAGGAGCACGCCAGGCTCGGCAGGATAGTCGAGCCATATCGCCTCTACCGCCGCCTGGCCGAGCAGGTCCTCCAGGCCCGGGCCATCATCGCCGACCCCGCCAGCGAAGGCGACTTCAAGGCCCTGGCCCAGGCAGAACTCGACGAGGCCGCCCCAGCCGCCGAAAACGCCCTGGACTACGTCAAGGGACTGCTGGTCATGGGCGAGGACGAGGCAATCGACTCGGTCGTGCTGGAAATACGGGCCGGCACCGGCGGCGACGAGGCCGCACTCTTCGCCGGGAACCTGCTCGACATGTACCGCCACTACGCCGAGGACCGCGGCTGGAAGTTCGAGCTCCTCTCGGCCAGCCCCACCGAAATGGGCGGCTACCGCGAGGTCATCGCCGGCGTCAAGGGCGAGGGGGTCTGGAGCCGCCTCGGCTACGAGGGCGGGGGCCATCGCGTCCAGCGAGTCCCAAAGACCGAAAGCCAGGGCCGGATCCACACCTCCGCGGCGACCGTGGCCGTGCTGCCGGAACCCAAGAACATCGAGGTGGACATCGACTGGGACAAGGACGTGCTGGAATACACCAGCCGGGCCAGCGGGCCCGGCGGGCAGAACGTCAACAAGGTCGAGTCGGCCATCAAGCTCGAACACGTCCCGACGGGCATCACCGTCTCGATGCGCGACGAAAAGAGCCAGCACAAGAACCGCGCAAAGGCACGGCAAATCATGGCCGCCCGCGTCTACGAGCACCACCGCAGCCGCCAGGCCGCCGTCGAGGCCGCCGCACGCAAAAGCATGATCGGCTCCGGCGACCGCTCCCAGCGAATACGAACCTACAACTTCCCCCAGAACCGCTGCACCGACCACCGCCTCAAGCGGGAAACCTCCGAGGGCGCCAACTTCAACCTCCAGCAGATCATGGCCGGAAACCTCGACGAGATGATCGACGGCCTGGTCACCTACGACAAGGCGCAAAGGCTGGCGAATCTGTGAGAGGAAAGAAGATCTTCGGACCCATAGGACCCATGCGGCCTATCATAAGTCCTATACGTCCTATACGACCTATTCCCCTTCTGCCTACTCGACGATCTCCAGCAGGCGTTCGGTCAGTTCGACGTGCCGCCGCTTGTCGCGGAGGAGATGTTCGATCCGGCCGCGGATTTCCGGGTCGCTGGTCTGGGCGGCGAGTTGCTCGTAGGCTAGCAGCGCCTGCTGCTCCTGGGCCAGAAGCACCTGGAAGCGGTCGCGCAACTGGGCCTGTTCGATTTCAAGCATCGCTGGCGTTCCCCTGCCCGCCGGCCAGCAGGCGTATGGCCTTCTTGTGGTGCTCGGTGTCGGACCGCAGGGCCTCGAGAATGGAATAAACTTCCGAACGCTGCTCGACGCTCAGGTATTCCGAGTGGGCTACCTCGCTGGACGTGGCCAGCAGCGACGTGGCCAGCCCATTCTCCATCGCCACAACCGCCTTAAGGTTCCCCTGTTGTCCATTCTGATCGGGCGTCATGACCTCGGCACCTCTGCTGGACTTCGGTGGTATCGATGGGACATGCTTAGTCCAACGGATATTATCACGCGCCGGGGGCAAAAACACAAGGATTTCCTTGTAGCGTGGCCGACTTTCTTTTCTGGCGGCAGCATTTTCCGGGCTGTCGCACGCCAAGTCAAAGTGGTGCGAGCCAGAGGCTTCAGGGTTCAGGCTTCAGACTTCAGGAAAAGAGGCAAGCTGGCTTGGTGCATTCTCTTGCTGAAGCCTGAGGTCTGAAGCCTGAAGCCTCTGACGCGATCAAATACCGGAGGTAGCATGCGTTGTGATCCGCCAAGAAGAAATGTCGCTCACCGTTTGGCTTTCGCGCCCGGCGGTGTCTGCCCGCATGTCTCGCGGCTATAATGGCATACATGATCCGTCGGACATGACGTGCTCGAACCGGCGGCCTGATCGTGGCGGAATGATGGATAAACTCCTGGAAAAAGTCAGTGCGATCCCCGGCGATTTCTGGTCGGTGCTTGGCCAGATGTCGCCGTACCTGCTGTTTGGCTTTGCCATGGCGGGGCTGTTGTCGCTGCTGATCTCGGCCCGGACGGTCGAGCGGCACCTTGGCGGGCCCGGGTTCTGGCCGGTGCTCAAGGCGGCGCTGTTCGGCGTGCCGCTGCCGCTGTGCAGTTGCGGGGTCATACCCGTCGGGGCGTCGCTGCACCGCAAGGGCGCCAGCCGGGGCGCGACGGTGGCGTTCCTCATCTCCACGCCGCAGACCGGCGTGGACAGCATAATGGTGACCTTCAGCCTGCTTGGCCTGACGTTCGCGGTTTTCCGCCCGCTGGCGGCCCTGATCTCCGGCGTGCTGGGCGGTCTGCTCGTGGCGTACACGGTCAAGGACCCAGGCGAACCCGCCACCAGCGCGGCCGCGCCCACCCCCGCCGCCGACTGCCCCACCCACGCCGCGCCGCCGCGCGCCGACGATGACCGACCCAAGGGTTGGCTCGCCAAGCTTAGAGCGGCCGGGGCATACGGCTTTGTCGACCTGCCGGAAGACATCGGCAGGTCCATGCTCGGCGGGCTCGTCGTCGCGGCGATAATCACCGCGATCGTCCCGAAGGACTTCTTCACCGGCGTGCTCAGCGGCGGCCCGATTGCGATGCTGGTGATGATGGCCCTGGGCATCCCGGTGTACGTGTGCGCGACGGCGTCCGTGCCGGTCGCGGCGGCGCTGATCGCCACGGGCGTCTCGCCCGGCGTGGCGCTGGTGTTCCTGATGACAGGCCCGGCCACAAACGCCGCCACGATCGCCACCATCTGGCGGACAATGGGAAAGAAGACGGCCGTGCTGTACCTGGCCTCGGTGGCCGGCACGGCCCTGGCAAGCGGATTGACGCTGGACTACTTCTTTACCGCCGCCGGCATAATGCCGCATCTGCACGGGCACGATATGGGCCAGATGCCGTTGACGCCAATAGAGACGGCGATGGCGATAATCCTGCTGGCCGTGCTGATCGCCGGGGCGGTCCGGTCGTATCTGCCGCGCCACAAACACGTTGCATCGCCAAAGGACATGCTCGCCATGGAAAGCAACCCCGCTATCGAACTGAAGATAATCGGCATGACGTGCAACCACTGCCGCCTGGCCGTCGAGCGGGCGCTCAAGGAAGTGCCCGGCAGCCAGGCCGTCGACGTCGACCTGCACGCCGGACGGGCGGTCGTCGCCGGTTCCGCCGGGGCGGATGAGTTGGTAAAGGCCGTAGAAAGCGCCGGCTACAGAGCCGAGGTGCTTGCCAAGGGCCCCGGCGAGGAAATCGTCTGATATTCCCGCCCAGGGCCGCTCGACACGCCTAGAATTGGGAAAGCGGCCCCGCCGCGGCTGTCGCAGGCGGAGGCCCGGCAGACAAGGAAAGGAAGACCCCATGACCGAGCGCAAGGGCGTGGTGACGTTCAAAGGCAATCCGCTGACGCTTGTCGGCAAGGCGGTTTCCGTCGGGCAGAAGATTCCGGACTTCACGGTCCTGGGCAACGACCTGTCGGCGGTGAAACTATCGTCCTTCGCCGGAAAGATCGTCCTGCTGTCGCTCGTGCCGTCGCTGGACACGCCGGTCTGCGACATCGAGACGCGGCGGTTCAACGCCGAAGCCGCCAAGCTCGGCGAAGACGTGGTCGTGCTGACGGTGAGCATGGACCTGCCGTTCGCCCAGAAGCGATGGTGTGGCGCGGCCGGGATAGACAGGGTCATAACGCTGTCGGACCATCGCGACGCGTCGGCGGGCCTGGCGACGGGTATGCTTATCAAGGAGTTGCGGCTGCTGGCGCGGGCGGTGTTCGTGCTCGGCCGCGACGGCGCGGTGGCGTACGAGCAGGTCGTGCCCGAAATGACCCACGAGCCCGACTACGATGCGGCGCTGGCGGCGGCGAGGAAGCTGCTTAGATGATTGCCCCAGGGATCTCTTTGGTCAGAGTTCCAGGATTTCTGAAAACGCAAGGAAAGGACTAACGATGACCGAGCGACTGCAAATCTACAAATGCAACGTGTGCGGAATAGTTGCCGAGGTGCTGGACGGCGGCGCGGGAGAGCTCGTATGCTGCGGCCAGCCGATGCAACTCATGGCTGCCCGGACGGAAGACTCGACGAAAGAAAAGCACGTGCCGTACGTCGAGAAGGTGCCCGGCGGCGTGAAGGTGCGGGTGGGGCGGAACGAAGCCCATCCCATGCTCGACAAGCACTGGATCCAGTGGATCGAGTTGGTTGTCGACGGCGTGCAGCACAGGCAGTTCCTCAAGCCCGGCCAGAAGCCGGAGGCGTTTTTCCCCGTTACGGGCAAGGACATCACGGCCCGCGAGTTTTGCAACCTTCACGGCCTTTGGAAAGGATGACCGATCATGATAAGCAAGAAGATGCAGAAGGCGATCAACGATCAGATCAACGCGGAGCTTCATTCGGCGTACCTGTACATGTCGATGGTCTCGTACTTCAAGTCGTTGAACCTCGACGGCTTCGCCCAGTGGATGACCGTCCAGACCCAGGAGGAGATCTTCCACGCGACGAAGTTCTTCAACTTCGTTCTCGACCGCGGCGGGCGGGCCCTGCTGGCGCCCATCGAGGCCGTGGCCACCGAGTGGGACTCGCCCCTGGCCGCCTTCCAGGCCGCGTATAAGCACGAACAGTACATCACCAAGCGGATCAACGACCTTCTCAAGCTGGCCCGCCAGGAGTCCGACACCGCCGCCGAGGTCCTGCTCCAGTGGTACGTCACAGAGCAGGTCGAGGAAGAGGCCAACGCCGACCGCATCGTCAACAAGCTCAAGCTGATGGCCGGGGCGCCGGGCGGCATCTACATGCTGGATCAGGAACTCGGCACGCGAGTCTACACTCCCCCGGCCGGGGCGGCCGCGGGCGGACAGGGAGCCTGACGATGATTACCTTCAACGCAGATGAAGTCTTCGAGATGGCCGAACAGATCGAACGCGACGGCGCGGCCTACTATCGCAAGGCGGCCGAGAACTTCCGGGGCCTGGACCTGAGCAAGGTCCTGCGGGACCTGGCCGCGATGGAGGACGATCACGAGCGGACCTTCCGCGCTATGCGACTCGAGCTGCCGCCAAAGTTGCGGACCGAGGATAAGTTCGACCCCACCGGCGAGGGGGCCTTGTACCTCCACGCCATGGTGCAGGGCAAGGTCTTCGAGCCCAAGGCCGACCCCGCCCGCAAGCTGGCAGGGGCCGAAAAGCCCGAAGACATCCTCCGCACCGCCATCGAGATGGAGAAGAACTCCATCGTCTTCTACCTGACGGTCAAGAAGATGGTGCGGATGGCGGCCGGCCAGGTCCGCATCGACGAAATCATCGAACAGGAAATGGGCCACATCGCCGCGCTGAGCAAGCAGCTTGCGGCCGTGGGGAACTGATAATGACACAGGAACTGACGGCCGTGAAAATCGCCGACCGGGTCTACTGGGTCGGCGCGATCGACCGGGAAATCCGCAACTTCCACGGCTACCTGACGAGCCTAGGCACGACCTACAACGCATTTCTGGTCCTGGCGGACAAGGTAACGCTGATCGACACGGTGAAGGCGCCGTTTTACGACGAGTTGATGGCGCGGATCTCGTCGGTGATCGATCCGGCGAAGATCGACTACGTCGTCTCGAACCATTCGGAGATGGACCATTCCGGCTGCTTGCCGCGGGTGGCGGCGGCGGTCAAACCGGAAAAGATCTTCGCCAGCCAGCAGGGCCGGACGGCGCTCGGCGAGCATTTCGGCGCCGCCCTGGAGGTCGTCGCGGTCAATGACGGCCAGGTGCTGGACCTAGGCTCGGACAAGCTGTCGTTCTTCGAGACCCGAATGTGTCACTGGCCCGACAGCATGGTCAGCTACCTTCACGGCCCGGGCGTGCTGTTCAGCCAGGACGCCTTCGGCATGCACCTGGCCTCGGCCGAGCGGTTCGACGACGAACTCGACGCCTGGCCTCTGGAGCACGAGCTGGCCAAGTACTACGCCAACATCCTCATGCCGCTTGCGGCGCCCATAAAAAAGGCCCTGGCCAAGCTGACCGGCAGCGGGCTGGACTTCAAGCTCGTCGCACCGGACCACGGGCCAATCTGGCGAAAGAACTTCCCCCGTGTGCTGGAGCTTTACCGGAGATGGTCCGCCGCCGAGCGCAGCCGAAAGGCCGTCGTCGTCTACGACACGATGTGGCAGAGCACGCGAAAGATGGCCGAGGCCGTCCGCGACGGCCTGACCGCCGGCGGGGCAAAGGCCGTCGTCATGCCGCTGGAAAGCTCGCATCGCAGCGACGTGGCCAGCGAGGTCCTCGAGGCCGGGGCGCTGATCGTCGGCTCGCCGACCATCAACAACCAGCTCTTCCCCACCGTCGCCGACGTGATGTGCTACCTCCAGGGCCTGCGGCCCGCGGGGCTCATCGGCGCGGCCTTCGGCTCCTACGGATGGTCCGGCGAGGCCGCCAAGCTGCTGGCCGGAATCCTGGAGGCGATGAAGGTCCAGCAGGCCGCCGAACCCGTCCGGGCGAAGTACGTGCCCTCGCCAGAGGACCTGTCCGCCTGCCGCGAGCTCGGCCAGAAGGTCGCCCGCCGACTGGCGGAGACGTATCCCGATCACTTCGCAACCCAAGGATAAAGGAAGAGCCATGCAGAAGTTCGTGTGCGACGCGTGCGGATACATATACGATCCCGCAAAGGGCGACCCCGACCACGGCGTCGAGCCCGGAACGCCCTTCGCCCAACTGCCCGCGGACTGGGTCTGCCCGGACTGCGGAGTGGGCAAGGAAGAGTTCTCCCCCATGTGAAATGTCGCGCCACGGCGTGCTACAATGAGCGCGACAAGGACCCGACGCCAGGATCGCGCTTATGCCGGCCCGACAGCACAAAGACGCCCTCGAGCACCAGTACCGCACATACCACAAGCGGCGGTTCGTCCACCCGGACCCGCTGGAGTTCCTTTACGATTACGCCGACCCGGCCGACAGGGAGATCGTCGCGCTGGTCGCGGCGGTGCTGGCCTACGGGCGTGTAGCGCAGATCCTCGTCAGCGTTCGGCGGGCGCTTGACCGCCTCGGCGCGGCCCCCGCCAAGTATGTCCGCGACACGTCGCCCGCCCGAATGAAGGCGGACCTGGCCGGCTTCAAGCACCGCTGGACTACCGGCGACGACCTGGCCGCCATGCTGGCCGGGGCCGGCCGCGCCGTCGCCCGCCACGGCTCGCTCGGCCAGTGCCTGGCCAGCAATATCCGCCCCGGCGACGAGACGGTCGCCGGGGCCCTGGCGGGGCTTGTCGGCGAGCTTTCCGCCTTTGCCCCGGCCAAGAGCCTCCTGCCGGACCCCGCCCGTGGAAGCGCGTGCAAACGCCTCCACCTGATGCTTCGCTGGCTCATCCGCCGCGACGAGGTCGACCCCGGCGGATGGGACGGCGTCCCGCCGCGAATGCTCGTGGTGCCCGTGGACGTCCACATGCACCGCATCGCCCGCACGCTCAAGCTCACCGCCCGAAGCGCCGCCGACGGCCGCTGCGCACTGGAGATAACCCGCGCGTTTGCCGTCATCAGCCCCGACGACCCCGTGCGGTACGACTTCAGCCTGACCCGCCTCGGCCTGAACCCCGATGTCCACATGTCCGACTTCCTCGCCATGCTTTGAGCGAGATGAGGAACCGGCAGGCAAGGCTTGCCCGCGCCGATGGCCGCGGCGCAGGGGACTGGCTTCCCGACGTACGTCGGGATTCGGCGGTGCCTGTCCCCGCCGTTGCCCTGGGCGAGCTTCGCACAGCGGGGACAGGCACCTGCGCGGCGAGAAGCATGCCGCTTCGGAGCCAGTCCCCTCCCCCCGCCCCTCGCCGGATAGAACTTCATGTCCGCACGAGAACCAATTGGAAT
>Ga0315279_10006684_pt1 | contig 14492 bp, 15 predicted proteins | sample YL17G06_20_MG_FD_203694 | JGI IMG/M metagenome (GOLD analysis project Ga0315279, IMG submission 203694) | Sediment microbial communities from Yellowstone Lake, YNP, Wyoming, USA - YL17G06_20 | ecosystem: Environmental > Aquatic > Freshwater > Lake > Sediment | place: USA: Wyoming | collected... | reverse complement strand
TTTTCATAATTCCGGATTCATAATCCTACGTGCAATCGAGGCAAAAATAAAAGACGGCACATTAAAAGAAGGGGTTACTGCTGTCGGATTGTCTACTGGCGCACCGGTCTTATTGGAGGCAGTTGCGCAAGATATAAAAGAATCCGAAATAAACGGTCGACCGCGATATATTAAATCACTTTTATTAACAGCGCCAGCCGGACTCATGGATAGAAAAAGCTTTGCCGAAATTGCTGCGGGGGCCGGAGGCGCAATGGGCCCATATATGAAAGAAAATTATTTACGAGACCTTTATTTCAGAGTGTTCGGTAAGTTAAAAAACGGAACGGATGAAAATGCTGAGATAATAACACGAACAACATTTAATGAACTGTGTCAACGGATTAAAACCGCGTGGAATAAACCGGAATGGAAAGATATTCGAGGGATGCATGTAGGTTTTGAGCTGTTTGAGTATGTGGCTCAACGCTTACCGGCTGACGAGTTTATGGCGTTTTTTCACCGCGTTTGGCCCAACCAGGATCCGCATTTTCTCCCAACAACCCCATCAATAAAAAGAAACCAAGAACTTGTCTATAGAAACGTAACGCAGGATGCCCGTGAAGCAATCCACGACACCGATATTCGCGTTGAACTTTATGAAAACGACAAGGCAGTGCCACCGGATGGGTTTTTATCAGCTGAAGATAAAAAGGAAATCACCGAAGTTACCTTAAATGACGCAGACTGGAAAAATCTTACACGAATAAATACTCAGCGCACAGAAATACTAGAATCAAAATTCAAACCATATTCTGAAGCATGGATGCTCCAAAACAAAAAAGAGGGATTATTGTTAGATCGGATCATTCAGAGAGTGAAAGAATTATTCCCAAATAACGGTGATCATACCCATGTCGCCATCAATGTCGGCGGAAACCATATCACGCCAAAAGTCGACATAGATATGACGGCTGATTTAACCTTCAGAAGAATGGCAGCAGAGAAAAGTCCTCAATAAATCGCAGGTATCAATAAACCTAACCCAGATCCAAGTAATCCTCCTCCGATAACATCCGAAAGCCAGTGGTGATCGAGGTAGATTCGTCCGAGGGCGACGGCAGCCATGTAAGCAACAATCAGTCCACCGGTTATAAATAGCTTCTTTCGCTGTTTCATCCAACCCGCAATCGGGCCTGCAATGATTGAAAATAATGTGATACCCAAAAACACGGCCCGCGAGGTGTGGCCTGAGGGGTATGAGTATTGTTCGTTGATATAAAACTGCGGGAAGATCGTTGTCGGATTTTTGATCATAAAAAACGGCGGCGCGGGATGATGGACGACGGATTTGCCGTATAACTCCCCCAGCACGAGCAACCCGAATAAAATAGGAATAAGAACCGCGCGAAAACGAACGCGTTTGTTGGAAAAAGCGATCAATGTAATTAATCCTACAATCACGACTGATGGCGCCGGTGTCACCGGCAGAGCAATCGCTTCCCACAATCCATCCAGCCTGACCGGCATATGATCCTGCAAAATTACTATCACATTAAAATCCGTTTGCTTAAGGAATCCATGCTTAATTTCACGACTGAAAATATAAAAGGAGAAAAGAAAAAAAATCCCCAGCCCCACAATGAGTAACCTTTTTTTATTCATGCTGTTTCATTATCTCGTAGAGAATAATTCCGCAGCTCACCATGACATTTAACGATTTATTTATCCCCCACATCGGCAATTCGACGATCGTGTCCGCTACATCCAATATGTCTTTTGAAACACCCGTTGTTTCATTACCAACCACAATCGCAAGAGGAAATTCATAATTCACTTTATTAAACGGATTACTCCGCGGGTCCTGCTCTACAGCAATTATATTAAGATTTGGGGTTTGTGATTTGAGATTTACAAGCGCGGTTTGCGCGCTTGGTGCGTATTCCCAATCAACCCAACCTGTCGTATTTATTGATGCTTTTTTAATCCGCGAATTAGGGGGCGTGAGAGTAGCCCCGCAAAGAATTACTTTTTCGGCCGCCACGGCATCCGCAAGCCGGAAAATGGACCCCACATTATACGTATCCAGAACATTATCCAAAACGATCGTAATGGGATTTTTCTTTATCGCGTTTGCGGCTTCCGGATCCGGATCAGTGGTGCGAAGCTCTTTTGCGTTTAACTTTAGCATGAGGGTATTTTATCATGTTTCGTTCGATCCAAAGAGAAACAGAGCCGATAACAATACCAACAAGTGTGCCGGCAATCACGTCGTACGGATAATGCTTTCCCAGGTACACGCGGGAAAGAGAAATAAGAAACGCTAAACCATAAAACAACCATTTTGCCCGCGGCTCTTTGGCGGCCAATACCACTGCAAGCGCCCAGGCAAACGTGGCATGCCCAGATGGAAATGAGTGGTCAAACATCGGATTGCCGATATTAATTGTCCCGAGTGACAATGGCGGCCGGTTGCGGATGAAAAAATTCTTAAGCCACACATCAGTGATAAAAAGACTTAAACCCGATGCCAAAACAACGGGCAGGAAAAACCAATGATCACGCTTTTCCTCACGGACAAATACCCAGACGCTCAAAAGTAACCAGACGGCAATTGTTGATGCCAATACGCCTGACAAAGTGAGGGCGATGGCATCGGAAATAGGCGTGTGCGGCCAGTGATTGATAAAAAGAAAAATTCTATGATCCAGCGTGATGAGCAGTTGATACATGCGTCTATGGTGTCGGCTTCGCTGTAGGTTTGACCGTTGACGTCACGGATATAGGAATTTGCGTCGGCCCGCCTCGCGTCGACTCGTCGCGAGTCGAGGCGGGGGTCGGTGTGATAAAAATAATTTTAATCGCACTACTGTCCTCCGGCACCGGAGATAGAATTTTCTTGCCGGACACCAACACACCGACGACGACCGCAACCAAAACAAAAAATCCGATAATCAAGGTAATGGCAGCAAGCGTGCGGCGACGATCAGTATCCATACTATAACGATTATAACCATTATAATCCTTATAGCAAATTACTTAATATCTTCCTTCTTCCACGCGGCGAAATTACAGGTCGGGTAATTGCTGCAGCCATAAAATGTTTTTCCGCGACGTGTTTTTTTGATGACGATGTCTCCCCCGCATCGCGGGCACTTCATATCGATTTTTTCACTGAATTGGCGGGTATATTTACACGCCGGAAATGTACTGCAGGCGATGAATTTTCCGAACCTTCCCATGCGGATGACCAAGGGATTTTGGCACTGCGGACATTTCTCGTCGATCACCTCTTCCGCGACTTTCACTTTGTCGGCTTTCTCATACGCGGCATTCAAATCTTTTTCAAACGGGGTATAAAATTCGCGGATCACCGGCACCCAAGCCATCTCGCCGTTAGCAATCGCGTCTAACTCCTGCTCCATCCTTGCGGTAAACGGCAGCTCGAGAATATCCGGAAAATATTCGACCAAAAAATCCGTCACGGAATTACCGAGTTCCGTCGGCACGAGTTTTTTCTCGTCTTTCGTCACGTACTGCCGGTCTTGGATTGTGGATATAATCGGCGCATAGGTAGACGGCCGGCCGATATCTTTTTCCTCGAGCGTTTTGATGAGGGACACCTCGGTATATCGCGGCGGCGGATTAGTAAAATGCTGGGTTGGTGTGGCATCTTTGAGCGTAACAGTTTGCCACACAGAAACATTGGGGACGATCACTTCATCTATATCGCGACCCATGATTTTTAAAAATCCCTCGAATTTTATAACTGAACCTTGTGCTTCAAACACATATCCGTTGCTCGTTGTGACATCGATAGCTGTCGAATCAAACACCGCGTCACTCGCTTGACTTGCTACCGCACGTCTCCAAATAAGCTCATAGAGCCGGTGATGGTCGCGGTTCAGCTCGCCGTCACCGTCAAGCGCATTACTTAATGTCGAAACATCCGTCGGACGTATAGCCTCATGTGCCTCCTGCGCCACCTTGGATTTTGTGTGGTATTTTCGCGCAGTATCCGACACATAATCTTTCCCATATGTGGCTGCAATATATGCACGCGATTCGTCCAAAAATTTATCGGAAAGATTCAACGAGTCAGTCCGGTGATACGTAATGTATCCTTCCTCATATAATTTCTGTGCAAGCTGCATGGTTCTTTTGGCGGAAAAATAGAGTTTGCGACCGGCATCTTGCTGGAGCGTGCTCGTCGTGTACGGAGGGGCAGGGCTTCTTCGGACTTCCTTTTTATCGACAGCGGTTACCGTAAAGGGCGCCTTCAAATCCACAACAATTGCTTTCGCTTGAGGCTCACTGGCGATTGATGTTGACGTCGTCGTATATTTCCCGTCGAATAAATCAAAACTGAGGATTTCTTCATACGTCACTCCGTCTTTGGAAACTAACTGCGCGGTAATTGTCGGATCGAACTTGCCTTCTATTGTCCAAAATTCCTTTTTCGTAAACCGCTCAATTTCACGTTCCCGCTCAACAATCAGCCGGACGGCGACAGATTGCACGCGGCCGGCGGAGAGCCAGCGTTTTGAGAGCTTTTGCCAGAGTAAGGGCGACAACTTATACCCAACCAACCGGTCCAAGATGCGGCGGGCCTGCTGGGCATCCACGAGTTTGAAGTCTATAGTTCGGGGATTATCTAAAGCTTCTTTGATAGCCCGCTCGGTGATTTCGTGGAAAACGATTCGCTTCCCTTCACATTTCAGAAGCTCCGAAACGTGCCAGGCGATCGCTTCCCCTTCCCGATCAGGATCAGTGGCAAGGATAATGGTATCCGCTTTTTTGGCAATTGCTTTCAGTTCCTTTGCATGCTTTGCCTTATCGCGAGGGATGATGTAGCGCGGCGCAAAATCGTGTTCGACATCAACACCCAAATCTGCCTTAGGGAGATCCCTGATGTGCCCCATGGTGGCGACCACGTCATATTTCCCCTTCAAATAGCGGGTCAATGTCTTTGCTTTTGTCGGTGATTCAACAATGATTAAATTCATAAATATATGTAATTATTTTTAGCTTCGTAAGGCGAGGCCTTTCGAAGCTAGATTCATAATTTTTCTTTATGAGAAGATTTTTCCATCTCTTGTCGTAATTTTTCGTACTCCTCTTCAGGCCACCGGAACTTTGTCTTCTCTCCTCCGGCACGCAGCGCTTGGATAATTCTGTCTGCATCCCAATGTTCAATGACATTTTTAATATCTTTTCGCAATATATCACCACCCCACGGATGGAGTGTTTCTACTTTCAGTTCTTCAAGTAATGCACATATGTGAAAATTATTCTCGTTATCAACTTTGTAAATAATCGCCTTCCCAGCAGATGTTTGTGGACCACCTACCCTATAAAAAACCAAGTCGCCGACATGAATATTTACATGTGTCATACTGTTAGCTCTTCAATAATATCATCCGCGGATTCTACCAGCTTTGCGCCGTTTTTCAAAAGTATCGAAGAGGCGCGGCTATACTTGCTCGTAATAGGCCCCGGCACAGCAAATACTTCTCTCCCTTGATCTGCCGCATATTTTGCTGTAATAAGCGTACCGCTATGTTCTCCCCCTTCAATAACCACAACACCCAGAGACAAACCGCTAATAATTCTATTTCGTGTCACAAATCTCTTTTTATCAGTTCTTATCCCCGGCGGAATCTCAGAAACCACCGCGCCATTACCATTGACAATATCCCAATATAATGTAGCATTACTTGGCGGCGCGATAATGTCAATACCGCAACCGAGAACCGCGATCGTTTTTCCCGCAGCAGCAATAGCCGCCTGATGCGCCACCGCATCCACTCCGTAGGCGAGCCCTGAAACAATCGTATATCCGCGGGTGACCAGATCCGTTACCAACTTTTTTGTTACGGCTTCACCGTACTTCGTTACGTGTCTTGTCCCCACAACCGCAATGGTCTTTTCCATATTAATTTTGGAGCCGGAGCCGCGCACATACAATACAGCCGGCGGATCGGAAATTTCCCTAAGAAGCCGCGGGTAGCGGGGGTCATCGATGGTCAGCAGCGATGTCATATACCTTCTTTAATTTCGACCAGGAAACGCTATTGTCGAAATGCTCACGCGCGTCTCTTTGCGCCTGCTGCCCCATAGATGCGGCTTTCGACGGATTATTCAGTACGTCTACCGCCTGAGCAGCAAATACCCGGGCTGATTTACGATATACTTTTACGCCGTTCATGCCGTCGGCGATAAGATCCGTGACCGACGGCCCGTTGAGGGCAACAATCGGCAACCCTGCGGCCATCGCTTCCACAAGTACCGAACGTTTCCGTTTGCGAGGCGTGCACAAACAGATCTGCCGCCCCGTACGCGTCCGCAATATTTTGCGGTGTCCGATCCGTAACGACATAAACGGCGTCCGCAATATGTTTTCGCCGTGCATACGCGCGAATGCTCTCCTCCTCCAACCCATTCCCCACAAGGAGTAACCGCGTGCGAGGCATGCTGCGGTGAATGCGTAGAAACGAACGCAACAGAAAATAAATATTTTTCTCTTTGGCAAGCCGCCCGACGTAGAGAATTGCGGTATCCCGGTCCGATATCCCATATCGGTTACGCAGTGCCATTCGATTCCCGTTTTTAAATTTTTTTGTGTCAATACCGGGTGGTACGATATAAATGGGTGTACGCACTCCCTTGGATGCAAGTTCGTATTTCAACGATTCGCTCGCCACGGTTACCGCATCGCAGGCGTTCATAAACCGCACCACCATCCCGGTAATGATCGGATTCACAAATCTCGTCAAAAAAAATGGGACATACGTCCGTACGTAGTCGGTATAGCGCGTGTGATAGGTAAACACGACCGGCAGGTGAAATTTTTCTTTCATGGTAAGCGCCAGCCGGCCGATGTTAAAAGGATGATGGACGTGCAACAGTGTGATATGACGCGTAGCAATTTCTTTTTCAATTGTACTTGCCGGAAACACCGGGATCGTGAAACCGAGTTTTTTATATAACCGTATTGCCGCATACTCCACGATATCCGGATCAGTGGATCTTTTCCGATCCGCCTGCGAGGTAAACACGGTCATGGATATACCGGACCGCTCGGCTTCTTTTTTCCAGTCACCGATGGTCAAAACGACCCCGTTAATAATAGGGTAATAATAGTAGGTAAAAACACCGATATGCATATTATCGTCCAAACCATTCCTCCAAAATTTTTTTGGCAACCGGAGCCGCGACGTTGCTGCCTTCGCCTGCTCCTTCCACAAGAACGGTTACCGAAATCTCCGGGTCACTCACCGGTGCAAATGCCGTAAACCACGCGTGTGTCCTGTTTTTCGGATCACCAAATTCAGCGGTCCCAGTTTTACAAGCAACAGGCACAGGAATAGTTTTTACTTTAAAATCAAACAGCGGCCACCCGGTACCGCCTGGCGCGCATGCCTCCTGCATACCCATCGAAATCAATTGAATCGTTTCTTTTTTGATTCCTAAATCTTTGCAATCTTCTGACCCTTTTTTTATGGTCGGTCTACACAACTTTCCGCCGCTTGCAATCACATTAGTCCATGCATTCATCTGGAGCGGTGTGGTGAGTAAATATCCTTGTCCGATCGCCACGTGATATGTATCCCCCAAATACCACTGGTCGTTATGCGCGGCTAAGTCCGCAGGCGTGTTAAACGCTGCCGCTTTCCAGGTCGGATCCGGCACCAAACCCGTCGCTTCTCCGGAAAGTTCAATACCTAAAGCTTTCCCGATACCCACGAGTCTTGCCCATTTGGCGATCTTCGTAATACCCAACCACTCCCCGACTTTGTAGAAAAATATGTCGTTACTCCGTTGTAACGCTTTCACGATATCCACAGGTCCTTCGGTTCTGCCGTACTGGGTAAAATACCAGTTCGGAAACGTAAACTGCCCGATCGTGATGGTCCCGTTATCCTCAACAATCGTATCCCGTTTCACGTAGCCTTCTTCCATTCCGCCGAGGGCAAGGACGATCTTAAACGTCGAACCCGGCGGGTAGGCGCCGCCAATCGCCCGGTTAAAGAGTGGCCTATCCGGATTGTTAAGAAGTGCTTCGTACTCGCCGGTCGATAGACCGAGCGAAAACGTATTTGCGGAAAACGCCGGTGCTGAGTAGATTGCCAGAGCTTCCCCCGTTGACGACTTGGTTACGACGACTGCCCCCTTTTCACTCCTAGGAAACGCGCGGGCTACCGTCTCGGAAAGTGCAACGTCCACCGATAACGTAATATCCTCACCGGGAATTTCTTCCTGACGTCCAAGGACGCGAAGTATGTTGCCGATCGCGTCCACTTCGACAAGTTCGCGGCCGTCGCGACCGTGAAGTTTATCTTCAAAGTACGCTTCCGCGCCTGACCGGCCGATTTTATCCCCCGCATGATAGTCCCGTAGCTCGTAATATTCATCATGTAATTCCCTCTCTGTGAGTTCTCCGGTATACCCGGTGACCTGACTCAAACTGTCCGGGTACAGGTATTGTCTTCGATAATCGACTTCCAAAAACGTTCCCTGCGGCAATCCACTTTTTGCCAAACGGTCTCCTTCTTCTTTTGAAATTGTTTTCGTAGTACCGCCGACAAGGCGGTACTGCGGTATGTTAGAAACGATTGGTTTACCGGTCCGATCAAGAAGGAGTCCGCGCGGCGCGTGACGAACCAGTTCCCGCGTCCTATTGCTGTCAGCCAGTGCCCGGAATTCGTGACCGCGGATTATAGTGAGGTCAAAGAGTCGCCACATCAGCACAAAAAACCCAACAGTCAATATCGTCGCAAATATGAGCGCCCGACCGGCACCGAGCCACCAGCTAGCCGCGCCCTCCCGCGGCATCCGCGTAGCCGTTTTTCCAGTCGCTGAAACACTATCGGAAAACGCTTTACCCAACTTCATAAACTCAAATTAGACAAATTTGACCAATTGGACTAATTGGATAAGCCCCCATGAATACGCCGCACCGGCAATGACTTGCGCGACCGTGTGATCGCGTCGTACCACGCGCGCCCACCCAACCAACGGAACAATCAGCAGTACCGGCCACCACCTCCACCCGTACCAGGAAATAAGTAAACCGGTCACCATGGCATTCGTGCCGGCATGTCCGGAGATTTTCCATTGGGTGGTGACCAACGTAAATCCCACAAGCCATACAAAAAATAATACAAACACATATGTCAGCGCAGGCCGGTGCCACAAGACATGAATCATGACAATGTCAAGGATTAACACCGCCATCTGCAACAGAAGCGGGATAATGCGTTTTTTACGATCCCGCACATCCCAATCGGCGGCGTAGGTCTTCATATACCATATACGGAATATAATCACCGGGATGATCATGAAACACGTTATCACGAAGAGATAACCAACAATCTCCGCTGACGATAATCCTGCATGAAATGCTGCAACGATAGCCAGAACCGTCAGGACGACCAAGGGTTCAAACAGTTTCGAAATGAGGGAGGTAATAATTATTTTCATACCGTCAGATTTTCCTTGCCGCAACTTTTACTTTCCGAAGAAGCGATTCATCATCAAGAAGTTTGCCGCAGCCTCGCACAACCGCCGTCTGTGGATCATCGGTCACCCACACCGGCATTTTAACTTCTGTGGCGATAAGTTTATCTATACCGCGCAGAAGTGATCCTCCGCCGGCCAATACTATGCCGTGTTCCATAATATCGCCGATTAACTCCGGCGGTGTTTCCTCAATGGTTTCCGCAATGCTCTCGACAATTTCATGAATGACCGATGCGAGCGTTTCGCGGATTTCCGATTCATTGACGCGGATGGACTTGGGTAATCCGGTTTCGATGTCGCGGCCGCGTACGACCGTTTGCCGTTCGGTTTTATCAACAGGATAGGCCGACCCGACGGAAATTTTTATATCTTCAGCCGTCTGCTCGCCGATCAAAAGCGAGTATTTAAGCCGCATAAAGTTGACAATCGCCTCATCCATCTCATCACCGGCAATACGGATACTGCGATTAACGACTATACCTCCCAACGAGAGGACTGCAATTTCAGTTGTCCCTGCACCGATATCGCAGATGAAGCTGCCGTTCGTTTCCTGAATAGGGAGTCCCGCGCCAATAGCTGCGGCCATGGGCTCTTCGATAAGGTATGCCTCCCGCGCGCCTGCCATAATGGCCGCCTCTTGAACGGCCCTGCGTTCCACTTCTGTCACGCCGGACGGGATACCAATGACTACTTTCGGCCGCGGGATTTTCGGCATGAAGGAATGTTGGGGTGAGGCGTGCACGAGCTGTATATAATGTTTGAGCATCGCCGCCGCCGCATCGAAATCCGCAATCACACCGTCTTTGAGGGGCCGGAACGCCTCAATCGTCGTCGGGGTTTTTCCGAGCATATGCTTCGCCTCGGTGCCGATGGCGACGATGTGTTTGGTTTTGCGGTGCCGCGCGACCACCGACGGCTCGCGAATCACTATCCCTTTCCCGCGCACATAGACGAGCGTGTTTGCCGTCCCGAGATCTATTCCTAAGTCATGAGAAAGAAGCCCGAATAACCAATCAAGCATCGTGGGATTATTCTATCACATGCAACATACTGTGCTCCCGCCTGTTATAATACAAGTCCGAATGAAAGACAAAGAAAAATTGAAACGTCGTCCTCAATATCCACGGCGTGCGCCGATAGATCGGCATATCGATATATCCTATGGGGACCCCGTTGAAGTATTTGGCATTGACGACCTGTTTCAACAATATCGAGTAGAACGACGAGTATTTACTCTTACCCACGAATCTGTTATCGGCCGTCTCTATACGAGCGAAGCGGAAATGGATTTGACAGCTGATGTCGTACATAATGCTGTCCGGTTACTCCAATATGATGATGCAAATAATCCGACCGGAAAAATTCTGTATGTTATTTATCGCGAAATGTTGCCACATAGCATCATCAGTTGGGATTTTGCGCCTATCGAACAGATTCAACCCAATTGGCCGGAAGGTGTCGAATTCCCAAAAGGTTCACTGGCAGCGGAGATTACCCGTCGGGATGCAAAAACACTTGCGGTAAGCGTCGAACAGATCTGGCGTGAGCGCGGCGGCGACCCGTCTCATCATATCGATAAACCGTCTTCTTCGTTTAAACTGGAGCGCGACACAACATAACGGAAACCGTATTAACCCGTACCGGCGTGTGCATCCGGACGAAACACATCTTTTGCCGAATTGGTTACACAGAAATTTCCGATCATGTGAACGTGGCGGTATCGTGTTCCCTGCACGCCACTTCTTTTCTCACGTTCCAAGAGATCAAATGAAATATGATCGCCCGGTAATCGCTGGATATCAACCGGGTTGTGTTCCCCCTGTGTTTGAAATATTTTGAATGCATGACGCACGTTTTCCGCTGACGGATTCGGGCCAATATACAGGACAGTAATTTCAAATTTATCCTTACGAAGCCAATGGCCTCGAATACGCATTCCCAGAAACCCGTAGGTTATCGGAGCGTATTGGGTTTCCGTTTCCATACCGAGCGTAAGATACTTTCGACGAATCCCCAATATCGGTTCACTATCAGGATATATAATTTCCCGTCGTATGTCGGTAGTATTGGGTTTTGCCGCAACAAGCGCCGTCAAATCAGCACATTGGGCATCGTTTAACTGAAGCATGCGTGCGTTAAACTCTCTTGTGCACATCCGAGGAATATCTACTGCTACTTTAGGATCCATGCGCCGGACAATTTCATTGTACACGCCGGGTGGAACTTTGAAAAAAAACTCGGTTTCCTGGAGAACTCGACCGTATGCAGATTCCGGCGGCCCCTCAAACATAGGCCATAGTATAACACTTTCTATATTTTCCTAAAATATCTATTTATTTATTGCCGCATAAGATGGCTGCCCTAGCGCTCTATTTTGACAATTAGCTGGTAAAAGGGTATCATTTCACCTACTTTATAGGCTTACCTTTATTGGTCATTTTTACCATGTTTACTGTATCAGAATTAAATAATCCAGGACGTAGAGCAAGTGACGAATCCTTTGGGCTTAGTACAAGGGCCGCTGGTATTGAACGGATGATCGATCTTATAAACCTTAAAGCGTTAGTACTCAAGGAAGACATTCTTCACGACCCCAAAAATAGCGGTATTCCAAAAGATAAACTCACTGATCAGGGAATAGTTGCTTTAGCCCGCGTATTCGTATTTAATCCCAATGCATATGCAGACATTAGTGAACAGGTGCTTGGCAACCTGCGAACGAGTAGGATACTCTCCCTCTCTCCAGCGACCGTACATTCCGCATGGATACATCACGACATTCAAGAAGAGAGAACACGCGGCCCAATCAGCGCAAAATTATTCGTTCTTGGGCATCTTATAACTTCATATGATATGGGGAATGTTCATCCCTTCCTTACTCACGAAGAATTATATGAGCTCTTAAACATGCAAGCAAAAAGGCGGACACCGAGCGTCAAACTCGTCTATCCGGATATCCCCAAATATTCATTCGTCATACAAAAACGCTATGACGATCCACCATATATGATGCTTAAAGCACAACTCCAGTTAATGGACCCCAGAGATAAAGTCACCTTCGATGTGGTTGGACGTCTTATTGACAGAAAGTGGACTGGTAAAACCAAATGGAAAGATTTATCTTCAGAGACACGCTTACGGATGGCGGAAAAACTTGCGGAATATTGGAAGAGCGGTACACCCCTTCCCCACTTGGGTCACAAGTAACGTTCATTGACTTTGAGCCTGTAATACAATATAATTCGACAACTTTCAAAAATATATGACACTACCGCCTGAAAAGAGATCTGAAGCAATCGACCCGCAAGGAATTCAAGGAATGTTGAATCGTGCGCATAGAATATACCGCGAAGATATACAAGGTCAACATTTAGTCCCGGCATCACGATCAGATATGGTCCCAAACATAGAAATACCGGAAAAAACTATAAAGCTTAGTGATATGGATATAGAACGACTAGGCTTGCCAGAGGTAAAAACGCCAACGCTCCATTTGTACCGACATAAAGGCACCGGAGAGATTGGATACATATTGCAGTCCCGCCATGCCGCTTTTCTTTTATCACCCGATTCGCCTGAAGTCGGCACGTCGCAAATGCAAGCCGCGAGCGCTCTCACCGATGCTGTTATAGCCCAAAAACCCATCACTACGGCAACAGCAATAAATTTAGCCATGAAGGAAGGCGGATTTAGCCTAAATTTCGCCGGCAATCCAGTCGAAATACTTCAATTTGCAACTAAAGCAATGAATGCATTGGCGGATCTTAAAGCTGCGTCATTGAGAGCGGAAAAACTCGATATGGCTCTCTCAACCATGCATATAATTAAAGCGAACATGGGTAAAAACTGGCTTCAACTGCGATTTGCTCCGCCGCACATCAGGTCCGCGCTCACATACCTATCAGAATTGACAGTCGTTGCCGTAGCACAGGAAATGCAACTGGGTAGTGATCCAACCGTAACTGCCAAACAATTAGTTGACATGAGAACACAGTTTTCCAAACAACAGGCGGATATTTTGAATATGTGGGCAAATAAGACAACCGAAACGCTTATTGCAACTTCCGGAAATGTTGGAGAATCACTGAAAGCGTTAGTCATGAAAGTAGCTCAAGGTGGTACTGGCGCAGCTCAAGAAATACTTCGGGTTGTCGCGGATTCCGTTTTGGGACAGGGCTCGTATGACGAAGGGGTCATTCGAAGCATATTGGCTCATGCGGGAGTTGCTGATGATGTAATAGTTGACCTCGCTCAAAAGGCTGGTATGGCTCCTGCGGCCCTACTGAAAGGTTTCTACGATACGATCCGGGGCAATAATGGAAAAAGTCAATCTAACGCGCCCGCAGATGAAGTTTGATTTCCGCCGAAATAATTGATATTAGTACCTACTCTATTGACCAGAAAATCCCTACAGTTCGATATGGTATACTCTTTTTATGAATGTGAGCGCGTGGTGTAGCCGGGTTATCCGGGCGAGTTTCTATCTGTTGTTTATCCTCGTCCCCCTGATTCTCACGCCGTGGAACTACGAACTGTTTGAATACAATAAAATGGTCGTCACGTATGGCCTCACGGTCGTCATTTTGGGTGCATGGCTTATAAAAATGCTCAGCGATCGGCAAATCCGTATCGCCAAAACACCCCTTGATATTCCCATCGCCCTTTTCGTCCTCTCGCAGCTCGTGAGTACGTTGTTTTCGATGGACCCGCATGTCTCGTGGTTTGGCTATTATTCCCGTTTTAACGGCGGCATGTGGTCGATATTCTCATACGTTATCCTGTACTATGCCTTCGTCACGCACTTCCCCCCTGTCAAAAAAACCCTCAATACAATTGTTGCTATTGCCGCACTGGTCGCCCTCTACGGCGTCGCCGAACATTTCGGCATAGATAAACATCTCTGGGTACAGGATGTACAATCACGTGTCTTCTCGACCCTAGGCCAACCCAACTGGCTCGCTGCGTTTCTCGTCGCGGTTCTACCTGTTTCA
>Ga0315279_10006683_pt1 | contig 14492 bp, 13 predicted proteins | sample YL17G06_20_MG_FD_203694 | JGI IMG/M metagenome (GOLD analysis project Ga0315279, IMG submission 203694) | Sediment microbial communities from Yellowstone Lake, YNP, Wyoming, USA - YL17G06_20 | ecosystem: Environmental > Aquatic > Freshwater > Lake > Sediment | place: USA: Wyoming | collected... | reverse complement strand
TTTCTTCGCTCCAGTGCAAACAAGGTTCCCGCTTGCGAATATCAATATGACCACTTTAGGCTCGTCCATCCTGTAGATCAATCCTGGAAACTGCTCCGGCTCATACATGGTTTTTCCAAGCTTGCTCACTACCTGTTCCAATTCTACCTTTCCGCCTAAGCTTGCAGAAGCAACGATGTTCACAACCTTCAAGTCCGGCTTCCCAATTATGACTATTCCGCTCTTTTTCAGTTCTTTAACAACTGTCATAACAGCTCTGCGGGATTCGTTTTCCGATTTTGCGCCTGTGCACACCATTTTACCAGAGTTGAAAATCAACGTAGCCGTCTTCGGTCTCTTAATCCTAAATACTAGTCCAGGAAACTGCTCTGGACGATACTCGACTCCTGGAAAACTCTTGACAACAGCGTTCAAATCGACCTTCTGGTTCAAGGTTGCAGCAGCAACAACGTTCTGAATGTTTATTATTGCTTTAGTCTTCGGCATTAACACCGCTTCTTACAGTGTAACGGATGCTTATATGCCCTTTACAAAAAATAGTTAGTTACAAAACTGCACGCTGATATTACAGAGCTCGGGCGCTTATTCACGAATAAAGAAAATAAGGGGGATCTGTGTGCTTACAAGTGATTTTCCGCTCTTACTTCTTTGCGGGCTTTTTCTTCTTTCCTTTGGTTTGTTTAGGCACTATTCTAGCCTCAAACTTCGATTTTGCTGATTATCTATTTAAATATTTGTCCGTAACAAAACCATACGCGGATTTTTGATGAAAAAATGAATAGGGTCAGATCGATTTTTCCATCTTGCTTAGGAACTCGGTGAGCTGTCCGATTTGTTTCTTGAATTTCTCGTATTGCTCTGCGTGCTTCTTCAGTATCTCGAAAAGCTGCCTGAATTGTTGGATTGTAAGATCCTTTTGCGATTGCAATAGCATTATCGCGATAGCGTCTGATTCTTCGAGTTTGCCTTTAGCAAGGACGGCTGAAAGTCCTACTGTAGCCCTCTACGCCTGTGAATGGAGCCATTTCGAAACAAAAGAGTCTCGCCTTGTTTTCTAGTATTTGATGCTGAGATACAGTAGTACGGCTAGTGCTCCGAACGTGAATACGTCTGGCAGCAAGGCAAACGGTCCCAGACCAAGTGGTTGAAAGCCGAAAGCCCAAACAACCAAGGGACTGGAAGCCAAAGCATTCAGAAGAAAAACCAGTGAGAATATCATCAACCCAATCGTGAACTCAGACCGCGTCTTCCGGTACATGCCAACGTAAAAGAGCAACAGGAAAACCGAGAGCGTCACGTTCACAGTGGAAACTACCGTTTCCGCTGTATAGAAAAACTCCACGTCTCCAGGAATGTAACGTGGAGGCGGCAGGCGATGTCTCCAAGGATAGTATGGAAACCAAAAGGTGGACGTAGCCCAAACCGCTGCCAAGATAGCCACTACTATCAATGTTGCCAGTATCAACCCATTTCTCAAATTCCTGTTCATATGATTGTTCATCTGTGTTCCTCCTTTTTCTACTTTTTCCAGATTTTCTTCATAATCTCCTCGAATGAAGCGTAATTCTCCTCCATCGCCGGAGACAAGAAATACGTGGTACCATACCCATCTCCGGCTGACGTGATTATCCTGTTCTTCTCAAGAACCCCAAGATGATGCCTTATCGTCCTATAATCCATCCCAAGCAGGTTCGCCAACTGATTCGCATTATGCGGAGTCTCCTTCAGAGTCTCGATTATCTTGGCACGAGACGCGCCACCCCTCGTACCTGCTATCAGCCACCCAAGCAAATACTTCAACGGACGCCCGCTAGCAGCCATCCATACCGCTCCGCACAGACAGAGGATTTTTCGCTATACCTAATTGAACTAGCATAATAAATATGCCCCTACGATTTTTCACAGGCAAATCCTGCAAAGGCTCATTGACAGATTAGGAATAGAACCGGGTCCAATTCTGAAAAACCCCTTAATAATCTGCCATGTTTGAACAGGACAAGGCAAAAGAAAAGAGGTGATAAAAATGACAGGAATGAAGCATTGTCCGAAATGCGGTTCCACAAACATCAATTTCCTCGTCTTCTACCGTCCTTCAACATGGAAATGCTTAGATTGTGGTTATGAAGGTGCCTTCATAGTCGAAGACAGCAGACTTTCGGAAGGAATACATGAGCACTACCGAAACGGATGCAACAGCGTTGATTGGATAGAACGAGAGTCTTGTATTGATGATCGGGGCGGTTCAACTAACGTTCAGGAAAAGCTTCTGGAAGACCACATGAATACCGGCGTCACTGGTGTCGAAGATATCAGCGTGGGATTTGAACCATAACAAGGTGACAACTTCTCACCATTTCTCTTTCCTTTCTCCTTTCTGTCTTCAGCTAATCTGACCCTAACGAGAACCAAAAAAGAATCGGCAAGATATTCAACAACGGAGATGACAACGATGGGTATGAGCAAGATGCTGATGTCCCCATTGACAGCAACAAGGAAGAAAGTGACACTCGTCATTCGCTTTTTGAACCAGACCCAATAGGTCTGACACAATCAGGGAATGCATACATTTGATTGGGGAAAGAATTGGGTGTAATTCTGAAAAACAGTTTAATAATCCACTGATCTTGAAAGCATTCAACCAAGGGAGACGGCAACAGTGAACTACCATAGAGTTCCAAGTTCAACATCAGTTAAAACGAAGCCAAAGCCCACTGTTTGCCTCTCCCCCTTTCTCCGAATAAGCGCAACACATGCTTGAAGGTGAATCATTTGGGTGCTTTAACAAGAGCAGTCAAGAACGTTTCGCGAAGGAAAATGAGGGCACTATTGGTAATCATTGCTTTAGGCTTCTCCATGGCAATCATGATTTCTATCCCTGCAGGAATCGTGGCAAACCAGGAGGCCACTCAGAGCCTTACTGAGAACTTCAACAACACAATGAGTAACATGCAAGAGCAAATCAACAAAACAGCTACGCTGATAGAATGCCGAGCTTCATCTGGACAAAGCATGTACCCGGGTGCGCCCTCAGGTAGGCCACCGTTTGGATTCGGACGAGAAGAAGTCTTCATAAACGAAACCGTTGGCAATGAAATTCGTTCTATTGAAGGCGTCAAGGATGTTGTTCCATTCCTTGAGAAGTCATCCGAGGAGACAACTTCGGAAACCATAAACACACCACGCGGTAGCTTCACCATTTCTAGACCCCTCTACACGATCACAGGGGTTTGTCTGAATTCCTCTTTCATCGACAACTACTCTGTACTGCCAACTAATAGAACAGCGGGCAGGAATCTGTGCGAGGGGGATAGCGGCGTTCTCCTTATGAGCCTAAACCTCACGCAATACTTTGGAGTAGCAGTTGGCGACACCGTGCAGATCAACGGTGAATCTTTCACAGTGGTAGGGGTTTACAACTCAACAGGTCAAGGCCGCACTGAAACAAGAACAGTGTACATGGACCTTTCCGATGCTCAAACGATAACTGGCGAAACAGGAAACGTAAGCAGGTTTGACGTGTACGCAGATGACGTCTCCGATGTAGATGGAATAGCCGAAGTGATAAACGCAGCGTTTTCAGAACTGACAGTTACAACATACAAGGACCGTCTAAGCCAGCTCCAGACCACGCAGGAGATGTACGAGAGCACACTGGAGAATGCTCAATCAACCCTCGACCAGACACAGGCAACTGCAACCCAAGAGATCGGCGTAGCTGTTGTCGCTACAAGCTTGATTGTTTTGTTTGTGATGCTATACACCGTCCGTGAAAGAACAAGAGAAATCGGCACATTCAAAGCGATAGGCTTCAGCAACTGGAGCGTCATGAGCCAATTCGTGCTGGAAGGAATACTGATAAGCTCAGTGGCAGGAGTAGTCGGCATAGCAATAGGGTCTGTTGCAGCCCCTGTTCTGTCATCGCTTTTGCTTCCTCACGTAAGCCTGTTTGGCGGTTCATCGCAAGACCGTTTTGGACCTGTCTCTGGAACAACGGCATCACAAACCGCTGTCGCTTCGCTGAACCCTCAACTTGTGCTGTTGGCATTTGGCGTAGCCATATTGCTTGGAGCATTAGGTAGTTTGTATCCAGCTTGGAGAGCGGCCAAGATAAGACCCGCGGAGGCTATGAGGTATGAGTGAGTCCATTCTGAAAACAGAGAAGCTGATCAAGATCTACGAAATGGGTAAACGCAAAATCCCCGCCCTTTCCGGAGTAGATCTTCAAGTGAACAAAGGCGAGTTCATCGCGATCATGGGGCCTTCTGGCTCAGGCAAGACAACATTGTTGAATGTTCTAGGCTGCCTCGACACTGCAACCAGTGGAACGATGACATTAAACGGGATAGACGTCGCAAAATTGCCCGAGAAAAAACTCTATAGCATAAGGAGAAACGAAATCGGCTTCATTTTCCAAACCTTCAACCTGTTCCCCTATTTGAACGCTAGAGAAAATGTGGAGCTTCCTATGGAATGCACGAAGAAATCAAAGGGCGAGAGAAGAAAGAGAGCCCGTGGACTATTGGAAATGGTTGGGTTGTCAGGAAGAGAAGAGCACAAACCACATAAGCTAAGCGCTGGAGAGCAACAAAGAGTGGCGATTGCGCGGGCGCTGGCAAATGACCCTGCCATAGTCTTGGCAGATGAACCTACCGGGAATTTGGATACGGAGAACAAGCATGAGATTGTTAGGCTACTCGGCAGATTGAATATCAATCAAGGAACGACAATCGTAATGGTGACTCATGATGACCAAGTAGCTTCGCACACAGAAAGGATTCTGTTTCTCAACGATGGAAAAATCACGCGGGAAAAACAAGGGCTTCACCTCATGAAGAAGAAGCTCATTTGTCCCCATTGTGGTAGCAGAATCCAGCCTACTGACGTAAAATGCTCTTCTTGCAGGAAAAAACTATGAACACATGAGGTGAATCGCAGTTGGAGAATGCTCAAAAACCAAGAATGAATCGATTCGCAACGGTTCTCGTAGCAATGATTATTGTGGTCAGCGGGGTAGTAGGCGGATTGCTGGGCTACTTAGTAGGTTATTCGACACTTGTCGGAAAAATCGACTATCTCCAAAATCAACTGTCAGCTTTGCCTCATCAAAACGTCACTTTTTTCCTAGATGAAAACGTTTCGCTTTCTGAACTGTACAAGCAAGTGAGAGAATCCGTAGTGGTTATTCGGGGGCAAGTAGTGCAGTACGATTTTTTCCATCGTCCCTACTACACACAGGTTCAAGGTTCGGGGTTCGTCTATAACTTTACAGGACGCACGGTAGTAGTCACTAACTATCATGTAGTGCAAGACGCTGTAAACATCACCGTAGCTTTCATAGATGGGGACGCTTATCCAACCACTTTGCTGGGATCAGATCCATACGAAGATCTTGCAGTTCTTTCAGCAGATGCTCCGCAGAACGAGTTAAAGCCCGTGGCAATTGCCAGCTCATCGACCTTGGAAGTAGGCGATCCAGTGATCGCAGTGGGTACCCCCTACGGACTGGCTGGATCAATGACTATTGGCATAGTCAGCGCGCTTGGCAGAACGATAACCGAGGAAATGACGGGTGGATATCCGATTGCTGGTGTTATTCAAACGAGCACTCCCATAAATCCTGGCAACTCAGGAGGCCCGCTTCTGAGCTATCAAGGTCGGGTCGTTGGAATAACAACTGCCATCGTGAGCGATTCGGAAGGGTTAGGTTTTGCGATCCCATCCAGCACGATATTGCGGGAGATCGAATCTCTGATAACACAGGGTTCATATGGTCAACATTCGTCGCTGGGAGTAACTGGAACAGATATGACTTATGAAATCGCAAGGGCAATAGCAACGGATGTAACTTATGGGTGGTTGATCGTGACCGCGCCAAGCCAATCAGGCCTGCGAGGAGGAACAAACCAGGTCGTAATCGACGGAAGCATGGTGACAGTCGGCGGCGACATCATAATAGCGATTAACGGAACAAGAATCACGAGCATAGACGATCTCTCCACTTACCTAGAAGAGAACACTTTGCCAGGTCAGACAATCGACGTAACAATAATCCGAAACAATCAAGCGATGACAATTGCAATCAAGCTAGGAGCCAGACCTTCACCAAGCACATAAGAAGTTGCATGAAGGCAAATCGTCATATGCCAACCGCAGTGCTGCATTGCATGGAACAAGACGATTTCTACAGCTAAGTCAATGTTAGGAGCGTTTGATACGCAAAGAATTATCTTTCGGTTTCAACCATTATCAACTGGGTGAAGCTGGTTGCCGAAGAGAGCATTTTCTTGTTTGATTCTTTCATTTTTGCTGACAAGCACGTTCGCATCAGCCTCCGGCATGCATGCAGCCATGGCGTCTCCACAAGACTCACCATGGGGTGATTGGACTCACTACCACAACTACACAGAAATCGTTAGCACACTTCTATATCTGAACTCCACTTATCCTAACATCGTAGATGTCTTTTCCATCGGCAAAAGCTGGCAAAACCAAGACATCTACTGCATCAGGTTGACGAACGAATCCCGAACTAATCCGAAGTCTAAAGTCTTCTTCGTTGGCTACCATCATGCCCGAGAACCCATAACAGCAGAACTGACCCTCTACTTCTCAGTCCAAGCCGCAAGCAGCTTCGGCTCGAACGCAACCATAACTCACATGCTCAACTACTGTGAAATCTACATAGTCGTTGCCTTGAATGTTGACGGTTTCGGCCTTGTCCGAGATAACGAGTGGCAACGCAAGAACGCTCATCCCTTCGACGAAGATGGCGATGGCAGATTCGATGAGGACCCACCTGAAGATGAAGATGGAGACGGGTACATAGAGGACCTTATTCAATGGGATGGTTCTCAATGGGCGTTTGTCAGATGGGAAGGCATTGACAACGACCTTGATGGTTTGCTGAATGAGGATTGGGTCGGCGGCGTCGACCTGAACAGAAACTACGGTTATCAATGGAATGCTACGTGTGATAGTGGCAGCCCAGACCCTCAGGCTGAAGACTTCCGCGGTCTTTATCCTTTTTCAGAACCGGAAACACAGGCAATAAGAGATTTTGCAACGAGCAAAGACTTCAGATACGCCGTAAGCTTCCATTCAGGCGCTAATGTCATACTCTACCCATGGGGCTACACAAGAACCCAAGCACCTCACAGAGCAGTATTCACGGAGGTTGCAGCAAACCTTTCGGCGCTCATAGGTTCACCCTACGAGCCGAGTGGTCAAATGTACACAACCTCAGGAGTGTGGGACGATTGGATGTACGGTAACCGAAGCACTTTGGCGTTCACATGCGAAATCTACCAGAACAGCAGCGCTTGGCAATACGAACCAGGCCCATACCCGAACTCATTTTGGGAAAGAGGCATTACACAAGCCTTCAACCCTGAACCAAGAAACATCGAAACCACAATCCAGCAATGGCTACCCGCCTTCACATACATAACTGAAAGAGCCACGAGACTCCTCGGCGAAACCAACGGAGACGGAAAAGTCGATCTCAAAGACGTCTTCAGAGTCGGCAAAGCATTCGGCTCCGTTCCTGACCAACCTAAATGGGACGCATTCTGCGACATAAACGTCGACTTCAAAGTCGACCTAAAAGACTACTTCACAACGAGTAAGAACTTCGGCAAAACAAACCCATAAGCAGCAAATGGTTGGGCGTGTCAGATCTCAACGGTTATCCAAGCATGTTACCAATATTCTTTCAAGAAACCGAAACCCGAGACAATGGATTTATAAATCCTGACCTACAGAATATGGCCAATTCGGATCATCTGAGGTGTCTTCATGCCAAAACCTGAAGAGATAGTTGCTGCATTGCTGAAGGATTCTAAGGAAGCATTGACGCTTGTCGAGATTGCAGAAAAGACAGGATTGGCCGAAAAAAAGGTTTTCAAAGCGCTGCGAAAACTGTTTGAACAGGAAATCATTGACATGGAGAATCGACGCTACAGGTTTGTGAAGAAGTAGCAGACGCTAGCCAATTCTCTTCCGTTTGTAACGCGGTTGAGTCTCTTTCGTTTTTGTCAATTCGAGTTTCTGCTTGTGCGATAGCTTCTTGATTCTTAACTCTCGTTTCATTGCTTCTCCTCTAGTCTTGAACTCTTCAACGTAGACCAGCTTCTTCGGTTTGTGCGTCCTCGTATATCTCGCGCCTTTTCCGCACTTGTGGAGTCTCACTCGCGAATCCAAGTTCTTCGTACATCCGGTGTAGAAGCTGCCGTCCTCGCAGAGAATGACGTAGACACAATAGGGCATTGTCTTGCGCACTCCGTCGCGCAGCACGTATTGTCTTCCAGACTAGATAATGCTTAGCCACTTGTCATATCTGCATAGTGCCTGACAACGCTCGGCGATTTAGTCAACGACAATTCTCTAGGATTATTCTGTAAAGCTGGGCAATGTTTACATAACGAGCATAGTAACATTTCGTGTCTTCTTCTTGTGTTCACAGCACGTGCGCTGACATTTAGAGAGTCTTCATCATTACGGTTTGTTTGAGGTGAAAAGTGATGCAAAGCGAATATGAAATCAAAAGGAGCAAAGGATTAGCGTTCTACAACTGCAGGCGTTTCCAGCCAGCATAAAACACCCTCTTTTTTCTTTTCCGCGTGGCAGTCTGCTAGTTCAGTCTTGTCCCTATGTTCTCTCTGGGTTTCTTCAATTGTGATCTGACTTTAAGCAATGAGGCTATCGCGACGACTTGCATGAGACAAGCGTAAATCACAACAATTATGAATGGCGATCCTGAATCGATTAGTGCTCCATATACTGCACCGCTGACGAGGAAGCCAATTCCGTAAGCTGTGTTGAATATGCCGTATGCCCTACCCCTCGAAGAAATAGGTGAAAGTTGTGAAACTGCCGCCCTGTAAATCGACTCTTGCATTCCGAGCACGAGACCGAACACCGCAGCTGCTGCGATAAGCATAGGCAGACCGCTGTCAGTCATAGCGAGTAGTGGTGGAAACAGCGAGAGCAAGAAAGGAAGAACCAACACCTCAATGCCGAACTTGTCATAGGCATATCCTGAAAGCAACGCGGCTGGCGCATCCACGCCCTGTATAAGAAAGTAGATTAGAGGAACAATCCACTGTTGCGGAGAGCCATGAAGAATTATGGAGGCCTTGTACAGTATGAGCGTGTATGGGATCAACCCAACAGTATTCAACAGCACAGCTAAAGTATAGACATAAAAGGGCATCGCAAGTTTCTGTTTCTCTGCTCCGATCTTTGGTTGCTCAACTATTGTTCTAGAGCCGATTTTCCTGTAGGTGTAGACTAGAGCAGCAAGCAGCATTATGAATGGGATGAAGAGGAAACTGAAAGTAAAGCGAAAATCGTTGCCGCTGAAGAACATTAACCCAGCAACAATCAATGGGCCAGTCATACCGCCCACTTGATCTAGAAGTTCATGAAAGCCAAACGCTTTGCCTGCACCAACATCCTTGCTAACAACAGACAAAACTGTGTCTCGGGAGGGCGACCTGAAAGCCTTTCCAAGCCGCTCCAGCAATACGAGCAAAACGACCATTTCTAGACTGTACGACAGTCCTAGGAGCGGAATCGAAACGATCAAACCATAGCCAAGAAAAATGAAGAGCCAGTAAGCACGCGTGGCGTCAACCAGAAATCCACTGGCAAGTCTAGCGGCATAACCTATGAAATCACCAACTCCCCCAACCAAACCGACAACAGTGGCTGTTGCCCCTAGGAAGCTGAGGTAGTCTGGCACTAACCCTCTGGAGCCTTCGTAAACGATGTCTCCAATGAGGCTTACGATCCCTAGGAGGAATATGCCCATGTAGGCGTTTCTGCGATTGTTGTTCAAGGTTTCTTTAGCGTTCATTTCAATCGCCAGTTGGATTTAGTTTAGTTGTCTCCTTGCTTTTAGAGGTGATTAGTCATGACCTTATTTAGTTGTTGTTGGACCACATTGGCTAAGGAAGGAATGCTTTGTGAGCGAAAGTTTTTATTGAAGCACAAAACTTACATTGGCATTACTCTTGAGGATGATGTTTCGTTATGGCTTTGCAGAAAGGTGACTTTATACTACTCGATTATGTTGCCAAAGTGAAGGAAACAGGTGAGGTTTTCGACACAACCAACGAAGAAATCGCCAAGAAAGAACATTTATACAAGGAAGGCGACATCTACGAGCCCAAACTGGTTGCGATAGGAGAAGGCTGGGTTCTCAAAGCTCTGGATGAAAGCCTGGTCTTGATGGAAATCGGCAAATCCGCTGCCTCAGAAATACCGCCAGACAAAGCCTTCGGACCAAGAGATCCTGAAAAGGTCAAGCGTGTCCCGTTGAGACAATTGCTGGCAAAGGAAATAACACCGAACATCGGAGCTCGCATCGAATTTAACGGAAAAATGGCTACCATACGCGCAGTAGGGGCAGGACGTGTTCTACTGGACTATAACCCTCCTCTTGCCGGGAAGACATTGGTTTATGAAGTCACGGTTCAAAAGAAACTAGAGACAACTGAAGAGCAGGTCGCCGCCATCATTCACAGAAGGATACCAGTGGTAGAACAAGCCAAGTTCGATTTCACAGTGAAAGAGAAAACTATTAGCATAGAGATGCCTGAAGAAGCTTTCTATCTGGAAGGCATTCAAGTGGCGAAAAGAGGCATATTCGCCGATGTCCAGAAGTTCTTCCCAAAAATGACCACCGTGAAGTTTGCAGAGGCCTTCAAGGCGGAACCAAAGCAAGAGGAGAAAAAGGCAGAAATCAAAGCAGAATCGAAAACAGAGACAAAAACCTAGCTCATATCAAATCGAAAACGTTGATTTCGTTTCAAGACGTCTCTTTTGTTGCATCTAACTTTCTCAGGTTCGCCGTCTGAAAGACCGTTTCCTTAGATAACCTGGGTGGCTTTCGCAAGCTTTTCGCAATTTTCATGAGTCAAGCGTTGCTTGCTCAGGATTGTATATCTTTCCGGCCTTATTGTTGCCGCCATTTCCAAGGCTTTTATCACATCATCATCTTCCACATCAAGTTCATGAGCGTTCGTTGGTGCTCCAAGCTTCTCCAACGTGTCTCTTATGCGATCCCAACTGGTCTTATGCAGGAAAGCCATCATTATCGTTCCGACGCCACAACGCTCGCCATGCATTGAGCAATTGGGGCTGAGCATGTCCAGCGCGTGGCCAAACATGTGCTCAGAGCCGCTACAGGGGCGACTGCTTCCGGCGATGCTCATAGAAACACCGCAGCTTATCAAGGCCTCAAGAAGCACCCGTAGGCCTTCTTCGCAGTCAGGTTTAATCAGATCTGCATTCTCCATTACAAGCTTGGCGCTCATTAGCGCTAGGCTCGCCGCATAGCTTCCATAATACTCTCTTTTGTCTTCATGCGCCAGTTCCCAATCTTTAACTGCGGTGAATTTGGCGATCACGTCTCCGCAACCACTAAGAGCAAAATGCCATGGTGCCTGCATTATTATGCTTGTGTCAGCTATGATGGCTAGGGGTGCGTGAGCCATGACTGAATACGGTTTCTCGAAACCTTTGATCGAGGACAGCGGGCTTGCGATTCCGTCGTGGGAGGCAGTGGTTGGAACGCTGATGAACGGGGTCTCTTGATGTGCGGAACTGCACTTTGCAACATCTATTTTTGTTCCGCCTCCCACCCCAAAAATGACCTGCGGTTTCAGTGCTTTTATCTTATCCTCTACTGTTACGACGTCTTCAGCCGTAGCTGTTTCGACAAGAAACGTGTTGACTTCCATACCGCCATCCTCAAGAAGATCCTTCACGGCTTTTCCGGCGATATCATTGGTTTTAGAACCGGCGATTATGAGGGCAGATTCCTTGAAGCCTAGCCTTCGAGAGATTTCCGCAACCCGCTCGATTGTTCCGTTTCCAACAATGACTTCCCTCGGAAGCTGCATCCGGTGGTGTTTCAAGGACAAATCAATCACGAGCTCGCCGTTCTATTTCCATAGCCATGTACACTCGAAACCTTTTAAACTCAGCGGTTTCCAATGCAAAAGGCCATTGTTTTGTCCTGTTTCAATTGACCGTAATATTAATAAATCCCATGACTGTGAATACATGATGCTACTTCCTTGTGAAGTAATCTCATGACATGTTTGCATTTTGGGAGAGAAATGAAATGTCAGGCATCGATTCAGTAGATAAACTCGTGCTAAAAGGAACAACCACAGCAGGCGTCGTCTGCAAGGACGGCGTGATACTCGCTTCAGACACTCGTGTGACCATGGGCTTCTACGTAGCTCACAAACATGGAAAGAAAGTGTACAAGATAGATAACCACTTGGGAATGACAATCGCCGGCACGGTTGCTGACGCGCAGTGGACCGTAGATGTGTTAACTGCGAACGCTCAAATGTACCGGATAAACAGGAACAGACCTCTGCCTGTAGCATCAGCAGCAAGGCTAATTGCGAATCTTCTGTTCTCAGCCAGATACGTGCCGCTTCTGACTCAGGTTCTTATAGGTGGCGTAGATGATACTGGACCGCATGTGTTCTCTCTAGATCCGTTCGGCAGTCTCACCGAGGAGAAATGTGCGGCAACGGGTTCTGGTTCACCGATTGTTTATGGTGTTTTGGAAGACAAGTACAAAGAGGGTATGACTGTGAAGGAATTGCTGCCCACGATGATTAAGGCTGTCAACTCTGCCATGAAGCGGGATGCGGCAAGCGGTGACAACTACAACATAGCCGTGATAGATGACAAAGGCTACAGGGAGTTAACGGAGAAGGAGAAGAAGCAGCTTCTAGTCGCTTGAGGAAGTCAGTGTCGTGGCGCGAAACTCTGACAAAGACAAGATTGAGATTAGCCAGTACATACTGGAGCATGTGCCGAAAGAGGCTGAAGTCACAAGAATAGAGTACGAGGGACCCACGCTTGCAGTGTATGCAATGCGACCGGAAGCCTTGGTAGAACAAAGCAGTCTTGTTGCAGGCATCGTCAACGTGATAAGAAAGAGGATCGTGATACGCTCTGATCCCTCAGTAAGACTTGTAGAAGAAGAAGCCGAAAAGAAAGCGCGTGAGATAGTCTCGGCTGAAGCAGAAGTAACTGACGTGAACTTCGACCCAAGTCTCGGCGAAATAATAATCGAAGCCAAAAAACCTGGGCTTGTGATTGGAAAAAATGGCATGGTTCTACAAGAGATAATAAAGCAGACCAAATGGCGCCCCCAAGTTCTTCGAAGTCCACCGTTGCGTTCCAAGATAGTGACTCACATGAGGCACTACCTTCATTCCGAAAGCAAGGAACGTGAGAGAGTACTGCGAACAGTAGGTGAAAGGATCTTCAGACCGAGAATCTATGAGGTCGGCGATGTTCGAATAACGGCTCTCGGTGGAGTTCAGGAGGTCGGAAGATCATGTTTTCTGATGCAGACAAGAGAAAGCAGTGTGCTCTTGGACTGCGGCACCAACCCCGGTTCTTCAAGACCATTTGAAGCCTTTCCAAGATTCGATAACCCGGCATTTGAGATTGACTCTTTAGACGCCGTGGTCATAAGCCACGCCCACCTTGACCACTGCGGTCTAGTGCCCTTCCTCTACAAATACGGATATGACGGGCCAATCTACTGCTCGGCTCCAACTTCGAACTTGATGACCTTGCTTCAATTGGACTACTTAGACGTGGCAAACAAGCAAGGCGTAACTGCTCATTATGACCAGAAAGATGTCCGCGAATGCGTCTTGCACACAATTCCATTGCGCTATGGTGTAGTGACTGACATTGCGCCCGACATTCGCTTAACCTTGCACAACGCAGGGCATATCTTGGGCTCATCGATGGCCCACTTACACATCGGTGAAGGTTTGCACAATGTCGTCTATACAGGTGACTACAAATATGCAAGAACAATGTTGTTAGAGGCAGCTACGACCGAATTTCCAAGAGTTGAAACAGTGATAACTGAAAGCACATACGGCGGACCAGACGATATTATGCCTTCTAGAACCGAAGCTGAGGAACGCCTGACCCGTATTGTGAATGCAACTTTGGATCGCAAGGGCAAAGTCTTGATTCCTGTTCCTGCAGTAGGAAGAGCTCAAGAGATCATGCTGATTCTCGATGGTTACATGCGGCGCGGACTGATGAAGGAAGCTCCAGTGTTCATCGAGGGCATGATTTCAGAAGCAACAGCCATCCACACGGCATATCCTGAACATCTGGGCAGAGAGGTTCGTCATAGCATACTGCATGATGAGATCAACCCGTTCCAGTCGGACTATTTCACTATCGTTGAGCATCCAAACGTCAGACAGGAGATAATCGAAGGCGAACCATGTATAATTATGGCCACTTCTGGAATGCTTGAAGGCGGCCCAGTGATAGAGTATTTCAAGAGCCTAGCTGACAACGAAGCAAACACAGTGATCTTTGTGAGCTACCAGATCGAAGGCACGATGGGAAGAAGAGTGCAGAAAGGCCTGAACGAGGTCGCAGTCATAAACAATGAAGGCAAAATGGACGTGGTAAAAGTCAGG
>Ga0315279_10006682_pt1 | contig 14492 bp, 14 predicted proteins | sample YL17G06_20_MG_FD_203694 | JGI IMG/M metagenome (GOLD analysis project Ga0315279, IMG submission 203694) | Sediment microbial communities from Yellowstone Lake, YNP, Wyoming, USA - YL17G06_20 | ecosystem: Environmental > Aquatic > Freshwater > Lake > Sediment | place: USA: Wyoming | collected... | reverse complement strand
TCCTAGCGTCGACGGTTACGACACAGAAGTACAGACCATAGGTCTTCTCTATCTGGGGTACGCCATAGAGATGAGCGTACGCGGTGATGAATTCTCCGTTCTCAGTAGTATCAAGTCGCCAATCAATAAGGAGCACACCCCCCTCTACATGCGGTACGGCGGCAAGCAAAGACAAGAGGGCGGTAAGAACAATCAGGGCGATAGCCTTGGACCTGACATCGGTCCACACATTCCTCAATCTCAATCCAAACCACCTTGATGCACTCGATAGAAGACAAGCAACCAGCTACCATCCGAAGAAGTAATATGCGTTGCGCCCACCGTACTACGAAATACAACCTGGAAAGTGGGCTAGTGGGTATGAGATCCGGAAAAGCAATCGTGTCCTGTCTCCTAATCCTGTTTGTTGTCGTTGGCGCTCTGCAAATTCTGCAAGTTCACGCCGCTGATCAAACCGCCGAACTCTCCTACGACGGTGGAAACTGCAGTAACGAATTGTCGTTTAAGGCCTCGGGTGTGGGAGGATACATGGCCGTACGTTTCACATCGCCGTACCCCGTTTCCAACATTCTTGCCGTCAAGTACAACCTCGGCGAGGCTAAGCTCGCCACATTCAATATCCTGATTCTGGACTCCGATCGCAAGCCTGTTTACGAGAAGCCGGCGACCCCGACGAAAGCCGGGTGGTTCGATATCGATCTTACCGGTGAGGGGATAGTTGTCACGGGAGAGTTCTACGTCGCCATGAAATGGACCGTACCTTTAGCTCCCGCTTTGTGCGCGGATCAGACAAATGGTCACGGTAGAAGTTTCCTCGTCTACACTGATGGCACGTGGAACACCTATTCAGAGGCAAACGATGGCAAGGATGGCGATTTCATGATCCGCGCGTTGGTCTTGAACAAGGCGACCTCACTGACACTGGTTGATTTGAATTTGAGTCCTGGCGAGGGGGAACACATCTACGTGGGCGACTCCGTCACGGCAACATTCACGTTGCAAAACAGCGGAACAGCTACTGCGTCAAGTGTTGGAGCCAAGGCCGATTCTCCATCTGAAGTCACCGTCCTCGAAGTGACGACGCCCAAGGATCTGGCTCCGGGCTCAAGTGGTGACTGGAAGCTGGTCATGCGGCCGGAGAAGGAGGGCGAATTCAAAATCCATGTCAGCTTCTTCATGAACGGCGTGCAACAGAGCTTCGGAGGAATCATAACTGCAGACAGCCTCACAATCACTCTGTCAGTGGAGGCTAAGCCGGCCTATCTGGTTCTCGAACAAGTTAAGACTGCACCGAGCGCGAGTGAGCCGTTCTATGTGGGAGATGTGGGCACGATCACCTATGTTCTCACCAATGGAGGTCAAATGCAAGCTGGGAAAGTTGAGGTGAAAGTCGTCAGCTCCGCTCCAGAGATCGAGATAGTGGAAGTGACTGCGCCGAAGGACCTTCAGCCAGGTGCAACCGGCGAGTGGCAGGTGAAGATCAAAGCGAGCAAACCTGGAAGCTACGATGTCTACGTGAGCTTCTACATCAACGGACAGAAGCAGATCTTCGAGACGGAAGGACAGACGGGAACTATCGAACAGTTCCATAGCACCATAACGGCCAGTGAGAGGCCGTTCTTGGAAACCTATGGACTCTACGCCGTCGTGGGATTGGTCGCGATTGTAGTGATTGTGGCTCTTGTCGTGGCGATGAGAAGAAGAGGACGTGCTGCTCCACCTCCCGCAAGGCCTGCGCCAGCCACTTCAGTTCCGCCTCCCACCGTCGCGCGGCCTCCTGCTGGAAAATTCTGCGAAGACTGTGGATCCAAGATGCCCGCTGGCAGCGCGTTCTGTCCCAAGTGCGGTGCACGAAAGACGTAGCAAGAGCTCCGAGCTGCTTCGACAATCCGCCTCTCGGATCTATCTGCCACATTCCCAGTGGCACGGCACTGAGAGAGGACTTGCGCAGGAAATGTGGACTTCTCAAGGGCATACGGTTCAGCGAAAAGTGCGGGGGGTGGGATTCGAACCCACGAAGGCCTACGCCACAGGATCTCTCATCCCGAGGCGGATCTTAAGTGTGGCACGACCCAGAGTGGTCGTCCTGCCCCTTTGACCTGAATCCCGCCCTCGTTGCATCGTACGGGTCTCGGGAACCCCCGCTCGTATCTGCTAGGACACGAGTTTGGCTAAAAACTTGTCATGATCGAGGCCAACTCAAGATTCAGCGATTGGTGGTAGGCTCCACGCAAACTATATGCTTGCAGAGAGGCTAGTCTCGTCGCGTGGGCCCGTGGCGCAGTCTCGCAGGTTGACGCCTACGAGGCGAAATACGGACAGCGCGGCAGATAGGCCTCTTAGGCTAGCCGAGCCTCCTAAGCGAACCGCGGAACCAGCTGTAGAGTGCGTCCGAAACGCACGCAAAAGTCCGGGGTTCAAATCCCCGCGGGCCCGCCAAACTACTTGGGCGAGTCCTGAGAATCGGCCTGGGGACGGCTTTTACATCAACCAGAGAGGAGGCGCGAGGCCGCATACGGTGGCGCATAAAACGCTCCTAGAGGACCTACAGGTCCGTCGATGGTACGATAACGTGAGTCGTGCGTCGGAGCTCACTGCTGAAGTGAACCTTCGCCGACTCGGACTGTTCTGCAATAGGTTGCATCTGACGCCACTAGGGCTCTTGGAGAAGCAGCCGCAGGAGATTCACAGTCTACTCGTGGACACGGTTACCGAGCTTGAGAAGAAAGGGTGCGCGGGCTCCTACCTGCAGGGGATCGTGAAGGGCGTGAAATCTTGGTTGTCCTTCAACGATGTCAGTTTGGGCGAGAGAAAGATAAACTTCACGGACCCGGACGACACACCGACTTTGCGGGAAGAGAAGGCGCCTGAGCCGGATGAGCTTCGTAAAGCTCTCGAACACGGCTGCACGAGGACTAGAGCTGCAATGGCGCTATGTGGATTCTGCGGTTTCAGGCCAGGGGTTGTGGGCAATCACAAGGGAGCCGATGGCTTAGAGATACGTGACCTACCGGAGATTCAGATAGACCGCGAGACGATGACGGTCACGTTCGCGGTGGTGCCCACGATGGTTATCGTTCGGAGGGGACTCAGCAAGGCGGGTCATCGGTACTTTGGTCTTCTCAACGAGGAAGGCTGCCGCTACCTCAGTGAAGAGCTCGAACGTAGACTCAGGCTGGGTCATATCCTAGCGTCCAGCTCGCCTGTGATCTCGCACTTCGACGCAAAGAAGGAACGGCACATTACTACAAAGGCAATCTCAGCCCGCATCCGCGAAGCCTTCAGGGCGGCTGGGTTCAACTGGCGACCCTACATACTCCGCGTCTATTTCGACAACAGAATGTTGATTGCAGAATCCAAGACGAAGGGCTTCCTCCGAGACTACCGTGTCTTCTTCATGGGCCATACCGGCGACATAGAGCACGTCTACACATTGAACAAGTGCAGGCTCCCCGAAAGCTTGGAGGCGGATATGCGTGAATCCTTCGGCCGGGCAGCGCATTTCCTTGACACCATTCCGAAGCCTGAAGATCAGTCTCTTCGAATCGAGCAGTTGAGAGAAATCCTCCTCCTCACAGTCGGCTACACTGAGGAGGAGCTGGCGAACCTAGATCTAGCTCAGATGAGCACAGACGACCTGAAACAGATGCTCAAACGGAAAGTCGTCGATGAGCATGCAGTCGGAAGTGTCCCTCATGAGAATGGAAACGGCAACAACACGAGAAGGCAGAGAGTGCTGGACGCGCGTGAGGCCGCCGTGGTAATCAACAATGGGAGCTGCGAGTTCGTCGGTAATCTACCCGGCGGCAAGGTTGTCGTCGTAGAATTGCAGCCAGCCCAGTTCTAGGCTGATGTCATCATCCTGTCCCAAGAGAGGGCCAATTCCATGAAAGCAGAACGTGGCATTTCATCTGGCTGCGACAGGATGGCTTTCCGAACCGCATCATCAGAGGGTAGACGTATTCGAGCCCACGATTTCAGGCTGCGTAGATTCACGAGAGCGTTCTCCAACGCATATCGGCAGACATACTCTCTGAGCTTAAAAAAGGGGGAGATTGCTCCCCGGGAGCCACTCATCTCGACTGCGCTAGCACAACTCCGGTCTGGATACGATTGACCTTGAAGGCCCTCCGAGCCTTTTTCCTCGGACGATCACCGAGAAATTACGCAGCGAATCATGTGCTCAGACGTGCTGCGTGAACTGTCAATCACCATGATTCGTGCTTCCAGCCAGCCTAGAGGCGCATAGGGACGCGGTTTTGCGTCTTGAACATGGCTACTCGCTGTGGCAGGTACGGGTGGCTGTCAGGCCAGTGGTTTGGCCTATGCTCGCTTCTTGAAGGGGAAACGGAGAAATATATTTAGTGAGAAAAGACAGCTTAATCAAGATATTAAGTGAGGAAATCTAACTTAATCCAGCGCTTTAGATAGTTTTCCCTAGCAGATATATGCCGACAACCTGATCGCCCATTCTCATGCCGCGAACCTCTCCTCCTGCAACCTCACCCAATGGGGAGGCAACCGACGGGCCAGTGCTTAAGCGGCCTTCGAAGGAATTCTGCGCTGAACTTGGGAGAGATCCGCTTGTGGTCGAGTGGTTCGTTTCACTCGGTGAGAATGAAGGGTCACGGAAGGTCTACCTTTGGTGGTTTGCGGTTTTCTGTCTTTTCACAGGGTGGACGCCTCAGGAGATTATCGATCTCAAACGCAGAGCGCCACTGCGCACTGAACCGAAGAGCGAGGTTGAAAATGCGCTGAGGCGCTTCTACTCAGTACTATGCAGCGCAGGATATGCCAAGAGGACTTGTGCCCTCGGCCTGACTGCATGTTACAGTTTTCTCAATGCACATGGTTCTCCCGTCCCCAGAAAGCTCATCCATATGAGCTACGACGCCCCAAAGGAGATTCGCCTTCTAGAAAGAGAAGAGGTTAAAAGTCTAATATCCCAAGCAGGGAACTTGGAGAAGGCAGTTCTGTTTACCGTAATGGCAGAATGCCCAGCAAGGCCTCGAGTTTTCCCAGAGATGCAGTGGAGCTGGCTGGAAGAGGACTGGTACAAGCGTGACATCGCTCACATCTCACTGCCGACGCGATTCAGGCCGCATCGCGGAGGCGGTTCGATAAAATTCGAACCGATCTGCTACGTCGGTCCCCGCGGGACCATCATGCTGAAAAACCTACGTGACGAGCTGCTAAGGCAAGGACAACCTCCAACTCCTAACGCTAGGATCTTTCCATCATACCCGACTGTTAATTCCATCGAATATGCTGTCAAGAACGCCTGCGTGCGGGCGACTAAGCTTCGGATCCTGCGTGAATCCAAAGAGAATGAAGAGGAGATTACACCAAAGAGTTTCCGCAAGTTCATCTTCGACGTCATCGACAGTCTCGAGGGGATAAGCCCGGAGTGGCGTGCCATGCTGAAAGGCAGGGACTTGGGAGTTGAGAAGTACTATAGCAAGGAGAACATTGAGGCTCTGGGCAAGATCTATCGTGAGAAGATCTACCCTGCCATATGGGGTAGCTCCGGAAGCAAGAAGGCACAGACGCGTGAAGAGCTATCGGAGTAGGTGGCAGAGGGCCTTGATGCGCTCCAAGACATTCTAACAAAGACGTATGAGGAAGAGAAAGCGCCCTAAGGAAATCTGTCTGCAGGATCATGGCTGGCAAATAGGGTCGCCATGCTTGTGGTAAGCCATGGATGCCTATGTTTTGAGGGTTGCGAACGTCACAGAATCGTGGCTATGGAAGAGTGGCCCGCAATACAGCTCGCAGGAAGACCCGAGCTTGGCTCTGATTCTGGCACTAGAACCAATAGGCAGACATGACTTACTGATGGAGAAAAGGGATGGACTAGTGGTCGCCACTACAGCAGCTCTCGCTTGGTATTCCCGACACCTTGGCGATTGGGTGTTCTTCATTCACGCAGCTTTGGCTTTCTTCGTTGGGTATGTAGTTCATCTGATTGGTCCGTCAATCGAGTCCCCCATCCTATTAGTCGTAAGCATCGGCTCTTCGGGATTAGTATATTACATCATCAAGAGATCTGCGAGAGCGTACTGCACGACTACTATTCACCGATTCTCACGTGATTTCAGACGTGCACCTGCCTTTCGGTCGAAGACTACCGAGAGGCTCGTGGATGCAGCTGATGTCGAGATCCTGCGGACAATTCGCCAGGCGCGAGACATTGAAGGAGACCACATCAACCTGATTGGAAGGATATCCGACTGGTTTTCGACAGAGCAACTTCTTGAACATCTGGGGAAGCTTCACGCCTTGAACTATGTTCGTCTCGACAAAGCGCGTATCACAGTCACTCCGGAAGGCTTGGAGTTGCTTGCAGTGCCTGCGGTCGCTTTCCAGGCTAGGGTTCCCAGCGAAATCGCAGCGAATATTGCAGGCATGAAGTTGGCTCTGAACGAAGGAAACCTCAATGAAGTTGTTGATGGAGCGAACAGATTGTTCGAACGCATATTGCGAAGAACGTTTGAGGCCACATTTCCATCAAGCTACGAGTCAGAGTGGGCGAAGCTGAAGGCCGAGAACAAAGTCAAGATGCCATACGAACGCGCCTCACTTGGCGAATTGAAGGCTGCCGGAGAGAACTTGGGGTTCTTGAGGTCAGGCAGCGTCTATGATAACTTCCTGCTAGCATATCTGAAGATCCGTGCGCCGCAGAAGCACGATGCAGGTGAGAGCGCATCCTCCGAATCGATTGCACTGACGACGATGAGCCTGGTTGAGAGTTTCGTTCGGCTATGGTATCAACCGAGTCATGCAGAATCCGGACAGTGATATAGACGCTTGAAACAAAGGTGAGTTCGATCTCGATCTTTCTCAGCTACAGGCAGGTGCTCGTCGACGCCGCAGCAGAGGTCGGCCCAGATGAATGATGAGAGAGGAAAGCTGTCAGTCCGGATTATTCAGTGGTCTATCGCCCTGACAACGACCTTCGCGGCTGTCATCGTCGTACTGGCGCTTCTTCAATCAGTATATCTTTCAGTGGGGATTCGATTCGAGCCTTGGTTTGTTAGAAAGCTGACGGCAGAGATTTTCTTCGGGGTGATCATGCAACTCGCATCATTGCTTTCAGGAGTCTTGTTCGCATTGGGCAAATCGATCGTGTCAGTGAGAAAAGAAGAACCGCTGCTCTTCATCAGTCAAGCCGTGTTCTTCCTGATCGGCTCTGGCGCATTCCTGCTCTTCTCCATCGAGATGTTCCGGTCCGTGATGATTCCGTAGCGCTTCTCTTGGGCCTCACATCTCGCAGAGACCTTGCCAAAGGTGGCCGCTGTGTGCGGGGCATGTGAGGGAGGGGTCGATCAAAAGAGACTGCAATGGCATATGTCTATGACGATATAACCCCATATCCTAGTCTCGTGTCCTCTTCTTAAGAGAGACCACATGGTGAACGGCCGTGACTGGAACCGGACCAGACGAAGCGATGACTGCATCTGTCAAGCACTTGATTCCCAAGAGGAGAGTTGACAAACGTCTTTGGGCCGACGTTCAACTCAAAGCAAGTGGAGATGTGAGTCGAAAAGTCCAGGCGGTGAAGTTGCTCTTCAGAAGGCATTACGATCTGCCCGAGAAATCGAAAGAGCTCCTCTTGCGACTTGCTGATAGATCACAGCCAGACGCTGTCCGAATAGCTATTGCCAAGGAGCTGAGCGAGACCAAGCATCTACCTGGCGGATTGTATTTCGGTCTGCTGAAAGTACTAAGTAGGGACACAAATCCCCGCGTACGAGCCGCAATTGACGTAGTTCAGAAGAACATCCAAGAAACTATCAAGCCGGTTCTCGAATCCATTCAAGCGACCACCAGAGCACAACAAAGAATCATGAGGAATGTCGTCGCATCGATTAGATTTCCGCAGGAAACGCTGCTCAGAACACTGAGGGAAGTGCAATTGGCTCCTGTACGCCTAATTGGTGCCCAAATCGCTGCCAGCAGTGTTCTTGAGCCATTGCATCGAATTAGACTGACGAATGAGGAAGCAATCCGAGCCATGCATACCATCGTGACCGGCTACTATCGGCTCCCCGATCTAAGAGTTGTCAATCAACCCCCAAACATACCAGAGAAAACAGACGGGGCCGATCTCGGCAGGAAGCTGCTAGACTGTGGTTCAGGCCATGACTTCTGGAAAGATTACCAGCAGCTTTGCAGGAAAATCCTAACGTACGCACTTGTTCCACCCCTTCTCGAACCTATGGAAGAAAGCGGGACTGAAAAGGGCCGTCAGAGGAGAGACCTCATATTCCATATACCGCACGATGTGGGTGGATTGTGGGAATCGATTAGAATCAATCACAAGTCAATAGCCATGATCGTTGAATGCAAGAATCATTCCGAGCCTCTCAGATCTAACCAACTTACTGTCGCTTCGAAGTACTTCGGGGAGAAGAGGCTCGGAGCCTTTGGCATAATCGCCTGTCGCAAAGGCCTCTCAGAATCAGCTAAGGACGAACAAAAGAGACTTTGGATATATGAAGACAAAATGATTCTGTGTTTCGAGGACAGCGATTTGCTCAAAATGCTTGAACTTAGAGCAGCGGAAGATGATCCAGCAAAAGTGATTGATAACGCAATAAGACGATTTCGTGGTTCGCTCTAGCTATTTCGTTTTCTAGCTCGTCCATCCAAATGGTATTGCTCTAGTTTCATCCCCCCCAAATCGCTGCAGCTTCCCTAGGTTGTCTTCGTGTGTGCTCTCTCCGGTGCGCGCGTCAGGATGATTCATCGCTCGTCGTCGTGGTGGTCGTTTTGTGTGTGTGAGGTCTCATGGTGCGGGCAACAGAGTTTGAACCATCGTGGAATAGGAGAGCTGGGAGGCCGTTTTTCGTCGTCGCCATCATTGGTGCGGGGGATATAGGTAAGAACGCGTTTTGGTGGGGGACGTGATACCGTATGTTTTGGACGTGTCACTGGGACGTGATGCTCGGGCTGGGCGGGGCAGGGTGTCACGTGGAACTCCTTGAGGAATTCAATCAACTATAGGAAAAGGAAATGGAAAGTGGAAAAGCTAGTCGGCTAATCGGAATTGCTGTTGCAGAATCATCATCCACCAAGAAAGAGGAAGCTACCAAGAATCTTCATCCTCATTCCAGCGCAGAATAAAGAGGACCGCATTGGTCGGATATCTTCATCCAATTTGTGCTCAAGAAATGATATTTCAGCCGGATTCTTCATCATCCATCCATAACCTATCCAGCCATTCAGATTCCTAATCCAAATTCCTTAGCAATTAGCAAATTGGAAATTGCTACAATAGGGCATTTGGACCCGAATGTGGAACTCGAAAAAAGAATCGCCGTGTCAATGGAATGTGGAAGTCGACCTGTATCACGTGGACCTAAGTCCTAAATGATCTCCATGGTCTTTCCTTTCCATTGGCTGATCTCATCATCAACCAACTTCCTTGTCTCCTGTTCCGTTTCCGAGTCGAGGCTCCTCTTGCTCCGAATTATCAACATTCTCGCAATGAACTGCTTCAAATGGAACATCGCCTCTCTTGTTACGAATTTGCCATTCTTGGAAATAGCAAATACACTGTAGCCGATCGAGTTCAGGAAACAGTGCAGTATCTTCCCCTCATCGAACTTCCTGCCTTTCTTAGAGGCAGAGTCGATTTGGGCAATTGCCATCTTACTGCCCATCTCGAAAACTTTTTTCGTAATTGTCCATCCGTCTTCGCCGTAGTCTCCAGCCTCTCCCGGATAACTTGTAAATTCCTGTTCTTCAGGGTGCGCGACTAAGAGATCCCGAATGGCGGGGAGGAACTTCTTGATAACCTGCCTGACTTTCTCTGACTGATTCGGTGAATTCGGTTCTATCCTGAGGAAGAAGTGTGGGTCGGGTTCGAAGAGGAAATGAAAGGTCTTGATGATGCTCTGGCTTTCGAGCTCATTTATGGTGGGCCTCACAAACTCAAGCAGCAGTCGTTGGAAACATGTGGCGTCGAGCTTCTTGAACCAGAGATTGGTCTGGACCCAATATTCGTTCATTGCTACCCCTCAATGCGGGTGTTAGGAGTCCTTTAATGCTACCGGAACGCAGCCTCTTTGACGATTGGCAACGTAATCGGTCAGCTAGATAAGAAGATGCCAAAGCTGAGCATTGGCGAAGCACGCAATCGCCAAATATCGACCCAGCGCGTTCCTCTGTATAGCCACAATTGAGCAAGTTTGAAGATGCGGGAAGAAGGCTGACGACTATCTATCAGATCTCGTTGTGACGCCTGCCGAGTAGCAAGCATTATGGGCTCCTAGGGTGATATCCAGACACATCAACCCCCGGAAGCTAACCTGCCTAGAGCTTGGGAGATCTCCGATGGGAACCTTCACAATCCTGGTCGACAGGAAGAATCTAGAGAATCGCGTGGAGGGCCTCCAGAGGATTCTGGGGTTCTCTCATGGAGGCAGCACGTCTAAGGAACAAATAGCAAAAGACTTCCGAGATGGCAGGGCCATGTTTGATCCTCGGTCTCCTTCCGGCCAAGCAACCGAGCTTCACATCTCCCAGTCTACAAAAGCAGATTTTGCTTCGTCCAAGAGTGTTGTAGCTGATCTACGTTCACAGTTTCCCGAGATGAGATTCAAATCGGAACTCTTGGATCGCATCCTAGAGAAGTCCCAATATTACGATTCCATAATCTGCAGAGGCTTCGTAAGCAGTTATAGAGGAAACGTCTCTCCTCAACAGGTGGAATTCGAGCTCGCCAATTCACAAGACGAAATTGAGACTGTTATTACGCAAGACACGGTTGACTCTTCCCGGGGACAGACTCTCTTCATTAGGAGATGGAGCCCAGTAGGCGATTTTGTGACAAATCTAGTCGAACCTTGGCTGGCCAGCGAACGGATTGAAATACAGGAAATTGGCGAAATAGCTCTACCGTTCTTTCAGAATCCGTCATTTCACGCGTTGTCCGAATATAGCCAGAAATGGCTTCCTCTACCATGTTTGGTATACTCGCAAGCTTGGCCTAATGTAAGTCAGCAGGGGTTGGAGAAGAGGTACTTGGTGGTTAGGCCCACCGGCACCTACGCCGACATTCATCATGCGTACAGCGTGCTGTTTCACAGGACGGCTGAGCAGGTCCAGTTCAACTCTTGCTTCTATGTTCCGGAACATAGAGGGAAGCTATCAAGGCTCTCAGTCGAAGCGAACGGGACTAAGTTTGATGTGGTTGTTGGAGTGCAGAATCCACGGTCATTGTCACTTAGACTCAAGCTTTCCTATGCACTGACCCGGGAAACCAAGGTCGTAGAATGTGATGCTCCCGGCGGCGAGATTTCATTTGAGATCGATTCATTTCCCAAGGAAGTCAAAGCCGAACTTGTTGCTCCTGATCTAGTCGATAGGCTCACACTATCTCCGCGTGAGGTAGGATCCGTAACGACATCAGTCCAGACAACTCCGCCCTACAAGATAGAAACCGAACTTGGTCTACCAGTCAGAAGCGAGATAGTAGTCGGTGCGAAGAGAATGGTGTCCGCTTACGCACAGTTCTTTGTGCTAGAGAATAGCCTTCGTCTGGTTGTGAAAGATAGCCTAGTAAAGAGCTTCGCCAATAACTGGGTACAGACGATCCAACCGGTCTTGCTGGCCGGAAAATCGAAGCACGAGCAGAAACGGCTCGGCAGAATCATACAATCAACACCCGACCGGATCTTGGAGCATGTGTACTATCGTGACCTAGGCGTCATTATCGAGAAGTTCTGGAATGAGTTCCAAGCAGTGTTCTTGGACAAGAATAAGACTCTGATGAAGCTTACAGAACTCGAAGATCTGCGGAACGACATTGCGCACAATCGTGTTCTGTCCGATCACGACGTGAAGCGCATCGAAGTCTACTACATGGATCTTTTGAGCAAGATCTAACGAAGATCATACGGAGAAAACGGCGACTCGTACGGTCGGAGTGAATGTCTTCGGTGAAAGAGATCGCTTGACACCCTATTCGGTTCTTTCCCGGCAATTGGGCGACTGCTGATTCTAGCCAGGAACCATCGCAAACGCTAAGTGCTCAAGGATATGCATCGTCAACGGCTAGCAAGACTATTGACGTCTCCTTCTAGGATTTCGCCGGCACTTCTTTTGATATTGGCAGTCGCTATTGTCACCATGAGTCAGTCCCAAGTGCCTCAAGCATCAGCCCTGACCCTTCCATCCTACGACTTGGCTATCACTGTTCTTGACTTCCGCGAGTCGGATCATACGGCGAACATATCGATTCTCTTCCAACATACAACCGAGATGAAGGATGAAAAGCCGGGCCTGTTCGGCATGGACATGGAGAACCGATGGAACAGGTGGGTTGCAGATAGTGTTCATCAAGAGAAGAATGGAACGCTTTTGGATGAGAGAATTGGATCGTGGCGCTTCGACTTCTCCTTCCGGGCTCACGCCTTTGGAGCTACTGAGTTCTATCCCTACGACTCGTGGATGTTCAACCTCACCCTTACCACGCCACTTCTCTCCGATGCAAACAGCACAAATCTCCATGTAGTCGCGACTTCGTGGGGGGTTCCGGGGTGGACACTCCGTCTCATCTCTTCGGCTGGAGCTGACGTCTTTCGTGTGGTCAAGAACCCAAGCCTCAATTGGAAGAGTGTCGTCGTCACTTTCGTCCTGGAACGAGCTTACTGGCAGACAGTTTCAGTTCGTTTTGTCCCAGTTATTCTAATGATGATTTTGGGGGTATCAGTCCTGATCCCGCCGGCAGATCTTTCAAGTAAAGCCACTGTATACACGTCCATCATATTCTTCATAGGCGCTTTTCTATTCACTCTTGCGAATAATCTCTCGCCCTACAGGTCCGGCCTTCTATTTGGAGAGACTGTGTTCTACAACCTCTTCTTTCTGGCATCGGCATATTTGACGTACGCCGTGCTTGAGAACATACTTGTCTCGAAACAAGGAGTTCTCTATCTGGGAAAGGGTGAAAAGAGCAAGAGAATCACAGATGCTTTGCGAATTGCCATGTATCTCGTTCTCTTGGGGCTCGTTTGGACAATTCCTCTCTCCATCCTCATGTCATACAACGAGATGGCGTCAAGGTATTCGTGGGTTAACTTGCCAGTGTTTGAAACATGGTTGCTGCCAGGGGTTCTTATGAGTTGGGCAATTGTAGTAAATCTCGTGGCCTTGGCTCGCGGTGTGAAGACGAGTAAACTGGACAAGTAGAGAATTCGGAGTACTACCGCTGGGCTTCCACGTGGAACTAGGAACTTTCGGGTTTCTATCTCAGTTTCCGGACCCGCTCCAGATCCTCTTTCGACAGCTCAACGTAGGGTTTGACCCCACAATCTGTAGCTTGATACAATAGGTGCTTTTGCCTTGCTCTATTCTAGCCGGCGTTGTAGAGCGCAGTTGGCTACGGGGCTCAAAGTTTCAAGTATTTCCTCCGCGGTATTGTCTGGTGGCGGCGTCCATGACGAAGCGTGAACTGGACCCGCCCAACAAGTCTGGCGAATCCCCGCGGATCAGGCTCAGCCTTTTTTTGCTTCGGGGTGTAGAGCGGACTCGGCGGCGATGCGATGGATAGGCGGAGATTCCCAACAGAAGAGACCACCAGAAACTCGAATTCGTGATCAAAGTAATCGTCTACAACACCACAGTCCTAATCAAGAGCACGCAAAGAGGAGTTAAGAGACGGAGCCGCAAATTCTGCAGCGTGCACAATTTCCAAACAAATCCTTGGCCCCGCAACACTACTTAAAATCCGTCCTCTTCTCTTGACTGCACTATGCAGATTGAATTGAAAGAGAGCTGGAAAACTGAACAGTTCTTGAAAAACGCTGTGAATGCACTCATTCAAGTTAGCTAGGTACGTCCCGAAGACAAAGTCGAATTGAACGAGACTACCCGCGATTTGGAAGATCTTCTGGACTACTTCTACCATTATGCCTTGGAATTAGCGCGTGATCCTATTCGAAGAGAGAGCGACAGGCATTTTCTTGTGAAGTTGCTGGATGACGCGATCAAAGAGTTGGAAAGCCGGGCGTCAACAACCGTGTGGCCTAGAGTTGTTGCCATCGCTAGATTCGTTGATCTCGCTGACGCACCAAGCGACGAAGGTTGGCTTGACGGCTTTGGCGAACTGGCGGAACGCTTACGTCTCTATGAGAACCCTTGAGCGCACCAAGCTACCCACATGCGAGGTTCAAGGCATTTCAATCATTTTGTCGCGTATGCCTTTAGCCAAAGTCTTCAGAATCTTCTGCAAGTCTGCGTACACTTCATCGACATACGCACTCGCCAGTCTCTCGCTCAACTCCGGCACCGTGGCCATTGTCGTCGCTGGTGCGCGCGCACAAGTTTGAACCGTCATGGGAGGGGCGTGTTTTCATCATCGCGCACCATGATACCCGCACACAAAACAACGGTCCTGACGCCCGCGCCAAGCGACACACAGAGATGCTAGGTTGCAGAAGCGCGCGACAACCCTGACGCTGTCATCGAATAGAGGTCCTCTCTGC
>Ga0315279_10006681_pt1 | contig 14496 bp, 8 predicted proteins | sample YL17G06_20_MG_FD_203694 | JGI IMG/M metagenome (GOLD analysis project Ga0315279, IMG submission 203694) | Sediment microbial communities from Yellowstone Lake, YNP, Wyoming, USA - YL17G06_20 | ecosystem: Environmental > Aquatic > Freshwater > Lake > Sediment | place: USA: Wyoming | collected... | reverse complement strand
CCGCGCCGACTTCGCCAATCGGGATCGCTTCCCCGGCGCCGACCAGGTGCTCGCCATCTCTGTCGAAGACGCCTTCCGCGGGCTCCCTATCACTGCCAACACCTACATCATCGCCATCACCCGCGGCCACGCCATGGACGAGGAAGTCGTCGCCCAGGCCCTCCGGACCTGCGCCCGCTACATCGGCATGATCGGCAGCAAGCGCAAGGTAGCCTCTGTCCTCGCGCGGCTCCGCAGTCGGCGCCCGACCCGAGGGCGCGGCTTCTCCGACACCGACCTCTCTCGCCTCCACGCCCCCATCGGCCTCGACATCAGGGCCGAGACCGTCGAGGAGATCGCCGTCAGCATCGCGGCGGAACTCATCGCCGTCCGCCGCGGCGCCGCCAGGGACCGCGGCTGACCTCTCCGGGGGCGGTGGTGGTGGGCGGCAGCGCCGCGGCGGTCCGCTCCGCCCTCGCCGGGTGTCGGAATCCTGCAACAGGCTTTGCAGGTACATCTGGCAGACCGGCGAACTGTCATTACAGGCGGTTGTGGAATCACGCCGGGATCGCCAAGGCTGTAACGGGGCTATGCCGTGGCGGACCTACCGAGAGTCGGCGACTACACCGTGACCCGGGTCATCGGGCAGGGGGGAATGGGCAGGGTTGTCCAGGCCCTGTCGCCCGACGGTTCGACCGTGGCCGTCAAGACAGTCGTCTGGCCCGAGGGCCTGAACAGCCGGGCCCGCTGGGAGACCGTGGAGCGCTTCCAGCGCGAGGCGCGGGCCGCGCGCTCCCTCACCCACCCGAATATCGTCCGCGTGCTGGACATCGGCGCCGACCAGGACACGTTTTTCATCGTGATGGAGTTCCTCGACGGCCAGAGCGTGCGCGAGCTCATCAGCATCGCCGGCTCCGTCAAGGTGGACCGGGCCGTCGAGATCATCAGATCAGCCTGCGAAGCACTCGCCTTCGCCCATGACCAGGGAGTGATCCACCGCGACATCAAGCCCGACAACATCATGGTCCTGCGCAATGGCACGGTGAAGCTGACCGACTTCGGCCTCGCCTCCATTCTGTACGAGAGGGGCGTCACCCAGACCGGCACGATCATGGGCACCTTCGCCTACATGTCACCCGAGCAGACCAAGGGCGAGAAGCTCGATCCCAGAAGCGACATCTTCTCGCTTGGGGCGACCTTCTACGAAATGGTGACCGGCCGTCAGGCCTTCCAGGCCGAGGGGCCGGCTGCGCTCGTCCACAAGATCGTCACGGAGGACCCGCCGCCTGTGAGCGCCCTCCCGCCGCACATCTCCCGCTGCCTGTCGAAGTGCCTTCGCAAGCAGCCGGCCTACCGCTTCCAGAACGCGCGCGAGATCATTGCGGCCCTCAACGTGGCCGCGCCCGCGGCCGACAATCGCATTACGGCCGTCCTGGATCGCAGCGCAGCGCCCGTGGGAATCGCGCCCACGCTGCGCGTCCCTCAGCGCCCGGGGCAGGCGGAGGCTGCGGCCGAGGCCGCGAAGCCCGGGGCACGTGCACCCGATTGGCGGTGCGGGAAGTGCCATGAGCCTCTTGTGCGCAACGCGGCGACCTGCTGGAGGTGCGGCACCCCCAACCCCGCCATGGCGCAGCGCACCGCTCACAAGCAGTACGGCACCGAGTTGATGTCAGCCCTGCAGGACCTGAGATCCCCCGACAAGAAGAGCATCTGGCGCAGGAAGAGCAGGTAGCCCGCGACTCAGGCTCCCAGCGGCAGTGTGAATGAGAAGCATGCCCCTTGGCCCGGCTCGCTGGTGACCCAGATCCGCCCCCCGTGCGCTTCCACCGCCACCTTGCAGAACGACAACCCGAGCCCCACCGAGAGCTTCTCCTGCGCGTGTTCACGGAGGTCCGCCTGGAAGAACTTGTCGAAGATCCGGCTCTGGTACTCCGGCGGAATCCCCGGTCCCTGGTCTTGCACGCTCACCACGACCGCTTGCCCGTCACCGCTCACCCCTGCCCGCACCGTCAGCTCGCTCCCCGGCGGAGATAGGGCGACCGAGTTCCCGACCAGGTTGATTAGAACCCGCCGGAATAGCTCGCGGTTGGCGGGCGCCCGCGGCAGGCCGTCCGCCACCTCCGTCTGAAATCGGATCGCCTTGTCGCGAAGCTGGTAGCCAATCAGCTCGAGCGCCTCACCGATCTCCCTCTTGATTTCAAGGGGCTCCTTCTCGAACTTCAGCTCGCCGGCCTCCATCTTCGCCAGATCCAGAATGCCGGAGACCAGCACCGTCATCCACTTGCTCGAGCCCAGCGCCAGTGAGATGAACTCCTTCTGCTCCTCCTCCATCGGCTCGCGCGCCAGCATTTCCAGGAAGCCGACGATGCTGGTGAGCGGCCCCTTCAAGTCGTGCGTGACCATCGCCGACAGGTCCTGCAGCAACCTATTCTTCCGCTCCGCCTCGCACAGCTCGCAGCCCACAATCGCAATCGCCGCCCGGTTGGCGAAGAGGCCGAGCCGATCGAGGTCATCTTCGGTGAAGGCGGCCGGCCCTCCCCGGCTCTCTGCCTGGATAAGCCCGACCGTCTCCTCGCCGGTCCACAGTGGCGCGCATAGGCTGGAGCTGATGCCGGCCGCGACCACGCTCTTAGAGTCGGCGAACTCCGCCGGCACATCCTTGAACAACATCGCCCGGCCTTCCCGAAGCACGCGGCTGGCAACTGACATGCTGACCGGCACTTCGCCGTCGAGCCGCGCTTCCTCCCCCCGTCTGCGCGCCACCTGGCGCCTGGGCTGGAGCGTATCCTTCTCAACGAGCAGGAGCGTGACGTGCGTCGCCGCAGGGAAGGCCCGCAGCATCGCCTTGAGGATCGCGTCGAGCATCTGCTCGGGCTCGAAGGCCAGCCCCAGGTCGCGCTCCACGTCATAGGCCGCGGCCAGCTCCGCAAAGTCCCCGGTCAGCCGCTCCCCGGCGACCTCCAGGTCCTCCCGCGTGCGGTAGGCGATCAGCGTGCGTTCCGGCAGAGCCGCCTCTTCGCCCTCCGCAATCTGAAGGTAAAGCAGCGATTGCCCGAGCCGGATCAGGTCCCCGGGCTCGAGGCCGATCTCGGGCTTGCTCTTGCTGAGCGAAACGCGTTCTCCCGCCCGTTCGATGACAGATCCGTTGGTGCTCCCGAGATCGCGGTAGACCCAGCGGCCGGCCACAAGCCGAGCCTGGCCGTGATTGTGCGAGACGAAGGGGTCGGAGAGCGTGACATCGTTACCGGCGGCGGTGCCAAAGCCGATTGGCCCTTGCCGGCACACGAAGACTTGGCCCTTGTCCATGCCTTCCAGCACAGAGACACGCAGCATTTTGGCGCCTCTTGCCGAAGTCTGCGGCCATGCTACGACCTCCAGCCGCCTCTGTCAAGGCTCCCGTGTTTTCGAGCGTCAACTGCCGGCTGGTGTGGTTCTGCCACAAGGAGCGCGGCGACGGAGCCCGAAGAACGAGGTCGGTGAGCTGGTATCACCCGGTCACGGGAGGGTGTGATGAAGAAGATCCTCGTCATAGATGACGAGCCTTTCGTCGCCCGCCTCATCGGAGCCGCGCTCGACACCGTCGGCATCGAGCATGATCTGGAGTACTCAAGCGATGGAGCGCAGGGCAAGATCATGGCCGCCCAAGCCGGCTTCGACCTCGTCACGCTCGATCTCCAGATGCCCCTCATGGGCGGGGTCGAGGCCCTCAAGGAGATGAAGCAGAATCCGAAGTCGGCCGGGGTGCCCGTGGTCGTCGTCACCGCCCAGCAAGACCCCGCCTTCCACCAGCAGCTCATGGACTTGGGAGCAGCCGCGGTCGTCACCAAGCCCTTCGACCCGGCCGACCTGGGCGACGTCCTCAGCCGCATCCTTGCAGGGGAAGAGTTCGTGCCCGACGTGGGCATGCCCGGAAGCGGCCTCCGCCCGATGGGCGGCTGATCGGACTCGGCGACGCGCTAACCCGCGCCCGGCGGCGACGGAGTTGGCCTCGCGTCCGGCGCGGCGAGGTTCACTTCCGGCGGCGACAGCGGCCGTGACGGCCCCCGCCCGTAGTCCTCGGTCAAGTCTACGCCCCGGTAGAAGTGCCCCAGGATCTGATCGTACTGATATCCCGCCTTCGCCATCCCCAACGCGCCGTGCTGCGACAGCCCCACTCCGTGCCCGCAGCCCCAGCCGGTGACCTTGAAGCAGTTCTCCCCCTTCTCTATGTCCATACGATCGCTCGGCGTAACCAGCACCGCCCTGAGATCGTTCTGGGACCGCAGCATTTCCCGCCCCGTGCTCCCCACCACCTCCAGCTCCCTCACTCTGCCAGTGCTCGTCCTCGATCTCACCCGAAGGTCTCTCACCGCGCCGACGTCCTTGCCCCTCGCTCGCAGGCGGTCCGCGATGTCCTTCGGGGTCACATCACACTGCCACCGATAACACCAAGCGAACCCCGGCAAGGCCTCCGCCTGCGCGTCGAACGGCGAGTCCACCCTGCACAGGTAGGGGAAGTTCTCCCTGATGCTGCCCGGCCAGGCCTCATCCACCGGCTGCGTCACCCCTCCCGCGTTCGAGTGATAGGCGGAGAAGATCGGCTTTCCCTGATAGGTCAGCACCTGCCCCCGCGTCGCCTCCACCGCCTCGTCTGACATCGGCGTCTCGGAGTCCACTCCCCGGTAGACCTGACAGTGCCCCGTCGCGCAGATGTCGAAGCCGTCCAACCGGTGCTTCCTCTCGCTGTCCCGCACATAGATCGCGTAGGTGCGCGAGACCACCGCCTGCACTTTGTAGGCCGACAAATGTGCGAACATCTCGTTTGGCACGACGCCGCGCACATAGTCCTCCAGTGCCAGCGTGTTGACGACCGTCAGCCGGCCCGCCTTTCCGACCTCGACCCTGAGCTTGCCCCGGTAGGCGGCCTTCGCCAGCTCAAGCCAGGGGTCGCGGCCTGTCGGGGCAAACTCAACCCAACTCCCCGCAATTGCGCGGCCCCGATTGTGCTCGAGCACGATCTCGCCCCCCTCCGCCGCTACTTTGACGTCACCCTCGAAAGCGCCCTTCCCGCGCTCGCCCTCCGCCTGGCCAGTGCCCGATATGACCAGGGTCTCGGGCGCGCGCGACCCATAGAAAAGCCCGACCTGGATCGTTTGATCGGCCTGGGGTTGCGCGAGGCCAACCGCCGCGGCGAGCGCGATGGCGGCCAGTAAGAAGATTGCTCGTGTGAACATGCGGTGCAGCCCTCCCGCGCGGGCCGCGGGCGGCCGGCGCCACACCACATATTCCATACCTTGCCGGCCGCGGTCTAAGCGCCGCGCTGAGAGGCCCGCTGCAGGCCCTACGCCGGCCGCGCCGCCGCCTTCGCGAGCACTGACGCGATCACCTCCTGCGCCGCCTCAGGCAGTGGCGCGGGCCTATGGCTGGACAGTATCTCCAGCACCCGCGCGTTGGCCCGGTCCTCCAGGGTCTTGCCTCCCTGCGCCTGCCACTTCTCGTAGTTGCACCGGTCCAACACCCGCGCCAGGAAGTGATCCGTCCGGAAGAACTTCACGGTGTGCTCCGTGGCGAGGAAATGCCCGCCCGGCCCGACCTCGTCAATGACATCCAGGGCAAGGCGTTCCTCGTCCATGCGGATCCCGAACATGAGCATCCGCACCATGGCTATCATCTCATCACACACCGTCACCATCTCCATGGACGATGTCAGCCCCGACTCGATGTACCCGACATCATGCACGAGATTGCCCCGCGAGAGCGCCGCCATCGTGATCGAAAGCATCGCCTCCAGCCCCGCCTGCGCGTCCACCGTCTTCGCGTCCGACGCGCCGGCCAGCCCCCACGACGGCAGCCGGTAATGCCGCGCCATGTCCGCCAGCGCGGCATTCGTGATGGGAAGCTCCGGGCCGCCGTAGCTGTAGTTGAGCGTGCTCATGTCCACCACTGAGATATTGGCCCCGTAGATGAACGGCGCGCCGGGCGATGCAAGTTGGTGTATCACCAGCCCGGAGAGACACTCCGCATTCCCCACCACGCACGCCCCCGCCAGCGTCGCCGGCCCACTCCCTCCCGCGCTCATCCCCGACACATACACGACCGGGATTCGCTGATCCGCGCAGAACAGCAGCTTCCTCAGGCCGACCGGGCTGTGGATCAGCGGTGTGATGGGCTCCGCGTAATGTATGATAAAGGGATTGGCTCGCAGCTCCTCCTCCCCGCCCGCGACCGCCGCCGCCATCTGGTAGATGTCGGCCATATCGCGTTCGTCATTCGCGGTGAACACGATCGGCTTCGATGATCCGGCCATCATGTCGGCGAACTCGAAGACAAAGGGAGCGCTTTCCGGCACGTCGCCCGCAACGCCCAGCGACATGATGAAGTCAATGTTAGGCAGGGCATCACAGAGCCGGGCGATTCTCTCCACGTCCGCACGCCTCGATCGGCGCCGCTCGCGGGTCTCGGGGTCTATCGTGTTCGGGGTGTCCGACCCCGTGCCGAAGAAGACCCGGTTCTCCTCGAGCGCCATCACCCGCGCCCCCGTGCGCGACGAAAGCACCACGCGCGCCGGCGCCGCGCTTATCGCCTGATCCACGAGATGCGCGGGTATGCGCGCTCGCTCCCCGTCAACCCGCGCGCCAGCCTTTCTCAGCAGCTCCCGCGCGCGCTTGTCGCGCACTTCCACTCCGGTGCGCTCGAGGACCTCCAGCGTAGCCAGATGCAGGTCGCGCACCTGCTCATCTGACAGAGCCCGCACATGGGGCTGCAGATGGGAAGTGAATCGCAGCACCGTCCTCCTCCTTTACGTTCGCGGCCGCGGACCTATAAGGAGCGGCCTTCGCCGCTCTTGTTGAAGGGGTCGTCAGTCTATCCCCAGTCTCGCTTTCGTCTCCTCCAGCAGCTTCTTCCCAGCGAAGAAGTCCTGCATCTGCTGCTCCCCCGGCACCTCTCGCTCGATTGTGAGCGGCCCCGAGTACCCGATCTGCTTCAGCTTTGCAAGGAAACGCTCGATCCCAACCTCCCCCTCGCCCAGGCGTTTCTCCTCCCCAAGCTGCCCCTCCCCCTTCGGCCACACCCCATCCTTGCAGTGCACCCCCCTCACCCACGGCGCCAGCACCTCCAGCGCCTCGATCGGATCGCCCGTGCCATACGCGATCATGTTGGCCGGGTCGAAGTTGATTTTCAGGTTCTCCCGCCCCACATCTGCAACGAACTGCTTAAGCAAAGCGGCGCTCTCTTGCCCGGTCTCCAGGCAAAAGTTCATCTCCGGCCGCTGCAGGTAGTCGCAGATCTCCTGCACCGCCGCCACCAGCGCCCCATAGGTCGCGTCCGCCCGATCCTCCGGGATGTAGCCAATGTGGGAGGAGACATTCTGCGCCCCGACCTCGTGCGCAAAATCCGCGCAGCGCTTGGTATCGGCGAGGCGGGCGGCGCGGGTCTTGTCCGGCAGCAGCCCCACCGTCGCCCTCACCGCCGCCACATCGGCGTAGCTCTCCCCTTCATAGACCGCCGCCATGCTGGTCACGCGGATGCCCGAAGCCGAGATCAGCCGCTTCAGCTCCCCCCGCTTCGGCTCCGCCAACCACTCCGCCGGCGGGCTCACGAGCTGCATCGTAGGGAAACCGGCCTCCTTGATCCGCCGCAGCCGATCGGCGAAACCTTCTCCAACTGACAGCAGAGCTCCAAGCGGCATGTGTCCCATCAACCTCTCTCCTCCCTGGAGTCGCCCCTGTTCCTTCGGCCTGCCTGACACCTCTTCCTTCCCGCTGTGCACCTGTGCCGCTCTCGGTGCCTAGCTGGCAGCCACAAAGGAAGCGATGTCCGGACCTGGAATAGACGGGAGAGATGGCGAGCGCGAACTGGCGTCAACACTGCCACTGCGCAGACCCGACGGGCGGGAACCCCAAAATGACAGTTCCGGCTCCGGGAATCGCTACCCGTGGATGTCCACGTTCTCGGCGAGCACCGGAGCCGGAACTGCTTTGTCAAGGACGCGTGGCTCTACCTCTGTCTGACCATTAGATGACGGCTGCTTGCAAAACGTTCCAGCGCTGGGGCTGATTTGTGCCGACAAGCGCACACGCTGACCCGGGGCGCCGCTGTCAGACGGTTGCCGCTGGCCCCCGGGAGGCACATATCTTCCGCCTGTTTGCAGGACGACACAGGCTGTTCACCTCCGGGGGGCGAACCGGCTCTCGCGAACGGAGGAGGGACAGTGGCGACCAACGACCTGGAGCTGAAGCCTGACCAGTTGCGAGCCGTCTGCGACCCGAGCTGCCTGGGGTTCGAGACCACCGCCGACCTGCCCGAGCTGGAGGGCCACGTGGGCCAGGACCGCGCCCTGGCCGCCATCAGCTTCGGCCTCGGCGTCGAGGCGACGGGCTACAATATCTTCGCCGCCGGTATCACCGGCACCGGGCGCAACTACGCCGTCCTTTCCCACGCCAAAGCCGCCGCCGCCAAGCAGCCTGCCCCCGACGACTGGTGCTATGTCTATAACTTCCGCGACCCCAGACACCCCGTTGCCCTCCGGCTTCCCTCCGGCCTGGGCCCCCAGTTCGCCAAAGGCATAGAGGACCTGATCAACGCCTGCCGCCAGGAGATACCGCGCGCCTTCGAGAGCGAAGCCTATGAGGATCGCAAGGAGAAGGCCACCGGCGACATCCAGGCCCAGCGCGGCCGCCTGCTCCAGGCGCTCGACGAGGAAGCCCGCCAGGCCGGCTTCGTCATACAGCCCACACCCATGGGCCTCGTCACAGTTCCCATCGTGGACAGCAAGCCTATGTCCCGCGAGCAGTTCGAGGGCCTCCCCGACGAGAAGCGCAGGGAGCTGAACGAGAAAATGGAGCAGCTCCACGAGCGCGTCCAGGAGGTGCTGGGCCAGGCTCGCCAGATCGAGCGCGAAGCTCGCCGGCGCGTGGAGGAGCTGGACCGCGAGGTCGCCATGGCCGCCGTCGGCGACCGCTTTAAGGAGCTGAAGGACCGGTATAAGAGCAACCAGCCTGTCGTCAGGCACGTCGAGGGGCTCGCGGAAGACGTCGTCGCTCACCAGGCCGACTTCCGCACCGCCGCCGATCAGCCCGGCCCCGATGGTCTCATCGTCGAAGGCGTCCCCACCCGCTATCGCGTCAACGTCCTGGTCACGCACGAGGATGGTGACGGCGCGCCGGTCGTCCAGGAGAACAGCCCCGCCTACTACAACCTGCTGGGCCGCCTGGAGTACCGGCCGGTCGGCGGCGCGGCCATCACGGACCACATGCTCATCAAGCCCGGCGCCGTGCATCGGGCCAACGGCGGCTATCTCATCTTGCAGGCGCTTGATGTCCTCACCACGCCCTTCGCCTGGGATGCTCTCAAGCGCGCGCTCCGCAGCCAGGAAGTCTCCATCGAGAACATCGGCGAGCAGTGGACACCTATCCCCGCCACCACCCTTCGCCCCGAGCCGATCCCCCTGGACCTGAAGGTCATCATGATCGGCTCCCCGCTCCTCTACTTCCTGCTCTACAACTACGATGAGGATTTCGGCAAGCTGTTCAAGGTCAAGGCCGACTTCGATGTTGACATGAAGGCCGATGCCGACGCCTGCCGCGGCTATGCCACCTTCATCGCCACCTATTGCCGCCGCCACGGGCTCGGGCCCCTCACCAAGGAGGCTGTCGCCGACCTGATTGACTATGGCCGGCGTGTCGCGGAGGATCAGGAGCGGCTCTCCACCCGCTTCGCCGAGGTTGCCGATGTCCTCGTCCAGGCCGACTTCTGGGCCGGAGACGCCAAGGCGGATGTGATCACCGCCGAGCATGTGGTCCAAGCCCTGGATCAGAAGGAGTACCGCGTCGGGCGCCTGGAGGAGCGCGTGCTCGACCTCATCCGCCGCGGCGATCTGGTGGTGGACGTCGCCGGGGCCAAGCTCGGCCAGGTCAACGGCCTCGCGGTGCTCGACCTCGGCGACCACGTCTTCGGCCGCCCCTCCCGCATCACCGCCCAGGTCACCCCCGGCCGCGCCGGCATCGTCAACATCGAGCGCGAGGCCCGCCTGAGCGGCCAGATCCACCAGAAGGCGGTGATGATCCTGAGCGGCTACCTCACCGGAGCCTATGGCGCGGACTCGCCGCTCTCCCTCTCCGCCAGCATCGCCTTCGAGCAGTCCTACGGCCCGGTCGAGGGCGACTCCGCCTCCTGCGCGGAGCTTTACGCGATCCTCTCCAGCCTCGCCGGCGTCCCTATCCGCCAAGGCATCGCCGTGACCGGCTCGATGGACCAGTACGGCAATGTCCAGGTCATCGGCGGCGCGAACTACAAGATCGAGGGGTTCTACACCGCCTGCAAGATGAAGGGGTTGACAGGCGAGCAGGGGGTCATCATCCCGCGCCTGAACGTGAAGAACCTGATGCTCAAGCCCGAGGTCGTCGAGGCGGTGAGAGAGGGCAAGTTCCACATCTGGGGCGTGTCCACCGTGAACGAGGGCATCGAGATCCTCACCGGCCAGCGCGCGGGCTCGCCCAACGAGCCCGACAGCGTTCACGGTCGCGTCAGCGCCCGCCTGAAGGAGTTCGCCGAAGCCCTGAAGGGAAGCCGCGACGAGCGCCCGCCCACCATCATCGAAGTTCCCCCAGGCATCGGCGGCCCCCGCCCCCCACGTCCCCCGACCCCACCGCGCGAGCCGCCGACCCCACCGCCGCCACCGATGCCGCCGGCGTGAGAGCTGCCTGGGAGCGCAGGCGTCTCGCCTGCATCGGCCGTCTGTAGGGCGGGGTCTCCGTACCCCGCCGGCCGTCTGCTTGTCCGCCTCAGGCGGGCTTGCCCCCTGCCACTCCGCTACGCCTGCCCTACAGTTAGGTCAGGGGCCATGCCGGGATCGAAGCGTCTATCTCGGCCATGAGGCGGATGGTGTGGCCGAGGGCGACGACGATCTTTTGGTAGTGCTCCTGGTCGCCGTATTCGAGCTTGCGGCCTTTGCGGTCTTTGAGCCATTTCTCGCAGACCTGATAGCCGCCGACGTGGAAGCGCCAGACGTCGCCCGGCACATTCGCGAAGTACTGGGTCTTGTTGATGTAGACGCGGTGGTTGTCGTCGTACCTCACGCGCTCGACGGTGTCGGTTCCGCGCTCGGGGAAGTCGGGCATGACGCCGGCGAGGAGGGGCGATTCCAGGAGGTGAAGGGCGACGAGGTCGCGGCCCTTGTCGGAGAGGGCAGCGAAGAGGTCGCGGTTGGAGGTGAAGGGGAGGCGGGGGAAGTCGCGCTTCAGGAACTCCGCGTAGCGGGTGCGGTACGTAGGAGAGTGGAGGATGGCGTAGATGTAGTTGAAGACGTCCTCGGGGCCGAAGGTCTCTTTCAGGTCGCCGCGGCCGTCGGGGACAAACCTCAGCTCTAGCCGGCCCTCAAGGTCGGCGAGGAGGAGCGGGTTGAGGTTGGGCCAGCGGGGGTACTCGGAGTTGGGGAAGAGGCGCTTGAAAACCGCTACCAAGCGCTGCTGCGACGCCGCGTCGTGTCCGACCGTGTCGAGAAAGTCGGCCGCTTCCTTGAGTTTTTGGTCGCGGCTGATCCGCGTCTGGCCCCTGGCCTGCTCCGGGTAGAGGTAGAGCGGCAGATTGGCGCTTCCGCCGCGGTAGAAGACGTTGAAGTCCTCCATTAGGCCCGAGCAGAATGCTATGTTCCAGTCGTTTCCCGACATCACACTACCGGCCCTACCTATGCACAGGGCCAGGTTGTGGTTAGGCAGCATGTGATGCATGACCTTGCGCACGGTCCGCCAAACTAGTGCATCGTGGTAGAAAATTAGCCTAACGTCAAAGGGACGGTACAGAACTGGTTTGACGAATTGCTGGAGGTCTGTTTCCTGCTGGAGCGACTTCCGCGCGGCGGCTATGTTCCATCCCTTCTTGACGGGCATTCCAAGTGCAGCGCACAAGTCGGCGTCGGACAGTGTGCTGTCCCGAAACGTCTGCGCTCGCGTAAGCAACGGCTGCTCCTCGAAGTCAATGACGACACTATCGCGTGCCGTGGTCATACCTACCCCGGAGAGTGGAAAGACTGCTGTCAGCGAATGCGCCCCCTGATACTCCTGCTGTAGCGAAGCGTCTTGCGGTACAAACAGATACGCTGGAGATTGCGGGTAAAGCTCACGCCATTCGACGGTGTTGCAGGCCTGTTCGGATAGGTAGGTCTCCTTGGTCTTCCGCAACCCCCATAGTTCAGCGTGACAGACGCGCGCGGGGCCGGTGTGAGAGGGGGTTTTGACGAAGATAGCGATTGCGACTCCCTGTTGGATGTCGAAGACGTTCTCGTCCTTGGATCCGTCAGGGCAGATCTCCTTCTTGCGGGAGTTGCCATGGAGGTCGAGCAGGTAGATGTCGGTGAAGGCCTGCATAAGCTGCTGGCGCATGCCGCGGAAGGTGGGGTTATCGAGGTAGCTGTGGTTGGTGATGAGTGCGAGGATGCCCCCGCCGCCGGTCTGCTCCGCGGTCTGTTCGATGCGCCACTGACCGAAGCGTAGGAATTTGACGTAGTCGTCCTGAAGCCACTTCGGGTTCTTCTCGCCAAGCGGCTGCCCGTCAACCTTGTAGTAGTCCTGAAGCAGCTTACCGATGAAGGTGGGGGTGCGCTTGCCGTTCTTGGTGTCCCAACTGCGGTTGGCGGAATGGCCGGAATAAGGGGGGTTGCCGATGACGACCATGATGGGCTTGCCGCGCTTGATCTCGGCGGCCTCGTTCCCCTCTTTCGTGATGACATTGTAGAGGCCGAACAGATCGGTAGAGCGACGGATCGCTTCGTCTAGAGTATTGGTCAGATAGACGCCAAGGCGGTCGTCGGAGGCGAAGTCGTAGGCCCAGTCGGCCGCAGAGTGCGACTTCGGGCCAGCAGAAGGAATGTCCTGGCCGGCAAGTTGGATGCCGAGCTTGAGGTGGGCGACGGCATAGGGGGCCATGAGAAGCTCGAAACCGAAGAGCCGCGGGAGAAGGTGGCCTTTGACGTAGCCGGACCATGCGCCCATGCGCCGCGCCCGCATGAACCCGTCTCGGATGTGGTCCACAATCGCGTAGAGGAAGGCGCCGGTGCCGCAGGCGGGGTCGAGAATGAGGACGCGCGGGCCGGTTGCGGTTTCCTTGCGGCCGTCCTCCGGCGGGCGCTGGTAGGGGCATTGCGCGGTATCTGCGAGGCCGTTTGGGAGGCCGAAGCGGGTCTTGAGGAGGTGGTCCACGGAGCGGACCATGTAGGAGACGACGGGCGGCGGGGTATAGTAGACGCCGCGCAGCTCGCGCAGCTTGGGATCGTACTCCTTGAGGAAGGTCTCGTAGAAGTGGACAACGGGGTCTTCACGGCCGGTCTTGCGGGCGAAGTCCTGGAGGATGGCGGCCTTGTCGGTGAGGCGAAGGAGCTGGACAACGTCGTCAACGTAGCCCGCGTGGGGCTCGTCGGCTAGATCGGAGAGGGTGTTGAGCTCGAAGATGCGGCGAAGGAGGGGGTTGGTCTTGGGGATGTCGGCGGCGGCGCCGAGGCGCTGGAACGGGGTCTTGAGGGGGTGGTTGCACCAGGCGGCGAAGAAGCCGTAGGTGAGGGTCTGGGCGAACATATCGGCGAACTGCTCGTCGGTGAGGTCGGGGACGAGGTCCTCCTTGATGATGTCGCGCAAGCCGCGGAGGTTGCCGGAGACGGCGTCTGTAGCGAACCCCTGGACGACGACGTTGCGAATCTCGTGGGTGTAGCGGGCGAGGCGTGTGGCGAGGTCTCTCGCATCGTTTGCTCCCTGGGGGTCCTGGGCGAGGAAACTCTTGAGGAGGTCGAGGACGGACTCGGCGGCTGGGGTCGTGGTCCGGATCGTCCTGCCGTCTGCTTGGAGGTGACTCAGGGACTCGGCGCGGCGCTTGTCACCGCGGACGTACCAGCGGAATTCGAGGTAGTTGGTGAGGATGAGGTTATCCAGTGTCGGACGGTAGCGGACCCTGATCTGCTCGTCCTGCTCGGCATCGTCGAGGCTGGCGCCCAGGTCTTTGGCTTCGATGTAGCCGACGGCGAGGTCACCCTTCTTCACCTGGAAGTCGGGAGTGCCGCACTCGCGACGTTTCGGTTGGGAAACAGCGTCAATGTCGCGGCCGAGCGATTCGACGAGGGCTTCGAGGGTTGGGTAGTAGGTGGCCTCGGTAGCGTCACCGGCGAGGTAACTGCGAGAGAGCACCCGTAGGTACTGGTTAATCGGCGCAGGACGCATGGCGCGGCTGGCCCCTCATGTGCACGAGATAGGGTAAGCGTTCTGGCACCAGGTGACGAGGTCCTGCCGGAGGGGACCGCCCGAGGCGGACAAACCCCGTCTGAGGCCGGCAACGGCCAGCGGGCTGTCTCCTCGGCTTCGCTCAGGTCAAACTCCGGCACTCTTGATCTATCATGGCTACGATGAAGCTACGCGGAACGGCATGAGCAGGAGACTCGCTCCTGCCCTACGGACTGCGGTTCCACGGCCGGCAATTGGCAGGCTAAAGCCTGCGGTACCCAGCACCACTCAGAACACGAAGTTGAACGTCAGCGGCCGCACCTTCCACTCCCCA
>Ga0315279_10006679_pt1 | contig 14497 bp, 11 predicted proteins | sample YL17G06_20_MG_FD_203694 | JGI IMG/M metagenome (GOLD analysis project Ga0315279, IMG submission 203694) | Sediment microbial communities from Yellowstone Lake, YNP, Wyoming, USA - YL17G06_20 | ecosystem: Environmental > Aquatic > Freshwater > Lake > Sediment | place: USA: Wyoming | collected... | reverse complement strand
ACCCCGTCTATTGTGCCAAACTCCTCGACTGTGCGTCGGCCAACGGTTCGGACGTACCCGCTAACTTGGCGAACCTTTGTCGAAGAGTCCATCCCGTTTTCGACACATATGGGCACAAGCTGGCGCTGCGGGTCAAGGTAGAGCCTGCGATTCCAATTGCCGCTTTTCCATTCAACCAAGACCCCCTGCGAGTCCCCATACGGTACAATGGCTACTCTCGGCTCGCGGGCATTGGTCTCCAATTCATCCGCGAGCGACCCGGCAAACCCATTCAATATCATGCCAAAGTCCCGCAGCCCAAATCTCTTTGGGTCAGAGGAAATGGTACCGGCTTTTATGTGTACGTCCAGTCGCCGGTACTGGGTGCGGTCACAGGTCTCAACCATTGCCCACTCGTCCGTCTGCCGGGTGTCTTTGGGGGTGACGTGGGTCTCCACGCGCCTCATTCCATCCCAGTCGGTCTCCTTGTGCGTGAGCACCTCCTGCACGCTCGGGAGGGACTTTTGCTGCGACTCGACGCTAGGGCCCCAGTCCTGGTGATCCACGGTGTAGGAAATCTGACACCGGCGCATCGATTCCTCGCGCGCACGCAGCACCTCAATCAGCATCTCGATGTTCGGGGGTTGCATGCCCGCGGCGGATGACAGATCCCCGGAATCACCGGAAGAGACACCCGCAACGATCGCCACGATCAACAGCGCCGGCCTGAGGAGCCTTGGCATACTCGTCCACCTACCTTGCCTGGTAGGCCAAGACGTGGAACGACGCGCAAAACGACCTGGTCACGTCCCGCAAATCTCCCAGCAGTTCGCGTTCTGGTTGGTGTATTCACCAGTGCACGTGCCGTCCGTGCTCGTAAACCGCTGATACGGACAGCCAAGCACCATCGTATTGCACGTAGAGTTGCATTGAGACACACATGTCCTCCTGGTGCCTCCCCCCCATAGGATATCTAGGTTCAACGTACCTAGACAAGCGTACTCCCTCCCGGCTCCTATACAAGCCCCTGGGCAAATAAAGTTGGCCGTGGAGGGACAATACTTGTTTTGAATGGTCGCACCCAAGGCAACGTCAGTACCCACACCGACCATGAAGGCCGCAAGGACTGCCACCACAACTCCCAACACCGCCTTTACCGATCGTGTCATCTTCATTGCTCTCATTGTGTCTCTCCTTCAAGACCCGACGTTTCCCACATGGAAGACTTGCCCGGAACCCATCCGATTGTACGTATCGGATGACCCACGTTACTCCCTACATTTCTTGGAAGGGGGCAGGCCCCAGTAAATCCCTTCCACCGGTTAATTAGTGACGAAAAGTAACGTTTCATGACGGTAAAAATTAGCGGAATTCGGCATGGCACGCTCTAACATCTGCCGCAATAGGACGTTATGGGCGAAAAAAATTTGCAGTTTCGAGGTTGGCATTTCGGCCCTGGCCCGGTCGGGATGAATCTACCGGCACGCGAACGGTGAGGCCTGGACTTACCCGGTTCTGTTCAGGCGAAACAGTCTGGCAAGCCCAAGTGCCACCCGGCGGCGGTCACTTCTAGCGCGGTGCGATATCCTGGCGCTGCCCAGCGGGCCGCGTATTTCGACTTGTCCCAGCGCCCATTGGAAGTAGAATGCCCACGGGACAACCCGTGGCGGTTGTCGGGAACAGCCCGTCTCGGAAACGTCGGCTCATCCAGGCCCGGGTGGGCAGGAGGCCAGTGAAATGAGACTCTACTACCCCAGTCTCGCGGCAACACTGATTGCGATGGCCCCGGTCTGCATCGCAGCCACGGATCAGGCCGAACCGGTTGCACACCTGTTCGCGCCCCCGGACGACTACACCGCCAGGTGCGATCCCCTGATCGCCGAGGCGGCGATGCGGCTCGTCTCGGCCGAGCTGGCCGCACGCCGCGCCGGTGCGAAGGCTGACCGCAGCGGCTCGCCCTCGGCCCGCTCCGTAAGGAGCACCTCCAGGAGATTGAGCAGGACGTATTCCTCCCCAGTAACCGCGACATCGACTCCCCCGTGCTTATTCTGGTTCGCTCCGAAAAGATCCCAAGGTTCGAATATCGCCTTGGGACCGCCCACGACGATCAAGGGGCGAGACTGAGGGTCAATGCGGCAGGCGTCGCGGACTAAACCTTCGCAGGCGGCCGAGTGAATCTGCATGCTGGAGATAAGCAGCAGGTCCGGCATCCGGCCATCCAAAGCCATTCTGGAGGGGCGGAACCGCGGATTCCAGGTTTGAAGCACGATCCGTGTCTTGGCAAAACCGCTGTCCAGCATCGCGGCCCCGATGGCGCGTACGCCCGCGGGAGCCATGCGCGTGCTGGAGTAATAGAACGGCAGCATCCGCGTTCGGGGTCAAACGCGCAGACGGCCACCGTGACCAGGTCATGGCGAGATGAAAGACGCCGCAACCGCCGGCGAACGTCCACGCACTCGCCCGGCCTGAGCAATCGGTCTCCGGGATTTCGAGAAGGCAATTCCATATGTCGTATGCTCTGCCGCGGCTTGGTCTCAAGCCGAGCTTGGTTTCACAGGAGTCCTTGCCTGAGGCGAGCTATCACCGCCACGGGGCGGAAGCTTGAAGCGCAGATGCTCCATCAGGGCGGCCCGGTGGCAGTCGCGCTCCCACCTGGCCTGGTCACACTCGCATTCGGCCTCTATTAGCTCCCTGACCGCATCCTCTACCGCCTCGCGTGACAGATTCCGCGATCGGAGCCGAATGACTGAAGCTTGGAACCTGATGTCATCCGGGTTAATCCGCGAGTCCCCCTGGGATTCCATCATGGCCCGAGCTCGCGCGACTTCCTTCGGTTTGAAAATGAGCAGGCCGTGTCGAGCCAGCACTCTCCGATAGGCTTGCCGCGCCTGAACCACGAGGGCATCAAGATCATGCTCAGATGGTCTGCACTTCATCATACGTTACTCCCGGTACTGCACGCAACGATCCGTTGTCCAACCTGTCATACGTTCGGCGGGTCAGCCGGGCGTTGTTTCGGTAGGACAGATTGCTCACCAGCGCCAGGATGGGCCTTCGCCTCCGCAGGAAGTTGTCGACCACTCGGCGAAGGATGCCCCACAGCGAGTAGAACCGCCGGTCGCAGGAGTTCATCTCTTCCACGAGGGCCGACCAGGAGAAATGCTTGTAGTGCGCCGTCGGGAACCCCAACGTGTAGTAGCGCCAGTCGCTGGGGAAATCGTTGGCCGCGATCCGATCCTGGGACTTCATCTGGTCCCACAGGCGCGTGCCCGGCAGCGGCGTCAGGAACAGGGCATTAAGGATGTCCACGCCGTAGCTGCTGGCCGCCTTGGCGATACGCCGCCCGATGCCCGGCTTGTCGACGTCCAGGCCCATAATGAACGACCCGACCACCAGGATGTTGTGCCGCTGGATTCGTCGGACGGAGGCCCTGAAGTTCCGCCCCTTGAGCAGGTTGAACTTCTTGCCCACCTCGGCAAGCCCCGCGGCGGTGGGAGACTCAAACCCGATGAACACGCCCCGGCAGCCGGCCTGCGCCGCCAAGTCCAGCAACTCCTCGTCGTCGGCCATGTTGATGGTAACCTGGCCGATCCAGTTCTTGCCCAGGCCGGCTCGGATCATCGCGCGGAACAGTTCCTTGGCCCGTGCAAGGTGCGACGCATTGGTGCCGGTGAGATTGTCATCCACCACCAGGACCCACTTTTCCCGGATGGACCGCAGTTCCCGGATCACCTGGTCGATGGGACGGTGCCGGTAACGGTTGCCGTTGAAGGCCGACACGCTGCAAAAGCTGCAATTGAGGGGACAGCCGCGCGTGGTCTGAATGGCACCGAAGGCGTAGCCCTCGCTCAGCAGGTCATGCCGAGCCTGGGGGACGTCGGCCATGTCCACGTGCCAGCCGGGGTAGGTGCTCTGCAACTGCCCGCGTCTGGCGTCGGCTAGGACCTTGGCCCAGACGCCTTCGGCCTCCCCGGTCACCACCGCGTCGACGTGCTCCAAGGCCTCCTGGCGGCACATGGTGGCGTGGATTCCACCCATGACCACCGGCACGCCGAGCGCGCGGAATTCCGCCGCCACGTCGTAGGCGCGGCTGGCCTGGGACGTGAAGGCGGTGATGCCTGCCAGGTCCGGGCGCGGCATGGCCGAATAGTCCCGCGGACCGAGGTTTTCGTCGATGATGGTGATCTCCCATTCCGGCGGCGTCAGGCCCGCCAGCACCAACAGGCCCAGGGGCTTCCAGACCCGATAACGGTTCCAACGGCTCTCCTTGACGTTGGCCAGGCTCACCAGCGGGTTATAGGGATTGATCAGATACAGACGCATGAGGCTCCTGCCAACCGTCAGACCGGAAAACGGAACGCCACCCCTGTCGGAGTAGCGTTCCTGTAATTCACGCCGCAATCGGGATTAACCCTTGCGGACATTGACGGCTTTGGGGCCTTTAGGGCCTTGCGTCATGTCGAAGGTCACGGTCTCGCCTTCGGCCAGCGACTTGAACCCCTCGCCCTGGATGTCACCATGATGGACGAACGCATCCGTGCCATCATCTGCGGTAATGAACCCGAAGCCCTTGGAATCGTTGAACCACTTTACCTTACCAGTAGCCATTGCTATGGCTCCTTCGGAAATCAGCAGATCGGATTCGCGAGCTGTATTGACCCAAGCAAACCTATCCGCTGCGTGAAGGGGCAAAGATTCACAGGGCGGAAACTTGGTGCAAGCTGCAAAAGAACGCGGGTGCCAAACCGAATTCGCCGGCAGAGCGAGGAACCTTTCCTCGGCAACCACCGACCCTAATAGAATGGCCCAAGCCTAGCTTTCTACGCGGGGAAAGTCAAAGCAATTAGACGAGTATTATTGGAAAGGGCTGCGCCAGGGAGAATTGGCACGGGCGCCTCGCCCGTGAGTCGCATGGGCATCCCCACGACCTCCGGGTTATGAGAAGGCATCCCGTAGGGCACACGAAGAAGGCCAGCCGCAACTGTCTGGCCTGTCTCGCTTGACCGCACTAGCGGCGACCGGATTCGGACCTGCGACCGGCTGGTTATCGAACTAGCAGATGTAAACAGTTCGCTGCCAGTTTCACCGCCTCCAATGTCCACCGGTAGACATGGAGGAAGCGTAGCTGCTCGAGTGGATTTCCTTGTAAGGCCTGTGCAGACGTAGTCCTATCTGGGCAGAGGCCTTACCTCGCCAAAACTGTCTGCCTTGCCTGACGCTTGGTCCAGTTGCCCCTCCATCAAACGGACCGACTCGCCGAAGGGAGGACTTGCCCAAGTCATCGTTGGCCGTGGGCGAGCGTGCCTTTGCCCGCTGCTGGGACCCCACGTGACCTCAAGAGACGCGCTGCCGAGGACTCTGCCATCGCAACGCACAACACACGCTAGACTCCCCTACGCCACCCTGCCGTAGGGGGCTGACGGAGGGCGGTGGCCAGGCTGTGTGCAACGTATGCCGGGGGACTGTCAGCAGTGTTGGGGGCACTGGAGGTTCGTGAAGTCTCAGCGGTAGCCGGTTAGTATGGTATACCTCGAGAGCGTGATGGCTCGATCAGATGCGTGCGCAGACGCACCCCGGTCAGGGCGAGAGACATGGAGAACCCAGAGGCACAAAATGCCGCGCTGCGGGAGCGAGTGAAGGAGCTAACGTGCCTATACAGCCTGGCGCAACTTGTGGAACGCTCGGGCATATCCCTGGCGGAAATCCTTCAAGGCGCCGTCGAGCTGCTGCCCCCTGCCTGGCAGTATCCGGAGATCACGGCAGGCAGGATCGTCTTTGATGGGCAGCCTCATGTGACAACCAACTTCAAGAAGGACGGCCAGGTGCAGTCCGCTCCGATCGTGGTGAACGGGGAACGGCGAGGCTGCATCGAGGTGGTGTACCTGGAGGAAAGGCCCGAGCTGTATGAGGGTCCGTTCCTCAAAGAAGAGCGAAACCTGATTGACGCGGTCGCCCGACAACTCGCACTGATCCTCGAGCGGCGCCAGGCGGATGAGGACAGGTTTCGCCTGCAAGATCAGCTTCGTCATGCGGATCGCCTGGCAACGGTCGGGCAATTGGCGGCTGGCGTGGCGCACGAGCTGAACGAGCCGTTGGGCAACATTCTCGGCTTTGCCCAGCTAGCCCAAAAGCAGCGCGGCCTGCCCGAACCCGCCGCCCAGGATCTGGCGAAGATCGTGGCCACGTGTCTGCACGCTCGACAGATTATCGGCAGCCTGATGTTATTCTCGCGTCAGATGCCCCCGCAGAAGGCCAAGTTGGACCTCAACGCGGTGGCCGAGGAAGGGCTGCGCCTGCTTGAGCCACGCTGCGCCAGGGGTGGCATCACGGTCGTGCGTCACTTGTCGCCGGGTCTGCCGGAGATTACCGCCGATGCCTCCCAGTTGCGTCAGGTCCTCGTGGACTTGGTGGTCAACGCCATCCACGCGATGCCCGGCGGCGGCACGCTGCGGATTGCCACGCGCAGTTCCGGCGATCACGTGGTGCTCACCGTCCAGGACAACGGCATCGGGATGAGCGAAGAGGTTCTCAAGGAGATCTTCATACCGTTCTTTACGACCAAGGATGTCGACGAGGGCACGGGTCTAGGCCTACCCGTGGTCCACGGGATCGTGACATCCCATGGCGGAACGATTCACGTCGAGAGTGCTCCCGGCCAGGGCGCCCGGTTCGACGTAGTGCTTCCAGTGAACAGCGCCGGAGAAGCAAACGGAGATCGAACGGATGACGTCACCCAATGACAAGGCGTCGATTCTCGTTGTGGACGACGTGCCGAACACGGTCGAGGTGTTGCAGCGGAATCTCACAGCGGCGGGATACACGGTCTTCACGGCTGCGGCGGTCCCTGAGGCGATCCGAGTTGCCGAGAGCACTTCAATCGACCTGGTGATAACGGACTGGAAGATGCCGAAGGTAGACGGCATCGACCTGGTGCGGCACGTTCGGGAAAACCTTCGGGACACGGAAGTAATCATGATCACGGGGTATCCCTCCATCGAGGGAGCTGTGGAGGCAGTCAAGACAGGCGCAGAGGAATACCTGCCCAAGCCGTTTACGGATGAGGAACTGCTCGCGGCGGTTCGACGAGCGATCGAGAAGCTGCGCATGCGCCGGTTCGGGCAGGCTGCCATCCGGCGGACGCCGGTCAGACCATATGGGCTCATTGGCGAATCGGCGCCCATGCTGGAGGTTTTCAAGGCCGTCAGCAAGGCCGCGTCTGTCTCCGCAACCGTACTCATCACAGGTGAAAGCGGCACGGGCAAGGAACTCGTCGCCCGAGCGATCCATTACAGCAGCCATCGGTCCGCCGCGGCCTTTGTACCGGTCAACTGCGGGGGCATCCCCGAGGGTCTGCTCGAAAGCGAGCTTTTCGGCTACGTGAAAGGGGCGTTCACGGGCGCCGAGGAGTCCCGCGCGGGCTTCTTCCAGACTGCCGACGGCGGCACGATCTTCCTCGACGAGGTCAGCGAGACCAGCCTTGCTATGCAGGTGAAACTGCTTCGCGTATTACAGGACCGCGAAGTCTACATGGTGGGCGCCAAGCGGGGCCGGACAGTGGACGTCCGGGTCCTGGCGTCAACGAATAAGTCGCTGCCCGGCCTGGTTAGGAAGGGTTTGTTCCGTGAGGACCTGTACTTCCGCCTGAACGTGATCACCATGGACCTGCCACCCCTGCGGGACCGCGGCGACGATATCCTGCTCCTGGTACATCATTTCGTGAAGAAGTACGCCGGCGAATCAGGCAAACCGGCGCCTCGCTTCTCGGATGAGGCGATGCGCGCGTTGAAGCAGGGCTACCACTGGCCGGGCAACGTGCGAGAGCTGGAGAACGTGATCCACCGCCTGGTCGTCATGACCGACGGCGACTGCATCCAGGTGCCGGACCTTCCGGCACCGCTACGATTCTCTGCCGCTCGCGAGCTGGACCTTACGCGCCCCTTGGCGGAGGTTGAGGCCGACTACATCCGAAATGTCCTCGCCAGCGTGGGGGACAACAGGACCAAGGCCGCCGAGGTGCTCCAGATCGACCGCAAGACGCTGCGGGAGAAGCTGAAGAAGATTGAGCCGCCGCAGGCTTCCTGAGGGGCATCTCGACCGGGGAATTCCGCTCCGGCGGTTCAAGACTCCCCAACTCGCTGTGTCTGGTGGTGCTCTCGCATCACAGGCTCACGCGGGTACCAGGCCGTATTGCCCGAACCCGTTGTTTCCGGTGCCCCAAGGTCTTAAGCGAGGACCGCCGCACCGGCCAGCAGGCGGAACCAGGATGGCATGTCCCTTGCTCTTATCCGAGTCAACGTTCCCACCTCGGGCCTTGCGCCCCGGATCGTGTCCCAGGGGCAGGAATTCTCCAGGCAAGGCCGTTGAGGGTCTCCGGCACGAAGGAGATCGGATTATGCCAGCCAAACGCCCTTTCCGCGACCCCGAAAGTGCCCCGCGTTACACTCTGGGGCGCGCAGATGCCCCCAGACCGTACCGGGATCTCTGCTCGACGTGCAACCACGCGAAGGCGTGCGGCGGTCGCAGCACGCCGGAACACCCCATCTTCTTCTGTGAGGAGTTCGAGGCCTTCGTTCCTGCGATGTCCCCTGAGTCGGCTCCCGCTGCGCCGGCGCGGCCGACCGAGGGGCACATCGCGAGCGCACACACGGGACTATGCATGAACTGTGACAATGCCGAGACCTGCACCTCCCCCAAGCCGGAGGGCGGGGTCTGGCACTGCGAGGAGTATCGGTAGGATGACCCAGGCGGCGGCAACGGCGGATCAGCCAGGACCACCAGGGCCGGTTGCGGTGGACCGGCAGGACATCCTGCGGATCCTGGCCAGGCACGGCCACGACCGGGGAGGGCTCATCGCAGTCCTCGAGGAGATTCAAGCCCGGTATGGGCATCTCCCCGAAGAGGCCCTGCGGACTGTGAGCGAGGAAACAGGCCGGTCGCTGGTGGATGTCTATGGCATCGCCACGTTCTATCGAGCCTTCAGCTTGGTTCCGCGAGGCCGGCATCTGGTGTGCGCCTGCCTGGGCACGGCCTGTCACGTCCGAGGGGCGCCCAGGGTCGTTGAGGAGCTCGAGGCCCGGCTTGGTATCCAGGCGGGACAGACGACACCGGACGGTGAGTTCTCCCTGGAAACCGTCAACTGCCTCGGGGCCTGCGCCTTGGGCCCCGTGGTCGTTGTCGACGGCCGTTACTTCTCAAAGATGAGGAAGTCGAAGGTCCGGCAGATTCTCAACGAGGCATCCGCAGGATTTGACAAAGCCGTCGGGCAGGACGAGAGCGCCTTCCCTATCGAGGTCAGTTGCCCCCGCTGTAATCACAGCCTGATGGACGGGAGCTTCCCCGTCGACGGTCGGCCGTCCATCCGGTGCAGCGTGTCCTTCAACGGGCAGCACGGTTGGCTGAGGCTGTCGTCGCTATACGGCAGTCTCAACATCGCCGCCGAGCAGGAGATTCCGTCGGGCACGGTGGTGAGCTTCTTCTGCCCCTATTGCCACGCCCAGCTCGCAGGCGGCTCGGTGTGCCCGGACTGCGAGGCGCCGATGGTTCCCCTAACGGTCCGCGGCGGTGGCGTCATGCAGTTCTGTTCGCGCCGCGGGTGCCGGAATCACGAGTTGGACCTGACCTGATCCATGTCGTACGGCTTCGGCGGCCTGCCAGGGCTGCCGTACTGAGGAAGGAAGATGCCCAGGCTGTCGTCGATCACCGAGCTGAGACATCTGCGGGATGCGCTGCGGTCCGACCGGGACGCCGGCAGGCTTCGGATCGCCATTTGTGCCGGGACGGCCTGCCGGGCCAGCGGAGCCTGTGGCGTCATCCAGGCTGCCCAAGGCTACATCGTCCGGAACGGCCTACAGGACAGGGTTCTGCTTCAGACGACCGGGTGCCACGGCTTCTGTGAAATGGGGCCGTTCATCCTCACCGTACCTCAGGGCGCCTTCTACACACAGGTGAAGCCAAGTGACGTCCCGAGGATCACGGCGGCCGCCCTCGCCAGCGACTATGCCGAGGACTTGCTCTACAGCGACCCCAACACCGGGCAAGTCTACCGCCATCGCGACGAGATCCCCTTCTTCAAGCACCAAAAACGAACGATCCTGGGCTTGGGCCAGCAGATCGACCCGACTCGGATCTATGACTACATCGCTCAGGGGGGATACGCAGCCTTGGAGAAGGTGCTGGCCGCTCGAGACCCCAAATGGGTGGTCCAGGAGGTGAAGGACTCGGGACTCCGCGGCCGGGGGGGCGCCGGGTTCCCCACGGGCGCCAAGTGGGAGATGCTCGCGGAGCAGCCGGGCAGGTGGGGCAAGTTCGTCGTGTGCAACGCCGACGAGGGCGACCCCGGCGCCTACATGGACCGCAGCGTCTTGGAGGGCAACCCGCAGAGCATCATCGAGGGGATGATCATCGGCGCCTACGCCACCGCCGCCACGGAGGGCATCGTCTACGTCCGCACGGAGTATCCCCTGGCGATCCGCCATCTGACCATAGCGCTTGCCCAGGCCCGGGAGCACGGACTGCTCGGTAAGGACATTCTGGGCAGCGGCTTCTCGTTCGATATCAAGGTCGTGCGCGGGGCCGGGGCGTTCGTGTGCGGCGAGGAGACGGCCTTGATCCGCTCCATCGAAGGCAGGATGGGCGAGCCGCGCCAGCGCCCGCCGTACCCGATCCAGAAAGGCATCGAAGGCAAGCCTACGGCCATCAACAACGTCGAGACCTGGGCCAACATCCCCGTCATCATCCGCCAGGGCGCGGCGGAGTTCGCCAAGATCGGCACGAAGAACAATTCCGGCACGAAGATCTTCAGTCTGGTCGGCAAGATCAAGAACACCGGCCTGGTCGAGGTGCCGATGGGCATCACGATCCGCCAGATCGTCTACGACATCGGCGGCGGGCCGGTGGGCAAGGCCAGGATCAAAGCCGTCCAGACCGGTGGGCCGTCCGGGGGCTGCATCCCGGCGAGCCGGTTCGACCTGCCCATCGATTACGACAGCCTCGCCGAGGCGGGGTCCATCATGGGTTCCGGCGGCATGATCGTCATGGACGAGAACACCTGCATGGTGGACGTCGCGAAGTATTTCATGAATTTCCTGAAGGACGAGTCGTGCGGCAAGTGCTTCACCTGCCGCAAGGGCACGCAACGGATGCACGAGATCCTCGACGACGTCTCCAAGGGCACGGCTGCACCGCAAGACGTCGCGCTGTTGGAGGAGCTGGCGGTCGCCGTGAAGGACACCACGATGTGCGGCCTCGGCCAGACGGCGTCGAACCCCGTGCTCAGCACACTTCGCTATTTCCGTGACGAATTCGAGCGACACGTGGCGGACAAGAAGTGTGACGCCTTCGTCTGTGGCGAGTTGGTGGGCGCGCCCTGCCAGTCCGCTTGTCCGCTGGACACCGAGGCCTGGCGTTACGTGGCGCTCATCGAGAAGGGCCGCTACGAGGACGCCTACCAGATCATTCGCCGGGCCAACCCATTCCCCTCGGTCTGCGCGCGGGTCTGCGATCGTAAGTGCGAGCAGCGATGCCAGCTCGGTACTGGCGGTGACGAGGCGGTGGCCATCCGCGCGCTGAAGCGGTTCGTCACCGATCGCGCCAGCCCCTCGGTGTACAAGCCGCCCAAGGTCGCCAAGGCCGGCAGACGCGCCACCAAGGTGGCCGTGGTCGGCGCGGGACCGGCCGGGCTAGCCGCCGCACACTACCTCTCCCGGCTCGGGCACAAAGTAGTGATCTTCGAGGCCGAGTCCGAACCGGGTGGAATGCTCATCAGTTGCATCCCCGCCTACCGCCTACCACGGAGCATTGTCCGCCAGGAGGTGGACTCGCTCCTGGACGACAGCAACATCTCGCTCCGCTGCTCGACCGCGCTGGGGCGCGACGTGACTGTCGATAGCCTCTTTGCCGAAGGTTTCAACGCCATCTTCCTCGCCATCGGCGCCGACAAGAGCTGGAAGCTCGACCTCCAGGGAGAGGACGTTGCCGGCGTCTACTCCTCGATGGAGTTCCTGAAGGCCTTCAACCTGCGCGGCGAAGAGCTGGCGGGCGGGCATGTGGCCGTCATCGGGGGCGGCAATTCTGCCGTGGACGCCGCGCGCGTGGCCATCCGCCAGGAGAACGTCCAGTCCGTCAGCTTGCTGTACCGTCGGAGCGACCAGGAGATGCCCGCCTACGCCGAGGAGGTCGAGGCGGCCGTCGAGGAGGGCGTCAAGCTCCAGACATTGGTGTCGCCCGTAAGGATCCGCTACATCGAGGCGGCCATGAGAGAGGGCGTCCAGGTCGAGACGATGGTGCAGCCCGTGAAGATCTACTCCCAGGCGGGGCACCTGGTCGGTATCGAGTGCATCCGGAACCGGCTGGGTGACGTGGACGCCAGCGGGCGTCGCGCCCCGGTTCCCGTGCCGGGCTCGGAGTTCAGCATCTCCCTGAACACCCTGACCGTGGCCATCGGGGAGCGCCCGGACAGCGACTTCCTCGCCCTGATGGGTATTAAGGTCGGCAGAGGTGGACGACTGCCAGTAGACCCGCGAACCTTCGCCACCAGTCGGGAAGGCGTGTTCGCCGGGGGCGACGTAGTGACGGGACCCAATACCGTCGCCGACGCCATCGCCGCTGGCAAAAGAGCGGCCGCGGTGATCGATCGGTACATCCGTGGCCAAGTCCTGGCGCCGGAGCCGCAGATCACGCTGCCCCATGTCTTCCTGGAGCCTGCAGAGGTTGGCGAGGATGAGCGCGATCGCGCGGTGCGCACCGACCCGGCCACCATCCCGGTCGAGTCGCGGAGGAAGAACTTCGCGGAGGTGGAGATGGCCCTGTCCGCGGAGCAGGCGCACGCCGAGGCTCGACGATGCCTGCGGTGCGACCTGACTTTCACTCAGCGGCAGAGAGAAGAGGAGCACGACTGTGCGGCCCTCGACAGGCTCGGGCCGCAAGCTGATCGAGGGGCGCAGGGGAGAACATCGGCATGATTCCACTAACGATCAATGGGCTGGATGTATCGGTCGAGAAGGGCTCGACGCTGTTGGAGGCCGCGAGGTTCTTGGGTTTCCCGATCCCGACGCTGTGCCACATGGACGGGTTGTCGCCCTACGGCGCCTGTCGTCTGTGCGTCGTGGAGATCGGCGAAGGGCCCAAGGCCAGGCTGGTCACATCATGCACGTACCCGGCCGAAGAAGGGCTCAAGGTGCGCACGGCCTCCTCCCGCGTGCTCCAGGCCCGAAGGATGGTCCTGGAGCTGCTGCTAGCCTCGTGCCCGCAGTCGAAGACGATCCAGGACCTGGCCTCGGCCCACGGCATCTGCCAGCAGCGCTTCCGGCAGGAGCAGGAGGACTGCATCCTCTGCGGGCGGTGTGTGCGGATGTGCGAGGAACAGATGATGGCCAAGGCCATCGGTTTCCGCGGCCGGGGGGCGAAGCGAAGCCTCGGCACGCCGTTCGATGCCAAGTCCGAACTCTGCCGGCAATGCGGCGGCTGCATCTACGTCTGCCCGGCTTGCCAGCTCCGCTGCACCTACACCGAGCCGGACAAGGCCATCTGCGGCGGGTGCGCGAACCTGACCCCGCCCTGCATCCAGAAGGACGCCTTCAACGACATGATGTGCTACATGGACCCCTGTGTGGCTTGCGAGATACCCAGAGACAGGTAGGCCTGTAAAGGAGCCGGCTTCCATGATCGCTACATTCTCCAAGACGAACGCCTCGGCGGCGACCCTCACGAAGAACCGCACGGAGGGCTCCGTCGTGCCCGCCTCGGGCATGTGCGTGACCTGCGTGGACGGCTGCATTGGCATGTGCGAGATCGGCAAGAGCGCCTATCGCGGGCACGAGGTCATCTACCCCCAGCCGTTCGGGGTTATCACCGCGGCGGCCGAGAAGTCCTATCCCGTGGACTACTCCCATTTCAGCATCATGGGGACGGCCGTGGGCGCCCACGGCGTTGAGGCCGACAGCGACAAGGCAATCTTCCCGGCCGTCAACCTGGAGGTGACCTTCGGCCATGACAACGGCATCAAGTTCCGCCGGCCGTGGATCATCCCCGGCGTCGGCTCGACCAACATCGCCAAGAACAACTGGGAGGGTCTGGCCATCGGCTCGGCCTTGGCGGGCACGGGCCTGACGATCGGCGAGAACGTCGTCGGTATGGACCCGCAGGCCGTCCTTAAGAACGGACGGGTGGCGGACACGGCCGACCTGAAGCGCCGCGTCCAGCTCTACAAGGACCACCAGCGCGACGGCTACGGCGCCATCATCGTCCAGGCAAACATCGAGGACACCCGTCTGGGCGTCCAGGAATACGCTATCGAGAAGCTCGGCGTCGAGTGCGTGGAACTCAAGTGGGGCCAGGGTGCGAAGGACATCGGCGGCGAGGTGAAGATCCGCGACGTTAAGATGGCGCAGACCTTGCATGAGCGGGGCTACCTGGTATTGCCGGACCCCACCGACCCGCACGTCATCAAGGAGTTCGACCGTGGGGCGTTCAAGGAGTTTGAACGGCATTCCCGGGTTGGGATGGTCACCGAGGAGTCGTT
>Ga0315279_10006677_pt1 | contig 14500 bp, 13 predicted proteins | sample YL17G06_20_MG_FD_203694 | JGI IMG/M metagenome (GOLD analysis project Ga0315279, IMG submission 203694) | Sediment microbial communities from Yellowstone Lake, YNP, Wyoming, USA - YL17G06_20 | ecosystem: Environmental > Aquatic > Freshwater > Lake > Sediment | place: USA: Wyoming | collected... | reverse complement strand
CCGTTGAGATCGTCGTACGCGCGCTCCAGGAGCTGCGCGTTGGTCAGGCGCTTCCGTGGTTCCAGTCCTTCGTGGTGCACTCGACACAGGAACGAGGGCGTCCTTCTGAACCACGCGACGTCGCCCCGCGCGGGTTCGAGTATGATGTCGTCCCAGAGGAAGTGGACCCGCTCTACAGCACTGTGCTTCAGGTAGTGCTCGTCCTGGTCTCGGAGCGACTGGAGTCGCTTGAGCAGGGCGTTAGCGCGGACCAGGTCGCCGTTGGCAAGCGCCCCCGCGTGAGCGTCTACGAGGTCACTGAACACCCGCTCGCGTTCGCGAGCGTGGGCGCTCTGCTGCAGAGCCGGGCCGGCGCGGTCACGCCCGAGCATGCAGCCGTCGGCGATGGCGATGAAGGCGCCTAAGAGCCCGACGCGGACAGCGTAATGGCCCCCAGCGCCCGTGAGCCTCGCGGGGGCCTCCAGACGCCGGTCGGCATCCTTCCTGTGGAGCAGCACCACCCGCGCTACGGTCTCTTCCGCGTCCTCACGGTTGAACAGCCCGTTGCCCCTGGCGCAGATCCGCCAAGCCCCGATCTCCGCATGCAGCTTGCGGATCTCGTCCGGGCCCAGCGGCTCTTCGCGCCCAAAGTGCGCCCGTGCTTCGCGGCAGACAGGCTTGGCGGATCCTCTGACGAGGTACGCGCGATCGATGACGCCTGGTCTCGGACGACTGAGCACGTCTCGACAGAACTCGGCCGCGTCCGAAAGGCTGCAGGACATGCCCACATCGTGGAGGTACGCCGCGGCCGCCAGGCTGAACCACTCGCCCGCGCCTGAGAGGACCGGCCTCCCTTCGTTCTTGTCCTCCAGAATCGTGATGAACCGGGGCAGGAATGCGTAGAGCTGCTCGGCGTGGCTCGACCCGTGGTCCACGAAGTGCCAGTGCGGGTGGTAGGGGCTGAACAGCTTCCCCGGCCGCAGCCAGCTCTCACGTTGCGTCGTGAACAGGGCGGCAAGGTCGGCGTCCCCGCCCATATGGCCCGGGGCGAGGAAGAACTCGTCGGCCGCGGTCACGTCGTGGGATGTCACAGCCCTCCCCGTCCTTCGGTAGCCTCAAGGCGCCCGGCGGCTACCCCGCGTCCTCCTCCTCGGATGGCTCAGCCTCGCTCGCGTCCTCTCCCGCAGCAGGCGACAGGAGGTCGGTTGCGACTCTACCGACAAGCTGGCCCCAGACCTCCGAGCGGGACTTCAGGGTCACCGACCAACCAGCCCCCCGTGGGCTGAACTCCACGTCCTCGCGGGCGCGCAGTGTCGCTTCGGCCTCCTCGGCGGTGACCCGCCCCATCGCGGCCAACTCCCTGAGAGACCGCTTGGGCCACATCGGGTCAAGCAACCCGTAGAGCATGCGGGTCAGAGCCTTGGCATAGTCGACCTCGTCGGCAAGCCGGGCGCGCCAGCCGCGTGTGAGCTCCCCACGCTTGAAGACGGCCCGTGGGTTCTCGCGCAGTATGTCAAGGGCCACGTCGTCGGAGACACCGCCCTGGATGGCAACTACGTTCAGCGTCTTCCAGTGCGTCGTCCGGCTCTGCAGGGCCTTGGTTATCCTGGCCCGCACTTCCTCCCTGACCACGGGGGGCAGCCCGTTGCGCCATGCCTCCTCATGTGCCTCGATGTGCGCCCGCTGCCGCGGCCATCGCTCGGGATCGGCGTCCTGTACTGCTGGCATGATGTCGGCGCCGTACGTCGCAACCAGGAGCGGGCACACCTCCTCCACCTCGCCGCCGATGTCGTGGACGGCCCCCCTAATGAGATCCCCATTCGTGTAGGGCCGGAGTTCGGGAAGGCTCGGGTCCCGCAAGTCGACCAGGTCGGGACAGCGGGCGGCGAACCAATCCTCATCGCCGCTCTCGGGCTCAAGTATGACGCCGTCGGGGAGGAAGTGCACACGCCTCACGACAGTGTGCTTGAGGTAGTGGGCATCCTGGTCCCTCAGGGACACAAGTTGGCTGTTGTACCTCACCTGGTCTTGCTCTGTCTGAGCGCCCTTGTACGCGTCGGCGACGACGCGGAATAGGTCCGTCCTTGCCTGCGCGTGTTCAAGCACCGCACCGGGAGCCCCGCGCCTCTCCTGCCCCACCATGCAGGCGTCAGCTACGGCGATGAGCGCAGCGAGAAGGCCGACGCGCACCTTGTGGCTCTGCCCGTCGGCCCCGGCCAGCCACTCGTTGGGCGCGCCGGCCTTGTTGGTCGCGCGGCGGTGGTAGCGTACGACCATCGCGACAGCGCGCTCGGCATCGTCGCGGCTGAAGAGACCGCCACCACATGCGTATATGCGCCACGCGCCGAGGTCAGCGTGTAGCCTCCGCATGTCGTCGGCCGTCAGCGGCTGAGGCGGTACGCGGCCGTCAGGCTCAACGGCTCGTTGGCACACATCCTTGGCGTGCTGAGATGCAATCCGCCCCCGCATGGCATTGCCTGTGGGATGACCCAGAACGTCACGACAGAACTCGGACCCGATGCCGAGCTGGCAGCACATGCCAACATCGTGGAGATAAGCGGCGGACGCCAGGCAGAACCACTCGGCGGCGTTCGCTAGCAGAGGGGCCCGGACGCTCCCTTCCGGGTCCAGGTTGTACTCTAGCACACGCACGAAGTGCGGCAGGAAGGCGTATAGCTGCTGCGCGTGCCTCAGCCCGTGATCGACGTAGTGCCAGAGGGCTCCATGCTCGGAGTAGAGCTCCGAACGGACGCGCCAGCTATCTCTCTGAACTCGGAACAGCTCGACGAGTGCCGGGTCCCCACCTATCCGTCGTTCGTCCAGGAAGAAACGGTCGGCACCCTCAACCCCAAGCGATGCCATGTTCCACCTCCGTTACTCAGCACGCAAGAGGGCGTCGCGGTTGTCCGCGTCAGCAGCATCGCTGCTCTCCACCACGTACTGAAGGCGGTAGGCGCGGGTGCGCACGAACTCGTTACCGGGATCACGACGCAAGGCCTCACGGTAGTAGTGCAGGGCGCCGTCGGGGTCTGCCACACGTTCGGAGAGGTAGCCCAGGTAGACCCACGCAGCGGAATCGTGCGGGCGCCCTGCGATCCATCCGTTCAGGAACTCGGCAGCCTGGGCGAGGCGGCCCCATTCGATCAGGAAGTGCGCTATCTCAGATCGGCTCAGGATACCCCTCTCCCCCAGCTCAATGACCTCGGCCAGACGGGCATAGTCTCCGCCGCGCAGTAGAGCTTGGGCGCGCGCGCGCACGGCCTGCCCATCGGTGTCATCAAGGCGAAGTGCCGTGTCCGCCGCTCGCGCCGCAGCATCGTGTTGTCCGGTGGCGAGCAAGGCGAACGCTAGGTACCGCCAGGCCTCCTGGTCTTCCGGGGTGCTATCGACGTAGCGCTCGAGGTGTGCAGCGGCGGGCACGTGCTCGCCAGCAGCATAGTGCGACAAGCCCACGGTTCTTTCTGCGGGTGGGTGGCCACGCGCGGCTGGTTCAGATGCCTGCCTAATGGCCTCACGCCAGAGGCCCTGAGCTAGATAGCACTCGGCCAGTTCCGCAGCGGCCGCAAGCCGGACCTCCTCTTGTACCCGCTCACCGAGACAGCGGCGGTACGCCTGGGTGGCCTGTGCAGTGTCACCCATCAGTCTATGGGCCCGTGCGCACTCCAGCACGAGTTCCGGGGTCGACGCCAGCCCCGCCTCGGCTGCAATCCGCAACGCCTCTTGGGGGTCTCCGCAACGATTGGCGGCCGCTGCCCACTCATGTCGTTGCTCACGCCATCCTCGTGTGTGCGCGTCGTCGAAGAAGCCCAAAGCCTCGCACGGTCGATCGGCGGCCATGCACACGCGCGCCTGGCAAAGGTACGGTTCGTGCCGGTCAGCACCGACAGCGATGGCGTGGGCCGCCTGGCTGCTTGCCAGGTCGAGGTCGTATCTTATCAGCGCGTACGCGAGCCTGAGTGATGCGTCATACGAAGCAGGGGTGCGCAGTACCGACAACTCGGCCCCAACGTAGTCGGCGTCCAGCGGCTGGGTGATGTTGAGCCTCCCGGCACCCGGTGCCACGACCCTCGCAGCGGAGAGCGCAGCGGCCGAGGTAGCACCATCGGCGACGATGGCGCGGACAAGGGCGGCGACGCAACTTGAGGGGCGTTGCCGCGCCACCTGGAGGATCTGCCGCCACCTCTCTGCTTTGAGCTGCGCCTCGACGGGATCCAGGTATGCTCGCATGGGGAACGACGAGACGTGATCGACCACCTGATGCTGCGTCCCCGTCGCCGATCCCTCTGCAACCTCGGCAGCAATGTCGGCAAGCATCGCATCGAGCGCCGCCCGCCTAGCCGCCGCACTGTGCTGCTGCACGGACGATGGCCGCGAGCCCTTCGAGCGACGCAGTCGCCACATCGTCCCACCTCCGTCCGGTTGTCAGGTACCTCACACGGCGCGCGAAGCGCGCAGCGTTTGGCGCTCGTCTGGACCGAGTCACGAGGTACGCCGGTTGCGTCTTCGAGCATACACGACCGATACGCCGTGCGAGCCAGGGCTCAACAAGCACGGGCGCGTGCTGCCAGACCGGGACAGCATCGGGCAAGGGAGTGAGCAGACGGATACCCGGAACGCCGTCCAGTAGTTCACGCAGCAACCGGTAGCCCTGCTGAAGACGCACGGCGCGCTCCTTGACGGTTGCGAGCGACCGCAAGGCTTGTGCCGCTCCCTCTGGGTGCATTCGCAGTGAGAGACCATCCCATGCGCACGCGGTCGCCTGTCGCTCATTCGGGGCACGGCTGGGGTGTTGGCTCCGACCGAATGCCAGGTCATGCAGATGAGTGTGGGGTGTCCAGAGAACCCCCCCCTCGCCGGCGGACAGAAGCTTCGTTGGTCCCAGGCTGGCGAACGCCAATGTACCCCACCGCCCGACCATGCGCCCTCCCTGTAGCGCAAGCAGCGACTGCGAGCAATCCTCGATGACCGGCACGCCAGCTCGTCCGGCCACCTCCGCAATGCGGCGTGCATCGACGGGGTTGCCAAACAAGTGACACACGACCACTGCCCCTGTACGGGGCCCCAACCTCGATGCCAGCGAGTCGGGGCACATGCGGCCTTGCGGGTCGCAGTCCACGAACCCCACCTTGAGCCCGAGCACCTCAGGCACGGCCGCAAGTTGGGGCCATGTGTAGGCCGACAACAGCACCTCCGCCCTTGGTCTTGGGCTGAGGGTCAGCAACGCTGTCATGTACGCGGCGGTTCCAGAGCAGACTGCCAGCACGTGCTCGGCCCCCACCAAAGCACGCAGTGCGCCCTCTAGTTCGCTGATGGGCGACTCACGCATTGTCGGTTCCGACGCCGCGCGCCTCGGGATCACCAGCCGACGGAAGCACGGGTACCTCCTGTGCCAGTGACCCCACCCGTCATCGCATCAAGCCTTAGCCGAGCTATGCGCTGATCGATGCGCTCGACGTCCAGCGAGCCCGAATCCAAGTGCCAGTATCCCGTCAGGAACTCGGGGAGATCGCCACATAGATGGCCCTCCTCGTCGAACCATGGCAAGTCCGTTAGGAAGTTCGCGGCCCTAACGGACAGAAGCGCGGTCAGCTCGTACATCACAGGATCGTGGTTCGGTTTGTAGAGTCTAGCTGCTCTCGCGAAGCACCTGTCGTACGCATCGCCGCTGCTCAGATGCGTCTCGTAGGCCCGCCGAACGATCTTCTCCACGTCGTCACAGCTGTGATGCTGCACCAGAGGGGCCGCTGCCCCCAGGTCGAGTGTTGGGCTGCCTGGCAACTGGCCGAGCAGGTCCTCGATGAGCCCGTTGAGAGCATCTGACGTCGGGTTCATGAACGGGAAGACGCGGTCAAAGCGCCGCATCATCGCGGCATCGAGGAGGTCTGGTCGATTGGTGGCGCCGATCCAGAGGATGTCACCTCTGCGAGCGTCATCGCCCATGAAGGCGAGCAGGCGACCGAGCAGCCGCGCGTCTACTCCGCCGTCTGTGGCCGCATGTGACCGCCTGGTGAGCATCTGGTCCACTTCGTCGATGAACACCACGCACGGAGCGAGAGACGGCAGGACATCGAGCACAGTCTCTAGATGGCGCTCCGACTCGCCCACATACATGCCACGCAGGTTCTTGAACCGCAGCATGTTCATACCGCAGTCGTGAGCGAATGCCTGAGCAAGGTGACTCTTGCCGTTACCGGGCACACCAACGAACAGCAGGCCCTTCGGCACCAGTGGCGAGCGCCTATCCGTCGCAACGACGTCCCGCAGACGACGGAGGTAGTCACGGACGTGCGGTTGCGCGTTGGCGCCGTCCAGTCCGTATCGAGCTTCGACCAGTTCGAGGACATCGCCACACCGTCCCCGTATCAGGTCGGCTTTGCGTGCCGCAATCTGCCGATCGTCCATAGCGCGGTTGACGACCTCAGCCATGTCACACCGACGGAAGCCAGTGGTCAAGTTCGCGAGCCGCGAGGCCCTCGCCGGCGAGTCGCCTGCAAGCAGACCGCGGATGAAGGTCTCTCGCTCGTCAGGGTCGGGGTATGCAACGTGCACTAGGTGGAACCCCGAGTCGTCACGCCGGAGGTCCTCTGGTACGGTCCCAAGCTGCTGGTAGACAAGTGCGATGCAGCCATGTCCGGCCCTGATCCTGGTGTCCGTCGCCCAGCTGCGCAGGAGGTCCAGCACAATGCGGTCTTGAGACTGCGCGCCGCGCCCGGCGGCGCCGGCGTCAATGAGGTATTCGGCGTTGTGCAGAATCGCCGCCGTCCATATTCCGCTGTGCATCAGGAACCCATGTAGGGGAGGTAGAGCGAGGGATGGCTCGCTAGCCCTGGAAGCATCTTCGGGTCCGACCGGTTGGCCCAGATCCAGAATGGCGTCCAGCCCGGTGTTGCGACCGAACCGCCTGGCCAGCTCGTCATCGCGTCGGAGGACCTGCTCCCCGTCACGGAACAACGCGATGCCCTGAGAGACGCTGTATAGAGCGGCAACGCGTTGCAGCCCGCAGCCGTCACGTGGTGCGCTGAGGCGTTGGGCCAGCGCGATCTCGAAGCTCGTGGGGCGTCCCGATGGTTCGTTGTCAGCGGGCCAGACGAGATCGCCGACGTTGCCCGTCAGGATGAACGCATGCCTGAACCCGGCCCCAAGCTCCTCGCTGATCGTGTCGAGCGCGCGATGCATCGCGGATACCCCCCTATGCTCTGTCCCTCTCGCGCCGGGCCTGTGTCTTTGACTCCTTGCGCGTCGCCTCACCATGTCGGACCTTGCGGCGCGTGACGGGAGCCTCCGAGACCTCGGTGTCGTACGTCTGCACCACGTTCTCTGATAAGTCGACCCCGGACAGATCCCTGAATGCTGAGCGGAAGCGCGAGGACGGCTCCTTGCACGCTCCTCCGGCATAGCCGTCAAACCGGTACTCGACCTCAGCCGCACCGGGGTGGACCCGGAACGAAAGCCGCCTCTCGCTGTTGGTCGCGTCGACTGCGACCAGACTCGGCTCACGGGCGAGCGCGTCGAAGTCGATCACGTTGAAGCCGGTACGCTCAGCGGCCAGCCGTGCCGCCTGCATCACCAATGCACGCCAGGTCATGTCAACCTGGTCAGCGGCAGCGCTCTCTGCGATGCGGGCGGTGTCGAGTATCGTGCGCTGGGCCTCTGCGGACTCCTGACCAGATGCTGCCTCAATCAGCTTGGTGAGGGAGTCGAACACACCGTGGTTGTCCTGACCGACCTCGGCCGCAACGGCCAGGCACGCCTTGTCGTAGGCTTCTCGGCAGCGCGTGCGCTCGGACTCAAGCCGAACCCCGATCTCGCTGAGGCGATTGCTCAACTCGTCACGAGCGAGTCGGCGGTCTGCCACGGCGTCGTTCGCTTCGCGTAGGTACTCAAGGACACCACGGGTAGGAACGGGGTCCGCCTCGATGAGTGCCGCGCACTGATCTAGACCAGCATCGTCGACAGCCCGCGCGAGCGACAGCCGCGCTATCTCGGCCTCAGCGCGCAGGGCCTCATACCCGGGTCTGGCGTTGAGGTAGCCGCCCACCTCGATGGCGCCACGGGTCGTCAGCGTCTCCCGGTAGGAGTGCACCGTGTCGGGGAGCGGCTGCAGGAAAAAGTCACGGAACCCCGACAGGAAGAAGCTCACCGCTTGCCCGCATGCCGGCAGCATCTCGCCGACGGCCTGAGCCAGCACCTCCGCGCAGACCGACTGCCGCCTTCCCCTTAGGAGGCTGACTCGATGGCCCTCACTCATGCCAACCAACTCCCCTCAGTAGCCTTCCCGCTCTGCGTCGCTCGGGTCCGCGGATGGCCTAGCCGCGAGGCCCGGGCGCATCCCAGCCCAAGTCTGCCGTGGCCCCACCATCGTCACCCCCAGCGTCCGGCTGTCCCACCGGTGGGGGCGGACGCGGCGGCTCAAGCCTCAGTGGAGGGATGTCAGGCGGGTCGAGCGGCGGTGGCTCGGTGCGATACGGTCGCCTGGGAAGCGTCCGCGCGACGGAGAGGATCCAGTGACAGGCCACGGCCATCACGGCAGCGGCCAGCAACACGAAGATCACGTAGGCGCCACCCACGTGCCGAACCACTTCGCCGCTGACGCTCCCACGCAGCCGGCCGTCAAGCTCCTGCGTGCTCAGCTTTTCCCAGTCTGCGCCCACCGACTCCACGAGTACCCGTGAGTTCTTGATCACATAGCACCTGAGTAGATAGACCTCGAGACTGGCACAGAACCGGAAGCTTGGGGCGAACACGGCCAGTACGAGACAGGACGAGACCAGTGGACGCAACCAGAGGGCGGTCGGGGGTCGGCTAGCAGGCCCGCCCTGCCGCTCGGCCTGTGGCAGCACTGTCAGGACCGAACGGGCGAGGTAGGCCGCGGCCACTACGGCTATGTGCGCGAGGACCCATGTGGCGATAGGGAGCACGGTCCCCAGCAGCGCTCCCAGTGACAGGTCGCGCACCTGCAGCCTACTGAGGGTCTCCTGCACCAGCGGATTCTGCGAGCCCTCGCCCCGGATCTGCAGGAATCGCCCGACAGCGTCAGTGCTGAACCAAACGGACTGCAGAAGAACCATCGCGTCCAGCACAAGCGCGAACACGAGAAGAGCAACCGCGTTGTACGCTTGCTGCCCCCGCTGCCCATAGCGCGTCCGCACGAGCGCGAGCCCGGCCGCGTACAACAGCGCAGCTACGGCAACGATGCACACGCCACCCAACAGACCTGCGACCATCTAGCGCCCCCACGCAGCTCGGCGTGCGGCTACGGCAGGTACGGCTCACCGCGCTGTAGCTCGTCAAGCGCATCGTTCGCGTTCTTCACCACGTACTGGCCCGCAGACGGGCCAAGAGCCCCCTCCACCTTGTCGCGGTTCCGTGGATCGACGAAGTAGACCGCCACGCTGGCCTTGGTGGCCCCGAGTCTCGACCAATCGTGGTCGCCCCAGTCGCGAAAGTCCGTGCCCTTCGGGCCCTCGGCGAAGCCATCCGTGAAGCAGAGGATCTTGACCACCGTGGGAGGGGTCTTCTCGTAGCCGTAGTACCTGAGCGCTAGCTCGAAAGCTCCGATGATGTCGGTGCCCTTGGCATCGTAGTCTATGGCCTTCACGTGGGCCACGATGTCGTCCACATCCTCTTCGTACAAGACGCCCTCTCGCTGGAACTCCACCGACGGCGCCTCGTCGAGGTTGATCACCGTGACCTTCATCTTGCCCTTGGCGGCATACTCGTTGAGCGCCGCCTTCGCGTACCCCAGGATACTGTCTTGCAGAGGTGCCACAGAGGCAGACGTGTCTACTATCAGGACCACGAACTGCGGGGGTCTGGGCGGCGCCGGCTTACAGCTCAGGCCACCCGCACACAGCAGCAACAGCAGCGCCGTAACGCAAGACCGCTTGGCCACCGTCGACTCACTCCCCCAGTCGAGCCACGCCCCAAACACCAGTGTGCGCGGGCCTCGTGTGTGGCTCGGAGACACGAGTGATGCCTGCGCACTCCGCGCGTGAGCGCCGCCCTCTCACCACGGCAATTCCCCGGATGCCCGTGACCGACCTCCCAGGCCAACCGCACTTACAGATGCTCCCCCATCTCATCGACGACGTAGGCCTCGCCGTCGTTGTGGCCATAGAGCCGCCTGCCGTCCGACCCGCCGAACGCGTCGCACTCATGCGTCGACGCTCCCCTTGGGGCGGCCAGCTGTTTGAAGTCGAGGCTGCTAGGGTCGGCTGCGGATCGCGTGCCGCCTGAGTCGCCGCACCGGCACAGCCGACCAAGCTGCGCGTTGGGCCGCGCCATGAGCTGCCCGTCCAGCGGCGTCGACGCGAAGTTCGGACTCCACCTGACACGTGCGCTGATCGGGTCGAGCAGCCGGCGGCCAAGCAGATCTGTGCGGCACTGATCCCACGAGAGCCGACCCCACACCGAGAGAGTGCACCTGTTGCCTGCCTGGAACAGGAGCGTCTCCGGTATGTCCGCGCACTCTTGAGCCGGCAGCTCGCCCCAGACGACCAGCTTGCGGAAGGCCGTCAGGTTGGTCGCGACCGCGCAGCCCTCATCGAGCCGGATGGGTAGCCTGGGTATGCGCAGGAGCTCCGTGCCGGTCTCAAAGGTGTAGACGCACTCATCCGCATGGAACATGCCGAGGGTCTGCATGGGCCCTGGAGGCTCTTGCACCCGCCCACCAGGCTGAACACTACCCGATACCCGGTCTCGCGGTAGCCTGGCAGACTCTCGCCGCACCACTTGCCACGACGTGACCTGCGCTCGACGAGTCGACTGACGCGCTTGCGGTGACGCAGAGCGCATCGCGGCCCGGGCGCTAGGTCTGTGCAACCGGCTCCTCTGCGGGGCCGGAGGTGGCGTCATCGAGTGGGGCTGCGTCGTCGCGTGTCGCTGTGCCGTGAGGGTCGCATGTCATGTTGGCTCGGACCGGGCGGTCTGGAACATACAGCCTTGCTGAATCACAGTAGTGGTAGGGCACCGCGCCGCGAGCCGTGGCCTCGTCTGGCTCCCCTTGTTCGGCCGTGCGTCTGGGGACCGAGGCGTCCGGGATGATGCGTACGGCGCCCTTGGGGCCATACGTTATGTTGGCTCGGGGCGGGCGGTCCGGAGTGTAGCGCCGTGCTGAGTCGTAGTACCGGTAGCGCACGCTGCCTAGCGCGGGCGTGCCGTCGGCGTCGCAGGTGATCGCTGCTCTGAGATGGGACGCCTCGATGATTCTGTGCAGGAAGCCGTCCAAGGAGTAGGTTGTCCGGCGCTGTTCCTCAGGCTCTGCGTTGCCGTCGGGAATGCCGCCATCGAGCATCGTCTCGGCCTCCTCCACTCGTTTCGAGGCGAGTCTTCCTGCGCTGGCTGCGCCTCACCTTCGCCGGCCAAGGGCGTGCGACAGAGGCCGACGGATCTGGTGGGGGACGGGGAAGGCGCCCTTGCCGGCGTCCTCCCTTGGTGGGCGGTCGGGCTCTTGCTAGGTGTCTAGCTTGAGGCGTAGTTGTTGCGGGTCGATTGTGGGGACTTCGGTGATGTCGAGTGCTCCGTTCCGTTCTGTTAGGACGTAGCCTGGCAGCGCGATGCGGGCTTCTTCTCGTTCTCGGATCTCTTCTACGACCCTTAGCTCCAGTGCTAGTAGGCTGTCTGCGAGCCTCCTGCGGTACAGGATGGATCTGAGTGTTCTCGTGGTTACCTTCATCGGCTCTGGCTCCTTGTCGGTTGGGGGGGTGTGCCCGGCCTGGGGGTTGTGGAGTGGGTTGCAGGCGCCTGTGGAGCGGCTTTCTGGGGCTCGCTCGGTGCCTGTCAGTGCCTGCTGGAAGACCCACTTGGGTTCCACTGCCGCGTGGTAAGGGGCGGGGGTACCTGAGGCTTTGGGGCTAGCAGCGGAGGCGGGGGAGCGCTCCGGAAGGTTGCTCTTCCCTCCGGAGCGCGGTTTCTTGTGTTGCTTGGGTTGCGTCCTACGCCACTGCGGGGTCTGGCGCGGTTTGCGCTCCTGTGCCGTCGGGCTCACCCAGCCTCGGTAGCCTTGGCAGGATGTGGTCCAGGATCGTGCGTGCGGCCTCGGCGGCGCGAGCTAGCCCGGCGGTGACATCCTTCGAGCAGCCTCTATTGCTTCTGACGTAAGCGCCCGCGGTGGTCGTGGTGTCGTGCCCGAGGGCGCGCATCACGGCTACGGCCACGGCTTCGGCTTCCGCCTCTGCCACTCGGCGTCTGGGCTGCGCGGGCGCGTCCGGTCCTGTGCGGACGTGTCCGAGGAGCTGGTGCGTGGTCTCGTGCAGCAGCGTCTGGACCTGAATGCTCGTGGGGCGCGCGCTGTTGACCGCGATCCGGCCGTGGGTGCTTACTCCGTTCGGTTTGCCTAGTAGCTCGAACGCCACCTCGATGCCTCTGGCGCGTGCGAAGTCCACTAGGGCGGGGAGCACGTCGTCGACGCCGGGTTCGAGGTCGCGGTACCAGTTCGGCACCTCGTCGCCCTCGGTCTGGGACACGTCGAAAGCGTACCTCCGCTGGAACGCGCCTTGCGTAGGGCGGAGTGGCTCGTTCGTGGCGGCCTCGGCGCTGTAGGCGCACTCTATGCTGTCGACCGGCAGGTAGAACAGGATGCCCCTCTCACCTGGCTTCACGCTTCGTCCCATCGCTTGCCATTCTTGCCTGTCTGCGACGTAGGAGAGTTCCGGGAGGCTTGGGTCTGCCTGGCTCCTCATCTGCCACTCGGTCCTCATCTGCACGAGGTTGTCCACGCTGTGGTGTGGGAGTCTGTAGACCCAGTCCGCGTAGCGGGCGAACGTCTCGTCCGTGTCGTGTCTTGCGATGCTTCGTGCGAGGCCTCGGATGGATGCTCTGATGTCTCGGGTCGTGAGGTGCTTGCGGGGGTTCTCGTTCATGCTGGTTGCCTCCAATGCGGCAGCGCTTCCCGTCCGCTGTGGGCCGGGGAGCAGGTGTGGTGTGGGTGCTAACTGCGGGGTGGGGAGGGGCGGTGCTGGCTGGCGCGGTCTAGGCTGCTGTCAGGGCTGGGGTTGCGCCGGGCTCAGCGTCTTCGTGGTGGTCGGCCGAGGCGTCTTCGATGTCTTCGAGGATGGTCTTGGCTGTCTTGGCTATGCGTTCCAGGCTGGCTGTGATCGTCTTGGCGTCTCCTCCGTGGCTTCTGATGTACGCGGCTCCGTTGCTTGCTGTGTCGTGTCCTAGCGCTCTCATGACGACGACCGTGACCGCCTCTGCTTCGCCTTCGATGACGGCTCTGCTGGGTGGCTCGGCTGCGTTCCGTATCGTCTTGGCGTGTTCGAGAAGCTCGTGTGCTAGTTCGTGGATCATGGTCTGGGCTTGGACGCCTTGGGGCCTCTGGCTGTTGATTGTGATCTTGCCGCCTTTGCTGTTGCCGTTCTCGGCTCCGAGCGTGGCGAACTCGACCTCAATGCCGTGCTCCTTCGCGGTCTCTACCAGTGTCGGGATGAGCTTGGCGGCGTCTGTCCCGAGATCTTGCTTCCAGTTCGGAGCCTCTTCGCCGTCTGTCTGGCTGACGTTGAAGACGTGGCCGACTCGGAAGACTGTCCTTGGTCTGAGGTACTCCTCCTCGCCGGTCTCGTCGTCGGTGACGGTCTTGGCGTGGAGCTCGATAGGCACTAGGATCGCGATGCCTCTCTCGCCTCTGCGGACTTGGCGGCCTAGCTTGTGCCAGGTTCGGTAGCTCGCGACGTGCGACAGCGGGGGGAGGCCCGGGTCTCTTTCCTGCCTGTGTTTCCACTCGGTCATCATCAGGCCGATGTTGCCCCAGCTATACCTGTGGAGTCGGCTTATCCATGTGAGGTACTGGTCGAATGCCTGGTCGCTTTGGCCGTTCGCGATGGCTTCGGCGAGGCTGTGGACTGTCTTGCGTAGCTCCTCGGTTGTGACTCGCTGGGCGTTCTGGTTCGTGCTCTGGTTCATGTTGTTCACCTCCGGGGTGGGCGCGTGCGGATGAGCGCTTCCCGTTCCTCCCCTGGTGCGGGAAGCGCGAACGAGGCCGTGCTCTGGCTGGGGCGTACATGGCTGGCTGGCCGCGCGTCTGCGTGGCTTGTGGGCTCTGTGTGTGGCCTTGCTCGGGGGTTGCCTTAGAGGAGTGCTGCTGCTACCTGGTGCCAGTTGACCCGGCTTAGGGCCAGGTCCAGCAGGTCGCTGTGGACTGCCGGGGCGAGGTCGGCGTAGGGGGTGTTCGCGAGAATGCTCTGGAGCCTCTCGGCGAGGATCATCTCCACGGCTTCCGCGGGTGTCCAGATACCTGTGTCTACCTGGTCTGGGACGTCCGCGCCCGTGTGGAGTCGCTCAAGCGCTTCGGTTATGTCTTGCCGGACCTCGTTGCTCATTGTCACGTAGCTGATCACTAGCTGCGTCTCCAGAGTGGCTCTGCCGATTGTTGCTGCCATTCTGTCACCTCCTCTCTCTGGGTTGTCTGTGGTCTTCCAGGCTTCACCGCTGCAACCGCTTCGTGAGTTGCTCTTGTCGTCGGTCTCCTCTCTACTCCGATGTGGTGTGCTGGACTGCGCTGTTGGCTGTCCTGCCCGGCTTCGGG
>Ga0315279_10006676_pt1 | contig 14506 bp, 16 predicted proteins | sample YL17G06_20_MG_FD_203694 | JGI IMG/M metagenome (GOLD analysis project Ga0315279, IMG submission 203694) | Sediment microbial communities from Yellowstone Lake, YNP, Wyoming, USA - YL17G06_20 | ecosystem: Environmental > Aquatic > Freshwater > Lake > Sediment | place: USA: Wyoming | collected... | reverse complement strand
GCAGCCACCTGGCGAACCGGGCGTATCTCGATTACGACGCCGTGCTCGATGCCGGATGTGACGCGTGGGAAAGCCTGACCCCCGATCGCATCAAATCGCTCTGCGCTACCTCATGGAGCGTATAGCATTACTAAAGCAGAAGCGTATCAGTCGTCCGCGCCCTCGTCTCCGCCTGTGCCGCCGCGGCGCCGGGGCCGCTCGATGCCGAGCTGCGTGATCTTGCGGTGGAGGTTGTTCGGCAGGATGCCGAGGACGGTCGCCGTCCGCGGGATGTCCCATTCGTTGAGGGCGAGCTGCGTCTCGATGAAGATGCGTTCGAGCTCGTCCTTGGCGTCACCGAGCGGGCGCGGGCGCGTGAAGTAGATGCCGACCTCGGGGTGATGGGCGCCGACCGCGGCCTCCACGTCATCCGCATCGATGGCGGAGCCGACGGTGAAGATCGCGAGCCGCTCGACGAGATTCCGCAGCTCGCGCACGTTGCCGCGGAAGGGCAGCCGCACAAGCTGTCGCAGCGCCGCGTCGGTGATGCGGATCTGCTCGCGCCGGTTCTCGATGCAGAACTCGGCGAGGAAGTGCCGCGCGAGCTCGGGGATGTCCTCACGCCGGTCGCGCAGTGGCGGGATGGCGATGGGGACGACGTTGAGCCGGTAGAGGAGGTCCTCGCGGAAGCGGCCGGCCTCGGCCTCCCGCTCGAGGTTCTTGTTCGTCGCGGTGATGACGCGGACGCGGGCGTAGAGCGTCTCGTTGCCGCCGAGGCGCTGGAACTCGCCGTCCTGGAGCGCCCGGAGGATCTTCGCCTGGACGGCGAGGTCCATGTCGCCGATCTCGTCGAGGAAGAGCGTGCCGCCGTCGGCCTGCTCGAACTTGCCCGCTCGGCGCGCCGCGGCGCCGGTGAACGCGCCCTTCTCGTGGCCGAAAAGCTCGCTTTCGATCAGGTCGTGCGGGATCGCGGCGCAGTTGACCTGCACGTACGGCCCGTCGGCGACGAGGCTCTGCGCGTGGATCTGCTGGGCGACGAGCTCCTTGCCCGTGCCCGACTCGCCGGTGATGAGCACCGCGGCGTTCGTCCGGGCCACGCGGGCGACGAGGGAGCGCACCTCGTTGAGGGTCGGGCTCGACCCGATCATGGGCCGGAAGCGCTCCTGCCGGGCGTCCTGTGCCTGCCGCCAGAGGGCGAGCTTCTCCGCGGCGTGCCCCACCACGAGGCGCACCTTCGGCAGGCTGAGCGGCTTTTCCAGGAAGTCGTACGCGCCGGCCTTGAGCGCCTCGACGGCCGTTTCGATGTCGGAGTGGCCGGAGATCATGACGACCTCCGTCGTCGGCCAGCGTGCCTTGATCTCGGACAGCACCGCCATGCCGCTCCGGCCCGGCAGCTTCACGTCGAGGAGCACGATGTCGGCCCTGCCCGCCTGCATGGCGGCAAGCCCCGCCTCGGCATCGGCCGCCTCGGCCACCGCGTAATCCTCGTCCTCGAGGATATCCCGCAGGGCCAGGCGGATGTTCGGCTCGTCGTCAACGATCAGCACGTGCATGGCGGTCCTCCGATACGGCGACGGGCTCGAAGCCCGCCGACGCAGCCGGCCGGTCGATGGGCAACGTGACGAGGAACATCGCGCCGTGCGGCTCGATATTGCGGGCCTCCACCTTCCCCCAGTGGTCGGTCACGACGCGCTCCACGACGGCGAGGCCGATCCCCGATCCGCCCGGCTTCGTGGTGACGTACGGCTGAAAGATACGGTCGAGCACCGCCGACGCGATGCCGGGCCCGTCGTCGCGGACGGTGATCGTCGCCCGGTCGTCGCGGACCTCCAGGCTCGCCACCACGGCGCCGCCGGCTTCCGCGACCGCCTCCAGGCCGTTCTTCACGAGATTGAGGATGGCCTGCTCGATCTGCTGCCGATCGCCCATGGTGGGGACGGGCCCCGAGGGTAGGGTCACGCGGAGCCGGCCGCGCTCGCGCTCCGCGACGAAGAGGTCGGCCACCCGCGAGAGCACGTCGCCCAGGTCGAGGGGCGCCATGACGGGCGCGGGCATCTTGGCGAAGCCGGAGAAGTCGTTCACCATGCGCTCGATCCGGTCGATCTCGGCGAGGATCATCTCGGTGGAGCGCATGAAGCTCTCGTCGAAACGCCCGCGGTTGTCGACGAACCGCGCCCGCAGCCGCTGGGTCGTGAGGCGCATGGGAGTGAGCGGGTTCTTGATCTCGTGGGCGATGGTGCGGGCGATGTCCTGCCAGGCGGCGCGCCGCTCCGCCCGGGCGAGCGCCTCACGGGATTCTCTGAGGCCGACGACCATGTCGTTGAACGCGTCCACGAGCGCACCTACCTCGCGGATGCGCGAGGGCGGGACGGACTGCGTGAGGTCGCCCTGGGCGATGCGCTGCGCCGCGTGCGCCACCGACCGCATCGGCCGGGTGAACTCGACGGACATGATCCACGCCATCGCCGCGGCGAGGACGAGCGTCATCACCGCGAGGGTGCCGCCGAGGATGAGGGTCGTCCGCTCGAGCGGCCGTTGGAGCGCGCCCAGTTGTTTGTAGCGCACGAGCGCGTCGCGCACCTGCTGGCGCGCCGCCGGATCGTCGAGGGCGATCAGGCTCCGTTGAAGCGCCTCGCCGACCGCGGCGTCGTGCCAGACGGCGATGCTCCGGTCGACGGCGTTGACGGCGTAAAGGCTGATCGGCGCGATCCCCGCCAGCACGAGCAGCATCGCCGAGATGATGAACCGGAGCCGTAGGCTCATGGCGACCCCCGTGCGAGCGACGCACGCGTGAACTGCTCGCTCCGCGCATCTGGCTCGCGGTAGTTCCAGAGGGCCATCAGATCGAATGTCTCCCCGGTAGCGTGAATATAGATCGACTCGAGCCGCGCGGAGACCTCCACCACGTACTCCCGCCGCGAGGTGATGGCGTCGAGCGGCCAGGCTCGCACCGTCTCGAGGCGGAAGAACGGCGAGTACTCCGACAGGCGCGAGGCGAGGAGCTTCCGCTCGCCGAGGTCGATCTGGTACGTGCCGGTCGCCAGATCACGCTCGATGCGGTGGGTGACCGTGGTATCGGCGGCGCGTGCCGGCGTCCCGTCGGCGGCGCGCAGGCGGCAGATGAACGTGAGGCTCACCGGCGTGCCGCTGTCGACGACGTTGAGCAGATCGGCGGAGAGCGGACGCTGGAGCACGCAGGAAACCGCGATCCGGCTGCGCCACAACTCGACCACCGGCCGGCTCATCGCGACTTCCCGGTTCACCCCGGGGAAAAAGATCCCCACCACCGCCAGCATCTTCACGACGAGCGTTTCCAGCACGATACCACCGACACGGGCATCGGCCGCCGGACCGTCGGCGCCGGCGACCTGGGGTCAGAACGTCAGGCGGAGTTGCCCCTGCGGCGCGCCGGTCGGAGAGACGCCGAGGCTGAGCCGGATGCCGGTCAGCTCCGAGTAGAGCCGCCGGTTATGGGCCACGGCGCACCGGTGGGCATCGACGATGTTCCACACGTAGAGGCCGGCGGCCGCGGTCAGCCCGCCGATGATCGCCACCTTCCGCCCGGCGGAGAGGTCGCCGAAGTCGCCGCGCGGCTTGTCCACCCATCGCCGGTACTCCTCGAACTGCACGACCTCGTCGCCGTTGCCGCCGCGCGCGGGGCTGTCGTAGTCCTCCGCGGTCAGGTCGAGGCTGCGGCCCGCGACGCCCACCGTCACGACCGACGCTGCGATGCCGCCGAGAAAGGCCAGGCCGCGTCCCCAGTCGCCGACGTAGAGCTGGCCAACGCCCGGGGTTCCGATGGAGAGGATGGTCGCCATCGCCGGGTCCTTCACCACGACGAGCCGCACGTATCCCTCTCGGCGGCCGATGGCGATGATCTCGTCCGGCGCGGCGTTCTGTGCGCGGGCGTTGACCGTGTCCGCCGCCGTGGTCGCGCCGGCGGCTGTCGGGGCGATAAGCAGGGCGAGGGCTACCAGCGCCGCTTCGCCCGCTCGTTCGAGCCAGTTCCTCATCGTGGTCCTCCGACGGCAGGGGTCTGTAGGTATCGCGGTATGCGGCGGGATACCTGCAAGCGCCGTACCGGCACTCGGGTTGCGCCGGTGGCTGGACCTGCCGCTCGGTCCGCCGGCTCGACGGGTGGCTCTCCATGCGGCGCCGTCTATCGGTCTCGATAGCCCCACGCTATCAAATGTGAGACGGGCGGCGGGACATGCCAAGCGTGCCGGCCGTTGGCCGGCCAGCTTCGCCGGAGGAGAGGGCGACGCGGCTCCGCTCGCGGCGCACGTTGCGCGGGTCAAAGCAGGCGGGCGCAACGAAAGGAGGTGGCCGCGGCATGTCGCGGCTGCCCTCGATGGACGCCATCAGCGCCGTCTCCTCGCCGCAGACGAACGCGCCGGCGCCCATCTTCATCTTCACGTGGAAGTTGAACCCGGAGCCGAGGATGTTGTCGCCCAGGAAGCCCGCGGCTTCCGCCTCGGCGAGGGAATGCTTCAACCGCTTCACCGCCAATGGATACTCGGCGCGGATGTACATGTAGCGGTCGTTCGCGCCGATGGCGTACGCGCCGATGATCATGCCCTCGATGACGCGGCGCCTGCGCCGCCCGCCCTGCGGTGCGAGGTGCTACGAGCGTGGTCCACGGCGCCTGCGCCGCCCGCCCTGCGGTGCGAGGTGCTATACGAATCCAACTTGATCCTGCTGCCCATCATCGCCCGTACGACGCAGGATGACGGCGTTTGCAGGCGAGGCGCAGCATAGCAGGGCTACTTCGCATTCGCATTACGTTCTCGGCCCGCGGCGCGGGAGGATGATCCGCGGCGTCTTCGGCGTGTTCGGCATGATGAACATGATGAACATGCCGAGGAGCGTGAGCGCTCCGCCGGCGACGAGCACCCACAAGGCGCCCGTGCCGAGGTAGAGGACGAGGCTCGCCATCCCGCCGCCGAAGATCGCCATGAGGATGATGAACTTCCGCATCGTGTAGCCGATGAGCCGCTCGATCTCCGCCATGTCGCCCCGGTAGATGCGGATCGACAGTTCGCCGCGCGAGGCGACCTCCGCCACGTACTTCAGATTCTGGTAGAGATCGAGGAGCGCCCGCCCTTCCTGGAGGATCCGGTCGCCGATGTGCTGCTCGAAGCGCTCGAGGTCCGGCTCGACGAGCCTCCGCAACGTGGGCAGCGCGTCCTTGAGGAGGTTGTACCCCGGCTGATAGAGGGCGCCGAGCCCCTCGACGAGGGTGAGCGTCTTCATGACGTAGACGAGCTCGCCGGGCAAGTGGATGGGGAACTCGTAGAAGACCTGCATGATCTGGTGCGCGATGCGCTGCATCTGGAGCGGGCCGAGGTCGTCCCGCAGGCCGATGGACATGATCCGTCGCGCCGCCTCGCGCATGACCGCCGGGTTGATGTCGGGGCTCACCATGTCGAGCTCGAACCCGATCTCGACGAGCCGTTCGTAGTCGGCCCGCCCGGCCGCCAGCACGACGTCGACGTACTTGTCGCGCTGCTCGCGCGTCACCTGGAGGACGAGGCCGAAGTCGACGAGGCCGATCTGGCCCTGGTCGTTCACGAAGATGTTGCCGGGATGCGGGTCGGCGTGGAAGATGCCGTCGCGCAGGATCTGCTCGGCGAAGATCTCCACGAGCCGGTCGACGAGGCGAGCCACGTCGTGCCCGGCAGCGCGGATGCCGTCCACGTCGCTGATCTTGAGCCCCTCGATGAACTCCATGACGAGCACGTCCCCGCCGGAGAGTTCCGCGATCACCTCGGGGATGAGGACGCGGTCGTCTCCGGCATAGCGGGCGCGGAAGTAGCGGATGTGCTCGGCCTCGAGGGCGAGGTCCATCTCCTCGTGGATCGTGCGGCTGAACTCCTCGAAGATGGTGATGAGGCTGTTGAGGTAGGGGTTCTGAAAGAACAGCGTGGCGAGGCTGAAGACGACGGCGATGACTTGCAGGTCCTTGTTCACGACGCGGCGGATGCGCGGCTTGAGGATCTTGACGGCGACGCGCCTGCCCTGGTAGGTGGCGCTGTGGACCTGCCCGAGGGATGCCGACGCGATGGGCACCGGGTCGAACGAGCCGAAGATGGCGTTGGCGCGACGGCCCGTGGCCTTCTCGAACTGGCGCATGATGTCGCGTGTTGGCGTTGGGGGCACGCGATCGTGGAGCTCGCGCAGTTCGTCGAGGTAGACGCCCGGGAAAAGATCCGCGCGCGCGGCGAGCACCTGGGCGAGCTTGATGAAGGTGGGACCGAGCCGCGCGAGCGTTGCGACGAGCTTGCGGGCGCGGCGCCGGCGCTGGTGCGTGTGCCAACTGAACTCCGTGCCCATGATGAGCGAGAGATGATAGTCGCGGATTATCAGGGCAATCGGCGGCACCAGCCCCCAGAAGATCTGCCAGAAACGGTACAGCAGCCCCATGGAACGCCCGGTCGGGTGGAGGCCGGCGACGGGCACGCACCGGCACATGGTGTGGGCGCCCGCACCGCGCCCGCAGGCGGGCGACGCGGCCGCCTCGGTCGACGCCTACGCCTGGGAAGCCGCGCCCGCAGGCGGAGGAGTCGTGGCCTCCGAGCCCGGCTTCGGACCCGCTGCCCGCGCCTTCCGCTCGGCCTTGCGCTCCTTGGCCATCTCCCACCGGCGGTCGGTCCACTTGATCTCCTCGTCGACCGCCGCACGCACCGCGGCGAGGAATTCCTTGCGCGCCGCCGTCAGATGGTTGCCCACCTCCGTCGGGACGTGGGACAGCATCTCGGCGCGGGCGTCGTTCACCATCGACCGCAGCTGCGAGTACATCGAATAGGTGGATCGGGACATTGTCTGTACCTCCGCGCGCGATCGCGCAGTTGGCTCCGTCGGCTACGAGCGCATCATGCGATGCAACCCCATGCGGCCGGCAGCATCTCCATCGCCCGATTGTGGAATATCAGGGTCCTGCCCCCTGTCGTCAAGAAGTTACGGCGGCAGGTGCGGTGCCTGCGGGAGACATCGTGGCGGAGGCGGAGGGCTTGACCCGATCCGGGTAATGGCGGTACAATCTCGAACTTGCACTCACTTAACCTCGTCGGACGGTGCACCTCAGTCCGCAATGGAGTATAGTGCTGGGATACGCGATGGCGCCTCGGGCAGGCGTATAGGCCGGGCACCTGCCCGGCCAAGGAGGGACGGCTGATGTCGCTGCTCCAACCGAAGCCGCCGCGCCGCGGCGCGAGGCGCGACTTTGGGCTCGGCGAGGCTGGGCCGCTCATCGGCCTTGGCGTCCAGTTTGCTCTCCTCGTGGTGCTCGGGGTCGCCGTCGGCCACTGGCTCGATCAGCGGTATGTCGCCCCTCCGTGGGGTACGCTTATCGGGGGCATTGTCGGCATCGCGGTGGGGTTCTACCATTTCCTCCGCGCGGTCTGGCCGCGCCGGCCACGGCGGGAGGGACGGGGCAAGGATGAGGATCGTCCCACCGATGGCGCCTGAGCGACGCGGCTCCCGCTCCCGTGCGTTGTGGCTGCGATGGCTCGTCGGGCTGACGGTCGCCGCCGCGCTTCTCGCCGCGTACCCGCTCAGCATCGCGCCACCGGCGCATCGAAACAGCGCGCTCCTCGGATGGTCCATCAGCTTCGTGGTCTGCGCGGCGAGCGGGCTGGTGGCGTTCTGGTCGCTCGATCATTCGATGCGAGGCTTCCTCCTCGCCACGTTCGGCGGCATGATCGCGAGGCTCGTCGTCATCGGCGGCACGGTCGTCGTCGCCGTGGTCGTCGTCAGGGTGAGCGTCGCGCCGTTTCTCATCGGCCTTTTCGGGGCCTACGTCGTCTATCAGGCGCTCGAAGTCATCGCGCTGCACCAGGGCTCCGCACGTCCTCCCGAGGCACGGGCATGATTCGTCGACTCGCATGGTTGGTCGTCTCGTTCGGGCTGATCCTCCTCGTCGCGTGGGCATCGGCGACCATCGCATCGGCCGTCGGAGAGGACCACGCCGCGGCGGACGTCGCCGGGCAGCCAGCCGCAGCGGAGGGCGGCGAGCACGGCGGGCAGGGGCTCGACCCCGTCGAGCACGTCCTCAACTCCCGCACAATCCAGATTCCGTGGCCGAACGGGCACCTGGCGAAGACGATCGTGCTGCCGAGCCTCGGCACCTTCCAGGTCGGCGGGCTCACGATCGAGATGGCGATCACGAAGGCCGTCGTCATGCTGTGGGTCGCTTCGGCGCTGCTGATCGTCGTCGTCGTCATCCTGGCCGCGCCGACGGTGCATTCCGATCGGCCGCCACACGGCGTGGCGAACCTCATCGAGATGGTCACCGTGTTCATCCGCGACGAGGTGTCGATCCCGGCGCTGGGTCGGCACTACGGGCGGCGGCTCCTGCCGTATCTGCTGTCGGTCTTCTTCTTCGTCCTGTTCTGCAACCTGCTGGGCCTCGTGCCGTACGCGGCCACGCCGACGGGCAACATCAGCGTGACAGCTTCGCTGGCGACCCTGAGCTTCCTCATGATCCAGGGCGTGGCGATCAAGGAGGCCGGGTTCACGGGCTGGCTTAGGCACCTCACCGGCGGCGTGCACTGGCTCCTCTGGCCGATCATGGTCCCGGTGGAGTTCCTCGGCATGTTCACGAAGCCCTTCGCGCTGACGATCCGTCTCTTCGCGAACATGACTGCGGGGCACATCGTCATTCTGGCGCTGCTCGGCTTGATCTTCATCTTCCGGAACCCGGCCGTGGCGGCGCTTTCGGTGCCGTTCAGCCTGTTCATCATGCTCCTGGAAATCCTGGTGGCGTTCATTCAGGCATACGTCTTCACTATGCTCACGGCCGTGTTCACCGGCCTGGGGGTCCACTCACACCACGCCGAGGGCCCGGCGGCGGCGCACTGACCCGGTCGCCGGCCCCGGCGCGAGATCGTCAGGAGGAATCGATGGATCAGCAGGTAGTCGAAGTGGCCAAGCAGGGGATCGCCATGGCGCATCTGGCCGCCGGTCTCGGAGCGGGGTTCATCACGTTCAGCGCCGGCCTGGGCATCGGGCGCATCGCTCAGGCGGCGATGGAAGGCACCGCGCGTCAGCCGGAAGCCAGCGCGGAGATCCGCACCTCGATGCTGATCTCCGCGGCGCTCATCGAAGGTATCGCGCTGTTCGGCGAGGTCATCTGCGTGCTTCTCGCCATCAAGACGGTGGCCAACTATTGATGGTGATGCTCCCCGCAGGAGAGCAGGCTCCCCGCAGGAGAGCAGGCTCCCCGCAGGAGAGCAGGCTCCCCGCAGGGGAGGAGGCTCCCCCCTCGTAGGGGGAGGAAAGGCGGACCATGCTTGTCAGTGTCGATCCCGGCCTGATCATCTGGACGATCGTCACGTTCCTTCTTCTGGTGTTCATCCTCGGCAAGCTCGGCTGGAAGCCGATCCTGGCCGCGCTCGAGCAGCGTGAGCGGAACATCCAGGATGCCTTCGACGAGGCCAAGAAGGCGCGCGCGGAGGCCGAGGAGATCCTGAAGAGGCAGGAGGAGGTGATCGCCCACGCCACGAACGAGGCGCGGGAGATCGTCCAGCAAGCGCGGGCGACGTCGGCGCAACTGCGGCACGAGGCGGAACTCGCCGCCAAGGCCGAAGCGCAACGCCTCCTCGACCAAGCCCGGCGGGACATCCAGCAAGCCAAGGAGGCCGCCCTCCGCGACATCCGCGAGACCGTGGCCGATCTGGCCGTCCAGGCCGCCGGGAGAATCGTCGAGGACAGCCTGGACAAGGAACGCCATCGGAAGATGATCGACGATCTCATCGAGCGTCTGCCGGAAACCAAGGCCGGTTGATCCGACTTCATATGGGGTAGGTATGCCGATCCACTCGCGGGCGAGCATCCGCTACGCGCGAGCGCTCCTCCTCGCCGCCGGAGAGGCGGCCCGCTTCGAGGAGCTGAAGGGCGAAGTCCAGGGCATGCGCGATCTCGTCGCCGAGACGCCCGCTCTCCAGGCGTTCCTGGCGGACCCGAGCATCGCCATGCAGAACAAGCTCACCATCATGGAGCGAATCTTCAAGGAACGGGTCTCGCCCCTGATGTGGAGGTTCCTGGACCTGCTCGTCCGGAAGCACCGGGAAGGGATGCTGGCGGACATCCTCGCGGCGGCCCAGACGCTCATCGACGAGCACGAGGGGCGCGCGGAGGCCGATGTCGCGAGCGCCGTTCCGCTGGACGACCGGCAGGAGGCGCATCTGCGGGAGCAACTGGCGCGTGCCACCGGCAAGCAGGTGGTCATGACCGTCCGGCATGATCCGTCGCTCGTCGCCGGGTTCATCGCGCGGGTGGGTGACACCGTGTATGATGCTTCGCTGGCCGCCCAGTTGAGGCGGCTCCGCCAACGGCTCACCGAGGCGGATATCCGGGCGGCGGTACACGAGCACTAGGCTGAAGGATTGCAGTATGGCAGCGATCTTTGACGTCCGGCCGGACGAGGTATCGAGCATCCTGGCCGAGCAGATCAGCAAGTTCGACCGGAATGTCGACACCTACGACGCCGGGACGGTGCTTCAGGTTGGCGACGGCATCGCGCGGGTGCACGGCCTTGCGAACGTGATGGCCGGCGAGCTCGTGGAGTTCCCCGGCGGCGTCATCGGCATGGCGTTCAACCTGGAAGAGGACAACGTGGGGTGCATCCTCTTCGGCGAGGACTCCCACATCAAGGAAGGGGATACCGTCAAGCGCACGGGCCGCATCCAGGAGGTGCCCGTGGGCGACGAGCTACTGGGCCGGGTGGTGAACCCGCTCGGGCAGCCGCTCGACGGCAAGGGCGACATCATCACGGGCAAGTCCGCCTACGTCGAGCGCAAGGCCCCCGGCGTCATCCAGCGGCGGCCGGTGACTACGCCGATCCAGACGGGTCTCAAGGCCGTCGACGCGATGACGCCGATCGGCCGCGGCCAGCGCGAGCTCATCATCGGCGACCGGCAGACCGGCAAGACGGCCATGGCGGTGGACACGATCATCAACCAGAAGGGCCAGAACGTCTTCTGCATCTACGTCGCCATCGGCCAGAAGTCGTCCACGGTCGCCCAGGTGATCGCCACGCTCGCCCAGTATGGCGCGATGGACTACACCATCATCGTCACGGCCGCCGCGAGCGACCCGGCGCCGCTGCTGTACCTCGCGCCGTACGCCGGCTGCACCATGGGCGAGCACTTCCGCGACTCGGGCCGCGACGCGCTCATCATCTACGACGACCTGACGAAGCACGCCTGGGCCTACCGCGAGGTATCGCTCCTCATGCGCCGCCCGCCGGGCCGCGAGGCGTATCCGGGCGACGTCTTCTACCTGCACTCGCGCCTCCTGGAGCGCGCGGCGCGCCTCTCCGACGAGGAGGGCGGCGGCTCGCTCACCGCGCTACCAATCATCGAGACGCAGGAAGGCGACCTCTCCACGTACATCCCGACGAACGTCATCTCGATCACCGACGGGCAGATCTTCCTCGAGACGGACTTGTTCTACTCCGGGTTGCGGCCGGCCGTCAACGCCGGCACGTCCGTCTCGCGCGTCGGCGGCAAGGCGCAGGTCCGCGCCATGCGCGACGTCGCCGGCCGCCTGCGGAATGATCTCGCGCGCTACCGCGAGGTGGCATCCTTCGCCCAGTTCGGCTCCGACCTCGACGCCGTCACCCGGCAGCAAATTCGCCGCGGCGAGCGCCTCCAGGAGATCCTCAAGCAGGGGCAGTACCAGCCCATGCCCGTCGAGGAGCAAGTCGCCTCCCTCTTCGCGGCCGGCGGCGGCTTCCTCGACGAGATTCCCCTGCAAGCCGTCGGCCAGTGGGAGCGGGAGTACCTTGAGGCCCTCCGCGTGCAGCACCCGGAGATCCTCAAGGAGGTCCGCGAGAAGAAGGCGCTCTCCGCGGACCTGCGCGATCGCCTGCAGAAGGCGATGCGGGAGTTCAACAAGACGTTCAAGCCAGCCGTCTCCGCAACCGTCTAGCGGCCGGGCGGCACGTCAGGGGTAGGCAAGAGATGCCGAATCTGCGGATGATCCGCCGGCGCATCAACGCCGTGCAGAACATACAGCAGGTCACCCGCGCCATGCGGATGATCGCCGCGTCGCGGATGCGCCGGGCGCAGGAGTCGCTCACGCAGATGCGGCCCTACGCGCACCGCCTCGATCTCCTGTTGCGCCACCTCGCATCGCAGATTCCGCAGACCGACCATCCCCTTCTCGACGTGCGTCCGCTGACGCGGGCGACGATCATCGCCGTCACGGGCGACCGCGGTCTCGCGCGCGGGTTCAACGCGAACGTCATCCGGAGGGCGGAGGAGCGCCGCGCGGCGTTCGTCCGCCAGGGCGCGACGTGCGAGTTCATCACCGTCGGCCGCAAGGCGACGGACTACTTCGTCCGGCGGGATGCCCCCGTGATTGCCAAGCACGCCGGGGTCTTCCAACACCTCGACTTCTCGACCGCCCAGGCGATCGCCCGCGAGGCGGCCGACCGGTTCCGCGCCGCCGAGACGGACCTCGTGGAGATCATCTACAACGAGTTCAAGTCGGTCATCCAGCAGAACCTCGTGGTCGTGCAGTTCCTCCCGATCACGCCGATCCCGCCGGTGGATGGCGGGCATTTCGTGGACTACCTCTACGAGCCGTCGAAACAGCACATCTGGAGCGCGCTCCTGGACAAGTACCTCAACATCGAGATCTGGCGCGTGCTCCTGGAGTCGAACGCGGCGGAGCAGGCGGCCCGCATGACGGCGATGGAAGAGGCGACGAAGAACGCCGAAGAGATGATCAGGAACCTCATTGCGCTCCGGAACAAAGTGCGCCAGACCAGTATCACCACCGAGCTCAACGAGATCGTCGGTGCCGCGGAGGCGCTCACGTGAGCACGTGCGCCGGGTCGCGGTGGGAACCACGGACAGACAGGCAGGATTGAGATCGTATGAACGCCGGAAAAGTGGTGCAGGTCATGGGCGCCGTGGTGGACGTGGACTTCACCGGTGCCAGCCTCCCGTACATCATGAACGCGCTCGAGATCGACCGCGGCGACGGCAAGCGGCTGGTGCTCGAGGTAGCTCAGCACCTCGGCGAGAACAAGGTCCGCACCATCGCCATGGATAGCACCGACGGGCTCGTGCGCGGCACGGCCGTGCAGGACACCGGCCAGCCGATCGCCGTGCCGGTGGGCAAGCCGGTGCTCGGCCGCATGATCAACGTCATCGGCGAGCCCATCGACGGCAAGGGCAAGGTCGAGACCGACGTGCGGCTGCCGATCCACCGGCCCGCGCCGGAGGTGACCGCGCTCACCACCAAGGCCGAGATGTTCGAGACGGGCCTGAAGGTGGTGGACATGGTCCAGCCGATCACGCGCGGCGGGAAGGTCGGCCTGTTCGGCGGCGCCGGCGTCGGCAAGACGGTGCTCATCACCGAGCTCATCCACAACATCGCCAAGGAGCACGGCGGCTACTCGGTGTTCGCCGGCGTCGGCGAGCGCACCCGCGAGGGGAACGACCTCTGGCTCGACATGCAGGAGTCGGGCGTCATCGAGCGCACCGCTCTGGTCTTCGGCCAGATGAACGAGCCGCCCGGCGCGCGCGCCCGCGTCGCCCTGGCCGCGCTGACCGTCGCCGAGTACCTGCGCGACGAGGAGGGCACCGACGTGCTCCTCTTCATCGACAACATCTTCCGTTTCGTGCAGGCGAACTCGGAGGTCTCCGCGCTCCTCGGCCGCATGCCGTCGGCCGTGGGCTACCAGCCGACCCTCGCCAGCGACATGGGCGAGCTCCAGGAGCGCATCGCCTCGACGAAGCGCGGCTCGATCACCTCCATGCAGGCCATCTACGTGCCCGCCGACGACTACACCGATCCCGCGCCGGTGGCGACCTTCGCCCACCTCGACGCCGTCACGTACCTCGACCGCGCCATCGTCGAGCAGGGCCGCTACCCGGCGGTGCACCCGCTCCGCTCCACCTCGCGCATCCTCGATCCCAAGATCGTCGGCGAGGAGCACTACAACGTCGCCCGCCGCGTGCAGCAGATCCTCCAGCGCTACGAGGACCTGCGCGACATCATCTCCATCCTCGGCATGGACGAGTTGAGCGAGGACGACCGAATGACGGTCTTCCGCGCGCGGAAGATCCAGATGTTCCTCACGCAGCCCATGTTCGTAGCGGAGGCCTTCACGGGCCTGCCCGGCAAGTACGTGCCGGTCGCCGAGACGGTGCGCGGCTGCAAGGGCATCGTCAACGGCGAGCACGACGACCTGCCCGAGGAAGCCTTCTACATGGTCGGCACCATCGACGAGGCGGTCGAGAAGGCCGAACGGCTCAAGAAGGGCGAGTGACCGTGGCCGATAGGATTCCGCTCGAGATAATCACCCCGCAGCGGGTCGTCTACCGGGGCGATGTGCAGATGTTCCGCGCACCGGGGACGCTGGGCTCGTTCCAGGTCTTCCCGCGTCACGCGCCGCTCCTCTCGACCCTCGAGATCGGCGAGATCGACATCCGCCAGCCCGACGGCGCCGAGCACGCCATCGCCACGAGCGGCGGGTTCGTCGAGGTGCTCGGCTCCGGGATCACCGTCCTCG
>Ga0315279_10006675_pt1 | contig 14507 bp, 7 predicted proteins | sample YL17G06_20_MG_FD_203694 | JGI IMG/M metagenome (GOLD analysis project Ga0315279, IMG submission 203694) | Sediment microbial communities from Yellowstone Lake, YNP, Wyoming, USA - YL17G06_20 | ecosystem: Environmental > Aquatic > Freshwater > Lake > Sediment | place: USA: Wyoming | collected... | reverse complement strand
CGTTTGGCGGGATCGTCACCACGGTCGCGACCCCGGCCGCGAGAATCCGCTTGTTTACCACAATCGTCCAGGTGCGGGTCAGCGGGGCCGCCTGATTGTCGGTAACCGTGAGCACCAGGGTGTGCTGTCCATCCTTTGCCATTACCATCGGCATGGTTGCCGGCTGCCCGTCGAGTGTCCAGCTTTTAACAAGAGAGGAAATTGGTTTGTCCTGATCGGCAAGCGTTACATCGATGTTGATGACGGTATCGATGGTGCAGGTAATGGTCCCCGGCGCCGGCATGGTTGATACAATCGATGGGGCATCGGCCGCATTGTTCACATGAATGATGAATATCTCTTCGATTCCCGTGCTCGAATGCACCCGGACCGAGTAGCTGTCTTTTATTTCGAAATCGAACGCGGCGGCGGTGGTCAGCGTGTTTCCCTGGATTGTGAATTGGGCATTGTTGTCGCCGCCCGTTCCTGCGACAAGCGAGAATGTCGCGGCGCCCCCGGCCACGAGTGAAAAAGCGCCTACGGCGGCGCCTGCCGCCAGGTTTTCGTTTATAATAGCGGCCGAAAGCGCGATTTGCGAGGATGTTCCCGCCGGAGATACCACGGAAAAAACGGCGTTGCTGGCGCCGGCGACCGCGGCATCATCGGATTTTGCCACGCGGATTTTGTATTGCGATGAAACAGTCGTCGGCACCACCCAGATCAGCGATCCCGTATTGGGGGCCGAGGCTGATACCGCCTGCCACGACGTCCCCCCATCCGTGGAATAATCGATCTTCACATTCGTGAATTGCCCGGTCGAACTCCAGGTGACCGCATGCTGGATCCCGGTCGACCAGATTTCCCCGCCATTGGGCGAAGCGAGCGTTATGGTCGGAGCGTCCGATACCGGTATGGCCGCCGTCGTGGGCTCCAGAGGCAGCTGCAAAGGGGTATTATCGTGAACGGCATTTTCCCCGCTTCCCGCCCTGCCGTATTTATAGCGAACGGCGCAGGCGCCGGCCGCGGGATTGTACAGCGTCAGCTTGATGGTGCTGGCGCTCAGGCGCACCGCGGATTGGATTGGAACATACATGCCGTTATCGGTGACATCAAACCCGACGATGCCGCTTGTTGGAGTAATATCGGCGCCCGCCCGATGCGCTATGGCCACGATGATCTCTTTTCTGGATCCGGGCGAAAATTGCGCCGATGCCACTGTCGGGCCGCGGTAATAGGTGGCGCTACCAAGGGAAAATGCAATAGCATTTGCCAACCGCGCTCCGATCAGATTGTAAGCGGCCTTGGTATAATGCCAGTTATTATTGGGGGCCATGGCAAGATCGGCGGCGACCGCACCCATGAACAGATCGGTCCCATTGTCGCTGAGGGCCTGGGCCGTACGGATATTGGTCACGTATGGATCGATATTAGGCGAGGCGCGCGATCCGCCGATTTGGACCATGAAAAGCGGGATGCCGGGCAGCAGGTCCTGGCGATACCACGATACCAGACTCTGGAGCCTGGTCTGATAGGCCGACTGGCTTATCTTATTGTCGGCATCGGTTTCACCTTGCCACATGGCAATAAGCTCAACCCCGCCGCTGCGCTGCGCTTTTCGGACCGAATTTCCATACAGGGTCAATGTATCGAGGTGCTTCGACGGGTTGCGATATCCCCAGTACCGTGCGCTGTCGCCAACCAGCGCGGTGCCGCCAACGGCGGTGGGGACCACTCCGACGGGGATCTGATACTGGGCAACAAGCGCATTGACCAGCGCGGGTGTTATTGAATGGAGACCGATATCGCCCCACCATTGTTTGTCAATTTGTCCGACAATACCGCCATAATCGTAGGGGTCCCTCAAGTGTTCCCAATTGCCGTTATTGCTATACAATCCGCCGAGGTCGTTGGCGACGACATAGGGAAGCTCGACCGGCGCGGAGCCCGCCATGTTTGATTGACCGATGCATAAAATGACCATGCCCACGCCCCACTTCTGGGTGCCGTTTTCCGAGGCGACGGCGGTGCCGCCGCTGTTGAGCGCCTCGATCTGGAGATTATACCAGCCGCCCTGCGGCACTGTGAGGGTCCCGGTAAAATTGCCGCCGGTAAGAGAGGAGCTTATGGTGGTCCAGTCAACGACCACGGTTGAGGCGCCGTCGCGCACCACGCGGGCCCGGACGCTGGCCGCGGTTGCCTGCGTGCAATTTCCCGAAATGGTCACTTGCGCCGATTGGGTGGTTTTATTGCGCTGAAGTATCTGATAATTATCGAAGAATGTTCTGATGCGCCAGAAGATCGATTCAATCGTATCGACCGGCGTGCCGCCGCTGTTCAACGCCCGTGCCTGGAATGTGTACCATCCGCCTTCGCCGACATTGAAAGTCGCGGTGAACGTTCCGCCGGACATGGTGGCCTGGGTCCAATCGATAATCAGCGAATCGGAATATTCCACGCCCAGCGACGCATTCCAATCAAGATAGGGTTCCGCGAGATGCTTTTTTAATACCACGCGGACTTGCATGCGGTTGACGTCGGAACCGGAATATTTTCCGGTGGCAACGACCTGCTTAATCAGCACGCCAAGGGAGCGCGCCAGAACGGCATGGGCGGTATCGTTGGTGAAACTCAGAGTGGCGGCGGACGCTTGCGTCGCACAGATGCAGGCTGCAATGCCCGCGTGGATCAACCATGAACTCGGCGCTTTCCTGCTCATATGGATCCTCCATTTTTCGGTATATCCGATCCGGCGAAACAGTTACGGTCGCTTTCGGATTGCAAAGTAACAATCCGAAAAATCTTTATAGCCGGTCGTTGTCGAATAGTCATTGAGTTGGATATAGCATGAGTCTGAAATCGAACTCACCTTCACCGAGTCATTGATGCTCAGGGAATCGGTCACGGTAAACACCACCATGGTATCAGCGAAGGGATCGATGCTTCCCGTCGAACCGACCAGGGGATGCGAGTATCGTCCGGCCCTGATTTTCAGGATTAAAATTCCATTCGCGCTGTTATTGGAATGGACCACTACCGTGCACTGTTCGCCCACGTAAAAAATCTCGCCTCCGTTGGGACGTACCACCAGATATCGGGGATCGAGTACGTCGACGGGCGGGAGCGGAGGATGCGTGCACACCTTTACTGCCAGAGTATCTCTGCCGTGGCCCGCGGGATGGGAAGATGGGGAAGGGTCATTGATGCATACAACGCAGAACACTGCTGCGCCGGCCAGCAGAACGCCGGCCATGCAATGGCTGAATCTATTCATACTCGCGCGGCCTTTTACCCAAGGGAAAGGAACGAATTATCGAAACTACTCAGGTCCCTATGATCAGGCGTTTTTAGCCCCGTTAGGGGCGACATATTTGTAGCCCGTGACAAATTGAAACCCCTACCCAACCCTCCCCCGCATCTGAATTCATAGCGGGGGAGGGCTACGGGAGTGGGAATTCCGCATCGCCCGGGGCTATCACCCCGGGCTACAAATATGCCGGTCCTAACGGACCTGAGTAGTTACGAATTATCATTGTATAATGAAATAACGGGAATTGTTGTTCTGCCGCCGGATGTAAATACCCGATAAAAGCGAATGATCATTTCGATCGCGGCCGGCCGCCGATGAAGTGACCTTCCTGCCCTGCATGGTATACACCTCTCCTGCCGGGCGCAATTCCGCATTCCCCCGGTCCGGCCGCATCCGCCATGCCACGCCGGAAACGGAATCCTGAACGAAAGCGGCCACATCCCTTACCGGCACCCACCCGGAAGTCAGCTGGGTCCACGTATTAGACTGCCAATCCACGAGCCACGCTCCCGGCTCATCGACCATGTCCCCCTGCAAAAGGCCGACCACGAACCGCGAATTGCGTGTCAGCATCCATTCGGTAAAATCGACGTCGGTATGAATCCCAAAGCGATAATCGACCGGGCAGAAATTGGCGCTGATGCCGTGACTCATGATGAGTTCATCGCGACCCATTTGGGGCGCGCTCGTTTCATAAAAGGGAACAATGACGAACCCTTTGTGGTCCAGGTGGCTTTCCCGGTTGGGAATACAGGCGGGGTCGCCCTGGCTTCCTGGATTGTACAGCAGCTTCGACCCGTCCGCCGTCAAGGTCATTCCGCATCCGTAAATGGAGGTGTCCGGCAGATCGTTGAACATCCAGATGTCACTCGCGGTGGCCGTGCCGGCGCCGTTATTCGGAATGGTGATGAACAGCGGATAATAGCGCTGGGGCTTGGGTCCGTATGTATCGAGCCCCTGTGCGATCAAATGGTTGCGGCAGGCATGGATCGTCGTGTTCCAGGTTTCAACCTCAAAAATCAGCCCATTCTCCCCGTTCGACAGATCAGCCAGGTCGCGGGTCGCTCCAAACTGGGGTGTTCCGCTTGTAAGATTGACGGCAACGGACCGTACAACGAGCGATGTGGCAAGATATATGATTTCAAGTTGGTTGGAGCTGTTGACATAGAACCCCGTGCTTCGCGGATAATTATTATCGACGCCCGTCACGGGCACCTCGGTTTTCTGCGTGCCGTCATTTTTTATCACGTAAATTGTTACATCATTCGTATTGAGATAGACGATCCATTGTCCGTCATAGGTCATTTCAACGCATATCGGCTTGTCATTCTGCGTGTTGGGTATTTGCTGCTGACTGAAAGATTTGAGGGTGGATTTGAAAAGGCCGTTCATGTCGCTGCGCGAATAGATATACCATCCGGTGGGAGCATTAGCGAGCGAACCGGTGGTTACCTGGTCTTTCTTGACCCACGCAGGACATGCGGCCCATGGAATGTAAAATCCGCCGGTTGCTAAAATCCCCGAAAGCAGCAACGGCCAACCTGCCTTCCCGAAATGCATGGTGAATGCTCCTTGAAATTGTTTCGCGTGATTACGGCGATAATCGTATCTTAAAGGCGTCCGTCCGGGCGTATATTTCCGCGGAACTGTACGGCGTCGCGCTTATCCAGCAGGTGTCGGAAATCGTGGAAACGGTGTCGCCGAAGCTCGGGCGGATAATTTGGGACGGTATGGTGAAAATGAGCATGGAATCTCTTGACAAATTCATGGATTTGCTCGTAAGGGTCCAGGAATATTTTCCATTCATCCAAAACAGAGAGAGCGCTATCGGGATTTTCCCGTATACCAGCACCGTGCACTGCTCTCCCGCGAACAATGTTTCGTCGCCGCGCGGCCGGGTTATCCGCACGCACGGGCGGATCCTGAAGTAGCCGGAGTTCTGGCCGGCCCGCGTCCCGCATGACGAAACGCCATTGACCACAATGCGCGCGCTGTCGGTCATCGCATAGACCCAGCTTGTTTCCGCGAAGTCGGTTTTGCCGGTGGTAAGCAGGGAATCCTTGAGGATGTGCGCGTACAACACCGTGTCTCCGGTATCCAGGTCGGCCGTATCGGGCAGCCCGGAGCCCACGCATCGCCGATTGCCGACCATGAATGCGATGGCCGCCGCCGGAGCCGGCCTTTCGATATGCAAATCAACCAGAAAGGTCGAATTCCCGTAGATGACCGTATCACAGGCCGGCGCAATCACGCTGACGGCGATTTCAGGTTCAGGCCGGGTTGCCTGTTCGTTGCAGAAGAGGCAACCCGCCATCGCCGCGCCGATCGCCGCGAAACCGCCTGCGTGCGCAGGTGTACGCATGTGGACACTCCGTGGAATTCGGGCGGTCCGATCGGGGACGATCAACACCAACCCCGGCGCCCGCGCGGCTTCACTTGAAAATGGCGACCGTCTTCACGGCCGCGATGGCCCCAACCTTGACACTCAGAAAATACCGCCCTTGCGCCAGCCTGTTGCCGCAAGCGTCGCATGCGTCAATAACTATTACCGGGCGGCGGTCGACCGCATCGATCCTCCGCAGGAGCGCGCCGTGCAGGTCGTGGATCGAAATGACGGCGTTTTGCGGGGCGGTTGCGCCGGCGAAAGAGATTTCGATGCGTTGGTCTCCCCGGACCGATACCCGCACATCGACCGCATGCGATCCTTGCGCGCGGGGAGCGCCTTCTTCAACAATGGCCTGGCCGCTGTCCAACTGGAACGCGGGCCACTTTGCCTGCACATTTGCCGGGGTCACCCGGGTCCATGTGTTGGTCTTCAATTCCACCATCCAGGCGCCCCACTCCTGCAGGTTGCTGGCCGAGGGGATATTCGCGCGCCGGGACATAAGATACGCATTGGTATTTCCAAAATACCAATGCTCGAATCCGCTTTCATCGCAGGAGCCTATGCGAAACCGGTTCAGGGTCCAGTTGACACTGACCGTCTTCTGATAATAATAATCATGAAACGACATCACAGGCTGATTGGACTCCATAAACGGCACGACTACCGGACCTTTATGGTCGAATGAGCCTGCGCCGCCGTCCCATATCGGAAAACAGGTATCTCCGGCATCAGCCCAGCCCATTCCCGGATTATGGCACACGAGCGTTCCATCCCAGCTTAAAGCCATATTGCAGCCATAATCGGCTGCTTCGGGTACGGTATAGGGCCACCGATTGTTGATTACGTTTGCAGTGCCATTGCCGCTGTTGGGAATGGTGACCATTTGCAAAAGCCTGCTTTTTATAATCGTCCAGTCCCCCATACAGTCATCGCCGTTATTCGCAGCAGCATGGCTGCCTGATATCCCTATGCCCGGCCATTGTTCGGAACCAAACAAACAATCGATAATAAGCCGTGTCGCGCCAAAGGCTGGTGCGGCGCCGGTCAGATTTACGGCCATTCCGCGTATCCCGGTACCCTTGATCCCGTAAAAGATTTCCGTTCCCTTGGGGCCGTTGCGCACAAATCCGCTTACCGGCCTGTCCACCGGCGCACCGGTGATAACGACGGTCATAGCCGAGCCGTCCCGCTTGAACATGCGAAGTTCGCCGCCGCTGGTTTTATCAAATCCCGCAAGGAGCCATTTGCCGTCGCTGGAAATTTCGACCCGCCAGGAAGGAGCATCGCTGGTGCCCGGAATCAGGGTCTCGGAAAAACTTTTCAAGGGAGACCAGAAAATACCATTCACATCATTCTTTGAATACGCAAACCATCCCGAAGGAAGGGCGCTTTGAGCGCCTTCGATGGCGGTCTTTTTTATAAAGGCCGGACAGGCGGCGTTTGCCGTATGATAGCCGGCGCAGAGAGAAAACGATAGCAGGCCGCACAGGTTGCGCATCAATCGGGTTCTCATGGGTGTCGCCTCCCATTATGTTAAGAGCTTAGCATCCATTGACGGAAACGGGTCTGCACGCGCAAGTACCCATAGTATATCATGATAAGATACTCCGGCTTCCCGGATAATGCAAAGACTTTTCGCTAATATCCTGATCAGCTATACACTTTGGTCCTGCCATCCCATGCGCTCCTAATGGCAAATCGAATACACCGTTCTTGATTCAAGCATTCATTATTACCTATATTGCCGATGAGATATGCGTTAAACGAGACGATCAGCTTCTTTTTCCCGCCGTTGAGAATCGAAAAAATCAAATGAAAATATCGCCATTGCATTCCGTGGTCATCATCCTTCTTCTGCGAGGTTTTGTGTGTATGGCACTAGAGCAAATTCCGCCGGATTCCGAGTATGTAACGGTCAAAGACGGCCACCTCAGCCGGAATGGGTCCCGTGTGCGTTTCTGGGGCGCCATAACCAACATGCCGCGGGCGAACATGCCCGATGCCGACCTTGTCGCGCATGTCAAAAGACTCAAGGACCTGGGTTTCAACCTGTTCCGCGATTACTGGCAATCGCAGGTCGATTTCGGGTTTAATCATGAGTATAGCAAAGGCGACGGTTCACTTTCCGACCGCAACGATTTTCTTTTAGCGACCCTCAAGAAAGAAGGTTTTGCCATCTGGGGTTCAACGCTCAATAATGTCGGTCATGCAACCGCGGCCGACGTTTCCATCATCAACGATCCGGCTACCGCGGATGCCTGGAAGCAAACGGTTGCCTCGCAAGGGACCGATAAACGATGGGAAGGCACGTTCGAAGGAATGCGCATCGCCTGCCTTGCGCGCATCTGGGACCCGCGGCTGCATGCACTGGGTATTGCGCGAATGAAAGAGCGTGCCGATCATGTCAATCACTACACCGGGCTCCGCGTGGCGGACGATCCGATGTTTGCGCTATGGGAATTGCACAATGAGGAATGGTGGTTCGGCCGCATGATGGGCGGCCAGTTCACCCAGCTGCCCGAATTTTTCCAAAAAGAACTCTATGCCCGATGGAACGCTTTTCTCAAAAAGAAATACGGCGCCGAACAGCGGCTGAAGGACGCATGGCTGGGCCTGCTGCCGGGAGAATCACTTGATAAATGCACTGTTTTGCTCCTGCCGCTGCGCAGCGATGTTTCCTCCAGGCCGCAGCGGCTTGCGCTGGGGGCCGGTCATAGCGCCGGTATCGACCAGAAATATGGTCCCGATGACTTCAACCGCACGCGGGGCGGCGATGTCATCGAATTTCTGCTCGGTCTTGTCATTCAACACAAAAAAGCCGAGAACGACTCGGTCGCCTCATGGGGAAAAAGCATGCGGCTTGCGCCGAAAATCTGGGACACCGGCATCGGCTATGAGCTTCCCCAGCAATATCTGCAACAGCACGCGGACGCAATCGCGCACTGCACCTATATCAGCGGCTTTCATCATGATCCCACCTATAGGCGTTTTCCCTGGTTTTCGGGCCTCGAGGAACCGCCGCGTATGGCATGGAATGATCCATGGATCGAGCATAATCGGATGGAAGGCAAGCCCTATCTGGTCTATGAAATACAGATGACCAACCCATCCAAATATCGCGCGGAATTTCCCATGCGGGTCGCAAGCCTGGGCGCCATTCAGGATTGGGATTGCGTCAACTGGCACATTTTTGGACCCGTTCACCATTCATCGGAAAAACGGCCGTACGATAAGGCGATGGATTATGACGCCTCGTTTATCGATCATCCCCAGGGATTGCATTACCAGCACGATGAAGTCCAGAGCTCCGCAATGCGCGCGGCAGCGGAAATATTCAAGCATGACCTGCTTGCTCCGGCGCCGCATCCGACCACGTTCATATTCGGCAAAAAAAGCCTCTACACTATGCGAATGATTGATTATGCGGGTATTGGAAAGGATTTCATGCCGACGACCTATCGCTACGGCATGCGCCTGCTGATCGACCCCTTGCGGGACGGCGATGAAATTATCGGGCCGGTCGTGCACAGCCGGGCATACGAATCCGATCCGATCCGGCCGACCGACGAGATCACCTACGATTGGCATCGCGGCTATCTGCTCTTTGATGCGCCGGCGGCTGCCATGTATACCGGTTTTTTTGCCCAGTACGGAAGCCCGTCCGTTGCCTTCAAGAACGGGGTCGTGGTGCGCGATATCGTGATACATAATCCTCCCGAGATCGCCTATCCTGTAAAGAACGACGAGATGTATGTCGAGGTGGCTGTCGTCAGCGCCGATGGCCTTCCGCTTGCGCGATGCTCTTCGGCCGTTGTGTCCGCGGTAAGCACGAGCTTCAATAAAGGTTTTAAGCTTGATGAAAGCAAGTTGCGCGGCGAATTCATCTGGTGTCAGGAAAAAAACAGGGGAGCGACCGTCAGTGTCGGGGAGGCGCCGGTGCAGGTCGCGCGCGTGGGAGTAACGCTCGATCTGCCGATGCTCAAGGGAATGGGCTATGTGGAACGCGATTGGAACATGGAAAAAATCGGCGAGGGTCGATTGACCGACGGCGTTTTGAAGATTTCGGCGGACAAGAAGATATTTTATATCGAACTGAAACGGATGCCTGGTCCCTAAAGCGGATCACCCGCTGCGCCTCGCTTGAATCAGCGCCTCGATGCAACCCACGCGTCAGCGCACTACCAGCACGCGCGTACTGATACGGTCTTTGGGCCCTGCTATTGCCGCCAGATAAATCCCGCGCCGGATTTTTTCCGGCGAAATGTCCGCGCTTTTCAATTGGCGGCCGCGTATATCATACAATGTTGATGCGTTCATTTGCCTGCCCTTATTTATCGCGCCAAAGTAAGGCATAACAAGTATGCCGGAGGATTGCCTGATGCTGAACACGCCCGAACGCGCGATCACCGTGCCGTGCGTTCCGTACGGCGTCACGCTAATAATCGCGGTTTGCGTTATCGTCGATTGCGTGCTTCCCCCAACGATAAGCGTGGCCGGGATCTTCCAGGGAAAATTCTGCCAGGAGGGCGATAAACTCCCGATGGTCGTATCCGCGGTCAGGGAGGCCGAGTTCTTGCCATTGTCAAGCGACAGGCTGATCTGCATACCGGAGGAATTCCACACCGTTTTATTGGTCCACGTTACATGGATCGTATCGCCGATGCCATAGACGCGGCCGGCCGCGGGACCCGTTACCACAACGTCGGGCGCCGGATCGTGACCTTGAAATGTCGCGCTCACGACGCCGCTCGAAGTCAAGCCCTGCTTGAAGGCGATGGCCTTGACAATAAGGGTTGATCCGAAAGCAAGCGTCACCGTGAACGAATCCTGCGCGCCCAGCAAGGCGCCGTTGGTGGTTGATGGGGTTGAATTGTCGGTTGTATATCTGATCGACGCGCCCGGCGTCGCGGTGGATACATGGATGACCGCCTGCGTTGCCGGCAGTTCGCCGCTTCCCGGTGAGAAAACGGGATCAACCACCGAAACCGGACCAAAGGCGCCCACCTTGCCGGGAAAGTAGTCAAAGCCGAAATAGCTTCCCAGCTGGATACGTTCCCCTGTTGTCCAATTGTAAATGACGCCGAACTCCGATGCCCATGTCGGGTACTTTGTCGCGCAATTTTTGGTCACCGACGGGTCCTCCTCGATGAAATTGCGGAACATCCAGACCTGATTGTCAAAATGCGACCACCGCTGCATATCGTTGGCGCATTGGATGTCGCAGAGCGTGTCGACCGGATTGCCGGTCACCCAATCGCGGACCATGGTGCATTCGCTCTCGCCATAGGCCTGCCCGTTGACTTTGGCGGTCGCCAGGTTCATCAGAATGTAGCGGCCATCGGGGGAAATCGAGGCGTTGCATCCCCGCCAGTAGCCGCTGCCGACTTTGGCGGTCAAATCGAGTTTGTCAACATAGGTCGATGGATTGCGCGCGCTGGCGCCGCGCAGACCGTCAAGGGAAAAGCCGCCCCAGAAATACGGGCCATTGATCAGCTTCTCGATTGTCGTGGTGCCGAATTTGCACCGGTAGACGCCGCCGTTCGTTGCACTGGCGGCTTCGAGAGCGACCCAGTAGAAATAATCGCCGCCGGACAGGCGCAGCCAGTAGAGCGCCGCATAGCCCTCCCCAACGCCGCCGCGGGCAAGATTGAGGCGGATCCCCGTCCGCAGCGGCTGAGCGGATGTGCCGTCGCTTCTGACGATCTGGATTTCGGAGTTCTGGTCTGTGTTGATGAAAGCGACGCTGTCGGCCGATAGGGGCGAAAAGCAGGGCCCCATGACCTTGTACTGGCTAAGGACTTTAATGCTGGTGATTGCGGGGATGTCCATGATGATCGGCCTGCCCGGGGTCCAGTCGCCATTCGCTTCGATGCCAACGATGGTGCCGTTCATGGCGGCGTGCGCCGCGAATGCCATGCAGGCAATCGCCGTCCAGATCATTATAAGGTCCATTTTTTTCAGCATGGCAATGCCGTCCTTTCACTTTGTATGTGCGATTGAAAGACAATTCGCCGCTCTTCCCTGCGCGCGCATCTGGATGCACACAAGGCCGGCGACGTTTGGAAGCATGGTCCGGTGCTCGCCCGCGGCCGCCGGGTGCTCGTTGACAACAGTGATAATCCTTCCCGCAAGGTCATACGCGATCAGCGTGACCGGCCCGGGGGAGGGCGTGCGGTAGGATATTTCCATGCCGCCCGCTTTTTGGCGGGCCGATACCAAGGCGCGAACGTTATCGGCCGGCGCGGCCGGGCCACGGGCGCCGGTGATAAAGGCCTGCTTTACCTGGGCCGAATCGTAGGCCGTGAATAAACCGATGCTTGCGCCGGCAGGGCTGACGACACGGCCGGCGCCGGCCGTTGCGTAGAGCTGTTTTGTTGTTGAATTGCGGGTCTCCGAAACAAGCGGATCATAGGGTATGGTAGTGCAGAAATACTGCTGCCATACCCCCGCCGCCGATACATTGGCGTTGTTTCCAATGGTCATTATGACGTCGCCGCTGTTGGTGCAATTGGTTGCATATTCCCAGTAGCCGAGGATTTCGGTAATACCGTCTAAAAGGAAAAGCATGCTGCTGTTTCCTTCATCATACGAGCCGACAATGCGCGCCATCCCATTGCGGACGGTCAATGTGCTGTCATCCACGGGATCGCCTTCCCATTGCCAGATCCATACGCGGGCGTTGGCGTTGTTGATATAGTTTTTATTGCTGGTGATATCGGTTATAAAGGCGTCACCGCCTTCCTCGATGGAAAAATCGATCTGGTTGAGCGATTCGACGACCAGCGTGCGGGTGGAGCGCTTGACAATCTGAACGTCAGGATCGCCGCCATCGCCGATATTCTGCATGGAGATTTTCTGGATCATTACCGCGGGCGCCGTTCCGGCGTCGATGATCAGTTTGCCGTTCGAACCGGTGTTATGAAGCGTTCCGCCGGTTGAATATATCCTGCTGATGTTGCCGCGCACGTAGACCGGCTGGTCGATCAGATAGGTTTTGCCTTGCAGCAGGCAGATCATGGTCTTGGCCGGATCGTCGATGGCCGCCTGCAGGGCCTGGACGTCGGTGCGGCCGGACTTGTAGTCCTCGACGAATGCCCATTTGGTAAAGTCACTCTCCCAGGGGACTTCGGGAGGATATCGGGCGGGAATATTCATGGACCTGGTCGCGGTGGAAAAGAGCGATATGCATCCTGAGGGCGAATATTCATCGAACGCGGAAACGAGCGGCGGCCGGTTGATGCCCACGCTGCTGATGGCAAACTTGTAGCCGGAGGTCCTGACATTACGGAAGAACGACGAAGTGACAAAATTACGGATGGCATAATAGGTCGTGGGCGATCCGTTCAGAAGGACCGCATTGGTCAGCAGTACGGCCGCCTCGGCTTCCACCGCTATGCAGGTATCGTTGCTGGTCATGCTGTCGATGGTCAGATCGCTGCAGCTGGCCCACACGCCATATTTGGTCTGGCCTTCCACTCTGATCTGCGAAATCATGGCGCTCTGGGTTGAGCACGTCCGTATGCCGACCTGGAAACCTTTGACATAGGTGCGCCGGATAATATACGGGCCATTGCCGCCCACGGTCGATCCGGTATAATTGCCGGCGGCTTGAATGCCGTACATGCCTTTGCCGTCGGCGGAGATGATGTTTACATCCGACATCATGCCGTTGTTGTCACTCACATAAATGACGCCGATCGCGCCGGCGTTGTTGCTGTCGACCAGCACCGTAAGATTCATAATCGATTTATTGAAGCTTTGTTCGACCCCGGCGCCGGTCTGGATAACGCCTTTCCCTTCGGTCCCCAGCGGCCAGGTCCCCTTGGCCAGCTTGATGACCGTGCCCGCGCGGCTCTGGCCCACCATATGCGGACCAGTCCCATTGCCGCTCCCGGCCAGCCGCCAACCCACGGTGTTTTTCACGAGATATGTGCCATTCGGCAGATAGAGTGTTCCGGGGCCCCAGCCGGAATTGTTGATGATGGTATTTGCCGCATTCGTGAGAATGGCGGAAACGTCGGTCTTGCCGGTGCGGTCGGCGTTATAGGGGGATTTTGTAATGTCAACGACGCCGGAGTTCGCGGGAAATACATATTCGATTGCCGATGCGTTCAATGCAAGAACGCATGCGCAGAGGATCGCCGACGCCTGAAACTTCCAGGTTCCATTGCCCATTGTCGTTTTCCCTTGCTGATAATCCGCCTTGGATATAAAAAATTGTCGGCCTTCAACCAGTGCAGGCCGACAATCTACTATGATGCGGGATGGCCGCGAAAATCCGCGATCTTTTCAGCATGCTCCCGCAAGCGTCCGATACGCCGGATAGAACATCAATTCCCTGCTCCAATGCTTATCATCTTCGTCAAGCTGACGCCTGACTTCGTTTTCATGCAGACAAGCCGGGTCCCCATGCCGGCGGAACGAGGTATGGTGAACTGCCGGTCGCCAGCGGCGTCAAATGAGCACACGAGATCTCCCTTGAGCGTAAACACGTCGATCCGATACGGCGTTGCCGAAGAAGCCCGGATCATCATTTTGCCGCCGGAAGCGGTGCAGCGCAGCCAGTTGCTCATGCCGGACCCGGAATGCTTGCCGGCCGCTAAAGAATTGGGAAGAATGGCAAACGCGCTGTCCGAATAATCCGCTATCGGATTATTCGGGTCCGGACTGGAATAGGCCTCTAATTTTATGCGGCATTTCGTTGATATGGTGGATACGCGCGATCCATCGGGTCCGATTGAATCGGGAATGCTAAATGCATAATTTCCAAAGGCGGCCCTGTTGTCTATCCTGGACAACCGGGGCGCCGCCTGCAGATATGTTTTCCCGTCAACT
>Ga0315279_10006673_pt1 | contig 14508 bp, 16 predicted proteins | sample YL17G06_20_MG_FD_203694 | JGI IMG/M metagenome (GOLD analysis project Ga0315279, IMG submission 203694) | Sediment microbial communities from Yellowstone Lake, YNP, Wyoming, USA - YL17G06_20 | ecosystem: Environmental > Aquatic > Freshwater > Lake > Sediment | place: USA: Wyoming | collected... | reverse complement strand
CAGCAGCGCTCCGGCGATCGCCTTCTCGCAGATCTGAAAGCCGAGGCCGGCGGCGACGTCGAACTGCACTCCGCTGGCGCAAGCGCAAGCGCCTTCCGGCTGCTGCGTCGCGCGCGCGTACGCGGCGTACGCGATGGAGTCCATGTCTGGCCGCGGGATCAGGCGGACGATGTCGCCGCCGATGGCCGCCGCGCACCGGACCTCTGCCATCGATGGCCCGTCGATGATGACTGAGACCATGTCTCTTTTATTTTCTTCTGCTGATTATCACAGCGGAGCGCGAGCGAGCGCCGCTCACACAGCCAACGCCGTCTGTCGGGTCAAGAACTCAGGAACCTGGCCAGCGCTGCGTCGAATATACCCGGCGAGCCCATCTTCTCGTAGCGCCAGACGGAGCTGGCGTCGTCGGGGGCCATGGTCAGGTTGCCATCGCGGTCGAATCCCGGCCTGCCGCGCGCGAGGAAGCGCGCGAACTCGGGGTTCTCGAAGGCGCACGCCATGATGAAGTCGGCCGCGACGACGCCGGTCAGGCGCGCCTGCTGATCGCGGTACGCCTGGTAGACCTTGACCTTGCGCTTGAGCCTCATCCCGGCGGAGCTGAGCCCGGACTTCGCCTTCGCGTCTCCGAACTCCGGCACGGCCGCGACGACTCTGGCGACGAACTCGGCGGAGGCGGCCATGGGCAGCTCGTCGAGATGGAGCTGCGGCTTGTCCTTCAGCACTAGCAGCGCGTCGTCGCGGCTCTTCTCGAATATGTGATCGTCCCAGCTGGCGACGAGGCGCGTGAAGCAGCGGAAGAAGTCGGCCTTCTCCGGTGGCGGGTTGCTTATGACCTGCCAGGAGGCGGGGAGATTCTTGCAGCTCGTCAGGTTGTCATCGCCGAAGGCCGGGTAGGACTCGAGGATCTCGACGCGGCCGAACAGCGGGAGCAGCCTTTTCAGATACGCGTCCTGCTTCTGGGGATCGAAGGCGTTCTCGTCGCTGTCCCTGCAGGTGACCTGCCTGATGTTGAACGAGCCATACGCGAAGAGCGTGCAGAGACGGAGCTCTCCGACGCCGCGCAGCTCGTCGAGGTGCGCCATCATCTCCCTCGGAGGCTTTATGGAGAAGAAGCGCCTGCCTCCGAGGCCGACGAACGCCTTGACCGCATCGACGTATCCGCTGGGCTGGTCGTCGCGGGTGACCGGCACGAGCTGCACGTCCGGGAGACCTGCGAACTCCTCTCCCTCTTTGTGGAACGGCTTGTCGCTGGGCGTGCCTCCAATGAGCGCGAAGTCTCCCGCCCCGGCGCAGGAGTCGCCCATCAGGAGAGCGAGGTTCATGAGCATCCTGCGGATCTTCAGCTTGATGTCCTTGCCCTCTCCGACGACGATGGTCTTGAGCCAGTAACCCCTCTTCAGGAGCACGGCGATAGCGAGGATGTCGTCGGGCTCCTCGTCCGTCTCGCCGAACAGCCACTTCTCTGTTGCTGTCTTCGTCGCTGCCATTCTGCTCGTTTTATGTTTGACGAGTGTGAGTTATTACTGGGCCGAGCTAAATTTGGGTCAATCCTCGCTTGGAAAGAAAAATAATATTAATAATATTAATAATATTATAATAAAATTGCAAATCCGAAATTACAGACACGACTTCTGATCACATCGGAGGGAGAGACGACGATGACGCAGCAGGAGAGGGATAGCGCGCGAGAGAAGCTTCACGAAGATCTCAAAGACCTACTGAGGGTGAGCGACTGCTTGCAGGCCGACGGGAAAACCAGCGACCCCAGGATGTACGCGTGTTATCTGCGCATCGCAGAAAGCAAGTTCGAGTCCCTATTCTACCTGTCGTCCGACGACCCCCATCGCGAGTGGGCGTGGATGAACCAGTTCGAAGCTGGCTACAGGACCGGGATGCGCGCACTCTTCGAGAAGGCGAGGGCCCGTCTCTGCAAGGCCGTGTTCAGCGACGAGGGCGCAGCGCGCTGACTTGTGTCATCGACCGCCGGAAAAAAAGGCGATGAAATTATTAAAATAATAATATCTGACGCGGCGCGCCGGCGCGACATAACCCGCCATCCGAGAGATTTAAGGCCGTCCATTTTTTTTCTCTGATCATCCGCCCGTCGGCGCAAAAAGTCATGGCCTCCTCGCGCTTGCCGTCGGCGATCAGGGTGGTGGTCGTCACCGCCTCCGGGGACGACGGCCCGTCTGACGAGGACCTGCGCGAGCTCGAGGGGTTCCCGGTCATAGATGAGGGCGGCGTGTGCCAGGGCAAGACCTCCCTGGCGCGCTCAATGAAGGGGTACCTGGAGAAGCGCGGCTTCAGGGTGGCCTGCTACCCGGAGCCCACGGACACGGAGGCGCTCGCGGAGTTCATGAGGTACCAGGCGCCGCCGCCGGAGTTCGCAGCGGAGGACGCGGCGCGGCACCTGGAGGATGCGCTGGGTCACCTGCCGCCGCCTTCGACTGGCGCGCAGTCCGTGACGCGCAGTCTGGTGGCGGACTCGATCATGCTCGTCCGCGCGTGCTGGAATGTCAACGACTCCGCCCTGACGGAGCGCCAGCGCTTCGAGGCCGGCAGGAGGGCCGCCGCCGTGCGCATGCAGACGTCGATGATGGACCGCAGGACGGCCGTCGTCAGGCAGGCCGCGCTGGACTGCTCGCGCGGCGCCGTCGCGATCGTCGACAGGGGGCCGTTCGGCGACACGACGTTCATGACCAGCACGTACCTCGACTACGGGGTCGCGAAGGGCAGCTGGAACGAGTACATCGTCGGGTTCCTCAGCCGCTACCTGTCGATCGACTTCCCGCTGAAGACATTCCTGATACTGCGGCTCGACGCGCCGGTCTCGGTCACGTACTCGAGGTACCTGGCGCGCGAGAGGGACACGCCCGGCAACAGGTACACCCAGGAGTACATGCAGGCGATCGAGGACGCGCACGACTCGTGCACGGGCGCGTGGGGTCGCTACGTGGTCTACGACAACTCCGGCGTGCCATACCACCGCTCGACGTCGCCTGGCGTCGACGGCTGCCCGGACGAGGCCGCCGTCAGGGCCGTGCTGCGCTCGCTCTGCCAGCTGGCCAGGGAGAAGAGGGCGGAGCTCGGCATCAGCAAGAAGTGATCAATTATCAAGAATAATTCTAGACGTCGCCGACGATGACGACGAAACGCTTGTCGCTCAGGATCGGCGCGATGACCGGCCGCACGTCCTCCCAGCGCAGCCCGCCGCTCATGCATCCCGGCCTCGGGAGCACCACCCTGGCATCCGGGCCGAGGCGCAGCTCCGCGACGAGCCGCGCGAGCTCCAGCGCGCTCTGTCTTATCAGCGCGAGGTCCGAGCACTCCCGCCAGCTGTGCTTCGTCGGGAAGCTCACCAGGTTGGTGGGGCTGAGCAGGTGGACGTGGTTCCCGCGAGATCTCAGCAGATCTCCGAGCACGCGCGGCAGATCGATCGAAGGGTTGCGCCTGACCGCCTCGAGCGCTGTCCCTCTGCCCATCACCGCTCTCCCGTCGCGGCGCACGACGCCGTTCGTCGTCACGCAGCGGTACGTCGCCGGCACCGACCAGAAATCGCCGCGCTCCTCGAGCATGCGCGCGTTCCGCTGCGTCATCATTTATTATTTTTTGTTCGTGTTATGACGTCTCTTTCAGCTGTGTGGTCACACGACGAAGACTCTCTGGATCCCGGCGACGTCGCCCCTGCACATCGGGCAGGTCTTCCACTCGGGAGACCTCCTCGCGCAGCTCTCGCAGAGGCAGACGTGCTTGCATGGGACGATCATGTGGTTCACCTGAGCGGCAGAGCACACGGGGCACACGCCGCACGCGATCGCGATCGCCTGCTTCTTGTTCGCCGGCTCGTCGACGTGGTCCTGAGGAGGAGGAGGAGGAGGAGGAGGAGGCCTCTTCTTCTTCCTCTCCTCCTCAGCGAGCTCTTCTCTCTTCTTCCTCTCTTCCTCAGCGAGCTCTTCTCTCTTCTTCCTCTCCTCCTCTGCGATCTCCGCTTCGCTCTCCTCGACTATCTGATCAAACCGAGTCTCGAGCAGCTTGTCTAACATCTTTCTCTCGTATTGGCCTTTGAGAGCCGAGCACACGTGTCGCCAGCACACGTTGAAGCGGATGCTGTGACTCCCCGGGTGCTGTTTGAGAAGCGCCCCGGCGCTGTCCCAGGTCGCCTGCTTCTTCTGCACGGTTCTGCGGACATCATGGCGCAGAAAGCAGACTTCGACCATATTAGGATAACCGTCCTCGTCGACCTGCTCCTTGCTCATGCTCAGATGGAGAGATGATCGTTTTATTTTATTTTTGATTTTTGATGACGTGACTTTTTGTGCCTCTGCCGATCCGGGCGGGCTCGATCACGTCATGACAGATGATCGCGTTATGATTATGATCGAGACAACATTCACTGCTTCTTCGCATCCTGATGCGAGGGCATGACGTCCTCGAGCCCGGGCGGCTCGCCGCTCTCCTCCTCCTCGCCGTCGTCCCTCGGCGCCGCGACGGTGATGCTCGCCTTCTCCCTCTGCTCTCTGGCGCGGCTCTCCGCCTCCTTGATCGCCTGCGCCCTCTCCGCCTCCTTCAGCACTGACTCCCTCGCCGGCACGTGGCCGGTCATGACTGCGTCCACGACCAGCGGAACCATGCGGAAGTACGCGGCCGAGATGAGCATCACCCAGGCGTCCTCGTACGCGAGCTTCTTCTCCTCGCCGGGCTCGGCGCCCAGCGTCTTCAGCGCCGCCACGTCCTGCGCGAACGGCTGCGCCCGCGCCCGCGCGACCGGGCCGCAGCAGCCGTAGAGGTACCTCTGGAACTTCGCGTGCTCCAGCAGGCACTGGAGCTCCTTCGGCGCGAGCATCTTCATGAACGCGAGCGGGAATATCTTCAGCGCCGGGTCCGCGACGCCGTACCGGGCGCCGATGTCGCGGACGTTGCTCAGGAACGGGTTGGCGTCGACCAGCGCGGGGTTCAGCGGGCATATCACGCACTCGCGGAACAGCTTGCACCAGAACTCCGCGTTGAGATCCTCGCGCCTGTCGACCAGCTTCCAGTGCTGGTTCTCCGCGACGACGCTCGGGACGACCCTGTACTCCTTGGGCATGACGCGCGACCACACGTGCGCCCGTATGTCCTCGTGCGTCGTGGGGATCTGGTGCGCCAGGAACATCGCCGCGCGCGCGGCGGTCGCCGTCCCGGGCGGCCTCAGCTCCCACCCGCACCGCGTGAGGTATGATGACATGACGTAGTCGACGTCGCCCGGGAACTTCATGCGCGCCGGGTCGTGCTCGGGAAGTATCAGCGGCAGGGGCTTCTCCCCCTGCCGCGCGACGCACGGGACGAACAGTATCGCCTCCTCCGCCATCGCTGTGATGATGCTACTGATCACCCTCGCGGACGCTGGTTCTTTGTATGCCGAGCGATTTATTTATTCCACGATGCAGCGTCCGCGTTGTGAATTGCAAAAAAAAGAACCGATCGATGTTTTTTTTCTTGCACAGCGACGGCGTCGTCGTCAGGTCTTCTTCTTCTTCTTCTTGGCCTCTGCGCGCTTCACGACCTGCTCCGCCGTCATCGTCTTGGCGTCCTCCGCGCTCACGTGGTAGACGTCGACGTGATCGCACACCTCGTACTCGCCGGTGCGCATCGCGCGGTCAAAGACCTGCCTCGCGGTCATCTTCATCGCGTCCTCCGCGCTGACATGTATGATCACGGCGTCGCGGTCCATCTCCGCCTGCTGCTCAGCCCTGAGGAAAAAAAGTCCGAAAAAAAAATAAATCAATAAATGAATGATGACTAAAAATAGAAACGACGACGCCTTTCTCCTCCTCTTCTCCGGCGGCTCGGTCGCGCTATCATCGCCTTTGTAGTGCTCGAACATGTTCAGCAGAGCGAGCGCCGGATGACATGACCTGGCTGCACACAGGCTGCTCTGATGACAGCGGGCCTTCTCCGACGCGCAGTCGGCCGGCGGGATGTCATAGCAGTAGACCTGGTATGAGACCGGCGCGTACACAATCGCCTGCAGCGCGATCCGGTCTCCCCGCTGCCGGTGCACCGCCAGAGACCGCAGCACGCTAATCGTCAGCTCCCAGCAACCAGTCTCTATCGCCAGCAGGCTGTCCCAGCACGCTGCCTCGATCAACGCCCAGGTCTCAGGACCCGCGTTGACGCACATCGCCAGCGATATGACCTGCAGCCGCGGGCAGGTCCGGCGCCGCTTCTCGCAGGCGGCGCTGGCTGTGTTCAGGTCCAGGCCCGAGGCGTCGAGCGCGACCAGGTCCGGCGCCGGGCCGCGCAGCACGCGCGCGAGCGAGGCGACGGTGACCCGACGGCAGCGCGCGATCGACAGGCGCTCGAGGCCCCTCGCGAGGTGATGCTCGCAGATCGCGTCGACGGCGTCGTCGTCGACGCCCGAGCAGCCGGAGACGTCGAGGACGCGGAGCCTCGACAGCGCCAGCGCCGACGCCGGCGGGGCGGCGACGCGCGCGACGCCGCCGCCCAGGATCCTGGCGACGAGCTCGCAGGCCGCGGCGCAGCCGCAGGCCGCGTCGCCGTCGCCGTCGCCGCCCGGGACCGTCGCGGCGGCGAGCGCGGCGTCCGCCGGCACGGCGCATTCCTCGACGCGGAGCCTGCTGGGCCTGGCGCCGAGCAGCGCGCCGAGCTCCCTCGCCGACCCCGGCGCACCGCTCAGGAGCACCAGCTCGTCGATGCCGGCAGGCCAGACGTCGGCCAGCGCGCGGTGCCTCAGGCTGGAGAGGGCCTCAGACGAGACCTCGACGAGCGCCCGCGGCGCCGCCGCCCTCGAGACCCGGTTCCACCGCCTGCAGACCAGGCTGGCCGCCAGCAGGCAGTCCTGCGGCAGGAGCGACATGACCTCTGCGAGGATGTAGTCAGAGAGCTGCTCTTCCATCGTGACAGAGTGAACACGGGCAATCTCTGACCAGAAAAAAAATAAATCACTGATATTTGATTTTTTTCTTTTTTTCGGGGAATGGTGACAGCGGTCGAGGCCAGAGCAAAAAAAAATGATAAATCATTATTAATCACAACATCGCGGCGCACGCGCGCACGGACGCACCGTCACTACTGCTGCTGCTGCTCCTGGTCCTGCAGCATCTCCACCTGGAAACCGGAACCGGATGTGTACGCGGTGACGATCGAGTCTGCCGCATCCATCGAGATAGGCATGGACATCGCCATCAGGGCGGGCACAGTGCCGAGCGCCTCGATCGCGGTCTCCTCCGTGCCGAGCTGTCGCGATGCGGCGGCGGCGGCGTCAGCGGCCTGCTCCTGCGCTGGCTGCGGCGCGGCGTCGCGTCGAGGCCGCCCGCGCCGTCTCTTGGCCAGCGGGGGCGCGCCATCGGCTTCCTTTGGCTTGTTCTTGCTTCCCAGGGGACGGCCGCGACCTCTCTCGTGTATCTCGTGCACCTCCTTCTCGATGATGCCCAGATGATCGGCTATGTAGCTGAAGCTCTCGCACATGACGCCGAACCTGTCGGCCATAAAGTTCATCGTAAGCTGGTGGTTCTCCCGATCGCGCGTGGCGTCTTTGTCGCATGCCGCGAAGCCGCCGCTGCACAGCTTGCGAACAGAGTCGACCTGGGCCTGTAGTACGCTCGCCAGCATGTCCAGTTCGGTCGCGGCTTCTTGGCCGCCCTCGCCAGATCCGTCACACGCGCCGGCGTCGTGTCTGCCCCACGCTGCGATCGGATTCGCGATATGCTGAGGCTGAGGCGCCAGCAGACTCTGTATCTGCTGCTGAGGCTGAGGCTGAGGCTGAGGCGCCAGCAGACTCTGTATCTGCTGCTGAGGCTGAGGCTGAGGCGCCAGCAGACTCTGTATCTGCTGCTGAGGCTGAGGCTGAGGCTGAGGCGCCAGCAGACTCTGTATCTGCTGCTGAGGCTGAGGCTGAGGCTGAGGCGCCAGCAGACTCTGTATCTGCTGCTGAGGCTGAGGCTGAGGCGCCAGCAGACTCTGTATCTGCTGCTGAGGCTGAGGCTGAGGCGCCAGCAGACTCTGTAGCAGACTCTGTATCTGCTGCTGAGGCTGAGCCTGAGACTGTAGCAGACTCTGTATCTGCTGCTGAGGCTGAGCCTGAGACTGTAGCAGACTCTGTATCTGCTGCTGAGGAGCCAGCGGCGCCTCGGCGCATGAGCAGCGGCGCGCGGATCCGCGCGAGAACAGCTCATCGAGCATGCTCGCGGAAATGGGGATCGACTGCTGACTCGCGGGCGCCGCGGCAGCGGCATCCAGGCGAGCGACGATATCGAGATCAGCTTCGGCTTCATCTGCGGAAGACATCGGCGTGTCCGTCTCTGTGACGGGCGGGCTGGGCGGACTGAGCGGACTGAGCGGACTGACATCCGGAGGCCTAGGAGAGCGGTGACCCCACGGATCCGGGTCGAAGTCTCTCTCCGTGATGACGAGCGGGCTGAGCGGGCTGACATCCGGAGGCCTGGGAGAGCGGTGACCCCACGAATCCGGGTCGAAGTCTCTCTCTGCGATCAAGAGTGAGATGCCGAGCGCGAGCGATGAGAAAGAATCATATCTCCCACCGCGGATGACGAAATCCACAATGCTCGGATCGTCGCAGCAAGAGGAAGGCGTCGGAGGAGTCGACGGCGTCGACGGCGAGGAAGAGGAGGAGGACATGAGCGTGGCCTCCGACATCGAGGGAGGAAAAAAACGAATGACCGACCGGGCCCCCCCCCGAACAGAGCGAAGCGGCGCTTCCCGGTCGTGACGTCACGATCAAAATTTTTGCTTATCAGTTGCTTTAGTAGTGACGTCATACAGTTGCATAAAAATTATTTTATTTTACAGAATTTTATTTTAATCATCTCTCTCTCTCTCTCTCTCTCTCTCTCTCTCTCTCTCTCTCTCTCTCTCTCGCATGAGCGACGATCGCTCTCGCTCTCGCTCCCCGTCACCGGGATCGTCATGCTCCGATGACGAGCACGAGCGTCAGCGTCAGAGCCCGCGCCGCGAGGCAGAAGAAGACGGCTTCGCCGAGCGAGAACGATATGATGACGAGGACGACCAGGGAGCGCAGCGTCGGCAGCAGATGACGACGACGACCGGAGAGAAGATGATGAGCTGCCTCGAGAGGGAAGAGCAGCGAGGGATGTTCCGCGCGCTGCGACCCAGATACGCGACGGAGGCGCGTCACTACCATCGGCTGGCGGCGGAGAGGGCGAACCGGGTGCCGTCGAACCCGTGCCCGAGCTTCTTCTCCGACGGCCGAGCCAGGGTACTCCGCCTGCGCAACGCGAGAGGCCCGGTCCTCGCCAGGGGCTACGCCTGGACGATCGATGACGAGCACGGCTACTACTACGCGTTCAGGATGAGCCAGCTCAACAGGGCGGACGTCTCGCTGGAGAGGCAGCCGCGCGGCAACCAGCTCTCTGCCGAGTACCGCTGGACTCACTTCCGCTGCGCCGGCGTAGACGTGTACTACGCCGGAGACGACCCGTTCGCGCCGGAGAGACAGCAGCAGCAGCAGCCGTCTGCGCCAGAGCCTGTCGCTGCCCCGGCCCCGGCTCCGGCTCTGCCGGCGGGGCAGAGGACGCTGACGTCCTTCTTCTCCGCCAGCGCCGGCGCCGTGACGGCGCCGGAGTCGGCGCCGTGCCAGGAGAGGAAGCGCGTCGCCGGGAGAAAGAAGCACTCTGCCTTCACGCGCGGAATGTTTTACGTCAGGGTGCTGGACGTCGTCGCTGTCGACAGATGAAAAAAAAGGTGTGTTGACAATACGCGGTCCGGGGACGCGGTCGGCCGTACCAGAGCCATAAGATGCCCTGAGGCTTATCATTTTTCGCACTGGTACGGTCGGCCGGTCCCCGGACGCTTGGAGAGAGATGCGCCCGTGTATCTGAACGGTCGGCAGGCGCTGCCGCCGCCAGTTATGGGAGCGAGGCGCCGCCCCGCCTGGCGGCCCACCACGGGCAGGCGTCCTCGGCGGCGTGCCTGCGCGCGTCTGCCGCCTGGCACTCGCGCGAGCAGTAGACGGCGCGCGGGCTGCACCCGCCGCAGCAGGACCGGTACCGCGGCGCGGCGGCGGTGCGGCACGCGCGGCACACCGGCGGGCACGTCAGCCGCCCCGCGTCCGCCGCCGCGACGACGCACGTCGCGATCCTCTCGCAGGCGTCTCGCAGCGACGGCTCGTCCAGCCCCTCGCTGAACTCGATCAGCACCGCCGGGACGCCGCGCTCGTGCGCGTCCTGTATCAGGTCCGTCGTGTCGGGGTTCGCCACCATCCCGCACCTGAGCCGGCCTCCCGCCTCGACGGCCAGCGCCAGCTCGCTCTGCCACCGCGCCACCGCCCTCTCCGTCTCAGTGTACAGCACGACGTCGCAGCCGAAGAACGGCGCGTACTCGCGCGGGTACGAGTGCGCGTCGATCAGGCAGGCGACCGATCCGCCGCTCAGCACATCTGCGACGCCGCGCCTCCACGCGCTGCCCCTGCTGGGCCTGCGGTTCATGTCGAGCGTCGTCCGCGGCACGTCGGCCTCGATCAGCCGGACCTGGCCGAGGCGCCAGCGCGGCCGCAGCGCCTCCGCGAGCCGCCTGCCGGACCGCGGGCCGCAGAGGTCGCACGCGTGCTCCCCGGTCGCCGCCCACGCCGGCCTGTCCGAGGCTGGCGGGCACGCGGCGTGCGGGACGGTCACGGCGATGATCCTTCGCATCGTTTTTACACAGAGGAAAAAAAGCGCCGCTCGCCATTTTTTTATATCTACGCGCTCACTTTTATCTCGCTGACGAGCGCCGCCGTCGGGGACGGGCGCTCCGCCGTCGCCATGGGCAGATACCTCGTCAGCTCGTCGCCGCCCTCGGCCCCGGGCGACGTCACCGCCTCGCGGAACCGGTGCCACGCGTGCATGTGTATCAGCGGCAGGACGCAGCGCAGGCCGGGGCTGACGCACGCGGAGGCGACGCTGATCGCCTCCGGGTTCGTGATCGACGCGAGCGTCGCGCGGTCGCGCCACATCCGCATGTACATCTCCCGGAGCATGGCCGTCGTGATGCCGCAGAACTTCCACATCTCGCTCGGGTCGCAGTCGACCATGCTGAAGGCGAGCGTGGCCCTCACGGCCGACGCGGCGCCGCCGGCGCGGGCGCGGCGCAGGTATCCGCCCAGCGGCTCGCGGTCTACCGGGAGCGGGACCGGCGCGGGGCCCCGGTGCACGCAGAGGTACAGCGCGCACGCGGGGCCCGTCAGCAGAACGTACGCCGTGGCGACTCTCGCGGCGCGCAGCGCGACGGCGGCCGGACCCTCGAGACGATCCGCCGCGATCGCCTCTGCGCCCTCGTAGGGGCTGGGCGCCGCCAGGACCACGGGCGACAGCGGCGCCGCCGCCGCCGCCGCCTCCGCCTCGACGCCGGCGATGACCTCGAGGGTCGCGACCTGCCACCCTGCCGCGAGGTCGGACATGTCTGAGACGTCCCGCACGGGCGTCGTGACCGTGCTCAGCGAGACCGCGGACGACGACGACTCCTCGCGCCTCGCCGTCCACAGAGACTCCGCGAACCGCGACATGGTCTGGCTGCCGGATATCGCGGCTTCCAGCAGCTGCTCGCACCCCATCGCGACCAGCGACGACTCGGCGGTCGGCTGCCGCAGCGTCGCCGAGCAGCTGAGCTCGAGGTTGGCGCAGAAACCGACCACGACGCGGCGCAGGCGCTTCCGCAGCATGTGTGCGGTCCGGTGCTGGTGCTGGTGCCGATGCCGATGCTGATGCTTATGATCTTTTCTGCTGCTCTTTTTTAATGCGGCAGATGTGGCTCCCTTATGTTTTTATTTTTTGTCGTATATATGTATTTTGTGCATTTTCGGCCGCGAAAAGTCGACGACGACGCGCGCAGATGTGCGGCGGGAGATGGTTTGTCATGACCAGCGGCGGAGACGCGGAGGACGATGACCCGTTCTCTCTCCCGAAGATAGCGTACTTTCAGAGGAGGAGGATGAGGGCGAACCAGGAGCAGGACTGGTGCTCATCCGTCTTTCACGGAGACGGAGACCAGTGGGAGACCTCGCTGCGCGAGCGCTTCGCGGACGAGTACGCCAGGCTCGAGGGCGACGCGGAGTGGCGCATGGCGGCCGCGCTGATGGCTGCCGCGCGGCTCTACGCCGACGCTGCGCCGGCCTCGGTCGTCGTGCACGTCGCCGCGAGGACTGGCCCGCGCGTCGTGTTCGCGGCGAGCGCGTCGTTCGGCGGCGCTCGCCCGCCACCGCTGCGGGTGGCGTCGGCGCGCGACGGCGCCGATTCGTCAGCCGGTCCGCCTCTGTGGCTCGCGGGCAGGCGCGTGGCGCTCGTCGCCGCGTCTCTCGAGACCGATGGCGCCGCCTCGGTCTACTCGGCCGGCAGGCTCGTCGCTGCCCTCGTCGCCGCCGAGCCCGACCGGCCACTGACATAGTCAGACGTCGCTGCAAAAAAATAGTAATATCAGTTGAACCGGTCATTTTTTGTGCGCGAGATGTCGGAGCAGCAGCACGCGCAGCGAAAGAACCGAGTCAGGGCTGACGAAATCCTCAACAGCTGGGGCGTCATCAGCCAGTGTGGCACGCGTTACCGCATACTGGCGTCCTACTGGACTGACAGCGGGAGTGGGACGTACGGCGGTCGCCCGACGAAGGTCCTAGAGTGTCTGTCGGAGAGCTACATGGGGCACAGTCGTCCCATGTTCCAGACGTATTTCGTGATGGCGGCTGACGAGGTGCTGTACCTCACCGAGAGCGGAGACGTCTTGCTGACGCCGCACAACAGCGTCGTCATGCGCGAGTCCAGCGTACAGACGGTCCTGCATGTGATCCGCGGAGAATGCGCTTTTCCAAAATAGAAAGACACATTTTATTTTCTGTGGTCCGCACGTTTTCCGCAAAAATCAGAGTCGTCGGCGCTTCTTCGCCATCTCGCAGTAAGCTGGCGCCGGCCGCGGGCGAGGGCGGCGCCGGCGCGGCGCGGCGGCGGCGGCGGCGCCGTGCGGCGCCGGGCCTGACCACAGCCTGTCGCTCTGCTGCATCATCGCCAGGAAGCGCGCCTTGTCGGCGGCGGACATCTCCGGCTTCTTCGCTCTCGCGTAGTGCGAGGCCTCCAGCGTCGCGCGGGCCTGCTCTATCAGCATGAACGCTGCGGCGCAATCGGCGCTGCCCCCGTTCTTGTCCGGGTGTATCTGCCTGGCGAGCTGCTTGTACCTCTTCTTGACCGCGGCCTCGTCGGCGTCTGACCTCAGGAGGAGCACCCTCCGCGGGTCGTCGGGCGTCGTGCGCGCGGCCGCTGTTATGGCGGAGACGATCGCCTTCGCCGTATCTGTCGCCATGTCACGTCGTCTGCGGGCGCGCCGGCCCCCCCGTCAGTGTAAATATATTATCGCTCGACGGAATATTAAAAATCAGATAATATTTTTTTATCTCAGCGACGGTGCTCTTTTCACGATGGCGATGCTCGTCTCGCTGTTTCTTTTCTCTGCCGTCGTCGCCGCCGCGCTCGATTGCGACCCGTCGGTGCTTCGCGGCCTGAACGAGACCGAGCTCATGGAACTCCCATTCGAGGCGGGAGTCGGTTGCGACAAACACGGTTGTCCGAACGGCCACAGCGCAGGGGACGTCGTCGTCGCTGCTGACGGAATCAGCGGATACCCGTGGGAATTCATAGAACTCTCCGCGGTGATCACGCAATCGGGCGTGGGCATGGGGCCTGCGACCATAAACGCGTCGGCTGTTCTGTACGCCAACGTCTCGGCTGAGAACGTGCCGGCATCCGAGCCAATCGCTGTCTCATCTGCTATAACGAAGACGCAGGACTGCGGCTTCGAAAACGTCTGCGAGGTCGGATTCACGTTCGATCTCTCCGATCAGGAGGGATTCGTGATTGACTCTGCCGACGGAGGCCACTGGATCGGATTGCGCTACTCTGTGTGCGCCGACGACGTGCCGGTCCTCGTGAAGCTCGCGATCAGCGGTCTGCGCACGCTGAGCAGATACAGGGCATACCCCAGTTCTGGCACTTGGCAGAGATGCGGGCTGGACAACAGCACCAGAGCGAGCGCCATATCTGGCACAGGCAGACGCATCTGCCCAGAGTCTTCTTCTTCTTCTTCATATTCTTCGGGCGGGTCCGTCGGCGAGTCTCTGTCCTCTCTGGGAGGCAGTGACTCTTCCGCCGGAGATGCGGGAGCGAGCTCGGACTCTCATGCAGCCTCGTCCCAGCAGCCGCTGTCTTCATCTCTGCCCGGTCCTCCTCCGTCATCTGCATCATCGGAATCCTCCAGATCGCCTGCGCCGTCGTCATCCTCCTCGTCTATCGCGCGCGAGACGGGCCCTCCGGTCGCCCTGATCGTCGTCGCCGCGGCGTGCGCCGCGATCGTGCTCACGTGCCTGCTGGGCGCCGTCGTCGCGATCGCGGCGGCGCGGCGCAGGCGGCGCATGATGCTGCTGCTCGCCAGACAGCACCGCGGCAGCGACGAGGAGGAGGCCGGCGAGGAGATGGTCCTGTCGCCGTCGACGTCCGCCGACAGGCCCCGCGCACC
>Ga0315279_10006672_pt1 | contig 14509 bp, 5 predicted proteins | sample YL17G06_20_MG_FD_203694 | JGI IMG/M metagenome (GOLD analysis project Ga0315279, IMG submission 203694) | Sediment microbial communities from Yellowstone Lake, YNP, Wyoming, USA - YL17G06_20 | ecosystem: Environmental > Aquatic > Freshwater > Lake > Sediment | place: USA: Wyoming | collected... | reverse complement strand
GGGAGCGCGAAGAGGGGAGCAAAGGATTCAGCTTTAACATCGACCTCCCCGTGAAAATGACTGACGCCTTGCGCCAAGCCCTTCCAAACATGACCCATATTTGGTCGTTCTTTAAGGGGCCGGAACTCGCCTTCAAAAAGTCGGGCTATGATGTCGTCTACGTCCTCCACGACCCGCAGACAGGAGAGATCGGAGGCTGGAGCTCGGCCCTCGCCGTCCCGGACCTCCGAGGCGACGATCGCGGTTTCGTGGTCAACCGCGTCCTGGGCTCCATCGATTCGAACCCGCAGGGAAAGGCGGAGGCTTTTACTCTTAATCAAAAAAGCGGAACTCTGGACTTCAAGGAGGTCAGATTCTACCCTCGCGTGACAAACCGGTTCTCGGCCGAGGATGATGCCTGGGTTTTTCTTCAAGTGTATCTTCCCTCGAAGAAAGACAAGGGCTCCGTCTCTCCTCAATTCGCGGTTGTCCGGCAGGGCGCGGTCCCCCAAGAGCTAGTCGGGCAAATCATCGTCGAATCCTGGAACGTCAAAACCAAGATCTGGAGCGGCATCTGCCAAGCGGGCCTGAGCCCTCTTGCGCTCGGAGAGCATATCCTTAGGATCACCATCCCCGCAGAATCTGGAGGAAACGATCTGATCACTGAGATTAGGTTCCATAAGGGCGAATTAATACAAACGCAATAAATAAAGTGACAATGTATGAGCGGCGCCTAGGCCGCCCTCAAGTCCCCGTAGCGGAGGGGGGGACCCGTCGGCTTTTCCGACGGGGGGAACCGACGGGACTGGTTCCCCGGGGCCCGGGGGCTGCGGGCGGCCTAAGCGCCGCCCGAACGGGGATGTCACTTTAATTAATGCGTCGATATTAGAATAAGAGTTTTTCTTCCGTTTTGTATGGGTTAAGGATTATTGGAGAAGATCCGGAAACAGCCTTGCTCCCATCCAGGTTTTTAACGCCGTTCTCTCACCGGCGGTCCCCCGTCCCAAGCCACGGGGCATCGTCGACGCTTGTGAATCCTTGTCAGGGAATTGACGTTTTGTTATGATGGGCCAAAATGTTCCGAGAGGAGGCGCATCATGTCGCAATCTATGGTCAAAAAATTCCTCGTATTTTCTCTCCTCTTAACCGCGGGCGTCTCGGTCCTTGCCGCGCAAACAACGCCGCCTCCCCCGCCGGGGCCGCCGATCTTCACCGAATTCGCGGCCGCCCTGATCGGGAAGCCCCCGGTCAAGCTCATGCTCGATCCTTTTTACGAAAAATACTGCGACGCCATGGGCATCCCGGTCATCGCTTCGGGGAAGGTCTCGGACCTCGCCATCCTCATCGCCCGGGATATCATCATTCACATGCTGTCCGAGCGGCCCGACATCCGGAGGGCGCTGATCACGGAGGGCCAGAAGGTCGGGATCATCGGGAAGGACCAACAGATGTCCGATATCCCCGAGTACAAGAACCTCAAGAAGCCCGAGCTCGGCGACAGGCGGCTGACACTGGGCGAGATCGCCAACTATGAAAAGATCCGGCAACAGACGGATGCCGAGTACTGGAACAGGCGGGCCCGGGGCCTGGGCGGCGTCTACACGACCTGCGGCGAAGAAAACCTGCTCGGGATCCCCGGGACGCGCTACTTCGGGGAGCAGATCTTGGTCCATGAGTTCGCCCACGCCATCCACAGGGCCATCCGGACGGCCGACCCTCAGCTCGCGGCCGACATCGAGAAGCGCTATGCAGACGCCATGGCCCTCGGCCTGCTGAAAGGCCAATATGGCTCCAACAACTCCGGCGAATATTGGTGCGAGGGGACGCAGTTCTGGTTCTGGTCGAACTTCGAGTACAAGGACGGGGACAAAAAGATCTATTCCCCAGCCGATCTGAGAAGCTACGATCCAGGGCTATATGAGCTTCTGAGCCGCATTTATCCAACCTCCCACCATATCCCCATGGACCCCTTCTGGAACCACAAGGAGTGCTATAAGCCGGCGGAGAAGGCGACGGAAGAGAAGAAAATTCCGGATTAGGGCACGGACATATTGGGGCGATAAGATGACCGGCTGTTCCAGGCCTTTTCAACACAGATTGACAGCCGCCCATCATCATGGATAGATTGCCGGTAACAAATTTTGAAAGGAGAGATTGCATGATCCAAAAACGTCTTTTTTGGAAAACCATCCTGACTTTAAGCCTTTTTCTTCTTCCCGTTTTCATTTTTGCCCAGGGGACTCAGGCCGACTACGAACGGGCCAACAAGCTCCGCGACAAATTTCAAGGGCTGGCCGTCAACGTTCCTGGGCGAGCGACTTGGGTCGGAAACACGAACCGCTTTTGGTACAGAAAATCCGTCAAAGGCGGAAACGAATTCGTGCTGGTCGATGCGGAGACGCTGACTAAGAAACCGGCCTTTGACCATGCGAAGCTGGCCGCTTCTCTCTCCGCCGCCGCGGGCGAGAAATATACGGCCGTAACACTTCCCTTTATGAGTATCACTTTCGTGGACAACGAACAGGCCATTGAGTTCGCCGCTGCGGGCTCGAGCTGGAAGTGCAGCCTTTCGGATTATGCCTGCAAGAAGACGGGGCCCGCGCCACAGGGTCCACCAAGAAGGGGCGGACCTGAAGAGAACCTTGAAGAATATCCTCAAGAATTTGGCAATGACGTCTATGACGGCATGGTGGCCCTCCCGCCGCAAGCTCAGCAGGTTCGCGGCGGTTTTCAATTCCCGGGTCAGGCTCCAGCTCCTCAAGGGCAGGATCAGAAGGCTTCCCCTGACGGAAAATGGGAAGCGCTCATCCTGAATTACAACGTCTTTATCCGTCCCAAAGGCAAGACCGAGGCGTCTCCGCTGAGCTTCGACGGCTCGGAAGGAAATTACTACACGCTGGCGTCCATAACCTGGTCTCCGGATTCAAAGCATTTGGCGGCCTACCGCGTCCGGCCGGGCTATCAACGCCAAATCCACTACGTCGAATCATCGCCGGCGGACCAGCTTCAACCGAAACACTCGACGCGGGACTATGCCAAGCCGGGAGACACGCTGGATATCGCCCAGCCGGTGCTGTTCGACGTCGAGGCCAAGAAGCAAGTCGTCCTCGACAACAGCTTGTTTCCAAATCCCTACAGCTTGTCGAATCCTGTTTGGTGGAAGGACGGCCGTGCGTTCACGTTTGAATACAATCAGCGCGGACACCAGGTGTACAGGGTCATCGAGGTGGAGGCCGCTGCCGGAAAGGCGCGGGCGCTGATCAGTGAAGAACCGCAGACGTTCTTCTCCTATCGCCCGCTGACGGGAAATCTCAGGGAGACAGGAACCAAGTATCGCTATGACCTGAGCGACGGGAAGGAAATCATCTGGGCTTCGGAACGAGACGGCTGGCGTCATCTTTATCTGTATGACGGCATGACGGGCCAGGTGAAGAATCAGATCACCAAAGGAGACTGGGTGGTCCGCGCCGTGGACAAGGTCGATGAAGGAAAACGGCAGATCTGGTTCCAGGCGAGCGGTATGAATCCCGGACAGGATCCGTATTTCAGCCACGTTTATCGGATCAATTTCGACGGCAGCGGTCTTGCGGCCTTCACCGAAACCGATGGGAGCCACACGGTGACCTTCTCCTCCGACATGAAGTCCTACGTCGATACCTGGTCGCGGGTCGATCTTCCCGCCGTTTCAGAGCTCCGCAGCACGGAAGACAGGAAGCTCCTCCTTGAGCTCGAGCGGGGCGATATCAAGGAGCTCGTCGCCGCGGGCTGGCGGGCGCCCGAAGTGTTTCGAGCGAAGGGACGCGATGGAAAGACCGATATCTGGGGGGTCATCTTTAGACCCTCGAACTTCGCCGCGTCGAAGAAATACCCCGTCATCGAGAGCATCTATGCGGGTCCCCAGGGTTCATTCGTCCCGAAAACCTTCAGCGCTTACTACCCCCAGCAGTCCCTGGCCGAGTTGGGTTTCATCGTCGCCCAGATCGACGGCATGGGCACGGCGAACAGGTCCAAGGCCTTTCACGATGTCTGCTGGAAGAACCTGGGCGACGCTGGCTTCCCCGACAGAATTTTGTGGCACAAGGCCGTGGCCGCGAAATATCCTTACTACGATATCAGCCGTGTCGGCCTCTATGGAAATTCCGCCGGAGGCCAGAACTCAACGGGAGGCGTGCTTTTTCATCCGGAGTTTTACAAAGCCGCCGTCTCCAATTGCGGCTGCCACGACAACCGGATGGACAAGATGTGGTGGAACGAACAGTGGATGGGCTGGCCGCTCGGTCCCCATTACGCGGCTTCGTCCAATGTGGACAACGCCTACCGTCTCAAGGGCGCCCTGTTGCTGAGCGTCGGAGAATTGGATACGAACGTGGATCCGTCCTCGACCTTCCAGCTGGTGAACGCGCTCATGAAAGCCGACAAGAAGTTCGATCTGCTCGTCGTTCCCGGAGGCGGGCACGGGTCAGGGGGAGATTTTTTCCTGAGGCTGCAGCGGGATTTCTTCGTCCATCATCTTCTCGGCATTAATCCTCCGGACTGGAACAGGCTAGAAAAGAAATAGAAAAAAAATAAAAAAAGGGGAGGAGGGTGGCCTCCTCCCCTTTACAGCTTCTGCTTGGGCTTTAGAACGCGTACCGCAGGGAGAGCCGGAAGACTCTCGTCATGTTGCTGAGGCTCGTGATCCGCTTGTAGGTTGAAGAGGCGGTGTAAGTGCCGGTGCTGACGTTGTTGTCCGTGGGCCTCCAGGTTCCGCCGGGATTCAAGGTGACGTTGGGGTAGAAGTTGCCGAGCAGGTTGTAGATGTCGAGATAAGCGGAGAAGGAGCCGTACTTGCCGAGGCTGAAATCTTTCTCCAGCCGGGCATCGACGTTCTGATAAGCGTAGGTTCTTCGGATGCCCTGGGTTTCGAAGTTCATGTTGTAGGAGGGGGCGCGGCTGGTATCGACATCGTTGGCCGCCGCCCAGGCCGCGGGAGCATAGACGGTAGCGCTTCTCTGCCACACGGATCCGCTGTAGTAATTGTAATAGAAGGAAGCGAGGAGCCCGAAGGGCACATTGAAGGTGCCGTAGAGTTTAATGACCAACGGGCGATCTCCGTCTGACAGGCGGCCTTCGTTATTGACGAACCAGTTGGCGCTGTTCCCGGGCGCTGAATAGCCCCAGATGTTGTTGTAGTCACCGGCTATATTTCCCCACGCCTTGGAAATCGTGATGGACCCGCCGAGCTGCCAACCGTGGGCGAAACGCTTGTCGAAGATGATGTCCAGGCCGGAATATTTCCGGTAAGCTTCGGGAATGTTCATCAGCTTATTGAGCAGCTGGGGAGCGCTCTTTTTCAGAAAGTACATCGTCACCGTCTGGGCGGGGAACTGGTCGGTCTTGGGGACCGTGGTAGTGAAAGGCACCCAGTAGCCGCTGTCGGGATAATCGAAACGCTTGTTTGTGGTGAAATCGAACAGGGCGTCATCGATAACATTGTTCTTCTTCTTGTACATGTAGCTGAGGCTGACTTTGAAGTTCGTAAAGAGCTCGTGGTCGATCCCGAGGACGATCTGGTCATCATAAGTCGCCTTGAGGTTGGTATCAACCAGCCGGCTCCAGTAGTCCCGAAGCTTTACGAGGGGGCTCGTTCCCCAGACACCCTTGTAGTGGTCAAGGGGGGGAGAATCGGGAACTCCGTTGAGGTTATCGTCCCACCAATCGAACGTATAGCTGCTCAGCCGGAGGGGGTTGTAGCTGACGATCAGCGAGGCGTAGAGCCAGTCGCTGAACCGCCCAACATGGAGCCTCAGGGCCGTCTTGCCGTTGCCGAAAAGGTCATAGGTGAGACCCAAGCGCGGCGCGAGAATACCCCACTTGACGAAAGGATCGACACCCTTGTCCGCCACTCGTTCAAAAAGGTTGATCCCAAAATCAGGCATCATGGTCGTTGCGCCGACCTGTTGAGCGAAACCTCCCGTGGGAGCTTTGTCATAATCGGGAATCCAGCCTCTCGTATAATCGTAGCGCAGGCCGACGTTGATGGTCAGCCTGTTCTTGATCGTCCAGGAATCCTGAGCATATCCTGAATAGCGGATTCCCCTGGATTTGGCCATGGAGTTTTCCCGCGTCGTGCCCATAAAGAACAGGAGGATCTGACCGTCGCCATGGGTCGGATCGGGCGCGTTCAGGCCATAGAGGCCTCGCCAATAATAGGGACTGCCGTTATACCAGAACTGTTCGAGGGGATTATCTTTCCAATCGGACCAGTTGCAGCCGACCGTGTTGATCTCGAAGCCAGCCTTGAATTCATGGTCGCCGCCAAGGAGGTTGTCCTGGAAGCGGGTGAGGTGAGCGGAAGCCTGGACGTTCGGACGTCCGATCCACTCGTTGGTCCTGTATCCGGTTCCAAAATAATACCCAGTGTACCTATCGTAATTAATTTGGACTTGGTTCAGGTCGAGTCCGGACTGGGAAGGACTGGGCATGACCAGCATAGCCGAGACTTCGAGGAACCCGCCCCTGACTTCGAGGTAGGTGTTAGGATCGATGAGCCAGGTAACCGAACCGAAGCCGTTAGCGTTGGTCCATGGGTCGTCCGTGTATGCGCAATCATAGGGAGTAAAAAGACCGGTGGCCCGGGTATTGCGATAGTTGCTGCGAGTATTTGCATTGAAAGTGATTCTCAGACTCTTCGTCGGCTGGTAGGTAAATTTAGCCATGGCACCCCAGTTCCTGGTCGTCCCCTCATATGGGTTATAGGTTATGCCGTTGGGAGAAGTCCAATTGACGAACCCGGTTTCCCTTGCGCTCCGGGCGAAGCGTCCGTTTGTGAAGAACCAGAGCTTGTCCTTAAAAATCGGGCCGCCGAAGCTTCCGCTCAAGTCATAATTGAACCGGTCCACGGTCGGTAATCCCAGGCCCATGGACGTGAGCTGGTCCTGAGGAACGACGACGGTCGTAAAGTCCTTCTGGTTATAATATGCCTGGAAGAGGCCCGAGAACTTGTTCCCGCCCGACCTCGTTATGGCGTTGACGTAACCGCCGCTCACGCTCCCGACTTCCGCATTGTAACCGCCGGTCGCGATTTCGACTTCCTCCATCATGTTGAAATCAACGTTGGCCCCTAACTGGGCGTTATCGGGGTCATTGGCGTAAAGGCCGTCGACATGGTAGATCGTGTTCCCGGCAGTTCCTCCCTTGACGCTGGCCGCACTCACGACACCGGGGGCCAAGGTGACAATAGTCCCCAGGTCCCGGGCGATCGGAAGGTTTTGCAGCAACTCGGATTTGAAGTACTTGACCTGCGTAGACGTTTTTACGTCGACAACAGGAGACGCGGCAGTGACAGTCACTTCCTCGGCAATCGCGGCCTGCTCCAGAACGATATTCAGGGTCACCGTGGCGTCCAGGCCGACATAAATATTCTCTCTCTTATAGGTCCGAAATCCCTGGAGCTCTGCCGTTAAGGTAAAAACTCCGATGCGAAGAAGAGGAAGGCGGAAAGCACCGTTTTCACTGGTCTGCGCGCTTTGACTTTTCATGATGGCCGGGCTTGTGACCGTTACGGTGACGCCGGGAATAGGACTTCCTTGAGCGTCCTTGATGGTTCCTCTAATGTTCCCCGTGTCCTGGGTGGTGCCCTGGGCAAAGAGGGCTGGAACTAAAGCAAAGCACAAAAAGATCACAAGTAGCATTTTGCAAAATTTCATATGTCCCTCCTTTGGTTATAAATCTGTTTGACCCCCTTTCAACCGAGTGTCATGATTTGCTACGTCATTATCGCCTCCTCTCATAGACAAAAGAATTCCTTTTGGGCATATAGTCTCGCCCCCAACAGGCTTTGTTTTGAAAACGGCTCGTTTCAACCGCTAATTCCTCAATCTCCCAAAATCCCTTCCTAATATATTAGATATATAATATTTATTCATTTGTCAAGTCGATGCCGAAAAGAGTAAGCAATTCTTTTTCCGGGGCGCCGGAAAGTCGAGCCAGGGTGGCGCGGCGAAGGGGCTCCCCGCCCGCGCGCAGCGGCCTGGCCGCGAGCACGGCCGGGGAAGAGCAGCGACAGGACCCCGCCCGAAATTGGCCTGACACCGGAAAAAGAATTGCTAACCCGCACCGAAGATGCTTGCCACTTTGGACCTCTATTATATATACGATAAATTCGGGGACAGGCATCGAACTTTAGAGTGCTCCGGTCCTGTCCCCGCTTTCTCAGCGCCGCCGGAACATCGATTCGTCCGGCGGAGCGCTTCTGACATCCAAATTCGTGATGAGGCTCCCGAGGCCGGCTTCTTTCAGCCTGTTGTTAAACGCGGGAATCTCGGCATTGAACAATTTGTCATACTCCGTCCGGACGTCGGATAGCCTCTTCTTCAAGATCTCGTAAACTTCAAGCTGCTGGCTGGTAGGCCCATAATCCTCGGTGTTGCGGATGTCGCCGGCGCCCGTCCCGATCTCTCCCGAGAACCAGAGGAGCTTTGAGTAGAGCATCATCTCGGCCCGGTAGGACTTCGGATCAGAGGCATGGAGCTGGCGCTGCAACAGCTTGTCCTCAACGGCCATGACTTTCTTTTGGATATCGGCGAGTGCGTTTTGAACCGGTTGTCCGTTTTTGACCCGGCCGAGAACTTTGCCGAGGTCTTCCATCTGCTTTCCGACCCATTCGATCCGGTTGATCATCGTCACGACCTCGTTGATATCCTGAACGACGGCCGTCCAAAGGCGGACCATTTCCTTGATGTTTTCAACCGTGCCCTTCGAGTTCGGGTCTTTGCTCACTTCGAGCCTTTCCGCGAATTCTTTGCCATCCACCGTTAGCTTGACCGTGTACAATCCAGGCGCGGCAAGCACTCCGGCCTGTGGCTGTTGAATGCCCCAGTGAAGCACCGGACGCGTCTCCCTGCCCTTGAAACGTTTCTCTTCCCAGACGTGGGGATGGAAGGAGGGCGTCGTCCGGAGCTCGATCTGGAAGAGCGGCTCATGCCGCAGGTTCCAGAGCACCCTGTTCAAGCCTTTAAGAACCGTCCCGCGGAGCGCACGGACGTTCTGGCCGCTTTCGTCGAAAATTTCGATCGTCACTCCGCCCTTTGGGACATCCTTGAGATAGTAATTGATCGTCGCGCCGTATGGCGCCCTCTGAGCGCGCGTCTGGTCATTCCCCGGACTGTCTATGGATTGACGATCCTTGAACCGGTAGGCAGGACGCGGCTTGAAAAGGCAGGCCTCGGTCTTGAGAAGCTCAGGACCCAGCTCCCGGAGCGGGGTGATGTCGTCCATGATCCAGATCCCGCGTCCGTTCGTTCCCACCACGAGGTCGCTGAAACGCTCCTGGACCGTTATCCAAGTAATACAAACGTGCGGCAGGTTAGCCTGCAGAGGCAGCCAATTTTCTCCGTCGTTAAAAGAGACGTAGAGACTGTTGGCTGTTCCCGCGTACAGAAGTCCTTTCCGCACCGGATCTTCCTTAATGGAGCTCGTGTAGCTCAAAACGGACTTGGGGATGTCCGAGCTGATGAGCTTCCAGGTCTTGCCGTAATCTGTCGTCTTGAAGAGATAGGGATCGCGGACGTTCTCCTGATGGCCGTCCACGGCGACATAACAGCGGCCCGCTTCAAAGCGGGAGGGATCGATCATGCTCACCGTGCCCCACACCGGCATGCCCGGCGGTGTGACGTTTTGCCAACTCTTGCCGCCATCGCGCGTCACATGCAGCAAACCGTCGTTCGATCCTGCCCAGATGACGCCGGCCTCGGCCGGCGACTCGGCAATGGCAAAGAGCGTGCAGCCGTACTCGACGCCGAGATTATCCTTGCTCAGGCCGCCCGAACTCCCCTGCTTGCTTTTGTCATTCGTCGTGAGGTCGGGGCTGATGAGCGTCCAGCTCTGGCCGCCGTTCGTCGTCATGTGGACATACTGGCTCCCCACATAAACCTTATTGTGGTCGTGGGGCGAAATGGCGATCGGGAGGGTCCAGTTCCAGCGGTATTTGAGGACGCCGGCCGGCGAATCCAGCGACTTTTCCGGCCAGGGGTTGACGCTGCGGACCAGGCCTGTCCGGTGATCGTAGATTTCGACCGTGCCTGAATAGCATGTCCCCCAGACGATATTCGGATCGACGGGGTCCGGATAAGAGAACCCGGATTCACAGCCGCCCATGGAACTCCAGACCGACATATCGGGGCCGTAGCCCGGATAGGCGGGCCCGCGCTTTGACGTCGAGTCTTGCATATTGCTGTATACCCAATACGGGATGCGGTTGTCCACGGCCAGATGATACATTTGGCCGATGGGAAGCTTTATGGAGCGCCACTGTCGGCCGCGCGTCGTGGTCAGGCTGAGGCCGCCGTCGTTGCCGATCATCATCCGCTTCGGGTTCTTGGGATCGGCCCACATATCATGGTTGTCGCCGCCGCCGCTCCAATTCTCGATCGAGCCGCCGCCGTCGTACGTTGCGTACATGCTGTTCGACAGAAAATAGACCGTGTTTTCATCGTCGGGCGCAATGCACATCCTCGTGTAATAATGCGGCCGCTCGTTGATCCGGCGCTCGTAGCTTGCGACCCGCCAATTTTCTCCGCCGTCGTCGGAACGCCAAAGCGAGCCGTTATCGCCCGTCTCGATGAGGACATAGACACGGTTGGAGTTTGACGGCGCGACGGCCACATCGATCTTGCCGACCTCGAAAGTCGGCAGCCCGTGTCCTTTGATCCTTGTCCACGTATCGCCCCCGTCCCGGGAAACAAAGACGCCGCTTCCCGGTCCCCCGCTTATCTTGCCCCAGGTCTTGATGACGATCGACCACATGCCGGCAAACAGCAGGCGCGGGTTGTTGGGATCCATGGCCAGCCCGGAGCAGCCGGTATTCTCGTCCACAAACAGAACCTGCTCCCAAGTCTTGCCTCCGTCCGTGGTCCGGTAGACGCCGCGCTCCTTCTGCGGGCCATAGCCATGGCCCAGGGCCGCGGCGAAGACGACATTCGGATCGCGTGGATGGACGATGATCCGGCCGATCCGGCCGGACTTCTCCAAGCCCGAATGCTGCCAGGTCTTTCCGGCGTCCATGGATTTGTAGATGCCGTCGCCGATGAGGACGTTGGAGCGGATGAAGGCCTCCCCCGTCCCGGCCCAAATTTGATTGGAATCCGAGGGCGCGATGGCGAGAGAGCCTATCGACTGGGCGGACTGCTCATCGAAGACGGGCTCCCAATTCGTGCCGCCGTCGCTCGATTTCCAGACGCCGCCGGCGCAGGCCCCGGCGTAATAAACGTTGGGATCGTTCGAGTCGCAGACGACGGCGCTGACGCGGTTCCCCTGCGGACCGACGAACCGCCAGGCAAGAGCGCCGAGGTCGTCGGAGCTTGGGACCCATGAGGCCGGAGCCGCCCCTTGCGGCTTCTTGGCCGCCTGCTGGCCAAACGTCAGAACATTCCAACCGCCTGAGAACGCCAACACGCCGACCAACAAGAACAAAAGCCGGACAAAAGAACGAGCTTGCGCTTTTCGATCAGACATCTCTCCTCCTTTAAATGGGGACACGACCAATAGGCGTCCCCGACCCTCCCCCTCCACAGCTTCTAAATCCCGGCGCCTGCCCTTGAGGTCTTGGGACGCGCCTGTCCCCAAAGACGGAATTCATCCCGGCATCGCCTTTGCCGGTGATCTCCCGCATGACCTGACCATAAGGATATGACGAGAACAGTAAATTTTTTACAGACGGCTACTTCCTGGATTTTAATTTGCAGGTATTGATCAAAGTTTCCAATTTCTTATTTTCATCCGGAGAAAGATATGAGGAATGTTTATCACGGTATTCAATGAGAAGGCGGAGCGCCTTGACAAAATCTTTCTTATCCATATAGGCCAAGCCTAAGTTGTAGACGACGGGTCCGAAATCGGCTTTTAATTCCAGGGCTTTTTCCCAGCAGTAAATTGCCCCGTCCAAGTTGCCTTGCTGCCTGTAGGCCATCCCCAATCCGTTATAAGGCTGGGGATAAGAGGGGTCGATCTCTATGGCTTTTTTAAAACTCTCGAGGGATTTTAGGAACGACTTCGGATCTCTCGTCTTCATGGATAAAGAGAGATAGGTTAAGCCGAGATTGTTGAAGAGGACCGGAAGTCGGCTGTCCAGGGCGACAGCTCTCTCGAATGTCTCGATGGCCTGCTCGTACTTTCCCAGGCTCGAGTAGCATATCCCGATCTTGTTCCAGAGCTCAGGGTCCTGCTCTATTTGGGGGAAATCTTTTCTCTTGACGGTGGTGATCGCTTCCTCGAATTGGCCGGCGTCGACAGCCGCGGTGATATAATTAAAAAAGAGCTCATAGCTGTCGGGTATGTTTTCCATCCCCAGCCTCAGGATCTGGACCGCTTCGGCGGGCTTCCGCTCCTTCTCATAGATGATCGCGAGATTGGAATAGGCGTTGTCCAGAAGTTTTTTCTGGGCGATCACTTCCTTGAGCGCTTTAACGGCCTCATCGCCCTTTCCTTCTTCGTAGAGCTTCATGGCTTCGATCGACTTGTTATTGTAGGGAAGGAGCGTTTTAACGTCGTCTTCCGGACCGAACGATTTCTTTTTCGAGGCTGCGGCGCCGGCGAGATAGCCCAGGCTCTTTAACTTTTCCACGGATTCCCGGTCCGGTTTTTGACCGGCTTTGGCCGCCCCCTTATAAGACAGGTCTTTCGTTATCTGGTCGAGCTGTTTTTTATAGGCCTCCGCTGTCTTTGCCCGCGCCAGATTCTTGACCTCGCGAAAGTCCTGCTCCAGGTCAAAAAGCTCGGGAATGGGCGAATCGATAAATTTCTCCTGGCCGACCAGTAGCCCCCTTATGGGAGCCCAGCCGCGGCTGTAATAAGGGTACATCGATTCAAAGTAGATCGGCTTTTTCGACCGGCTTTTCCCGTCGATCAGCGGAAGAAGCGATTCGCCCTGGAGGGAACGCGGCCGTTCGATTCCCAGAACATCGCAGACCGTCGGAAAGATATCGACATGGCCGACGGGCTCCTTGATCGAACCTGGTTTTTTTCCCGGGATGTCCATGATGAGCGGAATCCAGAGCGTGCTGTTGTAAGCAAAGAAACCGTGAGTCGTCTCGCCGTGATCGCCCAAGGATTCGCCGTGGTCCCCGGTCAAGACGACCAGCGTCTTTTCGAAGCGGCCGTCTTCTCCGAGATAGTCCAGGAGCTTTCCCAGGGCGGAATCGACGTAGGCGACTTCGCCATCATACGGACTCTTGGCATAGCGGGACTTGAAGGGCTCGGGGGGGTCGTACGGATCATGAGGATCATAGCAGTGGACCCAGGCAAACCAGGGGGAGTTCTGCGTTTTTAACCAGCCCAGGGCGCTCTCAACCACTTCTTCGGCTTTTCGCTCGATCGTCGAACTTCGCCGGGAATAGGGGCGCTTATAGCTGTCGTCATAGACATCGAATCCTCGAGAAAGGCCGAACCTTGAATCAAGGGGATAAGCGCCGATAAAGGCGCCCGTTGCGTATCCCTGCTTTTTTAAATGCTCGGCGAGGGTCAAGAACTCCTCCCGGACGACGAAGTTGGCGTTGTCATGAACACCGTGGTAAAGCGGGGTGACGCCCAGGAGAATATTCGCGTGGGAAGGCAGCGTGGTCGTGCTGTGGGCGAAAGCCCTGGAAAACAAGATTCCCTTTTCGGCGAATCGATCCATATTTGGTGTTTTTAGATAAGGGCTCTGGTAGCAGCTGAGCCTGTCGGATCTGAGCGTGTCAATCGTGCAGAGCAAGACATTGAGTTGATCTCCAGATACGACACTCCTTTTGGCCGCAAAAAGAATATCCGGCGAATAGAAGCCGAGAAAAAGACTGAGGGAAAAAAATGGGAAAAGGAAATTTATTTTTCGCGCTCTCATGGATTCAAATTGCTCGATATTCTTTTTAGCACTAACCTCCGATTATATCAAGAAATTCGGAAAGCCCAAGCTCCTCTCCGCGCCTGACAAATACTTGCCAAGAATGGCGGCATAGGATTGAAGGGAAGATTAAATTTGGCCCGCTTTTTCCGCTTCCGAAAAATCGGCAAAGGATTCCGGAATCATTTCCAAATATTTGATCTTCACTCGGCACTGGAGGCCGCCCTGAAGCCCCCGTAGCGGAGGGGGGTCCCGTCGGCTTCTCCGACGGGGGGAACCGCCGGGACTGGTTCCCAGGGGTCCGGGGGCTAAGGGCGGCCTCCAGTGCCGGCTGGAATCACACGAACGGAAAAGCTTACAAGGATTCACCGGGATTTATTTTCTAAATCATAATATGCTAATATTTTCATAGGATAGACGGCGGTATAACCATGGAAAACGAAGAAAAAGCGAAACGCGTCCTTCAAACCCTGACCGGCCCTTGGGAAAAACGGGCCCTGGTCAAAATGGCGCAGGCTCTCCCCCCCTGGATCTCCTCCGACCATCTAACCGTCCTCGGCATCATCGCCAGTTTCATCATCTTCGCGGGATTCATTCTCTTGAAATATTCTCATTGGTGGATCATGCTGAGCAATGCCGGGTTCGTGATCCACTGGTGGGCTGACAGTCTGGACG
>Ga0315279_10006671_pt1 | contig 14510 bp, 14 predicted proteins | sample YL17G06_20_MG_FD_203694 | JGI IMG/M metagenome (GOLD analysis project Ga0315279, IMG submission 203694) | Sediment microbial communities from Yellowstone Lake, YNP, Wyoming, USA - YL17G06_20 | ecosystem: Environmental > Aquatic > Freshwater > Lake > Sediment | place: USA: Wyoming | collected... | reverse complement strand
ACACCTGTTCCCTGACGGTTGAGGACGTTCCGGCGCTCCGAGACAAGGTGCGCATGGCGATCATGCAAGAAATTGCAGAATGGCGGTCAGTCCCGATCGAAAACGTTGATGGGATGGCTCCGTTGAGGACCTAGTCGACCTGCGAAAGGCGGATCGCTCGCAGTCACTTGAAAAAGGATTCATGAATGGACAATGGAACTTGGATTCGCGAATTCCCGGCGGCAGTCATAGTGTGCAATTCGGCAGGTGTAATACTGGCCATGAATGACACGGCGTGTGGTTCTTTCGAGAAGGAGGGAGGAGCAGCTCTGATCGGGACGAACTTGCTTGATTGCCATCCTGAACCAGCCCGCACAAAGGTAACGGCTCTGCTGAAATCGGGATCAGCAAATATCTACACAATCGAGAAAGCGGGGATCAAGAAACTGATCTATCAAGCGCCCTGGTACGACGATGGCAAGTACGCCGGGTTTGTAGAGCTCTCTCTACCAATACCCAAAGAGATACCGCACTTCAACAGAGATATACAACCCAGCCAGTAGGATCAGGCATCATCGTCAACCCGCCATTAGTTGCCAGAGCTTGTTGCTTGCTGTGAGAGTCACCTGCAAGATCTGCGGTCTTCCACCGCCAGGGAGGAAGGAAAAAACCGAATCGTGCTGAATTGGCCCTCTCTCTTCCTCGCCAATCGTCAATCTTCAACCGTCCCCGCCAAGAAACGGCGGGATGCGAAAGACGCAGAATTCAAACTCTTTTAATCTTCGCTCTGAATTCTACATTCGAAGATCATTTTGTGCCCCCAATGCCGAAGGCATCCCTTTCCCGAAGGGACTCCTTCGGAGCGGAACCAGATTCTCCGCCGGAGGCGGATGAGCCTTCGGCGCAGAACTGGAGTGGTGCCCCCAACCAGATTCGAACTGGTGTACCGAGCTTGAAAAGCTCGTGTCCTAGGCCTCTAGACGATGGGGGCAAAACAAGCCAGAAGGAAGAAGTTAGAAGGTAGAATGAACGATCACCTACTTCGTGCTGTTTTCAGAGCGGACACAAAAATCGCCGTGAGTTCATCCGCTTCCTGGATGCAGTCTCGCAGGACTTGTGGGTCAAGCATCTCCAATTCGAGCAACAACTCTAGCCAGTATTGCGTCTCGTCTGATTCCTCTAACACAATTTGAAGCTTCGAAACGAATTCAGCCTTCGAACGCGCTCGACATGCTGCGCGATAGTTTGCACCGATGGAGGTCGCTGATCGGACAAGCTGGCGGGCAATCACCTCAGATGCAACCGATCGTGGCAACTTCTCCGCCACACGAATAATCCTGACCGCAAACCTTTTGCTACGATCTTTGAGATCCTTCGGATCCGTCATAGCTCTTGTCCAAGCTTCCAGCCCGAGCTTACTTCTACCTTCTACAATCTACCTTCTAACTTGTCTTGGGTGACCAGTGGGAGTCGAACCCACGACCTCCAGGGCCACAACCTGGCGTTCTAACCAACTGAACTATGGTCACCGTGGGCTTCTAGCAATTCCTGGCTCTCATTGCTGATTCTGGCAAAAGGTCTCTCTGCTCAGAGAGGATTTGTATCGGGTCAGAAGGGCCAAGAGCACTGCGATATCCAGCTTGTTAAAGAGCGAAAAGCCTGTTACTTTCATAACAGGCTTTCTCGGCAGGAAAATTTACGAAAACTCGTGTGCAAAGGCAAGGGATTTTTGGTGAGAGCGCGTCGTTGGCTACACACTCTGCCTTTCCCACAGATGGAGTACCCTTGGCCTTTCTTGGAAAAGGTGCCAGACAAAACAAAGCACATTCCAGATTCGATTTCGCGCGTTGCGTGAAAACCCACCCCGCCTCGAGGGTCTTGTCAAGACTTGGAATCCGCCAGATGGCACAGAACTTGACCTCTCCAGCCTGCCAAACACCAGTTGATGGACTGGCGATGCAAGTCATGCCACCATCAATTCAACGTACTCGTGCATTTTGCGTTTACATCTGATCCTTAACTCTAGCATCGTGAGCAACTCATCGCTCTCGTTGCGCAACCTTTAGGGAGTAGCACCGAGATGAAGAAAGACTTTCTCTCCATCCGCGATCTTTCCCGAGAAGAGATTCTCGAGACGTTTCGAATCACCGCAGATATGAAGGCACATCCCCAGAACTATGCATCCGCCCTCAAAGGCAAGACGCTTGCTTTGATCTTCGAGAAGCCGTCATTGCGCACGCGCGTCTCGTTCGATGTCGGCATTCAACAGCTTGGCGGCTTTTCAGCCTGTCTCTTGCCGATGGAGATTAGCTTGGGAAAACGCGAGTCAGTGCACGATGTTGCGAAGAACCTTGAGCGGATGGTTCAGGGAATCATGATTCGGACGTTTGCCCATCAGATCGTCACCGATATGGCTCGATACGCCTCCGTGCCTGTGATCAACGGCTTGACAGATTACTCCCACCCGTGTCAAGCGATGGCTGATTTCTTCACCATCAAGGAAATTAAGCGAGAGCCAAAGGGACTAAAGCTCTGCTTCGTTGGTGATGGCAACAATGTGGCCCACTCGCTGATGTTTGCTGGCGCTCGGCTTGGTGTACACGTCACCGTTGCCTGCCCCACTGGCTATGAGCCGGACTCCGAGGCAGTTCGGCAGGCTTCGGAGGACGCGAGAGCCACGGGGGCGCGAATCGAGGTCACGCATGACCCCAACGAAGGTGTGAAGAACGCTGACATTGTCTACACCGATGTCTGGGCTTCCATGGGACAAGAAGCAGAGGCGGAGGACCGGAAGCAAATCTTTCGTCCTTATCAAGTGAACAGCAGTTTGATGGCAAGAGCCAAGAGCGATGCCATTTTCATGCACTGCCTGCCCGCGCATCGCGGTGAAGAGGTCACCGACGACATCATTGACGCACCCTCTTCCGCCGTCTTCCAAGAGGCGGAGAACCGGCTCCATGTCCAAAAGGCTATCATGTATCAATTGATGAAATAGAGGGTGCTGTGGTACGGAGCGCACTCATAGCGGTCGGTGGAAATTCCTTGATTCGGGTAGGGCAGCGAGGGACTATCGAGGAACAGCTCGCCAACGCGCACGCGACCGCCCGCAGGATTACACAGCTTGTCGCCGATGGCTGGCGGATCGTTGTGACGCACGGGAATGGACCTCAGGTTGGAGCAGCCCTCTTGCGCTCGGAGCGAGCAGCTGGTGAGGTGTACACGCAGCCTCTTGACGTGTGCGTTGCCACGACGCAGAGCGAGATTGGGTACCTCCTTGAGCGCGGGCTGGAATGCGAACTGCGCAGAGCGGGGTTCTACATGCCGGTAATGACCATCCTGACCCAGGTTCGGGTGAGTGAGAACGATCCGGCTTTTCAGAATCCAACAAAACCCATCGGGCCTTTTTACTCCAAGAAAGATGCCGACGAAAAGATGCAGCGGTTTGGCTGGACAATGGTCGAAGACGCTGCTCGGGGCTACCGGCGAGTTGTTCCGTCTCCGGAGCCTCTGGAGATTCTGGAACAGGAGATCATTCGACAGATTCTCGAACTGGGCATTATCGTGATCGCTCTCGGCGGCGGTGGAATACCCGTGATCGTACGCGAGGATCACAGCGTCGTTGGCGTCGAGGCAGTTATTGATAAGGACCGGGCTTCGGCCTTGCTCGCATCAGCGCTCGGGCTGGATTGCTTCATGATCAGCACCGATGTTGATGAGGTCTATTTGAATTATAAGACGCCAACACAGCGCGGCATCAAGCGCGCCACAGCCGACCTGATGCAGCATTATCTCAACGAAGGTCAGTTTCCGCCCGGCAGCATGGGACCGAAGATTGAAGCGGCAATTCGATTTCTGCGCAATGGAGGCCAGGACGTGATCATCACGTCGTGCGACCACCTGCTGGAGGCCGTCCACGGAAAGGCTGGCACTCTCATTACTTCGCAACACTAATGTCCGCAATGCCTATGAAACTGCAGCACGTCATAGAGTCCCAACAGTTCTCTGTCCCCAACTTGCTGGAGCTGTTCGCCCGAACGCGGCAAATGGAAAAGGTCGTGCAGCGCGGCGGAACTCGCGATTACGAAGACAAAGTGATGGCGACATTGTTCTACAGGCCTTCCACTCGGACACGATTTTCGTTCGAGTCAGCGATGTACCGGCTCGGTGGACGTGTGCTATCAACGGAATCAGCAAAAGCCTTTTCTTCAGCCGTCGAAGGCGAGCAATTGGAGGATACCATCCGGATCATCGCGACGTATTGCGATGTGATCGTTTTGCGCCACAATGAAGAAGGTGGCGCCAAACGCGCAGCGGCTGTTTCACCCGTACCGATCATCAACGCTGGAGATGGAGCCGGAGGGCAGCATCCGACGCAGGCCCTTCTGGATCTCTACACCATCTACGACGAATGCAAGACGCTCGACGGCCTTTCGGTGGCGTTGATCGGCGCTCTCGACACAGGCCGAACCGCCCGTTCCCTCGCATATCTCCTGAGCAAGTTCGAGCGAGTGAAGCTCTATTTTCTTGCGCCACCGGAAATGCAGGTCCGGCCGGATATTGTTGAACACTTGCGCGAGCACAACGTGTGGTACCAGCTTGCGTCGAATCCTGAGGAAGTGCTTCCCAACGTGGATGTCGTGTACCAGACCCGCATTGACCGCGAACGCCTCCAGCGAAAGGACGTTGAGCCAACGCAATATAATATTGATGCCGATATGCTGCGGATGCTGAAGCCGAATGCCATTCTCATGCATCCGCTGCCCCGCTCGGTCGAGATTGATCCGGCTGTAGACCGAGATCCCCGCGCCGCCTATTTTCGACAAGCACGAAACGGTCTGTTCGTGCGAATGGCCTTGCTTACCATGCTGTTTGATTTCGAGTAGTTGCGATCGTCCGTTTTTTCAAAGAAACCAGTGTGATGACTCACGCCGGAAGGTGATCAGTTCCCTAGAAACCCAGACGCCATCAGTCGTGGAGAAAGAGCCTGTATGGCAGAGATAAAACGAATAAACGTGCTCATAGTCGGCGCGGCTGGCCGCGATTTCCATAATTTCAATGTCGTTTACCGCGACGATGAGCTCTACAATGTCATCGCTTTCACAGCAGCGCAAATTCCGAACATCTCTGGCCGGAAATATCCCGCCGCCCTTGCTGGGAGGCTTTATCCAAAGGGTATTCCAATTTTTGAAGAGAAGGACTTGGAGCACCTTATCCACAAATATCAAATCGACGAAGTTGTCTTCTCATACAGTGACGTCTCCTACCAGCACGTGATGAGCCTCGGTTCCCGTGCGGCAACGGCAGGAGCACATTTCAAGCTCCTCAGCACTCAGCGGACGATGCTGAAAAGCATGAAGCCGGTGATTTCCGTTTGCGCGGTTCGGACGGGGAGTGGCAAGAGCCAAACCTGCAGGAAGGTGTCGAAAATCCTGCGAGAAATGGGATACAAGATTGCCGCAATTCGCCATCCCATGCCGTACGGCAATCTGGAGCAGCAAAAAATCCAGCGTTTCGCCTCCATTGAGGATCTTCAAAAGAACAACTGCACAATTGAGGAAATGGAGGAGTACGAACCCCACATCGTCAATGGCACTATTGTCTACGCAGGTGTGGATTACAAAGCAATCCTTGACCAGGCTGAGAAAGAGGCCGATATCATTGTGTGGGACGGCGGGAACAACGACACCCCGTTCTACCAGCCCGACCTGGCTATTGTCGTCGCGGATCCTCTGCGCGTTGGCAACGAGCTTTCCTATTACCCGAGCGAAGCCAATTTGCGGCTCGCAGATCTTGTCATCATCAACAAGGTGGATTCTGCACAACCGCAGGCTGTCTTCACGCTGCGCGAGAACATCCGAAAGGTCAACAAAAAGGCCAGGATTATCGAAGCCGCCTCCCCCATCTACGCCGAGCAGAGTGAACTCATCATGGGAAAAAGAGTGCTTGTGATCGAGGACGGTCCGACACTCACGCACGGGGAGATGAAGTTCGGCGCCGGAACTGTCGCTGCACAGAAGTTCGGCGCTCGCGAGATTATCGATCCACGACCATATTGCACCGGTGAAATCAAGAAAACGTTCGAGGCATACCCGGGCATTGGCGCGTTGCTTCCCGCAATGGGCTACAGCGACAGGCAAATCAAAGACCTCGAAGAAACCATCAACAGAGTTCCATGCGATACCGTCATCATCGGTACACCCATCAACTTGAAACGCGTTGTCAAGCTCAAGAAGCCGGCCGTGCGCGTGTTCTATGAACTTGAAGAGATCGGCACACCCGACCTCAAAGCGATTCTGAGCGAGTTTGTCACGACACTCAAAGCCTCGAAAGGAGTTGGTCGACGATGAAAAAGAAATCCTTGACCAAGATTAAACGGTCCAACCGGTCCCCATACGCACCTGAAACGCGATTAATCTGGGGAAAATCATTCACGCCGAAATGGGATTACACCCATCACGTCGTCCCTCCCATTTCTTCTTCCTCAACGTTCCGCATGACGTCAACGAAGCGCGGTGCGAAGGGCTTCGTCGAGTTCGCACACCACGTCGGGGATTTTCTCGTTCAGTCGAAAGCACCTATTTACATCTATGACCGATTGGGTGAGCCGAACAAAGATATGTTGGAAGAAAATCTCACTATTGCTGAACAAGGTCAGTGCGCCGTAACGTTTGCAACCGGTATGGCAGCTGTATCGGCGATCTGTGGGATCCTCCTCGGCAGCGGAAGCGAAATTGTCGCCCACAAGATGCTGTATGGTTGTACCTATTCTCTGTTCAAGAACTGGTTCCCGCGATACCGTATCAAAGTCTCGTGGGTTGACTTTAATGACATCAAGGCTTTGAACAACGCGATCACTCCCCAAACAAGGATGCTGTACTTTGAGACCCCGGTGAATCCGACGATGGAACTGATCGACATCAGGAAAGTCGTCGAAGTCAACCGGCGGCATAATGCTCACCGCACCAGGTCACACCGGATCTATACAGTCGTCGATAATACATTTGCCACGCCGTTCTGTCAGCGCCCCCTCGAACTTGGAGTGGACTTTGTGGCCGAATCGCTGACAAAGGGATTGTGTGGTTTCGGTACTGACATGGGGGGCGTCATTATTGGGCCGTCCTGGAGCTATGACCGGTTACTCCTGTACAGGAAGGACTTCGGTGGCGTGCTCGGAGCCAAGAGCGCGTGGCCGATCTTGGTTTATGGCTTGCCATCGCTTGCAGTTCGGTTCCGCCAACAGATTCACAGTGCGCAAGAGGTTGCTGAGTTCCTGGAGCGGGACAAGCGCATTGGTCTTGTAAGTTACCCGGGATTGGATTCATTCCGCCAGCGAGTGCTCGCACACACACAGATGAAGGACTATGAAGGTCACTTTGCTCCCGGAGTGCTGATCTATTTCATCCCTAAAGGCAAAACGGCTGCCGAACGTCACCGCAAGGCAGATCGCTTCGTCAACTATATCGCAAAGAAGTCTTACACAATGACGCTCGCCGTCAGTTTGGGCAATATCCGGACACTGATCGAGCATCCGGGCTCAATGACACATTCCGCCATTCCACCAGAAGAGCAGTTGAAACGTGGAATCGACCCGGGAGGAATTCGCCTCTCCATCGGCCTCGAAAAGGCGGAGGATATCATACACGATCTTCAGCAAGCACTGAATACAATTTAGCACAGGGAAAACACGGATGGTGCGGCGAAGCGGTCGCACGCCGTTGTGGTGCACGTGAGTCGATTCGATCTGCACGACTGACTCTACCCAGGATGTGTTGAGTTTTTCAGCATTCTGGGTATTTCCATTTCCTGGAAAAGGACTTCCAAAAACGAGAACGGCTCTTGACTTCTTTGACGCCATCGGCTGATACGTCAAGAATCGACGGCTGATTCCCTTCTTGTCTCTGGCACAATCCATGTTAAGTTATTGCTGCACAAGAGGTTTTCGCGACTAGAGCCTAAGGAGACCAGTCATGACCTCAACGATGGTCAAGCTTCAGGAGAATGCTCCCGGCAGGTACTATGTGACAAGTGCGTGCAATGGATGCGGTATTTGCTTTTCCTATGCACTGCAGAATTTCATGTACAGCAACGACTCCTCGTACTACTACGTGTACCAGCAACCAGCTGATCCACGCGAGGAAGACGATATTCGCAGGGCCATGGAAGTCTGCCCGATGAACTGTATCCGAGACGACGGCGAATTCCTGTAAGCCCTGACTGAGAGTATCTCAGAATAGGAGAACGCATGTATCAAATCCTCTCGAAGGAAGACATCGCATCCACGATTTCGAAATTCGTTATTCACGCGCCGCTCGTAGCACGCAAGCGCAAGGCGGGGAACTTTGTTATTATTCGTGTCATTGACAGCGGCGAACGAATCCCATTGACAATCGTCGACAGCAATCAAGCCGACGGCACTATCACCCTCATTGTCCAGGCGATCGGGAAGACGACGAAACTGCTCTGCTCGAAGAAGGCGGGTGATTACCTCGTCGATGTCCTGGGACCACTGGGAAACCCAACGCCAATTGAAAACCACGGTGCCGTTGCCTGCGTTGGTGGTGGCGTGGGAACGGCAGAGCTGTATCCGATAACGAAAGCTTTGAAGAATGTGGGCAATGCTATTTACAGCATTATCGGTGGCCGGACGAAGGAACTTGTCATTCTCGAGCAGGAGATGCGAGAGTGCTCAGACGAAGTCTTCATCACCACTGATGATGGATCGTACGGCCAGAAAGGGATTGTCACCGATCCGCTCAGGCTGCTTCTGGTGCAATCTCATTTCGGCGTTAAAGCGGTGTATGCCATCGGTCCGTTGCCCATGATGAAAGCTGTTTCTCATCTAACGAGAGAATTTGGCGTCAAGACTCTCGTCAGCCTGAACGCGATCATGGTCGACGGAACCGGGATGTGCGGCGGATGCCGGGTAACGATCGACGGCAAGATGAAATTCGCTTGCGTTGATGGCCCTGAATTCGACGCCCATCAGGTCGATTTTGACGAGTTGATCCTGCGGAATCGGAGCTATTTGGACTTCGAGCGGTTGGCCGACGAGCGATTCCAAAAGGAGCTTGCATCGACAGCGCAGGGGGTCACATCATGACCGCGTTGAACCCCTTGAAGCCATCCGAGCGGATGAAGATACCGCGCCAGCATTCCATTGAACAGGAAGCTGCTGATCGCATCCGCAACTTCAGCGAGGTCTCCTTCGGCGTCAATGAGGAACGGGCGCTGACCGAGGCCACACGATGTCTCGAATGCAAAAACCCGGTCTGCATCGAGGGATGCCCGGTTAGTATCGACATTCGTTCCTTCATTCAGCTCATGTTGCAGAAGGACTATGCGGGGGCTGTCAACAAAATCCGCGAGGCGAATTACCTCCCCGCTATCTGCGGCCGGGTGTGTCCTCAGGAGGAACAGTGCGAGGTGGTCTGTTTGCTGGGGAAGAAGCACCTCCCCGTCGCAATTGGCAAGCTCGAACGGTTCGTCGCTGACTACGAAATCGAACACAATCTCTTCGTTCCACCGGCCATCGCCGAGCACCGAGAAGAAAAGGTCGCCATTGTTGGCTCTGGTCCAGCGGGACTAACATGCGCAGCGGAACTCGCTAAGCTTGGCTATCGCGTGACAATCTTTGAGGCGTTGCACGCCGTCGGCGGCGTTTTGCGATACGGCATCCCAGAGTTTCGTCTTCCGAGAAAGATCCTGGACCTCGAAACAGACCGCATTCGAGCTCTCGGTGTCGACATTCAGACAAACTTCCTTGTGGGACGGACGGCAACTATCGATGAGTTTTTCGATGAATGGGGTTTCAGTGCTGTGTTCCTGGGCACCGGCGCTGGCACGCCAAATTTCATGGGGATCCCCGGAGAGAGCTTGACCGGTGTGTACTCGGCAAATGAGTTTCTCACCCGCGTCAATCTGATGAAAGCGAACAAGTTCCCTGATTTCGACACGCCCATCAGGATGGGTTCACATGTGGCGGTGATCGGCGGAGGAAACACGGCGATGGACGCCGTGCGTACCTCGAAGCGGTTGGGTGCAGAGCGTTCGCTGCTGATTTATCGTCGCTCACGTCAGGAAATGCCAGCACGGCAAGAGGAGATCCATCACGCCGAAGAGGAAGGAATTGAGTTGATGCTGCTGACGAACCCTATTCGTATTCTTGCTGATGATAAGCACTCGGTTGTCGGTATTGAGTGTCAGCGAATGGAGCTCGGCGAGCCCGATGAATCCGGTCGCCGGAGGCCCGTTCCGATCAAAGGCTCAGAATTCGTTATCCCCGTTCAGATTGTCATCGAGGCCGTCGGTCAGCAACCCAATCCGATCATCCAGGCAACGACCTCAGGCTTGAAAACTGGAAAGCGCGGGGTGGTTGTCACCGATGAGAAGCAGCAGACGAGCCGCCCGGGCATTTTTGCAGGCGGCGATCTCGCTCGAGGCGGCGCAACCGTCATCCTCGCAATGCGCGATGGAAAGATAGCCGCAGCCGCAATTCACGATTACCTCACCTCAAAGCGCCCCGACCTTCAAGACATGGCTCAGCCGGTGAAGAAGGCTGAAGAGATAGCTGCCCCGTAACCAAAGCCAAGCATCACTCACCTGCCGAAAGGAGGCGCGATCGCAATCGCCCGCTTCCTTGACTTGACCCTCGACACATTGCTCATGTGGGGTTTTGCTGACTGACCCCGGCAGACCTCCGCGGTGCCACGATCACCACTCCTCCATCTCGAAGTGAATTCCCTGTGACCCTGCGATGTGCTCGATGTCGGCCATCAACTGAGGGTTGCCACAGGTAAGGATCACGGTGCTCTGAGGATTCATTCTCTGCCGAAGTTGTTCTCGAGCAACATGCTGTGGCAGAACGGGGTGAATGGTCCTTTCCAGCAAGGCTTTCGTTCGCGCTGTACCGAGTCCTTGGGCTGAGAGCTGCTTAAGATCGTCCTCCTCTTTGAGCTGCATGTCAAAGACATGCCGCAGGAGATTGTTCGCCCGTCCCTTTCCTACACCTGCATTCTCATGGTCCTGTTTGGAGGGCCGACTGACCGTCGGAACAAAGACGAAGTCGAGTCTCCGCGACGCCTCTATTGCAGTCAGCTCTTCGTGATAACCAAGCTCTTGATATCCCCTATTCCCATGGAACAACGTATACCGTACTTCGCTTGCCCTCCCTTGCGCTGCTTCGTAGTGTAACTGCTTCATCATTGAGGCAAAGGGTGCGAGCCCGCTCCCCGTTCCGACCATCACGATGTTGTTGTACCCCGCTGCACGCTTCTCCAGCGTGAAGTCTCCAGTAATCTTGTAGAAAAACGTTATGGTGTTATCAGCCTCAGCTTCCATCTGAAAAAGTGATTCCGTCAGTCTTCCTGGTTGCCCCCTGTCGTCGACATGCAGAATCACATAAAACTCCAGATATCGCTGAAGCAGGGTCTCGTAGGGCGCTGAGGCAATGGAATAGGAGTGACTTACCGGCCCGCGTTTTTGCTGACCCGATTCATCGAGATCCGGAGCATAGACGAACCTTCCATCCGGGCCAACGAGCTTTTTCGTAAGTCTGCAGTTCTCCCGGCGCAAGGCGATATATTGCCCGGCTTCATAGGGCGGAAATACCGTCCCCTCATCGGGCAAAAGGCGAAAGATCGCCAGGATCGGTGAGAGATTCCGCCTGTAGATGAGTGTTCCGATTTTCTTCTCGGCCATAGCCTTCTGAATACGGGTGAATGTTCCAGCGGGAAAGTAAGAAGAACGGCCCCAAGATTCAACGATTCCGGTTTTCCAAACAAACCCTCTCCTCGGTCATCCAATGGTGCCCGACGGCTCTTTCTGGATGCAACTGAAACAGAACGTCCCCTCTGCAGCTTTGCGGTGGGCTAACGAGTTGATTCAGGCTTTGGGCAGCCGTTTCTGAACAGACTCCGGCTTTGGCCAGATGACCGACGCGAGAATCGAGAGCGCGAGAACGCCCGCCACGATCCCGAGTGCAAGGGTGATGGGAATCGGGTAGACCTCCGCCAGTAACATTTTTATCCCGACGAATGTCAGGATCACGGAGAGCCCAATCTTGAGGTAATGGAACAGGTTCATGAGGCCGGCGAGCGCGAAGTAGAGGGAACGAAGACCAAGGATAGCGAAGATGTTGGAGGTGTAAACAATAAACGGATCTGTGGTTATTGCAAAGATCGCGGGGATCGAATCGAGGGCGAAGAGCAAATCGGTGGTCTCGACAACGATGAGAACAATGAACAGCAGCGTAGCATACCGTCGACCATCCAATTTCAGGAAAAATCTCGACCCATGGTAGCCGGGCGTTACGGGCATGAACTTCTTAAAAAACCGAACGACAACATTACGCTCCGGACGCACCTCCGCTGTTTCCTTCTGGAAGGCCATTTTGAAACCAGTGATGACCAGAAACGCCCCGAAGAGAAACAGAATCCAGTGAAATCTTGAGATCAGCACTACGCCAATGCCGATCAGAAGACCCCTCATCACCTGCGCACCCAGGATCCCCCAGAATAAGACCTTGTGCTGGTACGACGCCGGGACTCTGAAGAAAAGGAAGATCAGCAGAAAAACGAAGAGATTATCAACGCTGAGGGAGAGCTCGATAAGATAGCCGGTCAAGAACTGCAGCGCAGGTTCTTTCCCCCGCCAAAACACGATCCCCAGATTGAAGATGAGGGCCAGAGAGATCCAGACTGCGCTCCAGGCGAGCGCCTCTTTGATCTTGATCTCGCGCTCCTTCCGCTGAAAGACCCCGAGATCGAGGAGCAGCAGCGAAAGGATGAAGAGTGTAAACAATACCAGCAGCAGGGTTTCGCTGATCATGGTAGACTCATTGATCACCAATTATTCGCGCGTTCAGGCCTGCAGCTACCTGTTCCTCTGCCTCTTGCGAGGGTCAACACTCCGGGCAAAGGATCGGGCTGCGTGTTCAATTCCATGCCCTGCTTCAGTGGGCCCATGCCAGTCGAAGCTCGTGACGTGCTCAACTTCGACCTCTTTGTAGCCGGTGGAAAAGTGCTCAGTTTCAGCAAGGAAGCTTTTCAGAGACCTCATCACTTTGTTGATCGGAGAATAGGTTGAAACGTGTCTCGCGACCGAAATAACCTTGTCCTCTGTCACTGCCTCATCCTGCACTTACACCATACCGATGGGCAGGTACCTGTAATTCAACTCTTTGCCCTTCTCCTCCAAATGAAATACACCGGAATCCCCAGGAGCACGATGATCATTCCCGGCCACGTGTACGTAGGCTTGAAGATCAAAAGGTCAACCGATATTGCTGACGCGCACAGCACATACAGTGCTGGTATGATAGGGAATCCAAAGGCCTTGTACGGGCGCTCAGCGTTCGGTTGTTTCTTTCGCAGGATGAAAATACCGATGACCGTCAAAATGTAGAAAATCAGCACAGCGAAGACCACGTAATCCAGCAGATCGCTGTAGGTGCCCGAGAGACACAGGAGGCTTGCCCAGACTCCTTGGACGATCAACGCCGTGGCAGGAACGGCCTTTTCGTTGAGCACGCCGGCGCCCTTGAAAAACACCCCGTCGCGGGCCATCGCATAGTAGACCCTTGCGCCGGCAAGGATCAATCCGTTATTGCAGCCAAACGTCGAAACCATAATGAGCACAGCCATAATGACCGCCGCGGTATCTCCGAAGATCATTGTTGCCGTTGCTGTAGCCACTCGGTCAGCCGCGGCGAACTGGATTCCACGACCGATCACATCAGACACACCGGGCGTCCCCACTACCGGAAGAACAAGCACATACGCAACGTTCGCCAGCACATAGAGAAGCGTGACGACCCCTGTGCCAAGGGCAAGGCTCAGCGGGATGTTCCGTTTCGGGTTGATCACCTCTCCAGCAGTAAACGTGATGTTGTTCCACGCGTCGCTCGAAAACAGCGAACCGACCATCGCTGTCCCAATGGCAGCAAAGATCATCAAGCCGGACAGTGACTCCACCGAGACAATTTTTCCGTCCGCCACGTGTGTCCAAGTTGCATCCCAGAAGCTGGAGAGATTCGCTTCAATGGCCCCAGCGTTCCCTCCAACGATAATGCCGAGGAGGATGAGTCCAAAGAGCGCCAACGTTTTTGTGATCGTGAAGGTGTTCTGAACTATCTTCCCTTCCCGAAGGCCACGCGTGTTGACGTACGTTAGGATCGCGATGCTGATGATTGCTAAGATTTGCGCCGCCGAGATCTTCAGTCCCGCAATCTCAAGCAGGACATTCTTTTCGCTCAACCCCGGCATGAGCACAGCTGTGAACTTTGCAAATGCAACGGCGACGGCAGCTATTGTGCCGGCTTGGATCACGAGAAAGAGCGTCCATCCGTACAAGAAACCGATGAGCGGGTTATATGCCTCTCGCAAATAGACATATTGGCCGCCAGCCTGCGGCATCATGCCGGCAAGCTCACCATAACTCAACGCACCGATGACGGTGATGATGCCGGTGACAATCCAGACAACGAGGAGCATGCCTGGCGATCCGACATTCCGCGCAATGTCGGCACTGACAAT
>Ga0315279_10006670_pt1 | contig 14513 bp, 13 predicted proteins | sample YL17G06_20_MG_FD_203694 | JGI IMG/M metagenome (GOLD analysis project Ga0315279, IMG submission 203694) | Sediment microbial communities from Yellowstone Lake, YNP, Wyoming, USA - YL17G06_20 | ecosystem: Environmental > Aquatic > Freshwater > Lake > Sediment | place: USA: Wyoming | collected... | reverse complement strand
GCATTGCGCGGACCAATAACGCAGAAGAAGCTGATCGAGCTGAACCCGAATTACGATGGGAAGGGCACATTCGCCGGCGCCAACAGGGTTGTCACTGAGGCCAATCTTACGGGTGCGGCCATAACTGATCTTTCCCCCCCTTAAGGGCTTGCCGCTTACGCGGCTTGACATTTCAGGTTGTCAGGTCAAGGACTTAAGCCCGTTGGCTGGCATGAAGCTCACCTGGCTCGTTCTGAATGGAAACCAAGTGCCGGACTTGGCGCCGCTCAAGGGAATGCCACTTACATCGCTGAAGCTTGTGTTGTGCGCGGTAAAGGATCTGTCGCCGCTACAGGGCATGCCGCTCACGTGGCTTAATCTGGACAATAACCCCGTAACTGATCTTTCGCCTCTACTGGGGATGCCGCTTACGTCTCTGAATGTCTCCAACACACCTGTGGGGGACTTACTACCGCTGAAAAGCCTTCCGATCACCTGGCTGAACCTTTGGGCCTGCAGGAACGTGAAGGATCTTTCACCCCTTGCGGGCATGAAGCTTACTTTGCTGGAACTTGGCTGCACTCCCGTCAGCGACCTCACGCCCCTAAAGGGATTGCCGTTGACCAGTCTGGATCTGTTCGACTGCCCGAACGTGAGGGATCTGAAGCCCCTGACAGGAGTGAAGCTCACTAGGTTGGGTATAGCCGGCACCCGCGTCAGCGACCTGACGCCGCTCAAGGGCATGCCGCTGAAACACCTGGGCTTTGACGCTTCCGAAGAGTTGCGCGATCTGACGCCACTGGAAGGGATGAGCCTGGAAAAACTCCAGCTCGTCAATCCGAACAAGATCACGAAGGGCCTGGACGTTATCCGCAACATGAAAAGCCTGAAGACAATCTTCCCCGACGTGAACGAAAGTACCCCACTGCCCGCCGCCGAATTCTGGAAGAAGTACGACGCGGGGGAGTTCAACAAGTGAGGAGAGCAAGCCACTCAGTATCTCGGCCCGCGTGGAGCGTTAAACGTGATGTATGGCGCGTGAATCGTGAAGCGTGCCACTGAAGCGCGCCGCCTGTGCGAGCTCTGGCTCATTTCCTCAAGTGTGCAACCAGCGCCACGAATTCCGCCGGGGTTACGATGCTTATTCCTTGGTAGGCGCCCAGTGGGATCAGGTGGCGCCGGTCGCCTGTGATGACATGGCTCGCGCCGCCAGCGACCGCGCACTCCAGGATTTTGTCGTCATCGGGGTCCGCGGTGACGACCTTGAGCGTCCCGGTGATTTTGACCACGCGCAAGAAGCTCAAGAGACCCACCACGGCCTCGCTGGCCTGCGAAGACGAGAAGCCCGCTTTGGTCTGCAGCTTCTCCTCAAGTTCAGCCAATATCTCGCGGCAGGTTACGCCTAGCACGGAGCCGTTGCGAGCGAGTTCCAGACAGTGATAGGGAATGCCACGCCAACCGAGAGCTGAAAACAAGACGTTTGTGTCGTAGACCGCTACTGGGCGCACGAGCGGTCCTCATGGACCAGGTTGTCCACGAATTGCAGGCGTTCTTCTTCCGTAAGGCGATCCCATTCGAGGCCGCGCCGCGCACACGTCTGCCGCAACTGCGCCTCCGCAAGTTCCATACGGGCTTGGCGCCGGTCAGGCGTATCCTCTGCCAACGCCACCAACACGTCCCGCTTCTGCTCTGGTTGAAGCTGGTTGATCAAGTCCTTCAACTGTTCCAGCGAAAGAGCGAGGGTCGGCATCTGGAGTTTCCTCATTGCGCTGTTTCTGGACGAACAACCAGCCGGTATGTCACTCGCCCAGCCTCCGCTTCAGCCGGGCGTCAAATTCCTCCCACGCGATGGCCGCTTCCGGGTTCTTCTCATGCGCTTTGATACGCGCTTCGAGCAGGGCTTTCTGCTCCTCCGTCAGCGGGTCATCGTCATCGAGCCAGCCGTCGCCAGCCAACTCAGCCAGCTTGGCCTGGATTTCCGCGCGATCCGCGGCGCTTAGCTTGGGCAATTCTTCGATAATCTCGGCCTTGCTCATAGTTGAAGTTTACCTTGCGGTAGAAGCGGCGGCAAGCCTCAATTCCAGCGGGTACTGAAGCCGGTAACTTCAGGAAGGCTTGTTTATCCTTCGCAATAAAGGTACGCTTGGAGTAGCTGAAAGGAACGCTATGGGACTGACTGCCGAAAGAAATGCCACGACGCCTGGCGCCGCCGGGAAATGCCTGCGCCGCAAGGCGCGCCTGGTGCGCGCCAGCAAGACCGGACCTGGCACGCCCCAACCAGCCTACCACCTGAGGGGCCGCCCGGTTTACACCGCGGAACAGCTCGCGCGCATGGCACCGGATGGACAAGCGAAAACAGGTTTGGGTTTGCCTCCTGAGTCCGACCGATGGGACCGATGGGACGGATAGGACAGATAGGACCGATAGGATGCGTGGAAAGAGGTGCTAACTGCTCGTGGCTACTGGCGGCGCCGGGTGGCTCACGGCTGCGAACCTCTGGCGCAGGGAGCGGCCGAATTCTTCGATCAGGTCCTTTCCGGGGGCGGCATAGGGCCGGAATTTCTCCAGGGCGCCGTCTTGCGCGGTGAAGAGCAGCGCGTTGTATAACCCCAGCCGGTTGGCGGCTGGGGAGTCAATGAGTTCGGCGGAATCGCCGGCGCTCATCTGGAAGAGGACGCGCGCCTCGAAGTCGCGGAGCATCTTGCGGTTGACGGCACGGGTCAGGTTCCCCAGGGTGTCACACCATACGATCGAATGCATGCCCTCAGTGGACCCCTCGGCCAGCAACTCGACGAAGCACTTAGACGGCGAGCCAGCGGTCTCTTCTTCAGAAGAGAAGGAGAACTCGTCATCTTGCCGCAGCATCCGGAAGCGCTGCAGGCCGAGAACCAGGAGGAAGATCCGGCGGCTGTCGTCCTCGCTGCCTTCCTGCCGTTTCTTAAGTATTGCCGCCAGCTCCTCGAAAACTTGCGGCACGCGCCGGTACTCGACAATCTCGAGCTTGTGGGGCAGGGCCTTGGCCAGGGCGGCCAGACGTTCACCCGCGCCGGATTCGGGCGCCGTGCCGTTCATGGCGAGGATACGCACCTTGTCGGGCGAATGGCCCGCGGCAAGAGACAGGATCGTGGTGCAGCACATCGTAAGGCCGACCTCGCTGCGTTGGCCTACGATCAGCAGATTGCTGCCGCCTTGCCTGAGGAACTGAATCTCGGTCGGTCCTTTGATGGCGTTGGCTTCCCCAAGCCAGACCTTGTCGCAGACTTCCGTGGGCGCGCGGTCTTGTGCCGCCATTCCCTTCAGCAACTGGTTCTTCCGCAGTTCCGCGAGGCTATTCCCCTCGAAGACGAACGCAGGCTGGGCCGGCAACATGCCATCCACTTCGGCCTTGTGCCGCACCGCGTCAAGGTAGGTATCCTGAATTTCCTTGGGGAGAATCACGACCTGGAAGGGGTTATTGCCCTCGATGAGGCCGGACATGTCGTTGTAAATCGCTTCGCCCGGGCGCGACAGGAGGCGTGCCGCCGCGTTGTCGTCTCCGAGGATCAGGTAGGAGTCCGCTTCGTTGCATTGCAGGGCAATGCGCACGGCCATCTGTCCCAGGGTGCTCTTCGCCAGCGAATACGTGCCGCCAAGCGTCTGGGTGCCAAGGACGACGTGAATGCCGAAGGCGCGTCCCTGGCGCACAATCCTGTCCAGGAGCAGCGCCACGTCTTGCGCGATGGTGTCCTCTTCGGTGAAGAACTCCTGAAACTCGTCAATAATGAGGAGCACCCGCGATAGAGGTTCTCCGGTTCCGAGCTTGCGGTAGCTGGGCAGGTCCTGCACTCGGGCGTGGCGGTACAACTCGCCCCTGTGGGTCAATTCCCTGTCCACGCGCCGCAGCACACTCAGCCCGAACTCCCGGTCGCTCTCGACGGCTATCACCCTGGCGTGCGGCAACTGGTGCACGCCATAGGTCTTGAACTCGACGCCTTTCTTGAAGTCAATCAGGTAGAACTCCAGCTCCCGCGGGCTGTACCACAGCGCGGCATTGGAGATGATCACGTGGAAGAGGTTGGACTTGCCCGAGCCGGTCTTGCCGGCGATGAGCACATGCTGGGAGGTGCCTTTCCCCAGCTCCAGGTACTGGAGGCGGTCCGCGCCTGACTTGCCGAGCGGCAAACTGAAACCGAACTGCGAACTGTGGCTCCAATAAGCTTCGGCCTTGGGCGCCGCGGTCTCGAACGGCACTTCCACGCGCGCGGCATCGTGGGCCTGTTTGCCAATGGCATTCAGAAGCGCGTCAACCTGCGGGGCGGGTGGCAGCGCCTCGCTGGAAAACTCCGGATTGTTCATGGCCGCGTCGTCAACGACGTAGCCGGTCTCGTGTTGAATGATAGCCGGCCCGTTTCGTTTGAGCACCGTTGCGTCCAAAGATGAAGGGAGCGTCTGCCTGGCGTCTTGCAGAATCAGCGTGTAGACGCCGCAACGCGCGCCGCTGGCGGCGATGCCAGCCAGCCGCTCGAAGGCCAGCTCGCTGAAACCGGCCGGAAAATCCGCGACGACGATGAAGCGGTACGGCTCGGCCAGTTGTCCCGCTTCGCGGTTGTACTCGTCAATGGTCGCATAGCGATTGCGCAGATACTTCTGGATGACCTTCTCCATGTGGTCGGTCAGTTCGCTCAGCTTACGCTCGATGTGAGGGCCGTCAGTCCAGATGCGCCCGCCCACCAGAGACTCGTCATAGTCCGCGAGATGCATCAGCGCGGCGAAATTCTGGCCGAGGCCAACCGGATCTATGATGGTCAGCTTGATCTTGGCTGGCGGGCACGAACAAAGCAGCCGCAGGACCGCGCCGAAAAGCATCTGCACGCCTTCCTCGCGCTTACTCGAGCCGGCCTGGACGTAAAGCGAGCCGTTCAAGGGGAAGGTAAGCACCAGCGGCAGCACCAGCGTAGCGGCCGGAGGAATCGAGAACTTGCCCTCGGATTCGCTTTCCGGGACAAGCCCTTTCAGGCTCACGCGCACCTCGCCGGCGTACACCTCCGCGCAGAACTCGCTGGGCAGAGCCAGTCCCGACATGTCGGGAGTGCCCAGTTTTTGCCAGGGAGGATGCTTCTTGCGGGCCTCTGCCAGTTCCTCCTTCGCGAAGGACTCACACTCAGCCAGGGCCTGGGTCCATTGTGAGGCCAGCCGCTCATATTCGCTCTTCCGCTGGTCCTCGATCTCGCGTTTTCGCGCAACATTTTGCGCGCGGCGCTGCGCGAGGGCCTCATCGTGCCGCGCGCGCAGGCGGGCGGCGGCGGCCTCAGCCTCCTGTGTGATGGGCACCAACTCGGCGCTCTTCTCGCGCGTGATCTTGGCGACCAGATTGTCGCGAAAGGTCTGGAGCCGCTCCGTGACCTCCTCGTCTTTGCGGTTGTTCTCTTCGGCCTGCTGCTCAACTTCGCTGTCCACTCCGGAGACGCGCTGGGCGCGTGCGGTGTTCAGCGCAGAGGTGGCCTGCTCCAGCCCGCGGCCCAAGGCTTCTTGTTGCTGCTGGATGAGAGCGAGGATTCCGTTGACGTCCTCGGAGAGGTCCATCGCCGTGGCATAGACTCTGGTCTTCAGGGCGAAGAAAACCGCATAGCCCGCGGCCAGACAAATGAACAGGGAAGCGACAAGCGCGAACGGTGAATACCATGAGGACCTCCAGGCGCCAGCATGTGCCAGCAGGATAATGGCGAGCGGTATCAGGATGGGTATCCGCTTCCACAGGCGCCGCCACGACGACACCAGGAACTCTTCGGCCTCGGCGAGCCGTCGCGTGATCTCCTGGGCCACCGCCTCCGGTTCGGATGGCAGGTCCTCGATTGGCTGGCCGAAACGCAGGGCGTCCAGCCGGACCCAGTGTTTTCTGGCGAATTCCGTAACGCGCTCGCGCAGCGCGCCGGCCGAGGTCTCGAAGTCTCCAAGCCGCGCCAGTTCTCTGGCACAGTCCTTCTTCAGGACCTCCAGCTTCTGTTCGCGTTCCTGATTGGCCTGGTCGTGTATCCCCTGCTGTTTCTCCTGCAACACGGCCAGGCGGGCCTCGAGTAGTGACTCGAAGCGCGTTTTCAGGCGGGCAAAGGTCTCTTTGGCCCGGTTGGCACGGCGTCTGCGCCGTTCCTCGGCCTGTCTCCGCTTGTCCTGGGTAACGGTCTCAAGGTCTTGCAGTTGCTTGTGCAACTCTTTCTGCAATTGTTCGCAGGAGGTCTTGAAGCCTTCTTCTTCTTCATTGAGGAGGGAAGCGGCATTGCTGAGTGTTGCGTCGCGGGCTCTCAGGGTCTCCACCAGCCGTGTCTTCAATTCCAGCAGTCGCTTGCGTATGCGCTCCATCTAACGCTTTCCGGGCTTTAGGCATTGGGCCTTGGGCTTTAGGGTGCGCCAGGTAAGGGGGCAAAGCCGAATGCCCAAAGCCTAAGGCCCAAAGCCCAATGGCCACTTCGCCGCCTTCTTATCTACACCAAGATAACAGAACAAGGTGACAGGGCAAATGCGGCTTCAGGCATTGGGCATTGGGCTTTGGGGTCGTGGGGTGCGGATGCAAAGCCTAATGCCCCAAGCCTGATCCCCAAAGCCACTTTGCGTTGACCGCCGATGCGGATAAGCTGTTGGAAAAGGGGAGATCATGGGCGCGAAACAAGAGCTTTCCGGCGAAGGCGAGGGACTGAAGGTCTTCGGGCGGCTGGCGCAGCGGCGCCGCACTCGGCCTGCTTCGTATTGGCTGAAGGCCGGCCTGCTGGCGTTCCTCGGCGGGTTGAACCTGGTGGCCGCGCTGGCGCTCATAGGGGCGGGCGTGTATCTGCTGACGGCTGACAAGGGAGAGGGCGATGTTAAAAAGGCCTCGGCCGAACTGCAGTTGGGCGGGCTGGCGATAGGCATTCGGTCGGCAGGCCGTGAAGGCACAGATGCGGCTGCGCAACAGCACGCCAAAGAGACACTCGCCTTAGTCTGCTTTGCCCTGTCCTTGGCGCCGTTAAGCCTGGCGGTGTTAGCGCGCATGCAATATCAGTTGTGCAAGGAAATGGCGCTGCTGCCACCGCCTCCGGTGGGCGGTGAACAGCAGAAAGAATAGTGCGGCCGAGCTGAGAAACTACGCCTCTTCCGGGATGCTTCGCGCCCGGAATATGCCTAGTTTCCTATCGCTTGCGTGGCTTTCCGCTGACGGCGACGGGGGTAGTTGACGAAGCCAGTCCTTCGAGCACGACGGCAGGCACTTGACCGGAGCCAAGCACTTCCCTGGCGTCAAGGATTTCGATCCCCACCAGTCTTTCGTCTGCGCCGATGTTGAGCGCGACTTCCTCATTCAAGCGCACGGTACGGCACTCGTGTTTGCCTTCGAGCAGCCGAATATAAAGGGCGTCAATCTCGGAATCGTAGCTGATTTTCATGACTTAGCATCCTAAAAGTAGAACGTGTACACCGTGATCACAACCGTTTCGTTGTCTTCTTCCTTGATCACAGGCGCAACCTGTTTGATCGCATACGGCTCGCCGTGCCAGGTTGCGCCGAACGAAAAATTGTACCGGCACAATTCCCGTCCTCTTTTGGCCGGTTCGCGAGATCCTTTGGCAACGGCTTCCTTCACTTCCGCTTCGATTGCGCCGCGCTCGCGCGCCTGCTCGCGGGCGTGCTTAGTCAGTCGAATCGGCTTCATCTCTGCGCGCTCTTTGCGACCAGCCTGAATTCCACGAAGACCACGGATAGCGCCCTCATTTTCCTTGCACCGGCCTCTGCCATGGCTCCAAAACTCCGTCAACACGGACCTAGCGCTTCTTGCCGCTCTTCTTTTCGCCGCGCGCTGGCCGCTTGCTTACACGCGCGGCTCGGTTAGTTTCCCGGGCCTGTGCCAGCGCGGCCCGATCCTCTTTCTTCTCTTCGCGCGCGCGTTCCACGGCCGCCATGGTGGCCGCGGCCGCGAGCACTCTGGCGCGTTCCTCAAGGATGCCGGCCTTGGCGCCGCGCAAGCTGGCCAGACCTTCCAGCGCCAGCTTTTCCTTCGCCAGCCGCCCTTCCTCGCTGCGGTTCTCGGCTAAGTGCTCTAACAGCAACTGTCCAAACTGCCGCTCGTCCTGCAGGCGCTCGACGAAGTGGAAACCGACATAGTAAAGAACCTTGCGGCTGAGGGCCGGGTCCTTGGTAAAGATGCGGGCCAATTCCCGCGGTTCCCACGGGCTGGAAGCCCGTGCCACGAGCTCCTCGAGGATGCGCAGATTCTGGTCTTCGTTCCGCGCGGGCCGGGCCATGTCCCTTGGCCCGAAGGTCAAGCCGGCCAGGGCCAGCTCCAGACGGTATTCGTCCGTCCAGCCGTTCAGGCCGGCTGTTTCCTTCATCAGTTCGTAAGCACGCACAGCTTCATCGTCCAGCCGCAGCTTCCGCGCACGGGCGCAGACGGCTTCAACCAGGCCGGTCGAGTTGGAGGCGCGAAAGACGCTGAGGATCGCGCGCTGTTTTCCCTCGGCCTTCCTGACCGCCTCGGGTTCCGCGTTCTTTTTCAGGGCCTCGCCAGTGGCTAACGCCAAGTATTGCTCAGCCAGAGCGGCCAGGAGCTTCGCTGGCACCTTCGCCGCCAATCCCGATTCTCGGGACAGCGCGCGCGCGGTTTCGGCGGCGGCTTCGCCTCCCTCCAGTTCGAGCAACCGTTCGCACAGAGGCCCGGCCGCTGGCGGGGCATGCGACAGCGCCTCCAATGCGTCCTCGCGCACGCTGCGGTCCGGACTGTCCAGGCAGGCGATGAGTTCCTGAATCGTCCGTGCCGTGCCCTGCGCGGCCAGCCCCTGCATGGCAAACTCACGGATGCGCGCCGAAGGCGACTGCATAAGTTTCCGCAAGGCGCCCTGGTGCTCCGAGCCGAGCTGCGCCAGGCGCAGGGCAACGAGTGCTGGTTCGGCCAGATTCACCAAGTCGTGTTCGGAGAGCAAAGGCAGCAAGCGCCCGGCCAGGCGCCCGCGTTGTTCAGGCGAGAAGTGCAGCGCACCGAGGGCCTGAAGCGCCGTGCGGCGCACCTGCGGCGGGTGGCCTGCCGAGGTGTAGCGGAGAAGCGTTTGCTGGAGGCCCACGTCGCCCAAGTCTCCGGCCATGTACAGCAGTGCGATCAATGAGGGCTGGTGCTTGAGCAAACCCTCATCTTCGAACGCCTGTTCGAGTTGCTTGTGCAGACGCTCCTTGGCTTGGTCGTTGAAGCTCGACATGGCGGCCCGCAGCCCATTGCGAACAGCGCGGCAGGTTTCCACTGTGGCGTTAGCCAATCCCGCACACAATCCGGAGAAGGCCGCGGATTCACCCGTGCGGGCGGCGCACTCCGCAATGCGCTCCAAAAGGGCCGGAGTAACGCTGCCCACCAGTTTGAGCAGGGGCTTGAGCGCGGCGCTCTCAGTGTGGGCGATGGCCCGCAACGCCATCTCGCTCGTGGGACCCTCTGCTTTGATCAGCGGCACCAAGGCCGCCGCTGCTTCGGTGGTGCCGATGCGCCCCAGCGCCTCGATAATGAATGGCCGCCGCACCGGGTCCGTGTTCTCCAGCCCGGCCACGAGATGCCGTACGACGGCGGGGTCGCGCGGCGAAAGCTCCGCCAGCACCACAGCCGCCGCGCAGGCCAGGCGCGAGTCCCTCGAGGCTGTGAACGACGCGAGTCTGGCTACAGTCTCATCCAAGCAATGTTTCTCCTTCTCTAGAACAGTACTGAGTGCCGGAGTACTGAGTACTGAGCGCGCGTCAGCACCTGTACACACAGTACTCAGTACTCAGTACTTTAGTGCAGCTTACCCTTCCTTTTTGTCGGAATGGCCCCAAGCCAAAGTTTTTCGCCTGACGGCTTGCGTCAGTTGGCTCTCGTTGGCCGCGCGACGGCTCTCGCCGGGATTGATGATGCCGCCGGAAACCACCAGCTTGAGCGCGTCCTGCACGGACATGTCCAAAGACCTGGTTTCATTCTCCGGCACCATGATCATGAAACCGTTCGTGGGCAGTGGCGAAGAGGGGACAAAGACCGTCAGCAGCTCCTTCTTGGTGTCCCCGTCCGGTTGCGCCGCCTGGTTCAGAATGCCCAAGGCTTTCCCAGTCACAAAACCTATGGCCCAGCAGCCTTGATAGGGAAACTGCACCGCGACGGCCCGCTCGAACTTGGAGTGCCCATCCGGTGTGATGAAAGCCACGCCTAGTTGCTTCAGAGACATGTACAGCATGCCCACAATAGGCACGTGGGACACGATGTTCTCGACACCTCTTAACGCCACGCGGCCCATAATGCTGCGCGTGATGATGCCCAGGAACAAGACGCTGACCAGAATGATGGCCAGACTCATCAGTGGCACAAGCAGATCGCTGTACTTGGACAATTCGATGGCCAAGAACATTCTCTTCCAAGGCGTATCCGCAGGGCCCGCGGCGACGCCAAAGAATGCCTCCAAGGGCTCTTGCAGCTTGCTCCAAAGATAGGCCAACAGCACGATAGTGGCGGTGAAGGGCGCGGCAATGAACAGGCCCGCGAAGAAATTCGCGCGAATGAAACCGAGAATCAGCCGAAGGATCTTGCCTATCATGGCTGGCCGCCTTCCCCTTCCTTCAGGGCACGGAACATATTATACTGTGGCAGATTGTTTTAACCACCAAGATACGCATTTATTATGTGCGGGTCGGCGGCCAAGTCGCGAGCGGGACCTGTCTTGACAACCTTGCCCGTTTCCAGCACGTAGCCCCGATCCGCTATCTCTAATGCCTGCCTGGCGTTCTGTTCAACCAGGAGGATTGTGACATGCTGTCGCCTGAGCTCCTTCAGGATACCAAATATTTTGCTAACAAGAATCGGCGCCAAGCCCAAGCTCGGTTCGTCCAACATCAGGAGCTTGGGCCGTGCCATCAGTGCTCGCGCCATGGCCAGCATCTGCTGCTCCCCGCCGCTCAGCGTCCCGCCCAACTGCCTGGCGCGTTGGCGCAGCACAGGGAACAGCTCGTGCACCTGCTCGAGGTCAGCCAGTACCTCGGCCTTGTTGTGACGATGATAAGCCCCCAGATCCAGGTTTTCGTTCACTGTCAGGTCTGGAAAAATCCGCCGGCCTTCGGGACACAGCACCAGGCCCTTTCTGACGTTCTCATGGGCTGGGGTCCCGGTGATTTCTTCTCGGTTGAAGATAACGTGCCCGCCGGCGACGGGCAGCAAGCCCAGGATCGCTTCCAGCGTCGTGGTCTTCCCGGCCCCGTTGGCGCCGATCAGCGTGGTCAGCTCGCCCCGCCGCGCCTCAAGGCTCAAGTCCTTTACGGCGTGAATTCCGCCATAGAAGACGTTGAGCTTCTCGACGCTAAGGACTACTTGGCTCTCCGCGTTGTCACCCATCCGCCACCCGCTTTGTCCCTTGAACAGGTGAAGAGGTGAACAGGTGAGGGGGTGATTCGCATCCGGCTACTCACCTGTTCACCTCTTCACCCCTTCACCTCTTCACCTCTTCACCCGTTCATCCCTTCATCCTTGGTTGCTCTGCCCCCAGATAGGCCTCAATGACCGCCGGATTGCTGCGGATTTCAGCCGCCGTGCCCTGAGCGATGGTCCTTCCCTCGTCCAGTACCAGCAGGCGGCCGGCCAGGCCCATCACGAACGGCATGTCGTGCTCAATCACCAGCATCGTCAGGTTGAAGCGCTCGCGAATCTCGAGCAGCAGCGCCCGCAAGGCGGCCGACTCGCTGTCATTCATCCCCGCCGCGGGTTCGTCAAGCAGCAGTACCTTGGGCGACGTCGCTAACGCCCGCGCGATTTCCAGCTTGCGCTGCTGGCCGTACGGCAAGTTGCGGCTGAGCGTCCCGGCCTGGTCTTCCAGCCCCAGTGAACGCAGCAAAGCGCGCGCGCCCGCCTCGATGCGCTCTTCTTCTTCGCGGAATGAGCGGCGGCGCAGGATGCACTCGGCCAGTCCGGTCTGCGTGTGCACCTCAAAGCCCACCTTCACGTTCTCGAGCACGGTCATCTGGTTGAAGAGCCGGATGTTCTGGAAGGTGCGCGCGATGCCTCTGGCCGTGACGCGGTCCGGAGACAGCCGCAGCAAGCTCTGCCCCTGCATGGCAATGCTCCCCGCATCGGGAACGTAAACGCCGGTGAGCAGATTGAAGACCGTAGTCTTCCCCGCGCCGTTGGGCCCGATCAGCCCCACGATTTCGCCCGGCATGAGACGCACCGAGAAATCGGAGACGGCAGTCAGCCCGCCGAAGCGCTTGTCCAGGCCTTCGGCCAGAAGGATAGGCTCTTGGCGATTTTCGATTTTGGATTTTGGATTTTGGATTTTGGATTGTTCTGTGGAGCCACGAGCGAGTTGCGGGGGATCAAGGGTTTGGGGGCGCTGGTTTTCCGGCGAAGGTGACTTGGTTTGTGACCGAACGCCGCCAAGCCAATCCAAAATCCAAAATCCAAAATCCAAAATCCGCAGTTCGCGGCCGCCCATGAGGCCTTGCGGGCGGACGAGCACCATGATGATCAGGAGCATCGAGAAGAACACCTGCCACAGTTCCTTCAGCTCACGGTAGACCACACCGCCTTGAGTCGGGTCGTAGAATACGGGTATCCGGGTAGTAGGCAGCCAGAGCGCCAGAAAGACGGGCGCAAAGTAGAGGAGCACTGTGGACACGATGGTGCCGGTGAAACTGCCCATGCCTCCGAGCACCACCATGACCACCATCAGGACGCCGGCGTTGAAGTTGAAGTCCTCAGGCGTCACCTGCGCGTTGTAGTTGGCGAATGTCGCGCCCGCCAGTCCCGCGAACGCGGCGCCGATGACAAAGACCAGGACCTTGTAGCGCGTGAGGTTGACGCCCAGCAGCTCGGCGGCGCGTTCGTCGTCCCGCACGGCCTGAATGGCCCGGCCGTGGGAGGAATTAACCAGGTTGCGCAGGACCAGCAGCGTCGCGGCGGCCATCGCCCAAGCCAGAACCAGATAGACGAAATAATAGCTGCGGCGTTCCTGCACACTCTTGCGCACCAGGTTCGGGAACGACATGCCCAGGGATTGGCCGAGTTTCTCCGAGTTCTGGATCAAGTTGCGCAGAATTTCACTGAAACCCAGCGTGGCAATGGCCAGGTAATCGCCTCTCAGACGCAGACAAGGCAGTCCGACCAGGAAGCCGAACAACGCGGCCGAGCACAAGCCGATGGGGAAACTGAGGACAAAAGCCAGCCAGGGAGAGCCCACCGCGCCGGGCAGGTAGACTACCGTGGCGGCAGCCGAATAGGCGCCGACAGCCCAGAAGCCCTGGTGTCCCAGCGAGAAGAGGCCGCAGTAGCCGTTGATCAGGTTGAGTGACAGCGTGAGCGTCAGCCAGATCGCCACCATGATCAGGTGGTGGCCCCACAGAGCCATGAACCTGTCGAAATCCATCGTCGGTCAAGTTTCAGGTTTCAGGTTTCAGGTTGCAAATCCGAAACTCCAAATCCCAAACTCCAAATCCCAAAGAAACCACAAACTCCAAACTTCAAATGCACGCTACCGTATGGCGTGTCCAGTCGCAGCCTTTTGTGTTTTCAGTTTTTCTATCTCTTTGGGATTTGGGATTTGGAGTTTGGGATTTTTCTCTGTAACAACTTCCTGGCTTCGCTTCTGAGGAGATTAGGGATTAACATGAAGGGAGTGGGCCATGTCTGATGCAACCAAATGTCCTCAGTGCGGCGCGCCGCTGCCCCTCACCCTTCCCTCTCCCCAGGGGGGAGAGGGTGGGGTGAGGGGGGGCGTGCTGGAAGGGCTTTGCCCGGCTTGTTTGCTCAAGCAGGGCGCGATGGCGGAGTCGGCGGCGGGGCCCGAACCTGCGGCGTTCGTGCCGCCTGCGCCTGAAGAACTCGGCCGCTTCTTTCCCCAACTGGAGATTCTCGAACTGCTGGGACGCGGCGGCATGGGGGCGGTTTATAAGGCGCGGCAGAAGCACTTGGACCGGCTGGTGGCGCTGAAGATCCTGCCGCCCAGCGTCAGCCGCGATCCTGCCTTTGCCGAACGTTTCGCGCGCGAGGCCCAGGCGCTCGCCAAGCTCAACCATCCTCATATCGTGACACTTTACGAGAGCGGGCAGGTGAGTAGCACGGGCGTCTCGCCCGTGCCGGATGTCAGCCACGAGCGGGACGCTCGTGGTACCACAGGCGAGGCACCTGTCCCACTTTACTACTTTCTGATGGAATACGTGGACGGGGTCAGCCTGCGGCAATTGCTCAACGCCGGCCGCATGGCGCCGAAGGAGGCGCTGGCGATCGTGCCGCAGATTTGCGAGGCGCTCCAGTTCGCGCACGACCGCGGCATCGTCCACCGGGACATCAAGCCTGAGAACATTCTGCTGAGCAAAGCCGGCCAGGTGAAGATCGCCGACTTCGGCGTGGCGAAGATCGTAGCACGGGCTTCCAGCCCGTGCACCGAGCCCACGGCGTCTGAAACAGCCACCACGGCCACGGGCGCGGGGGGACTGACACCAATTTCCGGCAGTTTGGAAATTGGCTGTCTGTCCCCCCCGCCACAGACCGAGCCTGGCGTAGTGCTGGGCACACCGCAATACATGGCGCCGGAGCAGGTCTCTAA
>Ga0315279_10006669_pt1 | contig 14514 bp, 14 predicted proteins | sample YL17G06_20_MG_FD_203694 | JGI IMG/M metagenome (GOLD analysis project Ga0315279, IMG submission 203694) | Sediment microbial communities from Yellowstone Lake, YNP, Wyoming, USA - YL17G06_20 | ecosystem: Environmental > Aquatic > Freshwater > Lake > Sediment | place: USA: Wyoming | collected... | reverse complement strand
GACCATTTTTGTCCGCTCGCCTTGCCACTCCGGGTGCTTCTCGCGGTCCAGGATGTTGTCGGCCATGTCGGCCGGGCGGATCACGGTGCAAGCCATCAGCCCGGCGATCTTCTTGCCTGGCCCGGACATGCCGAGCACGTCGCCGGCAAGGATCGCCTCGCGGCGCTGGGACTGTGACGGCGACCAGGCCGACTCGGTCGTCTGCGGGTCATCCACCAGCACAAGCTGCGGACGCACCACCTGCCCGTCGGCCCGGGCATAGTTCTGCCCGCGGATGTCCGAGCCCTTCATACCGGAGCTGGAGATCACCACGCCGGAGGCCTTGGAGCCCGCGATGGTCGGCAGGACGATCCGGTCGGACGCCCAGTCGATCCGCGTGGGTTCGCCCTTGTGCTTCTGGCCCTTCTGGCGGTTGGTGATCCGCTCGAGGCACTGGATCGGGTACGCGACCTCGGGAAAGTCGTCGTGCAGGAGCGGGTTGGTCTCCAGCCAGATCTTGATGTTCTCCAGCAGGTCGCGGGCCCGCTCGGCGCTGGCGGCTATCAGGCAGACGAACGGCGACGCCCCGATCAGCGCCGACCACAGCACGGCGGTCTGGCACAGCACGGTCTTGCCGCTGCCGCGCGGCATGGCCATCGCGAACAGCCCGCCGGTGCGGACGGCCTTCTCGATCTTGTCGATCACCCGCAGGTGGTCAGGCGACCATTCAAAGTAGAACACCTCGGGGAAGTAGGTCTCGCAGAAGAAGCGGAACGAGCCTTCCGCCCGGGCCTTGCGGGCGGGATCGGCCACGGCCGGAATCTCACCGATGTCCTGGGCGGCGCGGACCGCGTCGGCGTTGCGCTCGGCCTGTCTGGCCTTCTGCTCCTCGTAGCTCAGCGGCTCGGCCTGGGGCTTGAAGTATTCCAGCGTCAGCCAGGCGGCGTAGCGGAACAGGTCTACCGTCCGGGCGTCGCCGATCGTGTAGCCGGCCTCGTTGCGGTGCCGGCGGAGCTGGAACTCCGTCAGCACGCTGCCGCGCCCGACGGCATTGAGCATACGCAGGAGGTCGGCGGGCCGGAGTTTGCGGGGGTCAATCTGCATGGCCATTGGTCACCTCGGCGGCCAGGAAGGCCACGTAATCGATCAGGCTGAAGGTCCCGTCGGCGCGGGCAAGGTCGCCCGCCTCGACCACCTCGCGGACCTGCTCCTCCGTCACGCGCCGGCCGTAGGCCGTGGCCAGAATCCTGGCCGCGTCGGCTGCGGAAATGCTCGTGATCTTCAGGGATTTAGACGTGTCATGTCTTGGAGTCATCGCTAGTTATGAAAAGCTGTAAGTTGTTGAAGATAAATGAGTTAATTGCCTTGATGCTTCGCCGAACCCATGGCTTAATGTGCATGTAACGTAGGCAATGACAAGGAGATACGAATGAACGCGAATGCGAACGAGACAAACGGAAACGACGAGGCCGCGACGCTCTGGTGGCTGACCGCGACGAGTCGCGGGGGCAGCAGGCGGATCGAGAGGCTGGGCTGGAAACGCCTTTCCGCCATCTACCGCGACGCCCGGCCCGGCAGCGAAGTTCGCAAGGCCATCCAGCGCGAAGCACGCCGGTGTGGGTACACGCCCAGCACCATCCTTGGCCTCAACGCGGAATAGGAGATGACCATGAAGATCACGCGAATAGACATCAACGGCGAAAACGGCGCAACCGGCACCATCGAACGCAAGAGCGGCAGCAGCGACATCGAGGTGACCATCCGCACGCCGAAGACCGGCCGGTTCGGGGTGCATTTCCGGAGCCGAACGCTGACGGCCAACACGCGCTACGAGAACGAACAGTTCGCCGTGGCGACCGCCCTCCAGGAGGCAATGGACGGCTGCCAGGGCACCAACAGCATGATCCACGACTACTACCAGCTGATCCAGCGGCTGGCGGACTGAAAGGAAACCACCGTGAACGAGATCGAATTCGAAACCATGCTGTACGAAGTGCTCCAAGACGATGTGACCGTCCCGGAGATATCCCGAGTCCAGACGTTCGAGGAGGCGGGCCTCCTCACACGTAACCGCGGCGTCGTAGTTCGAACCGCCGACGGCAGCACGTTCCAGATTTCCATCGTCCAGAGCCGCTAACCCAGGAGAACGAACATGAAGCGCAAGAAACTGACCACGCTGGAGGCCGCCAATATAGGACGCCAGATGGGCGTTCGCGGCCTGTGCATCTACCGCGACGACGTCGACCGCGACCTCTGGCGGGTCGTCACGCCCGGGCGCATCGAAGCCCACGAGCCGATGGACGAGAAGGCCTGGCGGGCTTTCATCACCGCATCCGGCTGGATCGAACGGCCGGCCCGATACGACGCGGGCAAGGGCCGGAAGGTCACCGTCCCGGAGAATGACGAGAGCGAACTTTTCGACGCCATCCGTGAGCAGATCAGCCCCGAGGCGGTGGCGGCCATCGCATCCTGCCTCCAGATCAACCGCACGAAAAACCCCGACGTGGATCGGCAGGTCCGCTGGTTCCACGACCAACTTTGCGAGATGCTCGGCGGATACGAAGAACAATCCCGGCTCGCGGAAGAGCTGGGTCTTTAACCAACCGTCCCCATGGGACACAACACAAGGAGCAGCACCATGAAGAAGCAAGAGGTCAAGATCGGAACGACGTACCGGGTCAAGGTCAGCGGCAACGTTCAGGACGTCCGCATCACCAGCGAGAACCCGCATGGCGGGTGGGATGGCGTCAACGTCGCCACCAAGCGGAAGGTCCGCGTCAAGAGCGCCCAGCGCCTGAGGGCCATCGCCGGCGAGCGAGCGGGCAAGCGGAAGGTCATCCTGTCCCTGGCCGAGTACGAGGCCGATGCCAAGGGTAGCGCCCCGGTGGCCGACGTTGGCCCCACGCCCAAGAAGCCCACCAAGGCGACCAAGGACGCCAAGGCCGGGCTCCAGCGCGACACGGGCGAACGTGCCGCAACGGCTGGCCAAGGCCAGGCCGACGGCACCAAGGCGATGAGCCTGCTGGACGCGGCCGCTCACATCCTGTCGCTGGGCACCGGCGACCCGATGCGATGCAAGGACATCGTCGACCTGGCGGTGGCCCGCAGCCTCTGGACGCCGCGCGCCGGCAAGACGCCCGCCAGCACACTCTACTCCGCGATCCTGCGCGAGGTCACCACCAAGGGCGAGACCAGCCGGTTCGTCAAGACCGAGCGCGGCAAGTTCGCCCTCAAGGACAGCCGGTACATCAAGGAAGAAGCGGCGAAGAAGAACCGCCAGCCGTAGACGCCAGTTCATACCTGCACCTCCGCGACAGCCCCGGCCTCGGTCGGGGTTGTCTCAGTCCGGGCAATCCGCTCGGCCTTCTTGCCCGTGAACTCTTCCCAGCGCTTGACGATCACGTCGCAATACGGCGCGTCGAGCTCCATCAGGAAGGCCCGCCGCTGAGTCTGCTCGCAGCCTATCAGCGTCGAGCCGCTGCCGCCGAAGAGGTCCAGCACGTTCTCGCCGGGCTTGCTGGAGAACTGGATCGCGCGGACCGCCAGCTCGACGGGCTTCTCCGTCAAGTGGACCATCGACTGCGGGTTGACCTTCTTGACGTGCCAGAGGTCCGTGGCGTTGTTGGGGCCGTAGAAGTGATGGCCCGCGCCTTCCTTCCACCCGTAGAAGCAGATCTCGAACGCGCCCATGAAGTCCTTGCGCGTCAGCACCGGATGCTGCTTGTCCCAGACGACGCCCTGGCTGAAATACAGCCCGACCTTCTTGAGCGGACCTGGGTAGTTGCCGATGTTCGCGTAGCCGCCCCAGATGTAGAAAGAGCCGCCCGGCTTCAGGACGCGGGATGCGTTGCCGAACCACGCCAGCAGCATCTGGTCAAAGGCCTCCGGCGTGACGAAGTCGTTCTCCAGCGGCCGGTCCTTGGCCCGCATCTTCTTCGTCGTCTTGTACTTCTTGTCGGGGAAGCGGGCAACATCGAAGCCCTGGTGGTGCATGCCCTGGGCGTCGAACTTCTTTTCCTTGCGGCTGTGGCCCTCGGGCATGGAGAACGACGACAGGCCGGCGGCGATGGCGTTGTTCGAGCGGGGCTCGACGCGAACATTATACGGCGGGTCCATCGAAACCAGGTCGATGGTAGCGCCGTCCAGCAGCCGGTCGAGGTCGGCTGCGCTGCCGCTGTCGCCGCACAGCAGCCGGTGGTCGCCCAGCAGCCACAGGTCGCCCGGTTGGGTGATGGGATCATCCGGCGGTTCGGGCACGGCGTCGGCGTCGGTCAGGCCCTCGGTGATGCCCATGCCCTTGTTGAGCAGGCTGGCGAGGTCCTCCTCGTCGAAGGCCAGCAGGTCCATGTCGAAACCACCCTCGCGCAGCTCCGCCAATTCAATGGGTAGGATATCCAGATCCCACTCGGCCAGTTCGCCGGACTTGTTGTCAGCGATGCGATAGGCCCGCACCTGCTCGGGCGTCAGGTCGGTGGCGACGTGGACCGGCACCTTGGCCAGGCCGAGCTTGCGAGCCGCCTTCCAGCGGGTGTGGCCGGCGATGATGACGCCGTCGGCGTCGACCACGATCGGCTGGCGGAAGCCGAACTCAGCGAGGCTGGCTGCGACGGCATCGACGGCCTGGTCGTTGATGCGGGGGTTCCGCTCATACGGGCGGATGTCGTCGATTGCCCGCAGTTCGACGGCGAACTTCTGGGCGGTAGCTTCCTTGGTAGCTGTCATGAATGCACCTCCGTGTGCGTGGTTGTTAAGCGCCGACAATTCGGCGCGTCCTAAACAAACTGTTCCTACAAAGCCGACTGTTCCCATCGCCATCTCCAGGCCCTTGAGCGGCGGAGTACCTATTGCGCATCTCATCCATCTTGCCCATTTTGATGTTCCGCGACGTGTTGGCACGTGCCACTACAGGCGCGTCCTTGCTCGCCTCCGCAAGAGATGTTCGAACGTGGGCCAACGTGGCGCGTTTGTGCGGCGTCGTCGCGGCTATCTTCGTGGCGAGGGTCGAAGAGAAAACCTCCGAAATGGCCTCGGGTCCTCATACGCACGCGCGGACGCGGCGTGAATACATGTGTGGGAGAGAGAGGTTTTCTTCTATTATTCTCTCTAAACCCCTGTAAAACCGGGCTTTTGCCGCCCCGAGAAAACCGCAGAAAACCTCCAATCACCGAAGATCCACGCGCGGGTTCTTCGACCGTCCGGGCTGCAATGGCCGGGATTGCCTCCAAGCGGCGCGGCGTTCTGAGGTTTTCTTGCGGTTTTCTCATCGCAGCGCCCACCCGGATCGGGGCTTGGTCTTGCCCGGTTCGGTCATGAACAACGCCTGCTCCTGCTTGACCAGCGCCTCGATGACACTGGCATAGATCGTGGGGTTCTGGGCCAGGTGCCGGCGGAGCTTCCAGTCAGGCGTGGGATAGCTTCTGGTGCCGCTGTCGCGGCACTGCTGCAGGAAGCGGATCGCCTTCTTGCACAGGCCCTCGAACTCCGTGGACGCGACGTAGCTGGACGCCAGGAACAGCTGCCGTCGGGTCTGGTGCATAGCGAACGCCTGGGCCCACTCGATGGCCGGCAGGCTGATGACAGGGTCCTCGTAGTTCTCGCTGCACGCATACAGCATCGCCATCTTCTTGGCGTTCTCGTGCGTGCGGGACCATGCGACGCGTGAGACCTCGTCATTGCGGGCGTGGGCCAGGTCGTATTCCCGCTCCGTCCGGCGCTGCAGGGCGTCGATGGCCTCCTTGGCGTCGGGCGAGCACAGCACGACGCGCGGCTCGGGATGGACCTCCAGCAGGTTCTTGCGTGTGGTGCCGGGCTGGTATTCCGCCCACCAGCGTGCCGTCTGAAGGATCGACTCCGGCAGATGGCGGGCGCTGCCTGGCGACTGGCCCTCGCCGCGCTTGCCGATGTCCACGATGATTAGCCTGGCGAAGAAGCCGTTGGTCAGCATCCGCTGCGAAAGCGACTCGTAGAAGTACTGCGGCGTGGCTGTGCCGAATAGCGTCAGGTGCGGCTGGTCGATGTGGGCCGCTTCCTTCTGCCCGGCCTTGACGCGGATCGGGTAGACGTCGTTGGCCGACGTGTAAAGCGTCAGCAGGATGTTGGGGATCGACTCTCGCTTGTTCTCGCGGTCCAGATTGATCTGCCGCAGAACGCCGTCCATCTCGTCGTTCTGGAAGAGCATGGCGCTGGTTCGAGCCAGGGCGTCCTGGATGCCTTCGCCGGAGGCGAACTTGTCGCCAAGGGCGCTGACGTGCCCTATTTCGAACAGCACCCGCGAGTTGACCTTGCGGGGGAAGTCCTTGCCTGTGCCGGAGCTGGCCAAGGCGAGCAGGTAGATGTTGGGCCGAAGGTCGCCCGAGTCGCAGACCTTCCTGCCGGCGAGATAAGATTGAAGCGCCATCGCCCCGCAGAAGGCCAGGCCGACGTTCGGGTAGGGCGCGTGGGCCAGCGTGAAGTCCATCACCTGCGCGATGAAGCCGGGCACATCGAAGAGATGTTCTGGGATCGGCCCCGGATCGCCGATCTCCGGCGGACCGTCGCTGCTGTCGGTACTGTCTGGCTGGTGTGCGCTCGCCATGGCCATAATGCCGGAGATGTCCACGCCGGGCCGGACGTCCACCGGACAATCGCTGCCGAAGCCTGAGAGCCGCAGATAACGTGCCGCCTGTTCGAAGTCTCCGTCGTGGCTCAGCAGCGTGTAGACCGAGAAGGGGGAGTAGGCCTTGTTGGCCTCGAACGGCGCGGCGTTGGAAGAAAAGACGTAAAAGACGCGATCCTTCAGCGTGGCCGACCAGCCGGAGGTCTTGCCGGGACGACGCCAGTATTCGTTCTCGCCAGGCTTCGCCAGCGTCCAGCCGTACTGCTGGAGCACAGCCCGCAGATCTCCGCTGGTGTTGAAGTCATCGCCCGGCCTGCCGGCATTGTCTGGCCCATGGCCGGATTGTGCGACCGACAGCGGGCCTGTGGACTCCACAGCGGCATTGTTCGACGGACAATTGCCGATGTGGGGATTGTCTGCCGCACATTCGCATTGTTCGACCGATGATGGCGCTGTCTGGCCCACAATGCCGCTGTGCGACCGACAATCGCCGTTTTGGGCGCTGTCTGCGCACATGCGGCCGTTGTCTGCCGACAGCGCTGGGCCGTTCACCACAGGCGGCTGGTATTCGTTCATCTCCGACGCGGCCTGTAAGAGAACGTCGCGCTCTGCCTCGGTCAGTACGGGTGGTGCGGCCAGGTCGCCCTGGATCACCTCGTAACCGGCAGTCGGGGCGCACAGGAACAGACCGCCCTCGCCACGGGTCTCGATGAGCGTGACGACCTTGTCGCCGACCTTGCGCTGGGCCAGCTTGATATTGCCGCACACCTCGGCCTCGCTACGGTAGAACGCATGCCGGCCGTCGGACTGGGTCTTCGACAGCACAAGGCGTTCCAACAGGCCCGGCTTGGCGGCCCGGACCTTCTCGCACCAGTGCTGGAACATCTCGCCACGGTTGTCGAAGTCGATCAGCTCGCTGTTGCCCGAAACCTTGCCGGCCACGATGCACAGCGCGTCATGTCCGTTGGCGAACCATGAGTCGATCTCCGCCGGCGTGGGCAGGCGTTTCTGGTACTGCCTCCACGCGCCGACGGCCGGGCGCTTCTGTGCCCGCCTGGCAGGCAGGACGCAGAGGCCGGCATCAAGATATGCGAGGGCGGCCTCCTTCATCGCGTTGCCTCCATCTCGACGTCCCATGGCTCCCAAGCCTGCGCCATTGCGCCGATGACAAAGCGGGGCACCGCGTGGGTGTTCCGCTTGTCGGACAGGTCTGGCGTGATGTCCAGGTCCGTTACACGGACGTCGTAGCCGCACTTTCGTGCCAGGTCGGCCCAGTATTCCACTTCCCAGCGAGTGGGTAGGACTTCGGCGATTGCCAGGTCGACGCCCTCATCCAGTGCCACCTGGATCAGGCGAGTCGCCCAGGCAACGGCATGGCCATCCTGTCCCTCGCGGTAGCGGTACAGACCGCCGCGTGTGGCGTACATGTCCTGCGGCGAGATCACCAGGCAGCCCAGGTGGGCGGCGATGGTACTCTTGCCCGCCCCGGGCAGGCCGCGAATGATGTGGCAGATTGGCCTATTGCCGTTCATGACTTTTTCCTCAGAATGGGATTTGGTCATCGTCGATCCAGTCGTGGGGGCTGACACTGACAGGCGTTTCCCGCTCGTCGCTGCCGTCCAATTGGGGCGGGATGGGCCCGAGCTGATGGTTCACGATCCGGTCGTATTTCTCGCCCGCGACTGACCGCACAGTGATCGCCAGCGTCGGGGCGATGCCCCCGGCCTCGCAGATCGCTACCGTCTCGTCGGTTGTCTGCGGGAGCGGTTCGTGGGAGCGGGCCTTCCACCAGGCCTCGAACTTCTGCCTGGCATAGCCTGTGTGCTCCGGACAGACCCACTCGCTGTGGTAGCTGTTGAAGCCGCAGCGATATTCGACGCGCATGCTTCGCGGGTGGTCCTCAGGGGCGTCCCGCTTGACGTGGACGCCGTAGTAGACCTCGTTGACCGGGTACTCGGTCTCGGTGACCTCGCCAGAGAGCACACCCGCCGTCGTGGCCTCGCGCTCGTGCTTCTCTCGCTCGCGGGGCGGGAACTCATATCCGCACTCGGGGCAAACGGCGTAGGCGGCGTGGATCACCGCCTGGCACTCGGGGCACTCTTTGGCCGGGGCTTCGCCAGTGCCCGTACCGGGCTCCTTGACCTGCAACGCATCGACCGGCCCGTGCCGCAGGATGTTGCCGCCGAAGTCCAGGACGAGACAGTTGTCCTTCGACGGGTGCAGCCGGAAGCCCCGACCGACCATCTGGTAGTAGAGGCCCGGCGAGTTCGTCGGGCGCAGCAGCGCCACGCAGTCGATATTGGGCGCGTCAAAGCCGGTGGTCAGGACATTTACGTTGACCAGGAACTTAATCGCACCGTCCTTGAATCGCTTGAGCGTCTCGGCCCGCTCGAACGGCAGCGTCTCGCCGCAGACGAACCCGCACTCGAAGCCCATTTCGCCAAGCACGCGCTGGACGTGCTGGGCGTGGTTTACACCGCTGGCGAAGATCAGCACCGAGTGGCGGTCCTGGGTGTGCTCGACGATCTCCCGGCAGGCAGACAGGACCAGAGAGTCGTCGTCCATCAGGGCCTCGACTTCGCCGGCGATGTACTCGCCGCCGCGCATGTGCAGGCCCGACGTGTCGACCTTGCGCCTGCCCGCCTTGGTCTTGAGGCCGCACAGGTAGCCTTGGACGATCAGCTCCCGGACACCAACTTCGTAGCAGACGTGATTGAGCAGGTTTTCCGGCCCGCAGATCATGCCCGTGGTCATGCGGTATGGTGTAGCGGTCAGACCCACCAGGCGGACATTTGGGTTCACCGCCCGCGCGTCGGCCAGGAATGTGCGGTACATGCCCTCGCCGTCGGGCGGCAGCATATGCGATTCATCCAGGAGAATCAGATCGAAGCGATCCAGTTCCGCCGCCCGCTTATAGACCGACTGGATGCCCGCCACGGTGATGGGTTTATCGGTGTCGCGGCTTCTCAAGCCCGCCGAGTAGACGCCGATCTGCATCCACAGGTCCGGGGCCATGTTGTGAAGTTTCTCGACCGCCTGCTCGAGCAGCTCCTTCACGTGAGCCAGGATCAGCACGCGGCCGTTCCACTGCGTCACGGCGTCCCGGCAGATCGCGGCCATCACGGGCGTCTTGCCCCCGGCCGTCGGGATGACCACGCACGGGTGATCATCCCGGCGGCGCAGGTGGTCATAGACGGCGCTGACCGCTGCGACCTCCGGGTTATGAGCCCGCGCAGGTCATAGGTTCGAAGGCCCGTTTGGGCACCCGCCGTAAGGTTGCCGTCGGCCACGTAACCCATTGACGGACAGGGAGCAACAAACCGAACGTAAAGCCAAGGGGATTCGGGCCAAGGGGCGAAAGTTCATTGCATTCATTGCACTCCATTGCATTCGAAGCGCGTAATTACGCGCGTAGGCATGGCGGCGGCATGAACGTAAGTCCGGAGAAAGAGTATTTACTCTCGGGGCCACCCGACGCGGTCTTGCGCCGCGGTTACGCAGTTTCCCGACCGGTTGACGCGCTTGCGCACCGGGTGCCTAAGTGCGGCGCAAACCGGCGAAACCGCGTCTGGGGGCCATGACCTCCGGGGCGAAACTCCGGAGTTCGGCGGGCGGTTTCGATTGGAGTAAATACTCTCGGGTGACCGATGCGACAGGATGCGCCGGCCGCGGAGAAGGACCGTGATGGGCTGATAGGAAACTAGATTGTGCGTCTACGCGACTGGACCAAGGTGGCGAGGGGTATGTCTTGCCTTCATCGCTCCATACCGTTCTTCGGGCATCGCTTCTGATGTCGCGCCATGTTGCGAGGGGCTACTAGCGCCTTGCAGAACGGGCACACCCGCCGACCGTTCGTGTTCCCAATGTGCACCTGTTCAATATGGTCCGCCAAGGCTTGCATACTGGGGAATCGCTTGGAACACTCCGAGCAAGGATGCCCGTGCTCACGGCGCTTATGGGACTCCAACTCGGCCGCTGAGAAAACTTGATGGCAGTATGGGCACTTCCGCTGTGAAGACATGCCGGAACTGTGAGCGATACCGCCGCTCGGAGTGACAAGGTGGGAGGGGACGCGAGCACTCGGTCCGAGTAGGATCACCTTGTGGTTCTGCTGACGGCCCTTTAGTGTTCCCATCGTCATAGCTCCACAATCAGAACAGCTACCCCAGCTCGGCCGGAGCGAAACGCTCGGGCAGTCTGCGAAACCTTCGGCAGCACAGGCCAGGCGATGGCCCATGCAGTGGGTATAGTGTATCCTAGGCGGCTTCTGAAGCCAAGGCCAAGTAGCGACCGGCTGCTCAGGCCGCGGAACCGAGCCTGTTCGGCAGAAGCGTTTCGCCCTGCATTCCTTGAGAAACGTCAGGGGTTACACATTTCGGCCGAACCTACGCCACGTCTCGGTAGTAGCTCTTGAGCAGGCCGCCGAGGCGCTCGCGACACTTGACGGGCCCGTCCCGCGGTGGGGCGGCTTCCGGCTCAACTGGCCGGCGGTAGTCCAGCCCCTTGTGCGGGCGCTCCGTTAGAAAATGCTCGACGTACTGCTCGACAACGTACCGCACCTGCTTTTCGCCGAAGAAGATGATCTTGTCCAGGCAGTCTCTTTTTGCTGCTCTGATCCAGGACTCGGAAAATGAATTCAAATTTGGACTCCAGCGGGGCATTTTCAGGCACCGCACGCCGGCCATGCGGAGAGTCTCCTGAAACTTCTTGGTGAACAGCGGGTCGCGGTCGTGGATCAGGATTCGCTTGCCCTTGAGGAAGCCATCCTCGGCGTCAGTGAGGTTGCGGGCCCACTGGAGCATCTGCTTCTCGCAGGGGTCGGCGTGGATTCCAGCGATCTGCACGCGGCGTGTGGACACGTCGATGACAAAGAAGACCAGGTAGCGGGTCAGGCCCTTGAGACCCCAGGCCTCGATGCTGAAAAAGTCGCAAGCTGCGATGGACTCCCAATGGCTCTGAATGAAAGTCTTCCACGTGGTCTTGTAGGGCTTGTCCGGGTCGGGCAGCAAGCCGGCGTCGAGCATCACCCGGCGCACGGTCTGCCAGTGGACGTCGTAGCTGAGCTTCTTGAGCTCGCCGTAGATGCGCCCGTAGCCCCACCCCGGGTTCTCGGCCGCCATCTGGAGCACCAGCTTGCGAATCGAGTTGGCCTTCTTCGGCTTTGGGCCGCGCTTGCCGCCGCTGCCGTCGTACTTACGGGCGATCAGCGTGCGATGCCAGCGGAGAATCGTGTCGGGCGAGAACAGCGTGCCGAACTGGCGCAGCAGATCGCGGCCCAGCTTCATGCCCGCCGCTGCGAGGCGCCGCTTCTGGTTCTCGTTGAGGATGATGCGTTTATGGCCAAGCTTTTCCCGGAGTATCCGGTTCTCTTCTCTGAGATAGCTGATCACTTCCTGTTGCTGCCGGTTCATCCAGCCGGCAATGGCCACTGCGAAAAATGTCCACGGTTTCCAGGTCATGGCGGTGAATCATAACGGCGCGTGTTACTGCTGCCAAGCCTGGCGTTAACGCCTTCGTCTGTGGCTCTTCTTCCTGATGCTGTTGGCCGCGAGCTCGCAGAGGTTGAGCGATGGGTCGCTGCTGAAGACATGGTGCAGTATGTCAATATGGTCTAAAAGGAAACGCTGTTTGGACCGGTGCTGCTTGAGGCGAAGCAGTGTCGAGCCGTGACAGTGCCGAAGCTTACTGCCGCTGCCACAGGGACAGAGGGTGTGCCCGCGGTAGTTGTCGTCGGCAAGAATCCGCAGTAGATTCAGGGTTGGGATGGTGTCGTTCGTGCCAAACAGCTCCTGGTAGGACTGCAGGATGCCGGCCGTGCCGTGTTCACGTTCTCCGAAGGGCATCTTTTCCGAACGCTCCCACCAAGCGTGGGAGAACAGGTATGGGATTAGCTGGTACTCGACAAACCCCAGCAGAGTCGGGTTACTTGCGAACGATACTTGCACCTCCAGCGGAGCGCCAAGGCACAGGCTGCCGTCGGTGAGTTTGTGGAAGTCTTCGGGGATCCGGCCGCCCACCTCGAATACCCCAGGAACAGCGTCAGGGCAGTCCTTGGGAATCACAATCTCGATAGCGTACTCCGTCTCGATTGTCTGCCCTTCGTGCGTAACGCTGAAGCCCAAGACTCCAGATACCACCAGTTGCCCATCGTCACGCGTGCGCAGATCGAGCCCCGGGAAACGCGCACGCAGCGCTTCCACCTGGTCCTGGAGCATCTTGTTGCCCTCAGCGGATGCCATTGTCTCCCCAGGGCTTCGTCGGCGAAGTGATGGCCACGGCAGGATACACCATCGTATGCTGCGGCGCCGGTCTGGCAGGATTGCTGCCGCCGTACCGGAACACGGGCTCCAGGAACGACCTCATGGCCGTCCGATTGCGAAGGCTGGTGCCGGTGCTGAGGTCCTCCTGCACCCAGGAAAGCCACTGGAAGAACGCTTCGGCACGATGGCTGCCTTTGTCGTTCCACCGGTCGGCAAAGTTCTCCCCGTGGTTCACCGGGTTGGGAATGTACCAACCGCCGTCGCGCCGCTGGATAAGGCCGGTGGGCGACCCTTCGTTCCTGCGGTTCATCTCAAGCAGCAGCCTATAGCCGGCGAGGCGATCTACAATACCGCGAAGGGCAGAGTAAACGTCGCCTTCTGCTTGATACGCCTGCGCGGCCAGCGTGGTGATGATTATGGAGATCGGCTTATCCTCCTCCCATCGGTGCTTGAGAAACCGCCCATCCCGGTGCCGCTTGAGGATCTGGATCGCTCGCTGCAACGGCGTGCGGACCAGCGCGTCGGGCACATCGTCCACGCTGGCGTAGATGAGGCGTTGATTCTCTACCAGCAGCCGCTTCTGGCCCGCTACCACCTTAGTGAACATCGGACGGTTGATGTCATCAAACCAGGCGGCATAGCCGGCCGGGTTAGAGCCGCCTGACTTCCATGAGTACGTTGCCGTATACTGCTGCTTCTCCGTGATGGCGACGGCTTGCTGGGCATACTGCCAAGGGATGCCCTGGAGAATCAGGTCGACCTTGGCGCTGTTGTCGTCGGGGACCGCCGGCAAGACATCCATGTGGAAACCAATGTCATCCTGCTCTGCGTATTCAAGTGTCCAGCACCGGCGCCCTTCGGTGTCCAGCATACGACGGTACTGGGCATGCTCCTTTAGGCGATTTCCGACACCGGCCTTGAGCGCCTCAGGCGTAGTGACCGTGATGGCCATTGGCAGGCGGCAAACAAGGTCGATGTCGTAGTTGGCTTCCTTCCCATTGCGCAGCGGCCTGGTGACCGTCCCCAAGCGAAACGAGCCCTGTGGACTGACCTCTGGCAACCCCGGGCAGCCGTTGTAGTCTCCACCCTCGAGCCATTTTCCGACGGCCTGGTATCGCTCCACCGCCTGCTTATACTTGCTGGGCGAAATATCCAGGGATTCGGCCATCTGGCCAAGGACTAAATCAAGTTCTCGTTCTCGTTCGTTCAGCATTTCAGTTACTCCTGGTTGGCTGAACCGAAGTCAAAGGCGTGGACGAACCCACCCTTCTTCCGGTTCTGGTCATAAATTCTCATGGGCAGGTCTGCCTTGGGCATCCAGGTACGGCCGACTTCAACGGCGACCGATACGGGGACGGCGGGGAAGACATGAAGGATTGCATCCTCGCCGTGCGCGGCCTTTATCTCGTTGAGCAGCGCCCTAAAACGCTCGCGGAACGCCTGCAACTGCTGCCTGCTTCTCAAGTAGTCGTTTCCTGGCGCCTCGACGGTCAGCGTCCACACAGAGTGGTCACGCTTCAACACGTCTGCTATCCTGGCCTCGGCAATGGTGGCGCTCAGCGACAGGTTGAGAGCCACGCACTTGTGACGCGTCTGCGGCCGGTGTACCGAGTAGTCCTGCTTGGCCGGGGCAGCCAGCCATTGCCAGTCCTGAGGCTCACGGTGAAGCTGGTAGACCTC
>Ga0315279_10006668_pt1 | contig 14514 bp, 13 predicted proteins | sample YL17G06_20_MG_FD_203694 | JGI IMG/M metagenome (GOLD analysis project Ga0315279, IMG submission 203694) | Sediment microbial communities from Yellowstone Lake, YNP, Wyoming, USA - YL17G06_20 | ecosystem: Environmental > Aquatic > Freshwater > Lake > Sediment | place: USA: Wyoming | collected... | reverse complement strand
AATCGCGCCGCGTATAATCTTACCGAAGGGATATATATCTTGCCACACGGCTGTCCCATTATAAGTTGAACAAAAGTAATTGGTTACAGGGCGAATCATCATTTGCTTCGCACTCTGTTTCGGTAAAATAGTTGATTTATAGGGATTTGCTTGAACGCCGTCACGCTGAAAATCTGCAAAATTGTATAGAGACTGGGCTCGAGGCTCAGGCGCTTCTTGACGATCGCGACAAGAACGCAGGTGGCCATCGCCACCCAGATCTGCGTCTTCACCGCGTTCTCCGAAGTCCCGAAAAAGGCCTTGATCCGCAGATGCTGCTTGATCCAGCGGAAGAACAGTTCGATCTGCCAGCGACATTTGTAAAGCTGGGCGATCGTCAACGCGGGAAGAATGAAATTGTTGGTCAAGAAGACTAGGAAGCATTTCGTCTCCTCGTCGTAGAAGCGGACGCGGCGAAGCGGATCGGGATAAAGATCGACCGTCTGAACGCCCGTCAAGGCGATCGTTTGATCCGACCGCAAACCCGTCGTTTTTTCCACCGGGCGGGACCGCAGACGCCGGCACTGAAGATTGGACTTGGCTCGGATAACGAAAAAAGCTTGGTTCTGATGAAAGACATGAAGTCGGGAAAAATCCAAATAGCCGCGGTCCATGATGCATAAGCAGCCGGCCTCGGGAAGGATCTCGTCGAGGATCCGGACATCGCGGATTTTTCCTTTTGTGACTTTGATAAAAGTGGGGATCGAGCCCCGCAGATCGAGCAGGGTATAGAGCTTGACGGCGGCCTTCGTTTTGCGGAATCGGGCCCAGGGGAAAAGAGAGGGGCACAGATCGATGGTTGTGGAATCGAGGGCGAAGACGGTGGGAATCAATGGTCACTCCTTTCTGTCGGTGGACAGAAAGGGGACAGTAGCACGAAATCACACGGGAATCGATTATGGCCCGAGTTATCTTCATCGCATTGATTATGTTAACGTTACATCAGGTCTACGAAAAAACATTGGGACAGCCGTGTCCGAATATCTCGATAAACAGATCAGGTTTGTTACCATGACAAAACCACATGTCCTCATCACCGGCGGGGCGGGATATATCGGCTCTCTACTATGCGGCGAGCTCCTATATCACGGCCATCGAGTGACCGTCATCGACAATCTTTTGTTCCGAGGGAACTCGCTCCTCGGCTATATGGCCCACCACGACTTTGCCTTCCACAAAGCCAATGTCTGTGATAAAAACGGTCTTCAGCCGTCTTTTGAAGACATCGACCATGTCGTCCACCTTGCTGCCATCGTTGGCTACTCCGCCTGCAACAATGTAGGAGACGCCGCCGCATACGGGTGCAACCTCGCCGGCACGCAGAACGTTTTCGAGCTCGCCGAAGGGAACGGCGTCCACCGGTTCATTTTCAGCTCGACTTATAGCAATTACGGCTTGTCCAAGGACGGCCTGCCCGTCACCGAGGATTCTCCTCTTTATCCTCAGTCGCTCTATGCTGAGACAAGGATCGCCGCAGGGATCTTTGCGCAGGGCTTCCAACAAAACGAACGCCCCGAAAACGTCCGTTTGGACGAACTCACCCGCGTCCATAATCGAGCGTTCGACGTGGGACTCTGCGGCAAAATGGAATACACCCTGAACGTGCTCGAAAATGTTTTGAACAAGCTCGCGGTCGTGGATGTCGCAGTGGATGAATTCGTAGCGCGGATCGCGCCTGATATCGGCTAAGTTGTCAAGGTTCCCCGCGCATGTAAGCTTATCGAGGTTTACGACCCGGATGTTCGGATAGCGCGCAAGAAGGAAATGAAAGTAGTTGCTGCCGATGAATCCGGCGCCTCCGGTGACGAGAACGGTCTTGCCGTCGAAACGGCGATTGGAGGACGATGCTTGTTCTTCCTTCATCTTATCCCCTCTCAGAAATCGGGAATTTGGAATCCGGTCACCCTATTTCCTAGCGGTTTTTGCGGCACCAGTCATAAGGGATGTCGTTGCCGTGCGGGTCGAGGCGCTGCTCGTCGGGATGCTCGTAATCGTACTTCTCGGTGGGGGGCGTTGACCACGACCGCTTCCTCCACGCTGATGCGCATCCAGCCGTGATAGACGCCCGCCGGAATATGGAGAAGGATGGGATTATGTATGCCCAAGTAGAACTCATTGATCTCCCGATAGGTCGGCGAGCCTTCGCGAGCGTCGAACAGGCCGACCTTGACCATACCCGAGACGCAGGCCAGGTTATCCGCCTGCTTCGAATGTTTGTGCCAGGCTTTGACGATATCGGGATAGGTCGTCGTGACGTAGACCTGGCCGAATTTCTCAAAAATCTCTTCATCCGCCCGGAGGAGCTCCATCAACCGGCCGCGCTCGTCCGGGATGACCTTCAACTTTTTTATTTTCACGCCGTGGATCATCACCCCTCCTATTTTATCCCGATTTCGCTTTTATCGCCCAGCATGAAGCGAAAGACAGCCGGCTTGGCCGGGCTCCGAAAGATCTTGACGTCGCGGCCGATCAAGCTTTCGTCGATCCGGCTCCCGATATTCACGATCTCGCTCCCCTCGAGGACGATGCTATGCTCGATCTCCGTCCCGACGACCCGGCAACCTTTGCCGATGGCCGTGAACGGACCGATGTAAGAGTTCGCGATCTCGGCCCCCTGGCCGATAATCGTCGGACCGCGGATGATGCTGTTTTTAACCTACGCCCCGCGCTCAAGGACCACCTGGCCGTTGAGCTTGGACTCATTGTCCACGGTGCCATCCAGCCGGCCGACGATGCCCTCCAGAATCAATCGGTTCGCGTCGAGAATATCCTCGAGCTTGCCAGTGTCCTTCCACCATCCGGAAACAAGATGAGGTTGGACATTCCGCCCATTTTCGACCAGATATTGGATCGCGTCCGTGATCTCGAGCTCATTGCGCCAGGACGGTTTGATGGCATTCACCGCGTCGAAGATATTTTTATCGAACAAATAGACGCCGACGAGGGCCAGATTGCTTTTCGGCTCTTTGGGCTTTTCGACGAGCCGGACGACCCGTCCGTCGCGCAGCTCCGCGACGCCGAACAATTGCGGATCGGGGACTTCGGTCAGAAGAATGAGGGCATTCGGTCGCTTGGTCTATAATTCCCCGACGAAGGAGTTGATCCCGCTCTTCAAAATATTGTCGCCCAAATATATCACGAACGGCTCATCCTTGAGGAACGACCGGGCAATTTTGACCGCGTGGGCCAAGCCGAGTGGCGCTGCCTGCTCAATATAGGTAACCCTCAGACCCCAAGCCTCGCCCTCCCTTACGGCCGCCTTGATCTCCTCTTTCGTCTCGCCGACGATGATGCCGATCTCGCGGATGCCGGCATCCCGGAGCGCCTCGATCCCATAGAACAGGACCGGCTTATTGGCGACCGGGACGAGCTGTTTGGCTTGGGTGAAGGTCAGGGGGCGGAGCCGAGTTCCTTTCCCGCCGCTTAAAATGAGTCCCTTCATGCCTCAGCCTCTGATCCGCTCGGTGATTCGCCAGGATAAAAATAGCATAACACCCCGGCTAAATCAATCATTGCCGGAAAGGACAAAACCGAACGAGGACGACTGCAGATATAGGCGAGGGCATTCCCAGCGGCTGGATCTCGTTTGGTGATATTTCAATGAATTAGCCCGCGGTCGATATCAAACACGACTGTTTTTTTCGCTCCCGTGCCCGTCAATGTGATCTCGCCGATTTTCGTTAATTGGGTTTTGACCCTATCCCAGAAACCGATTTGGAGAGTCTCATCCTTCAGACTGTCCATGTAGGTGATTTCCAATCGGGTTGAAACTTCGTCATTCGGGGACATAGGCCGGCGGGTCAGATGGACATAGGCAAACTCATTTGTGTTCAGAGCCAAGACCTTAAAACCTGACGCCGCTTTTTTCCAGTTCCGGAGGGCCTCGTTGGCGTGGGCCAAGTATTTTTTCTCGCCGGTCAGCGCGTAGCAGACGCTCGCGAGATAGGCTAATCCCGCCTGGGACATCGAAGAGATAAAAGGCGCGGGGATCTGCTCCGTTGGGACAGGATATTCCAGGACCGTCATTCCATCCCGGCGAACGAGTTGACCTGAACGTTCCTGCCAGTCCAGAAGCGCGGAGATGGCCGGCCCGTCGTCCTCTTTTACGATTTTGCCTTGGAGGGCTCGATTGTCGAGAGCCACGAGATACGGCATCAGCGATAGAAGCGGATGAAAGGGATGAATGGGGGGCGGCTCGGACGGATAACGAACCGGCAACGGAAGATTCGCGATTTTCAGCATGTCCGCGTCCGGAAGACGGTATTGACAGAACGCGGGAACGATTCGGCTAGCGAGCTTGGGCTCGGCCGCCGGGTTCTTTGGAATATGGGGGAGCCCGGAAGAGTTCGAAAAGAGACAGAACCCGCCGAGAAAAAGAAAGGGCGCCAGAAAGCGGATTTTGCCTGAGTGTCTTGAGTTGAGTTCCATCATGAGGAACCTTGCTCTCTCTGTCTCACCATCGGATCAGAATTTCATATTTTCAAGGTAGTCTCCTGGTCATTTTTTGGCAAGAAGGAAGATGCTAATAAAAATGAGCACAATGCCGAAGATTTTTGCCAGGGTGATGCTTTCGCGAAAGAGAATGGAGCCGGTCAGAACAACGACGAAAAAATTCAAGGCTACGGCGGCCGGATAAGCTATGGTGATCTCGAGCCGAGATAACGCCGCCATCCAAACAAAGGCGGACAGCATAATCGCGAGAAATCCCAGGATCGCCATGGGCCATTTAAAGAGATCTCGGAAATAGACGAGGATCGCTCTCAGCGAGTCGAGCCTGACGGCTCCGAGTTTGTTCAATGTCGATTTGATGGCCAGCGCGCCGAAAGAATTCAATAAGACATAGCCAATGATCATGAGCCAATTTATCAAATTTCTTTGTCCCATAATTGATTTCTATAGGTCAATAAAATGCCACGCTTTCTCCTTATTTTAATTTGAAGAGCCGGACCTCCGAAAGATAGGTCACGCCTTTTTTTCTCGGGAAGACGATTTGGGAGATATATTGATGAAAATTGATCCGGACTAAAGACGGTTTTTCCAGGATAAAAGTCATAAAATAGAGACCCCGGCCTGGTTTGGTCAACCGCTCATAAGAGCTCCTCCGCCAATCTGTTTCTCCTCTTTGGAGGTATTCTATCTGGCAATCGGAGGAAGGCTTTCCCGATGTATAACCCAGAAAGAAAAGGGCATAAAAGCCTTTCTCAAGCGCCACCTGCTGAAATGTTTGCAAAGGAGCCGTCCCTTTGTTTTCGAATCTCAGCCAGCGAAAGCCCGAATCCATATTATTCTTCACGACGAGCGGAGCCACCCAATCGGAAGGCGTTTCGAAGGCCCATCCGGTCGGAAGCCCATTCGTGACGTCCAAAAACGAATGATTCGCGATTTTCCCCCTGACCTCATAGAATTTGCCGGTGGCCGTATATTCGTTATGAAAGAGCACGATCTCGCTCAATTCGATATCTTGTGATTTTAGGCTCTTCAGGGAAATCGTGAGTTTACGGCCGGGAAGCGGATCCAAAAAAAAGGAAAATGGATTTTCGGCCATGGACGGAGAAGACGGAATATTTTTATGAACGATCCGGTCGTTCGAATCCTCGTCGAGAACCGAAATAATGACGTCGGAGAAAAATGTCCCATTCCCTTTTGGCAATATCACGATTTCGTCGGGCCGGGCGTCCTTCTCAAAGGTGACGACGAGGTCGGGGTCTCTCAACTTGATCGAGGTCTCCGAATTCTTATCCGTCATCCTTTCCGTCACGTCGGTTCCTTTGTGAAAAATGTGGATCGGCAATAACGTCCGGGGATACGGGACGCGTTGGGCAATATTCTGGATGAGATAATTGGACGCGCGAGCGAAAACGAGCCTATAGGCTTCAGGAATCTTTGCCGGATCGAGGATGGGAAATTCGGGGAGCCAGTATCGATAGCCGGCTGCGAGCACCATGTCTTCTGGCTCTTGGAAATTAGGGAAGACGTTGTCCTGTTCGATGATTGTGTTTTTATATGGCGAAGCGCTATTCACATAGTTTAAATCCGAATACTCAAAATATCGATAGAGGGTGAAATATCGAATGGGGCGAGGAGGCATTTGATTCGAAGGAAAATAAATCCGGGCTAGATCCTCATACAAAACGTCCAGAGGCTTGGGAATATTCTGGGAGAGCATGATATGGAAGAGAGTTTCTGCCGGGATCGTCGCCTGGTTGATTCTTTTCTGGTTGCCCCGGAATTCCGAGGCTGTTTTGGACGACATCCACAGGGGAAGAATAAGGAGCGCTAGAAAAATCGTCGGTCGCATTTTGATGCCGATCCAGTGCCATTTCTTGACAAGAAGGTCGTATCCCTGAACGAAAAAAATCGAGATGAGAACGGAAAAGACAAAATAGAGCAAAATCGTGTACCGGGTTTCATAATACGCGACCGCGACGAGCGGGAGATTCGCAAGGAAGAGGCCCAGAAGAGCGAAGGCCGGGCGAGGACGGTTATTCATAAAAAGAAAAAAGAAGAGGCCCGCCATGATTGGAAATAGAAAAAACCCGAACCGGAAGGAATCCTTGGTGATTCTGAAAGGCAATTGATAGAGGCAGGCCGAAACGAGTTCTTTAAGGAATTGGCCTGTCCGACGGGTCCAGGCATTTTTGAGAGAACCTTTTTCAAGCTCGACGGATTTGAATGACGGATTCCATGCCCCCTTTTCTAAGGTGTTGGATTTAGCCACGCCGGGAGCGACGAAATGGTCGAGGCAAACGAGGAGGGCATAAAAAATCAAGCCGAAAACGATGATTTTTTTTACAGGCAGCCTTTCTTTTCGGAAAAGCATTCCGAGCGGGAACATCGCCGCCACGAGAAAGACATAAACCGGTGGCCTGATAAAAACCGCCATGAGGGCCGCGGCCGAGACCAGAAACCAGACGCCTGGACTTCGCAGCTTCAAAAAAAGGATTCCCCAGAGGGCCAAGAACAGGAATAGAAGAGCCGGAACATCGGTCAGGAATTGGGTCGTCAGCCATTGAAATTCGGGGATGGAATAGACAAGCCATACGGAGTAGAGCGCTGTCCTGATGTCGAACAAGCGAACAATTATAAGATAAAAGACTCCCAGAAGGGCCAGATTGCTCATCACTAAGAAAATCCGGACTGTCGTCAAAACATCGGTTCCCAGGACGAGATGAATGAGATAGGCCATGACATTCAAAGCCGGAGTTCTTAAAAATCCTGTTCTTAAAGGTAAAAAGCTCGACAGGCCTTGACCATCTATCATTCTGGCCAAAACTGGAAAATAGACGGCGGCCGGATCCCCTGACGGAAATTTCAAGATCAACATTGAACGAATCAGCGACAGGGACAAAACCACGAACGACGCCCCAACCAAGATTTTTTCAAACGGAATGATCGGTTGGAAAGGGGGAGATATCTTTTTTCCCGTCATAGGCATAAGACCGGCAGCACCGGAAACCTGCCCTAGGGACGTGAGGCCCTCTGGGACTCGACTTCGGGCTGTTCTGGTTCTTCGAGCGTGCTTTTCTCGATGAAGGCCAACGGACGCTTTCTCGACTCATCCAGATTCTTCCAGAGATATTCGCCAACAACTCCGAACATGATCATCTGTAGGCCGCCGAGAAGGAGAATGACAACCATTAAGGAGCTCCATCCCGGGACCGGGCTTCCCTGGGTCGCCCGTCTGATGATATAGATGGCGTAGAGGAAACCCAGAAAAGCGATGATGACGCCCGCGATCGAGATGGCTTTGAGGGGAAGCCCAGAGAACGCCACGATCCAATCTTTCGCCAGATCGATGCGCTTCCGGAAGTTCCATTTCGATTCTCCTATCTCTCGCTCTCTTCGGTGATATTCAACAAAGTCTTGTTTGAATCCCAGCCAGGAGATCAGCCCAAACAAGGAGGTGTTTCTCTCTCGGCAGGCCGTGATGGCCGCCACGGCTTTTTTGTCGAGCAGATAAAAATCTGCCCGCGAGGGGTCAATCTGATGGCTTTGCGATTTTATCAAAAACGCCAAGACTTTATAAAAAATAATCGCTGCTATTTTTTTGAAAAAAGGTTCGTTTTTTCTTGATTTTCTCAAGGCCCAGACGACCTGCGCTCCTTGCTTCCATCTTTTGAGGACCTCGGGGATGGCTTGAGGATTATCCTGCCCATCGGCGGACAGGACAAGAACAGCCTCTCCTCTGGCGAACGGAAGTCCCATTCTAATGGCTGTATGGCTTCCGCTATTTCTACTGAGACGAAGGCACTGAACCTTCTGACGATAGAGAGATTTGGCGACATCATACGTGTCGTCGGAAGAGTGATCGTCGACGATGAGGATCTCATGATGATCGGCGAATTCAGTCTGAAGAAGATTCTGACGGATGTCTCGAACAGTCCCGGGGATATTTTTGGCTTCGTTAAAAGCGGGAATTAGAATCGATAGCATTGGACTCTTTGATTTATTCACTTAAATATTTGTCACTAACGTGCAAAAGTTTTTGAAATCCAAGACATTATGTAAATTGAGAGAAACGAGATTCCTAAGGCTGATTCCCGAGTCGACAACATCCAAGCCTTCCTTTTTATGATAATGTAAAAGAGAAATGAAAAAATTATTGCCGATCCCTTTTCCTTTAAGCGCGGATCCATCAGAGCCATTTTCCACATCGCAAATCGCAGATTGAAATAGGAACGCAGGTCATAGGGATGATAGATCATGAACGCCACGGGCCGGTTGTGGCTCTCGTAAACAAGTATTTTTTGGTGCGGATCGTGAAAAGCGGTAAGAATCCATTTTTCATAAAGCGTTTCCGCTTTTTCCAAGGGAATGTAAGAATCGGCGTGGAATCTATGGGTCGTGAGCGCACCTCTGGAATACGAAAGCATGGGGTCGAGATCGGAGGGCTTCATGAGTCTTAGGTCAAAAGACTGCTGGGAACGCGTGTCAAGATTTGTGAGATCATATTTATTGAATATCCAATTTTCCATAAAACAAAATCCGTTTTTTTCAAAGGCATGGAGGACGGGGAGGTCCGATGAGGAGATTTTCACAAAAACAAAACGGATTTTATTAAGCTCGCACCACGCCTGATACTTTAACAACAATCGATTCGCGATAGATATCCTGGCTTCGTATTCTGGTTCTCTGACAAGGACATATTCTATGAGGGAGGTCTTGATTCCAAAATGCTCCGTGTCCCAAGGAGACAATTTAAACAACAACAGCCCTTGGATTTCCTCCTGGCCTGCATGCTCAACGACATAATCCGTATCGTCGCGTTGGACGTATTCATTGATTTTGTCTTCGACCAGACGTCGAGACGCCTCACGGTCTAAACTTCGATCTTCGAGATATCTCCCGTAACGATATCCGGCGATAACTTTTTCTATATCTGACGAAGAGATATTCTTTATTGAACGCATTGGCTTCTGCCTTTGGTCAAACTCCGCCCGCTCGAAAGAAGATATTCTAAAACATCCCAAAGAACGTTTTCAATCGTTATCGAAACAAGAAAAATAGAATCATATGTTTTCCAGGGCTTCAATGATATCATAAAAATCTTCTTTTTTCATCCTATTATAGAACGGCAAGAGGATGACTTGGTCTCTGGCCCCTTCACTCTGAGGAAGGGATCCGTGGCCGGAGCGGTAGGCTGGCTCTTGGTGGGCGTTCATGATCCCGCGACGCGTCGATATTCCCAAATTCATCAGGCGCCGCATGATCTGATTTCGGTTGAGAGGAGCATTTCTTAAAATTTTGACCGGATAGCTCTGCCAGTTTGAGTGACATCCAGCTGGCTCAAGGGGATGTTGCAGCCAGGCTATGTCTTTGATCCTTTCGGCGTATAAAGAAGCCAGGCGTCTTCGCTCAGAAATCATGGCCGGCAATTTGTTCAGTTGCTCGAGCCCGATGGCGGCTTGAATATCCGTCATTCGATAATTGAATCCGGTCATGAGGTATTCCTCGAAGATGATTCTTTTCGTCCGGTCCCTCTGAACATCGGAAACGCTCATGCCGTGCTGTCGGAGAAGGCGGAAGGTCCGATCGTATTCGCGATTCTTGGTCGTGAGCATACCTCCGTCCCCCGTGGTCACCAGCTTGCGGGGGTGAAACGAGAAACAGGCGATATCCCCATGAGGCTTGCCGATCTTTTCCCATTTGCGATTTAGGAATATTTCGCTGCCGATCGCGCAGGCCGCGTCTTCGATCAGAGGCAGATGGAATTTCCGGCTGATCGAGAGAATGGCCCGCAGATGACAGGGCATTCCCATTTGATGGACAGGCATCACCGCGGCGACTCTCCCCGGACGGATGTCGGCTCGTCCTCTTTGGTGTGCCGAAAAATATCGAAGAGGGGACTCTCCCCTCATCAGCCTGGCGACCTTTTTATAGTACAGCCGATCTCGGACCCGCTCGCAGTCTTGGACAAGGCAAGCCTCCAGAGATTCGGGCGACATGTTGTAGGTCTCAGGATCGATCTCGACAAAGACAGGCTCGGCCCCGCAATGCCTGATCGCATTCGCTGTCGCGATGAAAGAGTGGCTCACGGTGATGACCACATCCCCCGGCCTGACGCCGACGGTCAGGAGAGCCAGATGCAGAGCGGTGGTGCAGCTTGAGACGGCGCAGGCATATTTCGCTCCGACATAAGACGCAAAAGCGTTTTCAAATTCCCGAACCTTGGGTCCTTGGGTGACCCACCCCGAAAGAATGACATCCCTGGCCGCTCGGACTTCCTCGCGGCCTAGAAACGGTTTAGCCAGAGGAATCATAGTCTATGTCCAATTCAGGCCGCGCTCTTGAGACAGCATTTCAGAGAACTTTTCGGGCCTTGCTTTGAACCAGTCGATCGTTCTTTGAAGTCCTGCCTCCAACGGGACCTCCGGACGCCAGCCCGTGAATCGATGAAAGGCCGTCGCGTCGGCAAACAAGCGTAACACATCGCCGGGGCGATTTTGGACAAAGGTGATTTTCGAGGCCGGATTCTTGCTCATCCTCAAGACGATTTCGGCGACGTCCTTGATCGAGATCTCGAATTGGCTGCCGATATTGAAGGTCTGTCCGACCATCTCATCGTGTTTAGCGGACTCGACGAAGCCTCTAGCGATGTCTTGGACGTAGGTGAAGTCCCGGGTTTGGGTGCCATTCCCGCAGATAAGGATCGGCCGCCCGGCAAGGGATCGGAGAATGGATTTCGGGATAAGTTCGCCTGCATTCCCTTCGTAGTGGGAACGAGGGCCATACGTGTTGAAAGGCCTGATGATGACCGTCGGGAAGCCGTGGGTTCGGAAATAAGCGCGAGCATACGCTTCCCCGGCGAGCTTGCTCGCGCCATACACCGTGCAGGGAAAGGTAGGATGGATTTCGGACATGGGAACGGACTGGGCGGTTCCATAGACCTCGGAAGACGAGCAATAGATGAATCTCTTGACCCCGGCGGCATATGCTTTCTCGAGCATCACCAGCGTTCCCTCGGCATTGATGCGATGATTTTCATGCGGAAACTGAATGGAATGGCGAACTCCCAGGCAGGCCAGATGAAAGACAACATCGATATTTCTCAGGGATTTGGCGGCATCGGACGGCTTTGTGATGTCTCCCTTGATGAGATCGAAGTGACGGTTCTGTTTATGGTAGGCGAGGTTCTCGCTTTTGCCGTTGACGAAATTATCGATCACCCGAACCTCGCAACGTTCTTGGATCAGAGCATCGACAAGATGTGACCCGATAAAGCCGGCTCCGCCTGTCACCAGGATTTTTTTTCGGGCTAATTTCATTTCTTGTAGAATTCTTTAATTTTATCGCAGACGTACCGGATTTGGTCTTCCGGGAGCTCAGCATACATGGGCAGCGACAGGATCTCATCCGCGATCTTTTCGGACACGGGCAGGGGATTTCGAGGCTTGATCGAGGCATAGGCTTTCTGCAGATGGCACGGGACGGGATAATGAATCCCGGTAAAAATGCCTTTGTCCTGAAGGAAATTCTTCAGTTCTTCGCGCCGGCCGACTTTGACGACGAAGAGATGATAGACGTGTTTCGCGTTCGGCATTTCCCGGGGAACGGCGACCTGCGTCATCCCGGCCAAATGTTTCCGATAAAGATCGGCGTTGTTCCTCCTCATCCGGGTCCAGTCCTCAAGATATTTGAGCTTGACGTCGAGCACGGCGCCCTGGATCCCTTCCATCCGATAATTGTGCCCGACGAAGTCGTGATAATACTTTTGCGACGATCCGTGATCTCGGAGGGCCATCGTTTTCTTATACAGGCCCTCGTCGCTCGTCAGGACGGCCCCGCCTTCCCCGTAGGCGCCGAGGTTCTTTCCCGGATAGAAGCTGAAGCATCCGCAGACGCCGAACGTCCCGACCGGCGTGCCGCGATACTCGGTCAGGTGCGCCTGGGCGCAGTCCTCGATGAGGAGGAGATGGTATTTGTCCGCGATCGCCTTGATCTTCTCCATCTGAGCGGGCTGGCCGTAGAGATGGACGGGGATGATCGCCTTGGTATTCGGGGTGATGGCCTCTTCAATCCGGCCGGGGTCGATATTGAAAAAATCAGGCTCGCAATCGACGAAGACGGGTTTCGCCCCGCACAGGCTCACGGCTTCGGGCGTGGCGAAGAATGTATTGGCCGGGACAATGACTTCATCCCCGGGGCCGAACCCGAGGGCCCACATGGCCAGGTGGAGGGCGGCCGTTCCGGAATTGACCCCGATGCAGAATTTCGCTTGATGTCGTTCAGCGAAATGATCCTCGAAGGACTTGACGAACGGGCCCGCGGAAAAGGCCGTTTTCTCGATGACGCTCCGTATCGCGGCGTCGATATCGTCCTTGATCGCGAGATACTGGACCTTGAGATCGACGAAATTGACTTTCATGGAAAACTCACAGTTTTCGCGGCAATCCGGCAGCGTGGCCCGCCCGGATTTCGCCCGGGGGGACCGTCCTTGGTCACCACGCTTCCGGCTCCGGTCAGCACCCCGTCGCCTATCGCAACGCCGTGGCGGATGAACGTCTGAGAGGAGATTTTACACCCCTCCCCGATCATGGCGTTTTTCTGGACTTCGACGAATGCGCCGATTCTTGTCTCGTTGCCGATTTCGCAGCCAGAGAGGTTGTGGCATCGGCCGCGTTTGACCTTCTGGCCGAGGTTGATGTCGTCAGAGATCGCTTGATCATTCAAAGATGGACCATCCTTCCACTATTTTTAATAGATTGATCGGAGGCTTCCAGGATGCGCACGACTCTCAAGCCCGCCTCTCCATCGTTCATCGGCTTCTTGTTCTTCATAAGGCAATCAATGAAATATTCGGCCTCCAGCTTCAAGGCCTCTTTTTGGTCAACCATGGGCGTCCAGATGTCGCCAGAACGGTAGCTGATCAACATTTTATAAAGCCCTTCACGGCTCTGAATATCGACGCCTTTTTCGTAGACTTTGACCTTTTCATCGGATTCAAGGTCATTCCAGACGATCATCTTTTTTTCTCCGCCGAGAAGCGTCATCCGGATTTTGACGGGAGAGAGCCAGTTGACGTTAAAGTGGGCGATGACGTTGTCCTGGAAGAAAACGGTGAGGTAGGCCACGTCTTCGAGATTTCGCCGGAAATGGTCAATCCCGGTGGCGGTGATGGCCGCCGGCTTTTGGTTGATGAGAAAATCCATGATGGAAAGATCGTGCGGGGCCAGATCCCAAATCACATTGATGTCGTGTTGAAAGAGCCCGAGATTGACCCGGGTCGAATCATAATAATAGACGTTCCCCAAAATTCCCTGATCGATGAGCTCCTTGATTTTTCGGACGGCGCCCGTGAACAAGAACGTATGGTCCACCATGATCTGCAATTTCTTTTGGGCGGCCAGTTCAATCAGGCGTTCGGCCTCGGTCACCGTGGACGTGAACGGTTTTTCGATGAAAATATGCTTTCCATTCTCCAACGCTTTTCGGGCGATCTCGAAATGCGTATAAACGGGAGTGACGATCGCGACGGCATCGATGTCGGGAGAGGTCAGGATCTCGGCCGGGTCCGCGACCGTCTTCATTTTGGGATAGCCTTTCTGAGCTTTTTGAAGAGCTTGGGGGGAACTATCACAGATCGCCGCGATATAGGCACCCTCTGTTAAAATGAAATTCCGGACGACATTGGGACCCCAGTAGCCATATCCTATGACGCCGATATTTACGGTCATGAAATCTCCCTCCGCTTCCTGATCTTAGAAATCCGAGAAAAGTCTTTCGGGGTTTCGTAAGAATTTGCTTTTTCGCGCAACGCGACGATCCCTCCCGTTAAGCTCGGAATCGGTGCCGCTCGTCACGAGAAAAGGATATTCCCAAATGTTGATCAATGTCAAGAGCGTGAACTCGTTTGTCAAGGCAACATGAATATTTCCTATTCTGGGCAACGTGAATATTTCCGCTTTGCACATCACTTAGATTCTCTCGAGCGCAGGGCTCTGAGGTCCGATGCGGAGCCTTCTCCACGGATGGTCG
>Ga0315279_10006666_pt1 | contig 14519 bp, 15 predicted proteins | sample YL17G06_20_MG_FD_203694 | JGI IMG/M metagenome (GOLD analysis project Ga0315279, IMG submission 203694) | Sediment microbial communities from Yellowstone Lake, YNP, Wyoming, USA - YL17G06_20 | ecosystem: Environmental > Aquatic > Freshwater > Lake > Sediment | place: USA: Wyoming | collected... | reverse complement strand
CCAAACAACACTGGTGTGGTTCTATAGCTTTATCTGACCACTGACGTTGTGTTTCTATTCCAAGATGCCTACGACTTTCCTCGAAGGTGACTTCTACATTCCAACGAAGCACATAATACTCCACTATCCTGATGGGTGAAAGCTCTATGTCTGTGCTGAAAAAGGCTTCTGACCTGCACTTACCTTCTGGGTCTACCACCAATACCCAACGGATGGGAACAGGTTCTTCTCCAGATGTATGCCTTAGATTGACACCTGTTAAGTAAACAATGAACTTAACACTTTGCCCATACCAATTCACTGTTGCAGATTTCCAGTCTTGTGTTGAGTCATTTGCCAAATCTTCCAGTTTGGTAATTCGCTATCCTTTCTGTGGCTTAGGTCCTCTTTTGTTAGGAGGTTGCTCCCCGGGAAATTCGAACAATCTTGAATCAAGTCGTAACCTAGAAATCAATGTCACACCAGTTTTGATACATTCATGAGCTAGGCGTATACATGAGAAACCACCATCTCCTATCAGGATTATACAACGGTTAGTTATCCAGCGACTTACCTGCTTTATCATTTGGATCGACCAGTCAATGTTTGTTTTGTGTTGTTTCTTTGCTTCCCTGTTTGCAGATTCAGAAGGAGTCAACACTGTCAAGAAAGGCAGAGACCAATATTTGTCACTCCATGGCAACAATACAATGAGCATCATAGAAAGCCATTTTAGACCAAAGCACTTAACAACGTACTTCTGTGAAGAGCGAACAGCATCACGATAACAACCTTTCGCCTTTATTTTCTTTCCTTTACGACGTTCAATGGTATCATCAATACCAATGAAGATAGGTAATGATTCAGGTATGAACTTGATGAGCAATCCCAAGAGGATTTTAGAAGCTTGTAGTCCAGACCAACAAGCACGGTTAAGGACTCGATAGTAGTTAATGAAATGTTTGTCCTTACTTAATATCCCATGACACGCAAGATAGCAGCGACAGTGCGTTGATTGTTGCATAGAATAGCACCAATCAAGAGAGTCTGAGCATAATTCCAGACATTGATAGAAAACAGTGGTGAAAAGGTAGATAAAACAGTTATAATATCATTATTAAACATGGTGGTTATTTTTGATTGTTTATAAAAAATGGTTAACAACAAAACAATCATACAAGAAAGTTCCCGCCATTTTCATATCATTTTATTTTAAATGGACAAAGTCGAGTACATAAGGAGTATTCTTTATTCTGTGAAGCCCATCACCTTTCCGAAACAAAAAGTCAAGCACTTCATAACCATTTTTAAAATGCAGTATATCGTTATCAACACCAGCTTGTTTTAAGTTTCTAATAATCAGTGATGCGTGATTAAAGTCACTTTCAGCGAGGACTATAACTAAATCCTTTTCCATGACGCTATGACTCCATAAATCCTCAAAACTCTTTTTCCATTAACACCATTTCTCCGAGATAACTACATAATTTAAAAAACTCATTGTAACCCAAGCTTCCAGCTTGGCAATTTGGCTTTGTTTACCACTGGCAGCTTGCATGTCAGCGTAGATTTATCATGGACATTATGCATTATAGTTAAAGCACACCTTTCCGATACGTGCATAATTATTGTTTCTGGATTCCAATTTCAAATATATTTCCAGTATATCATTAGGAGACCATGTTCCCAAATTAGAATCGCTTATGCCAATATTAGACCAGTTTACATTGACATTATTATCACTATTGGTAATAACAGTTCCATTACCAGATTTATATAAATAAACATCAACGTGGCAATCACTAGATAACGCGCTTCCTGTTCTATATTCAATCTGAATAGCATTTGATGATGCCCATGAGCCAAAATCAATCGGCAACGTGAATCTCAAAGCTAAATAGTAATCCTGTAGTGATACTTGACTTGAAACGCCCTCGTAGTAATGCCGTCCCACGTATGAAACAACATCAACGTCTGTGTTAATAGTTATGTTATTGTTTCCGCTAGGAGATGCGCCGCGAAGACTTTTGGTCAGAACAGCACCACGATATTGAGGATGCAATTCTATCTTGCGGCTATTAGAAGTTCCCAAAGAACCCCATGGTACCAACCCACCTTGTCCAACCGAATGATTATGTACTTTTAGTGAACCTGCTGGATCTTCATACCAGTATGTTTCTCCACTTATTTCTGCAAGTATATGCTTAGTTGCTTGTAGCATATCATTAATGTCAGCACATTGACCCGCAGTATGAGGTATTCCCGGAAATACCTGTCCATCTCCCCTTGAGTCTACAAGATCGGCTCCAATAGCGTTTATATTATCTAATAACGTATTCCAGTTTGTGGCATTTACTGCTGTTAAATTTGTTCCCTGTGATAGATTCGGATTATTTGGATATGTTGCCATAACATAAGGATCAAGAATTAAAAGACTGAAAAAATAATCTTAGTGCATTGCACCGTAAATTCTCACCTAGTTAGAAATCTGTAGGTTGGGTTGAGGAACGAAACCCAACTTACTACTTGTAACATTAAATTTCTATTGGTTGGTCTCGTTACTTCGCCAAACCTATAATTAGTTGAGTATTTATGGCATTATGTACTTAGTTCTTTGGAAAAAATAGAAAACTAGCATTTTCTCCCTTTACCAAAGAAGGAGGATTTAAGACTTATTGTAAGACTCATAACCCAGCTAAATTTCAAAGAGTCACAATCTTTAGTTCCTTGATCCCGTTTTCTCACCCCACCTTTCTTAATGTGTCTATAGTTGTGTAAGTTTCAGATGTCAAAACGTGCTTTCGTCTTTCTATAACGTATCGTCCGACTAACCCCATCTTCTTTATATTAACCTTTACCTCATCAGTAAGGGCAAGTTGTGGAACTGCCGGTGCGACTATCTTAACTCTTTCATAAGGTCTTTTATAAAACCTAACAACATCCTCTGCCACCCGGTATGCCTGATTACTTCCCCTTATTATGTGTAAAACATACTTATTGTTTTCTATGTGCCATGTTAAATCATAATAAGCATGTTTCCCATTTATAGCGGCATTGCTTATTTGTATAGATACCGTACCATTAACAATCGAGTCTGTGTCTATTATGCACCAATAATCGGTCAAAGGTGAGATTCTAATCGGAGTATCAAAGCAAAAAACTTCCCACGAAAATTCACTTGTTAAGTTATCTCCTGCCTTTAAACTGCTTGTTCCTATCAAATTGCCCGGAACCCCACCATTATTAGTATATATCTTGACACAAACGTATCCATGTGCATCAGACTTCTTCATCCTGACGTAAACAGAATCTATAACTGATGAGCTATTAGTTGTCGTAAACTTAAATCCTTCTAGGTCATGATCTAATAATTCTTGTATAGTTCCCTGAATTTGATTTGATGTAAGATCAGAGCTTAATGAAAGTATACCAAGTTGCCGAGTTTTTGCTCTATACTCATCTATACTTGCTTGATCCAAACATCGTGAGAAAAAACCACTCCGATACTCAACGGTGACGTCGTTTATTATCTCTGAGTCAGCTAGAAGCATACAATCAACTATGTTGCTATCATCGAATCCCCAGTCCACGTGATTTGAATATTCTCGTTCTACCAATCGGAGTATACCTTCCTCATCGAAATATGCAACACAAAAAATACTATCGCATATCTTCTCTATGACACTCATCATCTTTTGTCCCTTAAATTTAAGTTCATCATAAGCCGTTGTAGATTCTTCAGTACCAATGATATTAGCCACTACTCCCACTTTGGAACATAAATATTCCAATATTGACTTGAGAGTATTATTCAATCCTAACTCATCCTTAATTATAGAATCAAAAAACAATCCCATATAATCACGGCAGTTCATAGTCACCGTATTCAGAGTACCGATTGGCTTCACATCATCAATTACTCCAGTGAATATCGGTATGTTGAGATAGTCAAATCCAGCCCATATCTTTATCCTTGCGCATTTTTTCACCTTGCTAATACCATCAGAATAGAAATAACCATTCTCTCTTCCGTTGCACGGCGGAACGTGATTATTAAGTTCAAGGATCGCCCTGCCAATATTTAAACTTCCTCTTCCTCTAAGAGATTCCAAGCCGATTTCACTATCAATCCTCATCACGTATTCTGTAGTATCACCGAATCCTTCTATCCATACAACAAAAGTCGGTTTTCGGATAAAGCTCCCTTGTTTTGTATCAAACATAGCTCGTTGTGATGAAGTTAAAGTTCCATACTGCATATCTTAAACCCTTGTTCTTCCGTTACTCGGCGGAACGAGATTCTGTTCTTCCGTCACTCGGGGGAACGAGACCTGCCTACCGAATTCCAAATATTATGTAACCCCTTTTTCTATTCTTCCGTTGCACGGCGGAACGTGAACTATTTACTCTCCGAAAGTGTATGTAAATCGATCTCAACTCTTCTGTTTATACTGGTATTTTGGTCACCAGATAACCATTCCTCCGGGATACTTGAGAACATCACTTCAAAATATCTATCATACTCAACTTCAATTATATCACCAGAATCTTGACCCATAACCGTTATTGATCGCCTATCAACAGATACAGTATAGTCAGTATCCAGCACCAATGTAATTCCAGTAGTAAGATTCCTGACACTAATTACGTCACCGTCATCGTCTAATATTGCCTTATGTGATAATTGAATAATACTATCTAAGTCCTCGTTAATCTCTACCTCTACAAAATAAACTGTTACATCCAAACTATTCGAACCATCATAAGAACCAACCGATCGCAATAGCAACCTCACATAATCGTCTGTTTCGTCAACAAACCTACTGGCAATCATCTGTTCCGCTGTACTATATCTTAGATAATTCACTGAACTATTGCTGCTTCTTACCAATTCCATCCAACCAGTACCATCCCAAGCATATAAAATACAACCATCAAGATTAGCGACAGATTTATCATCACTTGATGCTTTTATCGTTATCCCGAATCTCTGAACATCCGCTTGAAGTATAGACGACTTAACAAGAAACTTATGATATAAATAATATCCAGTCGCAGGGTCAGATGTTTCCTTGTAATCATCGTCATCATCACCTATCGCTTGATAATCAGCAGTTGAGTATTCGGTAGTCTCAAAATCATCTTTAACTGAAGGCAAATTATTGGAACTATCTGTATATGCTTTATGTGTTGACGAAGGATTCGTTATACCAGCAAAACTATACGCATCATTATCGTATATTGTTTCACTTTCAATAAGTGACGGAACATCTCCGTCATCGAAATAAAGTAATTCATTTGAATACAATACTTCTCTAAAGTTTTCATATTGTACCGCATCAAAATAATTCCATCGCAGCTGAAAGTCGTAATGTATAGCACGAAGATCATATATTCTACGACCACTTAAAGCTTGGTGGAAAGCTCCAATCCTCACTGGAATACGATTATAAGAATCAGGATCAGAAAGAATCACGTTACCATTAAAAGATACGTTATCAATGTAAAAGGGACCAGAATGTGCGTCATCACTTTGCAGAAACTTGATCCAAAGCAATACACATTCATCAGGAATCGTTATACTTGTCTCATAACTCAGCCATGATCCTATATCACTTAGAGTTACAGTATCTATTTCAACACCATTCGTCTGATCCCAAAAGACTAACTCCAACTCTCCAAACTCAATCTTATAAAGACTAGAAAAAGCATATACCACTGCAGGTGTTACAACAAATTCATAATATGATCCTTCGTTCTTACCCAAAGGGGAATCATCAAGATACATCCCATCACCTAAAGTATACCCATCACCTAACGTCCAAGTAACACCCTTTATCCTCATTACAGAATCACGAATTGGATCAGATGTATATCTATTCGTTTCCGTTTTAGAAGCATTCGTTTCCGTCCAAACTTCAGGATCATTATCAAAAGTCTGAACACCATATTCTGTTGGTGCCGTAAGTGTTAATCTGAATCTAACCATAAAACTCCAATTATGAATTAAGAAGTAAGAATTAAGAAAATGAAATTCCCTTTCTCTCTCTTCTTAATTCTTAATTCCTAATTCTTAATTTCCTTCCCTTTCCTTTACTTCTCGACAGACACCCGGACAACATTATCATTATTATCACTCAAAAGTATCCACTCACAGTTAAATACACTGAAATCCTTTTTTGAAAACGGTATTGTAAGATTATGACATACTGCCTTAGATGCCTCAATTTCGAGTTTTTTCCCATCATCTGTTTTAAGCATCTGAAATAAAACCTGAAGATAAGCTGGAGATGAATACTGTCCTAATTGATATGTAGTTGAAGGTGTTACAGTATCATTGAGCTTCCCATTAGTATTTGTCTCAATATTCCAGAGCATTTCAAGAACAGAGGATTTAAATATTACTTCCCCAATAGTCAACTTGGCTGTTCCACTTTTGTAATAAACAGCCTTACCAAAACGTTCTTGTGACATTCGCACGTCATGATCAAACGATATATTCAAGCTAACCGGTCCCCTAAACTTAGCAATCTCTTTTTCTGGATTAACAATAACCGAATTTCTATCTGCATATATTGCGCCGCTTGCACCAGTGGTTAAAGATAATCCAGATGCGCCATAAAGAATATTATATCTTGCAGTAATTTGCCATACGCTATGCGTTTTATCATATTTATTTTCATCTACAAATATTTCATTAATAGCATGAAAAGTCCTCTGAGCATCTGTAACACCTAATTCATTATTATGGATTAGTGTCTTAATCCTGCTGTAGATAGTCCACAATTGTTGTTTACTGACGTTAGAATATACATTAATTGTCAAAATAGCTTTAGCAATACCGGCTATCTGATTTCCTGCTCCTCCAGCGCTGATCCCTAATAATGCACATGGATAATTTGCACTCTCGGCATTATAGCCAGTCGTAATATCGTATGCAGAAACTATCTCTGTTAATGTAGGATCCTCAACCAATTTATTTCTAATAGACTTGAGTACGAGATCCATTTTCAATTCTCCCTTACATAAGAGAAGTAACCGTGAGAACCTGAACCTTATACCATTTTCATTTATTAAGTGTGCATTGCATTGTAACCCAATATTCTATATTAGCAATTCAAAAAAGTAAACTTTATGCACAATAGAATTATAAAAATGGTATTAATCAATTTGTCTTTTTCATAAAGGCTTCTTTATGAGTTTGCCAGTTTACAGAGAGTAAAACATCATAATTGATACCGTCATAATCAGTAACAACGTCACCTGAATTTATTACCTGATCTTCTGCTAAAATTATATGATGCGTTGTTTCCTCAATAATTCCTTGCATCGTTACCTCGTAGCTATTATCCAAAGACATATATCTTGGTGTTCTTGTCATTGAGTTAATTGTGCATTTAACATTTGTTGCACGCTCTATCAGCACTCGTCTCGGTTCACCAAACTCATTCCTTGGTCCTTCCTCATAATAGCTTATAGTGCAATACTCATAATCATTTTGCAAAATATCAAGAGCATTTACACGCTTTCGTCCCATAAGAGACATTTTTATAACCCCTCTATAAGTTGAAAGTTAGAAAGTTAAAAGTTGATAGCAGGAGACAACCCTCAACCTTAAACTTTCAACCTTCAACTCCTTATTGCGTATGTTTTCACAATACCGGTACTTCTCAATCCTATTAAATTCCGATGGTACTTGGCCATCTCCATAAGATCATAATGGGTATATGCTACTGAGCCGCGATTCCATGCCTTTGCTCGATTCTGATCCATTGCCAATTGTTCAAGACATTCTGCAATAGCACCATGAATATTATACGATTTAGCATCCAGATAATATATATCATCTTGACTATCTACAAACTTAAAAGTCCCATCAACAAGATTAACCGCATAATTCGAATTAGGTATCTCATTAGAGTCCGATTGCTTACCATCCCACAAACTGACATCCGACTCTAACAGACCAAAATTACTATAATACACCTGTTCATCCGGATCATATACAAGAAGTTCCCTGATTACGTGAACTCTGTACATATCAAGGTAGTTTTGCAGTTCATCATCTGTCCAGATAGTTTCTCCGTTACTCGGTGGAACGAGATCAACATCATTTATTTTTACCCTAAGAAATGAGATCAACCAAACCATAGAATCTCTTGACATATTAAACCTCTATAAGTTGAGAGATGAGAGTTGAAAGTTGAGAGAGGAGATATAAACCATCATCCCTCACCACTCGTCACTTTCCTATGTTAATCCGTATCTGCTCGAATGCGCAGCCTCATTCATAAGCTCTAATGTATAGTCTCCACCGATCCATCGCTTCTCAGAGTCACCCTCTTTTGCTAACGATGCCATAAAAAATGGTCTCAAGTATCCAAGTGCAATCCTTGCAGTATCAAGGATAAAATACTCACCAGCGTTCATCAGGCGATGAGGAATAATAGCAATGGGACCAACACCAAGAGGATTGATTATGCTTGTAACATTTACGCCACCAACAGTTGTAAATATATCAGTCTGAATACGTGAAGCATAAAGATTAGCTATATCCTGAGCGAGTTTACCGGTTGTCAAGATTACTCTCGGTACTCCACCAGAATCCCAGATTGCCTTAATATCTGCTTCAAGACAAGTCGTATCAACACCACCACTATCGCTAGTGACATGAGTTGTTATCATTGAGAATAACCCGCCCATAGTTCTATACGCAGATGATCCATCACCGACTTGAGCCTTTACACCCATAATTAATGTTTTCTCAAGCTCTAAAGCCAATTGGCGCATTGCATGCATTATCTGATAATCTACTTCGCTGGTAATCTTGCCAAGCTTCTTAATCGCCTCTTGTACGCCTGATATCTCAACAGTTCTTGAGAATGTCTGTAGATAGTTAGAAGGTCGAGTTCTAACACTTGCACGTGCACCTTTAGCATCTGCACCTTCATGTTCTACCTGTGACACAATATGCACAACAGAATTATCCACATGAGTAGCCGCCGTAGTTGAGCCATAAGGACGAGTAGCGACAGTTAATTCATTCCCTGTAACACCAGTGACAAGCATATACTCACGATCTATCCTGATCACAGTGTCAACGTCAGTGTCAAACAGTGTTCCGTCATCAACAGTAAATGAAGTGTCATCAATATCTAGATTTGCGCCTTCATCCAAGAGAGTAGTCAAAGCACCGAGATCATCCTCGATCCATTCCGCCTTGATTTCGCCGACTTGTATCTTTGGAAGCAGAAGTTGCAAGGGCGTATCAGTTGGCGATATAGAATGTATCCCTTCTGCTACCCATATATCTGCCGAATCCGCCTGATCATAACTTTGCATAAGATCCGTAATTATAGCCATAATAACCTCCAAAAGAGTTAAAAAGTTAGAAGTTAGAAAGTTAAAAGTTGAAACCTTAAACTTGTAACCTTTAACTCTCCTTATTTATTTCTTACTTTCTCTTAATTCCATGTTCCATTTCCCATGCCTGATTAAAGAGCTTAGTAGCATCCACGATCCTACCTTGTTTTGTTAGCTCCCTGGATTGTTGCTTCAATTGATCAATCTGGTTTGCAGTAGTCAATTTCACCTTCGGCCAGTTACCTTGCTGTGGTGCAGGATTCGTTGGTCCATAATAAGCCTTACTCTGATCTTTTCTCAGGTATGGTTTTAATTCACCAAGTGCTGTCACCAATTCAAGCACCTTTGCTTCGTTAATATCACCATTCGCATCAACTTCTATCTCACCGGTGTCAATCAGAGAAGACGCATCCTTCGGGTTAAAAAAATCCAGCACACTAGCTGCATTTATGATTGCCAACTCTTTTGCTGTTTGACTGACACGCCCTTTAAGTGAGTCTGCTTCGGCAGAAGATTTTTCCGCTGCTAACCTTAGTTTGTCTATCTCATCAGCTTTAGTGAGTTCAGCATCTCTAAGTTCTTCATCACGTTTTGCTTTCAACGCTTGTAACTCTTTTCTATATGTTGCCGCTTCAGACCGAACTTTTTTGTACTCCGAAAAAGTAACCATCTTTTCTTTCGAATCTTCGTTCTTCGCACCCGACAACACGAGATCTGTTCTTCCGTTACTCGGCGGAACGAGATCATCTGTATCCTTAGTTGAGGATTCATCCTCGATCACTTCTGTTCTTCCGTTACTCGGCGGAACGAGATGAGCATCTTGCTCCAATTCTTTGGCCATCTTGACCTCCTATCTAAACAGTTAAAAGTTAAAAAGTTAGAAAGTTTCAAAACTCGTCACGCGTCACTTTCCCTCAACCTTTAACTCCCTCTTTATCGATCTGTGCCATCTCTGCTTCTACGTCTTCAACACCTCTCTCTTCCATAATCGTCCTTCTTGACTTGATCTTATTACGAAGTTCTATTTCATGCACCTGAGTCTGTTCTAATTCATCAACAGGCAATCCACCGTTAAACTGTATACTTGTCTTAAAATCTGTATAATCTCCCATACCCAATAGTTTTGCCGTCTTAAATATCATCCTATTCAACTCACAAAGACGATTCTTTAATATAACCTCTTTCCGCCTGCATTTATGCTCAAGAGGTAAATAATGTAACCTTAACGCATATCCGCTCACTGCACCACCCTCAGATTTCGCAAAACCTGCTGTAGGAATACTCGTGACAGTACAAATTTGCTCTACAATCTTGTCCATTGCTTGTATGAACGGCATTATATCTGACGCATTCACCACCTGCATGTTGCCACTCTCATTTGGAACTTCAAGAATACTACCCGGCTCCATACTGATTTTTTGACCTTTCGGTGTCTGCGCACCAAAAATAACTATCCGTTGAAAGGCTTGATTGTCCATCGTTAATAGCATATCGGTAAGTATTTTGTTAAGTGCATCCTGTAAATCAATCATCACTTGAAGATCGCTCACACCAAACTCAAGATCATCCAATGTATTCTTTATATGTATTATGGGTATAAAACCAAGTACATTATCCTGAACGTCCACAAGCTGCCATTCACTTTTTTGACTACCGAAAGGACTGTATGATTGACTATCTACAAGCTCATAATACTCAACTACATCAGGACGAAACACTTGTGCTTTCCACTTGGTATCATCACTCCTCGCACTCGGCGACCCAAGATCATCAAACCACTGGATAGCACAATAAATCATTTCCTTGTAATCATCCGACCGGTATCGAGGGAAGCATATTTCTGGTCTCAAAATCCTGATCTTTATCTCATCATTCTCCACATATAACTTGAGAAACACATCCCCTTTCTTTCCCATCAGCGTAAGCCCTTTCAACATTTCCTCGAACAGTAGTCCATTTGACTCATAAACATCATAGAGCAAACGTTCAGCTAAATCCGCAGCAATTTGGTTTGTGCCGTCATGTTTAACCTCAATCCCCAATTCTCCGGAACTTATATACTCGACAGCAGAATCCACAACAACACGACAGTAGTTATTGACCGTACCCAATTCAGATTCAAGCGCCGCTTTCACCTTGGGCGGTATATCAACAGTATGATCACCGTTATAATATGCGTCATATATACTGTAATTGCTCAGTCTTTCATGATTCCTTTGCTCATGCAGCCAACTCAAGAAAGATTCATGTATCAAATCCATTCTAAACCCCCAAGAGTCAAAAAAGAAAGTTAAAAGTTAAAAAGCTATCTGTTCTTCCGTTACTCGGTGGAACGAGGAAGGTTAAAGGTTTCAAACTCGTCACGCGTCACATTCCTTTAACCTTCAACTCTCTCTTCTTTTTCTTACTTCTTACTTCTTAACTCTTCCTTTCCTTGGTTATAAAGCTTATTCACCCATGACCTTACTTTAGTCCTCAATACCGACTCAACGTCCAACTCAACTTTGTTCTTCCGTAAATCCACTCGGGGAACCGAGACGGCGGAACGAGATTCTGTTCTTCCGTTGCTCGGTGGAACGAGGTCTGTTCTTCCGTTACTCGGCGGAACGAGAGGACTGAGACCGTTAAACGACTGTTTAATCCTCACCAAAGCAAGTTCCTCTTTATCTACCGACGAAAGCGCATTAGTCCTGCTGTCCTCTTCTACTGACCTTACAGCTTCTTCAGCCAGACGGTCAATGATCTCCCATTCCTGCGCACTTATCTCAACATCAAGCTTTTTTGATATAATCTGGCAAACTTTCTTAGCCAACACAAAGCCAAATGCAAGAAGAGTGGGTACAACCAATTTAATAGCAACATCAACATATATATTATCCACCATTTACAATTCCCCCACTTCCTTGTTAAAGGGAAAGAGCGTTAAAGGTTGAAGGTTTTAACTTTTAACTTTCCAACTTTTAACTTTTAAGCATAAACTGCAGTACTCTGTGATATATACCCTCTGTGCCATTGGAGCAAAAAATACCTGAGACTGTCCATTGCATGATCATTCTCTTTCACCGGCTCTTCTATATCCGTATTATCTAGATAACAATAAAGGTTAAACTCCTTTATCGTGTTGACACATTTACTACTAATATATAACCCCGGCTTACCATCTTCTCTTACCGCCAATTGCCGTCTTACAAGCTCAAGTCCCTGAATTATGTTTGATCTTGGTGTTATAGTAACTATCCCCTTCTCAAACAGAGTAGCTCGTTCCGATGCCCCAGATGGATCACACGTCGTAAATTCATAATAACTACTCTCCCGTTGCCCTGTTCTTCCGCCACTCTGTTCTTCCGTTGCACGGCGGAACGTGATCTGTTCTTCCGTAAATCTACTCGGGGAACCGAGACGGCGGAACGTGATCGGTGGAACGTGATCTGTTCTTCCGTTGCACGGCGGAACGTGATCTCTCTTCTTCTTAATTCTTAATTCATAATTCTTAATTTCCTTGAGACGAGATTGCTCTTCATCAAATAAAATATCCGCATGCCACTCCATCGTTCTATGACGTTGGTAATATTCATCATATATAATCACACGATCCTCTGGATCAACTGCAATGTATAGACATACAAACGGGTTTTCGTAACCAAAATCTATACTTCTGAATCTACGCCACTCAGGATCAATCCTAAGTTTATCCTCAGCAATTACATGAATAGCTTCTTCAAATTCCTTATACACTTGTCCTGATGAAAACGTGAACGCCGCACCATACTCCTGCTCAAAAGTCGCTTTGCTCAATGTCCTTTTTGCTTCATCTATATCATCTGCAGACAAGTAAGGATTGCTCCATGACGGAAACCGAAAACTCCCCCACTCAGGATAATCCGGACTCGACCCACGCTTCCAAAGATCATAAAGCCAATTATATCCTCGTGGAGTTGTAATAAACAACGCCCAACCATTTTTATCGCTCAAAGCTGGTCGAAGGTACTGCTCCCAGATAACCGACTTACATGATGCACATTCATCAAAAACTAACCAATCAAGTCCTTCACCTATAAGACTATCAGGGTGATCCGCTGATTTTACTTCAACAACCGACCTCCATGGAAACTCCAGATACATTGATCCACTTTGGGATGAATAACTTTTTCTCACTGTTTCCAGCTTAAATCGTCTTATTAGATTATTATATATCTCTCGAAAAACCTTCTCTCCCAAATCGTATGTCTTAGATACTATCCAACCCCTTGTCTGAGGTTTCAGTATCATAGCTTCCGCTTCCTTTGCTGCCAGAAGTGATTTGCCCCATCTTCTGCCAGATACCACAACCTTGAACCTGACATTACTAGAATGTAACAAAGATTGACCGGGATGTGGTATATAACCAGACATGCGAAACCATTCTTCCTTGTTGAGTTTATTGGCTACTATCAAGCTATTCTCCCTATGAAGACATACAACGACGCATTATTTCTTCCCATGCGTTAAGTCCTGAATTTGAAGATTTGCTCTTTTTATCATTAATCCGAGAATCAATATCAAGATAGCATTTTACAGCTTCACCATAAGTCTTAGGTTTTAGCTCTAATCCTTCCATCTTACCAGATGGATTTGGTATAAGGAATTGATATATAACACTTTTGACTTTCTTTAGTTTCTCAATGTCATCAGAATCATCATCTATAACGACATTTGCTTCTTTCTCTTCATTCAGAGTTTCAGTTCCATTCTCCAAATCTTTAAGATACTCATCTTTACAGATGGTTACGGTACTCTGGTCAAATTTAATTTCTTCAGACAACTCTTCGTACCATCTTCCTTCCTTTGCATAACGTTTTATCGTCTGCTGTGATTTAGGCATATTACGATGTCTCATCACTGCATGAATGTCCCCTTTAGTCTGCAAATAAAGTCTATGTATTCTTTCTCTATCATATCTTATAGTAGGCTAAAATCCTTCATCTGCTCTCTGCTTCAATTTATACAATTTCCATTTATTGATTGTGCATTAGAATTAATTGTAGGTACACGCATCTGCGTTTACATAATTAGTTGGCTCATATCGGTTTTAAGGTGAAATTGGGTATCATTATGGCTCTCAAGAAACCGGCATTGACACACTTGAGATTGTGTTTCCATTCAAACATCACAACATAGATTGCCAGATATTTCTTGTG
>Ga0315279_10006664_pt1 | contig 14521 bp, 8 predicted proteins | sample YL17G06_20_MG_FD_203694 | JGI IMG/M metagenome (GOLD analysis project Ga0315279, IMG submission 203694) | Sediment microbial communities from Yellowstone Lake, YNP, Wyoming, USA - YL17G06_20 | ecosystem: Environmental > Aquatic > Freshwater > Lake > Sediment | place: USA: Wyoming | collected... | reverse complement strand
TCCCCTTGAACAGCTTGCGCCCCAGGCTGGGATTGAAACCCGTCCAGGGGCTCCCCACGTTGGGATCGTCGCGCATCTGCTGGCTGAAGGCCGAGATCTTCGCGTCCAGGTTGTCCAGGCAAAACAGCGCCACCGCCTCCAACGTCATCGGCAGCTTGGGGCTCCCGTAGTCGTATTCCCCGTGGTGGCTCACGATGAGGTGCTTCAGGCGCAGCAGCAGCTCCGCGGGGAGCGGCTCGCCTGCGAGCTTCTCCGCCTCGCGGGCCTTCTGCTCCAGAAGGCTCACGCCCATCACCAGGTGGCCGACCAGTTGGCCTTCGTCGCTGTAGGCGAACTCCCGCTCGTAGCACAGCTCGTCCGTCTTGCCGGCATCGTGCAGAAACGCGCCCACAAGCAGCAGGTCCCGGTCCAACTGCGGATAGCAGGGCGCCACGCGCAGCACCACTTCCATCAAGGTCACCACGTGCTCCAGGAGCCCTCCCAGATACGCGTGATGGTGCTTCACTCCCCCCGGCGCCCGGGCGAGCTTGCCCATGAACTCCTCATCGAGCAAAAAGCACTCCGCCAGGTTGCGGAGGTGCGGGTTGGCGATGCTGCGGAGCAATTCGCCGAGGCGCACGACCAACTGGTCCACGTCCACGGCGGCCAGGGGCGTGAAGTCGTCCTCGCTGACCTCCTTCGAGTCCACCTTCTCCAGGCGCGTGAGGATAAGCTGCATTGCGCCCTGAAAGCGCTGCGAGGTCCCCTCCACCCGGACGAAGTCGCCGTTCTCGAAGGAGCGGTAGAGCGACTCGGTGGCGTTCCACATGCGGGCGCCGACCGCTCCGGAGCGGTCCGACAGCTCCAGTTGGAGGTAGAGATGACCGGTGCGGTTGGGCCGGAGCTGTTTTTCGGCGGCGCGGAAGACCTCGGCCACGGTCTCCTGCTCCCCCAGTTGATTGATGAAGCGGCGCCCCATGCGCGTCCTTTCGGGCAAACGGCGGCGATGCGGGATGAGAAGTCAGACCGTTGATTGTAGGAGCGGGCCGAATCCTCCACAAGGGGGCATCCCCGGCCCTTCCCTGCCACGGCTGCTCCTTCGGGTCTTGTCAGCGCTGCGGGCGGTGGCCTAGAATGCCGATTCTCCGGACCTTGAAAGCGCGGGGCAAGCCCCGCCGCTACACCAATCTCCGAACCCTGAACCCTGAACCCTGAACCCTGAACCCTGAACCCTTCCATGCGTTGGACCCAGACGTTCATCCCCACGATGAAGGAAACGCCCGAAGGGGCTGAAATCCCCAGTCATGTGCTCATGCTCCGCGCCGGACTGGTCAGCCAGGTCATGGCCGGGGCGTACTTGTATCTGCCGCTGGGGCTCCGCTCGCTCCGCAAGGCCGAGCAGATCGTGCGCGAGGAGATGGACGCCGCCGGGGCCGTCGAGCTCTTGATGCCCGCCATGACCCCGCTGGCCCTTTGGGAGCAGACCGGCCGGGTCGAGGCCTTCGGCGACGTGCTGGTGAAGTTCTCGCTCCCCCGTCAGAACCGCAAGGTCCAGATCGTCCTCGGGCCGACCCACGAGGAGGTCATCACCGATCTCGTGGCCAGGCACATCTCCAGCTACCGCCAGATGCCGATCACGCTCTACCAGATTCAGACCAAGTTCCGCAACGAGGAGCGCCCCCGCTTCGGCGTGATCAGGACCAGCGAGTTCCTCATGAAGGACGCCTATAGCTTCGACCCGTCCGTCGAGTCGCTCGGGCAAAGCTACGACAAGATGTACGCGGCCTACTGCCGGATCTTCAGCCGCTGCGGGCTCGGCTACCTGGCGGTCGAGGCCGAGAGCGGGCCGATCGGCGGCGACGCCAGCCACGAGTTCATGGTCCCCGCCGAAAACGGCGAAGACGCCGTCGTCCACTGCAAGGACTGCGGCTACGCGGCGAACCTGGAGCGTGCCGAGATCGGCGCCCGCGGCGGCATGGCCCCCAGCGTGCCGCTGGAGCCGGTCCGCAAGGTCGATACGCCCGGGGCGACCACGATCGAGCAGGTTAGCCGCTTCCTCGGCTGCCGGCCGGAGCAGATGCTGAAGACGCTCATCTACTCTGCCGACGGCAAGCCGATCGCCGTCTTGATCCGCGGCGACCACGACGGCAACGAGGCCAAGATCCGCCGCGCCGTGGGGGCCCAGAAGGTCGCCCTGGCCGAGCCCGACGTGATCCAGGCGGTCACCGGGGCCCCCGTCGGGTTTGTGGGGCCCGTGGGCCTGAAGCAACCGATCCCGATCTACGCCGACCGCGACGTCGAGTTCCTGCGCAACGCGGTCACCGGCGCCAACGCGGCCGACGCCCACTTGACCGGCGTGAATCTCGGCCGCGACTTTCAGGTCCAGTTGTTTGCCGACCTGCGAATGGCCCGCGACGGCGACCCCTGCCCGCGGTGCAGCTCGCGCGTGGCCCTGCGGCACGCCATCGAAGTGGGCCACGTCTTTAAGCTGGGCACGAAGTACTCCGAGGCCCTGGCCGCCCGGTTCCTCGATGCCAACGAGCAATTGCACCCGATCATCATGGGCTGCTACGGGATCGGCGTGAACCGGATCCTCGCCTCGCTGATCGAGACCAGCCACGATGAGGCGGGGATCATCTGGCCGGTGGCGCTGGCCCCTTACGAAGCGATCCTCATCCCGGTCAACGTCATGGAGCCCGAGAGCCGCCGCGCGGCCGAGGAGCTGCACGACGCCCTGGCCGCCGCCGGGATCGACGCGATATTGGACGACCGCGACCAGCGGGCCGGGGTGAAGTTCAAGGACGCCGACTTGATCGGTTTCCCGCTGCGAGTCGTCATCGGCGAGCGGGGCCTGAAGCAAGGCAAGATCGAGGTCAAGTGGCGCTGGGACGAGAAGCCCGAGATGATCGCTCTGGACGGGGCGGCCGAGGAAATCGCCGGGCGGGTCCGGCAGGAACGCGCCACCGGCGAGTGCTTTGCAGCGAGACGGAAGTAAGCAGCACGGCCGACTGCCAAACACGAAGCACGAAATACGAAATCCGAAACAAATCCAAAGCCGCAAATCTGAATGCACAAAACGGTTGAGTGGTTCGCCGTTTTGGATTTCGCTTTTCGGTCATTGGGATTTGTTTCGGATTTCGAGCTTCGAGTTTCGGATTTCTTCTGAGCGCCAGGTAAAACCCAAGGGGAACGTATGAAAGTCGCTACCATCCAGACCAACCGCGGCACCATCCGCATCCAGCTCCACGCCGACAAAGCCCCGAAGACGGTGGCCAATTTCGAGAAGCTCGCCGGCGAGGGTTTTTACGACGGCCTGAAGTTCCACCGCGTGATCGCCAACTTCATGATCCAGGGGGGCTGCCCCAAGGGCGATGGCACCGGCGGCCCGGGCTACAAGTTCGCCGACGAGTTCCACCGCGACCTGAAGCACAGCGGCCCGGGGGTCCTCTCCATGGCCAATGCGGGCCCGAACACCAACGGGTCCCAGTTCTTCATCACCCACGTGGCCACGCCCTGGCTGGACAACAAGCACTCGGTCTTCGGCCAGGTGATCGAGGGCCAGGACGTGGTCAACAAGATCAAGCAGGGGGATGTGACGCAGAAGGTCACGGTCGCCGCCGAAATGGGGCGGGGGGCTGGGGGCTAGGGACTGGGGACGAGGGATTAGGGATTGGGGATTAGGGATTGGGGATTAGGGATTGGGGATTTGTGTGCCACTGCTTCGCAGAAGCAGTGCCCGTGGCCGCGCATGGCGACGCAATCGCCGCCGCGGCACCCGCCACCCGCCACCCGGCACCCGTCACCCGCCACCCGTCACCCGCCACCCGTCACCCGCTTGGCAGGCCCTCCCCCCTCGGCTAGAATGGGCCTCGGGGCTTCCGGCAACTCGTGCCCAGAGGTGAGGCCGGCCCATGGCGTGGACCAATCTCTTTGTCGGCTGGGCTGCGATCCTGGCGGGACTGGTGGTCGGCGCGGTGCTCGGGACATTCTTCCACCACGAGGTCTGGCTGGGAGGATACGGCTCGTGGCGGCGGCGCATGCTCCGGCTAACCCACATCTCTCTGGTCGGCACGGGGCTCTTGAATGTGGCCTTCGCGCTGTCGGTTGAACACCTGGGGCTGGCGGCGGCCCCTTGCGTTGCCTCCGTGCTGTTGGTGGTTGGGGCGGCGACCATGCCGCTGGTCTGTCTGCTCTCCGCGTGGCGTCCCGTGTTTCGCCAGGTGTTCTTTGTCCCGGTGGGCAGTCTTGTCGTCGCGACTGCCGACTTCCTGATTCGAGGGTTCCTGCAATGAACATCGGCCTGATCGCCATGAGCGGCATCCGTGCCTGCGACGCCGAGTTGCTCCGACTGGGATTGACGTTGCCCGGGTTCGTGGAGCGGAGCAAGACCATTGCCTCGCTGCCGAGCCTCGGACTGCTGACCCTTGCCGGGATGACGCCCGCGCCGCACCGGTGCCAGTACCTCGAAGTCGAGGACCTTCGCAAGCTGGAGGGTCTCCCGGACGGCTTCGACCTGGTCGCCATATCGACGTTCAGCGCCCAGATCGGCGAGGCCTACGAGCTGGCCGACCGGTACCGCGCGAAGGGGGTGCCGGTGGTGATCGGCGGGCTCCACGTCACCGCTTTGCCGGAGGAGGCGGCCGGGCACTGCGATGCCGTGGTGGTGGGCGAGGGGGAAGAGGCCTGGCCGGAAGTCCTCCGCGACGCCGAGGCCGGGCGGCTGAAGCGCTTTTATCGAACCGGCGGCGATTTCCCGCTGGCCGAGGCCCCCATGCCGGCGTTCGAGCTATTGGATTGGTCCCGATACAACCGCCTGACCGTGCAGGCCAGCCGGGGATGTCCGCTCCGCTGCCAGTTCTGCGCCAGCTCCAACCTCTTGACCCCGCGGTACAAGCAGAAACCGGTCCAGCGGGTGCTGGCCGAGATCGATCGCATCCGCAGCTTATGGCGTCGCCCCTTCCTGGAATTTGCCGACGACAACGCCTTCGTCAACAAGCAGTACTGGTGGATGCTGCTAACCGGATTGAAGACCCGCCGGGTCCACTGGTTTGCGGAGACCGATCTCTCGGTACACGAAGACGACGAGCTTCTGACGCTATTGCGCGAGAGCGGCTGCGCGGAAGTCCTCATCGGCCTGGAAAGTCCCGTCGAGGCCGGGCTGGCCGGCCTGGAAATGAAGACCGACTGGAAGCGGAAACGCTGGCCGCAGTACCGCGAGGCGGTCCGCCGCATCCAGTCCCACGGGATCCGCGTCAACGGCTGCTTCGTCCTCGGCCTGGACGGCCACACTCCGGAGATCTTCGACGCGGTCTACGATTTCGCCGCGGAAACCGAGCTGTTCGACGTGCAGATCACGATCCAGACGCCCTTTCCCGGCACGCCTCTCTACCAAAGACTGAAGCAGGAAAACCGTCTGCTCCACGAGGGGCAGTGGGAGCGCTCGACGCTGTTCGACATCAACTACCGGCCCCAGCCCATGACGGTGGACCAACTCCGCGAAGGGTTCCACCGCCTGGCCGTGCGCCTGTACAGCGAGGACCAGACCAAGTGGCGGCGGGAGACCTTCGCCCGCAAGTACCTCCGGGCCGCCACGCATGAACAGGAGGACGAAGCATGAAGACTCTGCGTTGGATTTCTCCGCTGTTCGGCGTTTGCGCCCTGTACGACGGGGTGCTGGGCGTATTGTTTCTGATGGCTCCCGACTGGCCGTTCCGGCAGTTCGACGTGACGCCGCCCAATCACTTCGGCTACGTCGAGTTCCCGGCGGCCTTGCTCCTCATTTTCGGCCTGATGTTCCTAGCCGTCGCCGCCAGCCCCGTCAAAAATCGCAATCTAATCCCCTACGGAATGCTCCTGAAGGTCGCCTACGTGGCCGTCACTCTCCGCTACTGGCTCGCGGGCGATCTGCCCTGGATCTGGAAGCCGTTCACCGTGATCGATACAGTGATGCTAGCCCTTTTTGTCTGGGCTTATGCGGCGATTCCGGCGGTTGCAGCAAAGAGAGGTCGCGATGGCAAGGAGTGAGAAGGCCGCGTACAGACTGCTTCGTTGGGTTCTGGTCGTCAATCTTGTCTCGTGGTTGGCTGCCCCAGCGGCGGCGCTGGAGGTCCAGACCACCCAGAACACCGGCAAGATGATGCCCTACCAGGTGTTCGAGCTGACGTTTCAGCACGACGGCAAGTACCACGACCCGACCTGGGACGTCGTGATCGACGCGGACTTCACCTCGCCAAGCGGCCACGAGAGCCGCGTCGGCGGGTTCTTCTACGGCTCCTCGAGGCCGCAGAAGCCGATTGTCAAAGATGCCGGGGGCAAGGGGCCTGGGATCGCCCTCTGGCCCTGCGACCCGGCCGATTTGTGGAAGGTCCGCTTCGCCCCGAATGAGCTGGGCCGCTGGACGTTCCGCTGGGCCTGGCACGACGTGCGCGGCGGCACCACCAGCGGCCAGGGACAGTTCCGGGTCGTGCAAGGCCGGGTCCACCAGAAGGGCTTCGTGCGCATCGACCCCCAGAATCCCTTCCGCTTCATCTTCGACGACGGCACCCCCTTCTTCCCCGTCGGCTCTCAGGAAGGGCTCTTCGACAACAACCACAACGGGTACGCGCTGGACGTGATGGCCATGGAAGGCCCATTCCGCCCCGATCCCGAAGGCAAGCGTCCCAAGCCGCCGCCCGGGCCGCTGTTTGCCCGCGGGCCGTCCATGAATCCGGTCAACGGCGACGTCTTCTTCGGGCGGCACGCCCGGGCAGGGTTCAACTTCTGGCGTTTCTCGCCCAACAATTTCTCGATCAAGGTCTTCGCCCCGCCGCAGAACCCCAACGGGGCCTCGCTGGATCACGTGCGTTGGGGGCAGGCCCGGATGGTCGATGAGCTGCTGATGATGACCCGCAAGTACGGCATGCGCAACTTCTACGGCATCTTCGGCTACCACCAGGTCTTCACCGAGCACCCGGAAAATGAAGAGGGGATGAAGAAGGTCAAGCGGCTCTTGAAATACAGCGTGGACCGGTGGGGGGCCTACGTCGATTTCTGGGAGTTTCTCAATGAGCAGAAGGCCGACGCGCGTTGGTACGAGGTCATGATCCCGTACCTGCGGTCGATCGACCCCTACCACCACCCGATCGCCACGAGTTGGGAACGCCCGGAGCTGGGCGGGATCGAGATCAACGCCCCGCACTGGTACGGCAATGAGAACGAGCTGGCCTCGGACGCCGTGACCGCCGACCGGGCCAAGCGGGACAAGCGGTTCAACAAGCCGGTCGTCTACGGCGAGCAAGGCAATAGCCGCGGCAACAAGGACCTCTCGGCCGAAGGGATCGGCGGGGTCTGGGACCCGGACTCGGCCCGGCGCATGAGGGTCCGCCTCTGGACCGCGATGATGAGCGAGGTCTCGTTGATCTTCTGGCAGACCTCCTACGCCAAGGACGGCCACTACATGAACCTCTGGATCGGGCCCGAGGAGCGGCAGTACGTCCACGCCTTGCAGGATTTCGCCGAGGGGCTCTACCGCGACGTGCGGCCCACCCCCGTACACTTGGAGGGCCCGCAGGCCCGCGAGGTCCGCGCCTACGGCCTGCGCGGCGAGAAGTCCGGCGGAGTCTATCTCCATCATTTCGGATGCGAGGAGTGCAGGAAGCTGTCCGGGAGCGGCGGTCATGCCCAGCACCGCTGGGATCACGACCGCGGCGAAGTGGGGGGGCTCAAAGTGACCATTGAGGTCGCCCAGGCCACGAAGGGCTATTGGTACCGTCCCACGGATGCGGCGATCCTGGCGCGGGTGGACGTGCCGGCCGGGCGGCAGACGCTCACGGCGCCGCCTTTTTCGGTGGATCTTGCCTTGCTCGTGACCGATCGCGGGGCGCCCGACAGCGACCACGACGGCATTCCCAACGATCTGGACGACGATGACGACAACGACGGCGTGCCCGATGTGAAGGACGCCTTCCCCCTGGAGCGCGAGGAATGGGCCGACGTGGACCAGGACCGCATCGGCGACAACCAGGACGCCGACATCGACGGCGACGGGGTGGGCGACGATCTGAACCACAACGGCATCCCGGACTGCGAGGAGACCGACTGGGACGGCGACGGCGTTCCCAACGCCGGGGCGGTCCCCTGGGACGCCTTCCCGCGCGATCCCAAGGAGTGGCGCGACACCGACGGCGACGGGATCGGCGACAATGCCGATCGGGACAAGGACGGCGACGGCTACTCGGACGAGGAGGAGCGGGCGGCAGGCACGGATCCGCTCGATCCGCTCAGTTTCCCGTGAGCTTAGCGGCCGGGCTTGCCCGGCGATGCCGTGGCTTCTTTGTCCGGGGAGACCTTTCGCAGCGCGACCGGCAAGGCCCCGGCGTTGAGGACGTCCACGAGCTCTTTGACCTGCTCGACGGTGAAATCACCGGTGATCTCGCCGCTGCCGTAAATCGTTGTAACGATCCGCGGCGCGGTGACGAGCTTCCCGTCGAGGATGATCCCCAAAGCGTAGAAGAAGTGCAGGTCGGGATCCTCGAGGTGCGAGCCGGTCAGGCGGCCGAACTTCTGTGCCCCTTCCGCGTTGAACACGAAGTTCACGGTAGGCTTCCCCTTGGACTCGCCGGGAGTAGCCCGGGTCAGATACTCCCCCGTCACGTCGTAGTCGTCCTTGAGGACCAGTACCTCCAGGTGCTTGCGGCCCTTGGGGTCGGTGACCCACCGCGTGCCGAGATTGGTGTTGCCCTGGAACTCGGCCTCCTTCTTCTCCGTGACGGGAACCCACCAGGCCAAAACGCGCGCCGGCTGGTCCCCTTTCTTGTCCTCCCAAAGCTGCGTCTGATCCGGGCGGAGCTTCTCGGCCCGCTGGATGTAAGAGCGGTAAACAGGGCGCCGGTTATCCGCCAGGATGCGGAATTCGAGGGAGCCGAGTACGAGGACCTTGTTCTGGACCTTGGCGACCTCGACAGGATCCGCGGAAGGAACCGTGACCCGGATCCGCCCGCCTTCGATCGCCTCGATCTGGATCCTCTTGAACAAGGATCGGAGTCCGCCCGGATTGAGCCGCCGGTCGAGGACGGCAATCACCTTGGCCGACTGCTCCTTTGTGAGCTGGCCCTTTGCCGCCGGCTCAAAGAGCAAGACGGTCTCGGGTTTGCCGGCTTTGGGCTTCTCGGGCTCAGCGGCGTAGGAGACCGCGGACGTCAGAAGGGCGCCGGCCGAGAGGATCATTACGATTCCGGCACGATTCAGGGCCGGGAACTGGGCGGGCCAAGTCCTCATGGGAAGAGCCTCCTTCTTGGGACATAGAGACGAGAATGCTCACTCCCACCTTTCTTGGTCCGCGGGCCGCGGCTGTCAATAGGGTCCCCCAAGAAACAGTCGTTCTTCTCCGTGTCCTCCGTGCCTCTGCGGTGGATCTCCCCGTTGCTTCAGACGCGGGGCAAGCCCTGCCGCTACGCGGCGGTTGGCCATTAGAACCGGAGCTTCTCGGGCACCAGATTCCGCACGCGCTCCATGAACCCCGCGGAGCGATCCGGCTGTTTGGCGGGCGCCTGCTCCGACGAGACCTGCTGGAGCTTGGCCGCCGCCGTGGCGTCGGCCAGGCGCACTTTCTCGGCCAACAGCCGCGGCCAGTAGCCCTCCAGCAAGTGAATGCACTCCGCCAGCTCGCCGTTTTGGAGCCTGAGCTGGACCGGCGTGATGAGTTTGTACAGCTCGATCAGCTCAGGCTTGCTGAACGCCAGGTCGCAGAGCTGCACGTCGTCGATCCAGACCTCGCCCGCGCCCGTCAACTCCAGGCGGACCCGCATTGCGGAGAGCGATTCCAGCGGCAGATCGCTGACGGGCACGAGATACGGGCCCCACTCGGCCGCGATCGGCTGAGCCGGCATGTTCTCGTCGGGGGACCGGCCGAAGCGGAGGTAGTAGGCGATGGTCCTCGAACCTTGCCGCCCCTCGATGACCAGGCGGACCGGCGGTTGCCGGGCCGGGTCCGTGACCCGCATCCGCACCAGCATCGCCAGCCGGCCGCTTGCCGGCGGAGCGAAGGGCTCGCTCACCAGTCCGCCCGCGGGCCCGGTGCTCGCCAGGCGCACGGCTGCGCTGCCGGAGTACTTCGTGCGGTCGTCGAGTTGGATCGTCACGCCCTGCGGTTGCACGCAGTCCCAGCCGGGGATCTGGTTTTTCGGTCCGAGCGGGCGGTCAAAGCCGGGGTTTTCGAGGACCTCCAAGAGCGGCGGATTGCGCAGGGCTGTCAGACGGGAGCCCAGCTCCCGCACCTGCTTGTCCAGGGCCATCTGGACCTCGCGGGGCACGGCCACCTCGGGTCGGGTGAGACGCACCCCAGGAAGCGAAAACGACGCGGCCACCACGTCATAGGGTCCCAGCGGCACGTCCCAGTACGTCCCCTCCGCGTCCCGCTTGAGCGGCTCGATCGGCCGAGAGCCGGTCAATTCCTGCACGCGGCAGCCGGCCGGGGCCTCCACGCGCAGGCGGGTCGTCGTGGCAAAGGGGGCGTCGTTGGCCACGCACACGTACGTCCGGTCGCCGCGCGTGCCGCAGCGCACCGCCACGGTCTGCCCGCTGCCGGGACCGCTCCGACCATCCTCCGGATGGTGCCCGGCCACCCGCTCCAGCCGGATCGCCGGCAACTGGCGGTACGCGGCGATCAGAGAGCGGAGCGACTCCTCCTGCCCCATGGACAAGAGCCAGCCGCCGTCGAAGATCACTTGCGCGTCGAGCGTCGCCAGGCCGTGCGCAAAGCGTCGCCGGTTCTGCCACGCGGACGGGACGGCCTGCGTCGCCAACTGGGCGTAGCAGGGGCGGAACGGGCATTTCTCGTCGAAAGACGCCAGGCGTGCCTCCTCCGGCGCATGGAAAAACAGGCTCCCCGGCGGCGACAGCCCCTGGTAGTAGAAGTCCGCATCGGCCAGTTGCTCGATTTCCAAATCAATCGCCTGAGCAGCCAGAGACGTGCGCGGGACGATCCGCTCCGGACGCAACAGCACGATCCCTTCGCTGGGGCCGTACTGCCGGGCGTCGATGCCGATCCACAACAGGGCGTCGGCCACGGTCGTCTTGCGCGGCAGCGAGGGCCGCAGCTTGCGCGCGAGGGCCTCGCCCTTGAGCATCTCCCCGCCGGCCAGATACAGGCGCGACCCGGCACGCACCGCGCTCAGCTCCGCGTGGACGCGGCGGTAGAACCGGGCCAGTTGCGCGGCCCGCCATTGGAGCCACTCCCGGTGCCACTCCCGCTGCCCCTCGGGCGTAACGTCGGACAGGGCGGCGGCCCGCTGGGCAAACCGCTGCGGGCCCTCGCCCGGAAGGCGGAGCTTCATGTCGCGCTCGAAGCGGGCGATGGTCACGTCGTCGAGGCCCCACTCGGGGCCCGGCAGTTGGGCATACCCGTCCGGCGAAAGCTGGAGGGCCAGTCCGGCAAAGGACGGATGCTCGCCATAGGCGCCGGCCAGCTCGCGCACGACCTGGAGCATGGCCTCCTGGACCCGCGGGTGGAGGACGTTGTAGTAGGGGGCCTTGCCTTTGCACGGCGGGTGGGCCTGCAACCAGGTGGCGCCGTCGGGTCCGACCCACTGGATCCCCTCGGCCTCTGCCTGGCCGCGGCGGAGGATCGTCTCCAGTTCGGGCAGCGGGGAGGCGAATTCGATCGCGGGGATCATTTGCAGCCCCTCGCGGTCCAGCAGGCGCAAGAGCATCTCCAAGACGTCTTTGCGCACCGGGTCTTGGCCGCTGGTGAAGTAAATCCCCGTGTCGTAACGCGGCGTCGGGGCGACGGCCTGCGACGGATAGATCGTGCTGCCGTCGGCCAGCACCGAGAGCATCAGGCCGTTGTAGCCGACGTAGTGGAGATACTGGACCAACCGCGTGCCCGCGTCGTAGAAGGTCTGCCAGTCCTTCGCGCTGAGGTCGGCGGACGCGCCGAGGGCCTCGCCGGCGGAGAAGTTCTCGGGCACCAGCGGCCGGTCCAGCGAGGCGATCAAGAGCCGCTCGGGCTTGGGCCCATCGGCTGGAAACGCCCGCGGCAACTGCTGCCACCCGGAGAGCACGCGGACACGGCCGAAGACGGCCGGCACCTTGTCGCGGCGATTGGTGACCAGGACCACGGGCGAGCGGGTCCGCGGCCAGAACACGAGGCGATGGCGGAGCCACTGGGCGGGCGACTTGGGGGCCGCTACTTCCTCGGCGTGGTCGATCCCCGAGTCCAATTGGCGGGGAACGACGGCCCCGGCGGCATTGGGCTCGATGATGCTGATCCCCAGCGTTTGCGGCACGTCGCTGGGGTACTCCACCTCCAGGACGTGCGGCTCGCCCGGCCGGCTGACCGAGAGCGAATAGGCCTCCCAACTGATGTCCCCGGCCGTCTCGTTGGGAGCCAGTTGCACGACCGGCCCGAGGGCGTGTGCTACTACCTGGGAATTCCCGTTGCTCAAGGAGTTTTTGCCGAGTCGCGCAAACCGGGGAAGCGGGGGAAGTCTGCCGAAAATCGGCCGCGCGCGGGACGCCGCCGGCTCGATCTCCTCCACGACGCTCAGCCGGTCCGTTGCCCCGCTCGCTGCCGGGGGCGCCTGGGAACTCAACACGACCAACTGAACCGCGCGCTCGGCGACCGGCGGCTGCCGCAGACCCCACGGCGAACGCCCCGGCTGGGTCCAGGGCAGCTTCGTCGCGTGATGGACCGTTGCCACCAGGTCGTAGACCCCTTCCTCGCGGCCCAGCGGCACCTCCAGGGAAAATGCCACGGGCTGGCCCGCCACCATGGTCTGCTCCTCGGACCAAAGCTCCCGGGTCGTGCGGCCGGCGAGCAACTGGACCTTGATCGAGAGCTTGGTTCCGGCCGCGGCCGGCAACAGGTGCGGCTCCAATTGGCAGCGGAAGACCTCCCCAGGTCCGAAGACCAGCGATCTGCGGCTGAACTTGACCCGCAGATCATCGCCCGGGCTGCGGCGGACCACGAGGCGGTTTCCCCGGTCGTCGAGCTGGGTGCTGAAACTACCCTGGACGAGGTCGGCCAGCCGGACCTCGATCCAGCCGGGCTCGCGCGGTTCGTCCACGCCGGACAACTCCACGAAGAGCGAGGCCGCAAGCGGCGCCGTCAAGAGCACGTCCACACCATCGTAGGAGCGGGGACTCCAGGGACGCACGGTGAGATAGCCTTCGGCGGCCTGTCGCGGGCTGGTCCGGGGATTGCTGTTGCCGCGCAGCGTCGTGATCTCCGGCCGGCCCGGTTCCAGGCTCATTAGCGCGGCCTCGTCGGCTTCGAGCCCCAGGGGCGAGGGCTCGGAGAGGCTCCCTTCGCTCAGGGCAATGCGGCCCTGCCAAGTCCGTTCGGGGCCGCCTCCCCAGGCGATGCGGACCCGTATCGTTTCCTCGGCCGCCGTTGCCGCTCCGTCCAGCGACCGGGCGGCCAAGACGCCGACGAGGGCGCAAACGGACCAGGCCAACGCTCGCCCCCCAAAGCGGCGGCGTGAGGCTTTCGGACTTCCCTGTCCGACCATCATCGGCCCAGCATCCAGCGAGACGATAAGGCGGGTCGAGCGTAGCGGGGCCCGCCGAGAAGCTATCAGCGTTCAGCCATCAGCTATCAGCTTTCAGTTATCAGCTTTCAACTCGCAGCCGCTGACGGCCGAAAGGTGAGGGCTGAAAGGTGATGGCTGAAAGCTGATGGCTGATAGCCGAGACAAACAGAGGGAGCGGGATTATAGCGTTAGGGCTCCCGACGGACCTATCCCGGATTCTCCGCAGAGGGCAATGCGCTCCCCCAAGGTCATTCCGGTGGAGTGAGTAAGACTTCATCCAAGGGCGGAAGTTGGGATGATTGACCAGACTGGACGGCTTGGGAGAAATGGACAAACGCCTCGCGGAGCTTCTCCGCCACCTCCGAGCACCGATCCGCCACGTCGTTGGCCTGCCAACGGTCGTCCGGCCGGACGTACAACTCGTCCAACCCCGACCCGCCCATGCGCAAGTACCAGACGGGCGTGGCAATGGCCCGCTCTGAGCCAATCCCAGCGATCCCGAGGTGGTCCCGAACGCCTTCGGCCTCCTCCCGCACCAGGGGCATCAGGCTGTGGGCGGCAAAGGGCGGGTCCTCGACGGGCACCCCCCAGAGGTCCAGCAGGGTTGCCCAGAGGTCGCTTGGCTGGACGAGTGTACTGCTGCGGCCCGCGGCCCCAAGTCCGTCCGGGAAGCGAAGCACCAGGGGCACGTGGACCAACTCGTTGTAGAGGGCCTCATCGCACCCGCCCAGCCGGCCATGCTCGCCCAGCGGGAAGCCCCTGGCAGACAGCAGGACCAGGGCCGTCTGGTCTCCGACTCGGCTGGTCTGGAGGAACTCCAGCAACGCGCCCAGGCACGTGTCGAGCAAGGTCACTTGGCCCGCATACGCCTGCGAGAAGCCCAGAAGCTCGTCCGGATCGAAGTTGCCGGGGAGCATCCGGTCGGGCACGTCGGCCGAAAGGGGCGGCTCGGGGTCGCCCTCCTCCATGTAGGCGCGGCGGAACCCAAGCGGTGCATCCCAGGGGGCGGCCAACCCCTTCAGGTGGCACCAAAC
>Ga0315279_10006663_pt1 | contig 14521 bp, 15 predicted proteins | sample YL17G06_20_MG_FD_203694 | JGI IMG/M metagenome (GOLD analysis project Ga0315279, IMG submission 203694) | Sediment microbial communities from Yellowstone Lake, YNP, Wyoming, USA - YL17G06_20 | ecosystem: Environmental > Aquatic > Freshwater > Lake > Sediment | place: USA: Wyoming | collected... | reverse complement strand
TCCGAGAAATCCATTTCTCGCTGCATAGGGCATATCCTCCTTTCTATCGTTTCCTAAATGGATATGCCCTTTCGCTTTATCCTGTCAATATAAATTTACACAAAAGAATTTACACAATATTGAAAAGGTGTTAAAATGCGGCGGGCTAAGAGCCCGCCCTACGCTGTTTGAAAAAGCTTTTAAGCGAAAAGATCGAAGAAGGTAGAGTCAAAAGATAGTATAGGTTGGCTTGCTTAAGGAAAATAAAGACATTCTGAATACCACTGCCCAAGCGGGAGAGCGAAGACTCTCGCCTTCCTATGTACTATCTTAGTCTGTTGCTTAACTCTGTTTATCGTGAGTGCATATTCACTCATACGAGTTGGTTTGGGTTTAGTTCGACAAGCTCACACAAGTCGGCCAGGTATCAGTTTAGGATGTCGGTTTCGTTTTTAGTCTTAATACGATAAACGATACGTAACCGACTTGTAGTGAGCGTAGCGAATCTAAACCGAAACCTCTCTTAACGAAACCCGCGAGAGAAATATGCGTATGCACTCATACAAGCTTGGGCAACAGTCCCATATTATCTGCTTCTCTTTATACTCAAACACCGCTAACTTCACGCCGCCTTCAGCTCAGAGGTGCAGTGTGGGCAACGTGTAGCTTTGATTGGGATAACAGAGAAACAATACGGGCACTCTTTAGTCGTAGGAACAACTTCCGGCTGACGCTTAAATTTGTTGACCTGCCTGATCAACAAGAAGATCACAAAAGCCACAATCAAAAAATCGATCACGGTGTTAATGAATACGCCATAGTTGATGGTGGCGGCACCAGCTGCTGTTGCGTCTGTTAGCGAGGCGTAGTGCTGACCGGATAGATTGATATACAACTTGGTAAAATCTAACTTGCCCAAAAGTAACCCAATCGGGGGCATTAAGACATCGTTGACCAGTGAGGTGATGATTTTGCCGAACGCCGCACCAATAATGATTCCGATTGCCATGTCGAGCACATTCCCCCGCATGGCAAACTCCTTGAATTCCTTTAACATCTTCTCCTCTCCTTGGTTAATGGTTTTGTAGGTTGACTATGTTGAAAAGTGGTTTTGGTTCTGTAGCTCAACCCCGACAAAGCATGAACCCCCACTACGTAGCAAAATGCAGACAAACTATGGTCGAGGTAGGTTATTCATCTGCCCTTCGACAAAGCCCAGGGCTATTGTCTTTTGGCAATGGCGGAGAGACTGGGATTCTTTTGGTGGGGTTGGTGTAAGTCTTTTTGCGCCTTGTAATTATGGGTTAAGTTTTTGTTGTGCTTGATTTTGGCATTTGTGTTTGTTTTTGTTTGTTTTTGTCTTTTTGTATCTATTTATACTTCGTTTGGTCACAAAGTGGACACAAAAGCTTTGTGGAATCTCCACATTGTAACAAAAAAGATAGTTGAATCTCTTTTCCCTATTCTACACATTCAAAGTCTCTTGCTACAACGATGGAAGAATGACGGTGATTTGAGGGCAGGTTAGTCTGCGATAGTGTACCCTTAAGCATTGGTGTACTTTTTAATCGCTCCAGAGTAACAGGAATAGACGCCGCAGATAAATTCCCTAAAGTTGTTACCCATCCGCTCTTTTATACTGTCTCGCAGCCGGCATTCCGAACTTCATTATCCCGCATCTTTTGGTTTTCTATTAATCGTCGTGAACAGTTAGGTTTATGTTATGATCCTAATTCAAAGTCGAACTAAGCACATTCTCCTATTTGAAATAATTCAAATAGTGTCAGACAAGTGAGATTGAGTTTGCTCAGACTAATAAAACCGTCCGAGACGCCGACAAACAACTAAAACCTCGAATTTACTGAATCAGAATTGTGTGCAAATTAGTAACCTTACTTATGATGGTTTTTTATTCAGCCATACCGAATGAGTTCATAACCCTTTATGTTGTAGGCTCGGGTTATCCACACCTTTGGCTCTGATTGTTGCTCCTGATTACAAAGCGGCTGTCTTCTTTGAGTAGATAATCAATTACGGAGGCAGAGTAGTTCCTTTCCAAGTAGGCAAAAACCCCCATCGTAAATAAGGATAGCTTTTCATTTGGTAAGGTCTTAACGCATGATTTTCTTCGCTCGAAAAAGAGTCCTCATAGATCTTTCTTGTCTTGTTTCCTCAATCGGGCACTTCTTTTGAGAAAATAGAGGATGCCTAAAATCACAGCTACTATTACTAGAATAATTGTCGTTGACATTTTGGTTCACCTCCTTTTCTGTCTTTATCTTCCCATCTCCGAAAGAGTCTTGATAAGGGTGATCGCCGCTGGACCCAGAAGTATCACCAAAAGCTCTGGGAAGATCAATAAGACCAATGGGAAAACCAGCTTGACCGAAGTCTTATGGGCGGCTTCCTCAGCCCGCTGTCGACGCTTGACTCTCAGAGAGTCAGCATGAACCCTTAACGAATTGGCGATGCTGGTTCCCAATTTGTCTGCCTGGATCAACATTACCACCAAAGACCTGAGCTCGTCAACACCAGTTCTTCGGGCTAAGTTACGAAGAGCATCTGACCTGGTTTTCCCAATCAGAATCTCTTGGTTCACCAAGTGAAACTCCTCACTTAGAGCTCTGTGAGTATTCTTGGTTTCCTCTGTTATCTTTTGAATGGCCGCATTCAAGCTTAACCCCGCCTCGACACATACTACCATCAGATCCAACATGCTGGGAACAGACCGTCTGATCTCTTCTCTTCTTCGAATGATTCTCTGAGAGACCCAGAGCTTGGGGATGTATCCCCCGACCAAAATCCCAGTAAAGGCAAGTAAAGGAATCAGGGGAGATTCGACATGGAAATATAGCCCCAACAAAACGCTTAGAATACCTAAAAATAGAGCACTAAATAGCCTAACCCCGTAGTAATTAGAAACACTTTGAGGTCTCCGGTATCCAGCTTGAGCCAGCCACAGCTTAGTCCCTTTGGCTTGCCCGGCGCCCATAAGGGAAAAGATAGCTTTCCCCTTTTCCGGTTCTCCTTCCTTCCCTGTGCTCAGATCTTTCAGACGATCCTTGATTGGATCTTTTCCTCTGGCAAGAAGATACAAAATTGCAAAGAAAATCAAAAAGAACGCTATGAAAGCGAAGGCTGTGATCAGATAGACGACCATGAAATCATCCTAAATTTGAATGTTGATTATTCGTCTTATTAACCATATCCCAACGATCTGCATAATGATGGCTCCACCCAAAAGATAGTTGCCGATCCTTTCCACCAAAAGTATCTTGAGATATTCTGGATTAAGAACAGAGATGGCGACTGCTACAACCATAGGAAGCAAGACTAAAATAAACCCGGAGAACCTCCCTTGGGCCGTGAAGATTCTTACCTCCCTTCTTAGCCTGAATCTCTCCCTTATGGTGTTACCAATTTTCTCCAGGATCTCCACTAAGTTACCCCCGGTTTTCCTTTGAATCAAAAGCGCGGTTATGAAAAGGTCCAGATCCTCACTTTCTATTCTTTTTTCCATATTGGATAAAGCCTCCGAAAGGCTTGTGCCCAGGTTCTGTTCTTCAAAAGCAACCGCGAACTCTATTCCTACCGGATCAGGGATTTCCCGCGCCACCATGCTTAAAGCTGACTCAAAAGAAAATCCAGCCTTGAGGGCATTAGTCATTATGTCCATAGCCTCAGGTAGTAGAGACTCAAATTCTTCCTTTCTTTTCCTCTTTCTTCTCCGCACATAGAGATAGGGTAAGCTTCCCGCGACAAATGCGGCCACAAAAGCAAGAATCAGATTGTTCAAAAGATACAAAACTAAAAGAAACGCCAATCCTCCTAAAGACAAAATCCCTAATACCAAAGCCCCTGCTTTCACAGGAATCCCAGCCTGATCTATAAGACGCTGAAGATTATGGGAAAATCTGAACTTGGAAAGGATGCGATTTACGGTGGGGATCTCGCTCAGTTTATCATCCCGTAGGATGGGATAAAGAATTTCCTCCTCCTCGGCAGAACCTTCAGAGGTTAAGGCGTTTAGTCTCTGTTTTATTCGCCGATTTCGTATCCCCATCTTCTCACTTAAGACCAGATAGATCGCCAGTGCACTTAAGAAGGCTGCCGAAAAGACTGCAAAGACTATATAATAAGCCATAGAATGTTCACCTCTTAAGGGCTGAAAAGTTCTAGTGGCAGATGAACACCCGACCTTAGAAGTCTATCCATGAATTTGGGGCGGATGCCGGTGGGTCGATAATTACCCAGGATCTGACCGTCTTTTCCGACGCCGGTCTTCTCAAAGTAGAAGATCTCCTGCATGGTGATGGTGTTTCTTTCCATTCCGACGATCTCAGATATGCTGGAGATTTTTCGGGTACCATCACTATAGCGAGTAACCTGTATCACCACATTGATAGCGGAGCTGATGAGCTCCCGAATGCCTCTCTCCGGTATGTCGATTCCGGACAAAAGCATCAATGTCTCCAGTCGCAAAAGAACATCCCGGGTGCTGTTGGCATGAACGGTGGTTAAGGAGCCATCGTGCCCGGTGTTCATTGCCTGAAGCATATCGTATATCTCCGAGCCTCTCACCTCGCCGATGATTATTCGATCCGGTCTCATTCTCAAGGTATTCCGGACCAAATCTCTTTGTGTGACCTGTCCTTTACCCTCGATATTGGGAGGCCTGGTTTCCAGTCTGACCACGTGAGGCTGTTGGAGTTTAAGCTCAGCTGAGTCTTCAATGCTGACTATTCTCTCATCTGAAGGAATATAACCGGAGAGAATATTCAGAAGGGTGGTTTTTCCTGCCCCAGTTCCACCGGAGATTATAATGTTGAGTCGGGCCCTCACCGCCCCTTTTAGAAGCTCCACCATAGAAGGAAACAACGACTTATTTACCAGAAGATCCTCCATGCTCAATACATTTACCCGGAATCTGCGGATAGACAGAACCGGACCATCTAAAGCTAAAGGATGGATTATGGCATTGACTCTCGAACCGTCGGGTAGCCTTGCATCCACCATGGGAGAGGACTCGTCTACCCTCCGCCCTATCTGGGACACGATTCGGTCTATTATCTGCATAAGATGATTATCATCCTTAAACTTGGTATCGGTCAATTGCAGTTTGCCGAACTTCTCGATATATACCTGATCGTAAGTGTTCACCAGAATATCAGATATGTCTGGATCATGCATATACTTCTCTATCGGTCCTAAACCTAAAGTCTCGCTCTGTATCTCGGTGATCAAACGCTCCTTGTTCTCCTGACTTAAGAAAAGCTCTTCCTCCAGAAGCAATTTTTCCGCCACCTCTTTTATCTGATCCCGAAGCACATTCCGATCCAGGGTGGTCAGGACCGAAAAATCCAGGCTGTCGATCAACTTCTTGTGTAGCCGGACCTTTAACTCCTGAAAGCTGTCTCGCCTCGGCTGAACCGCGACCGGATCGTCTTTCTCCGGTGGTTTTGTATCCTGTTTTTTGCTATTGCCAAAGCGTTGTCTGAAATTCATCCAAATCTCCTCTTTTAAAAGCTAATACTTACCCAATTACTTCCCTGTTAATGTGTCCCCTTATCGTATCCCTCTCTCCTTTGGGGAGAAGGAATTCTCTCTCCTCACCTTTTCTTTCCTCTCCCCTCTGGGGAGAGTACTAAGGTGAGGGGAATCTTGAATTTTAAATCTAGAACTTTACTCTTTTAGCTCCACATAAAAACTTCGGCTCCATTTGGGTATATCCTTAGCCAAGTCTAACATACTTTTAGCCACATTAAAGCTACCTTTATGATTGACTAAAGGAACCCCGGAGTTTATTGCATCTATAACCACTGGATAATTATTGGGAATAACCCAGCTAACCGGATAGCCGAGGGTCTTTTCTATTTCATCTGCTTTTATCGGGTCCCTCTTGCTCGCTCGATTAACTACAAGTCTCACCTTATCCCGAAGGTAGCCTAACTCTCTGAATACTCCCAAAGCTTTCTTGGTTGCCCGAATGGAAGAAATATTGGGCACCATAACTACTATTATATTATCGGACAGTTCAAAAACCTCCAGGGTCTTAGAATCCAACATATGAGGGGTATCGACGATCACGTATGAAAACATCGACCTTAGTTGTTGTAATATCTGATTTATCTGGGAAGAGCTGACACTCTCCGACTCAGCCGGATTTTTCGGCTCTGCTAAGACGAAAACCCCGGACTGATGGCGGGTTATACAGCTCTGGAGCTTGACCTCGTCCACTCCGCCATCTTTATTGCAAACGTCTATTATGTTATACTCAGGCGAGAGGTTCAAAAAGCTGGTAACATCACCGAGCTGAAGGTCCAGATCAAGAAGAATCGTTTTATTTTCTGCCATCTGGGAAAGGGCTACCCCCAGGTTGACTGCCAGGGTGGTAACTCCCAAACCACCTTTTTTGCTAAACACCGATATTATTTTGCCTCTCTGGGGGGTCTGAGCCTTTACCTGTTTTTTTGTTAAAAGAACTTTCTCTATGGCCTTTTTAAATTCATTCGGGTCTATGGGACGGCTCAAAAACTCCTGGGCGCCGGCTCTCATGGCGGAGATAATTAACTCGGGAGTCTTGATTTCCGAGGTTACAAATATGGCTGTGTCAGGGAACTCAAGCCTTATTCGCTCGACCCAATTCAAAGTCTTTTGGGAGTCCTTAGGAAGTTCCAAGATCAGAACGTCAGGTTTTGAAGTTTTAACCGCTCCAAAACCTTCATCAATGTTTGTGAAGGCGGAAGCAAGCTGAACATTATGCATCTGCTCAAGCTGGCTTTTCAGCATTTTTCGCACCGGCTTATCCGTATCCACCAGCACTATCGAAAGTTTCTCAGCCATCCTCTCCTCTTTAACGATTTGTTATTCCACCAGACGCACCGTGGTCAAAAAGCCTTCCGGGCATCCAGGGCACGGTTCACCTTCCGTTACTAATTTCATAAATCTCCCTGTGATATTGTCACTGACGTGACCCTCAATAAAAACAGCCAATAATTTGATCACAGTCACACATTGTCGTCCTGGTCCACAATCTTCTCTGCCCACTCTGGGATCAAAAGCAGCTGCCTTTATTATCCGAGGACTAACAGCATAGGCAGAGTTTTTGACCGTTTTGGTGTCCGCGTCCCAATACGCTCCGGGATCCTGACCGATCAAATCATTAAGTCCCTGGGTGACCGGACCGGTCATTCCACCTGGTTCTATCTGAAGCTGATCACCAATAGAAACCGTTATAGATGGATCGCGGCAACCTATTATCCATTCTCTTACAACATCCGCGCCCGATATTGGATTACCTGTGTTTTTGGGAGGAAAATCAACAGTATAGTAATTAAACATCCCAAAATCTTGGTTTGGATTTCTCCTGCTCAAGATAACCTCTGCTCCAATATCACGCGGTGCAACATAACCAGTTGCTTCGGGATCATAATAATCACCATTTGCGGGATTCCAAGCACCATTACTATCAGCATCAAACCATCTATCGGCGGGACAAAACGGTCTCAGGCAACTGGTTCCGGAAATGGGCATGACCCTGGCTGAGGCCGTGGCAGTCATCTCTCCTTTATTCTCCACCAATGGATCGAGCACTTTAAGAAAATAAACCGTTACCGGATCACCAGTAGCCTTGGTGCGATGAGTGTTGACTGTCACTTTGCCTGAGTCATACAAGACGTCAACATCGCCTTCGTCTATCACCACCGGACGCTGAATATCCTGAACTGCTACGTTAAGCCCGGCAACTCTTATTGCCTCTGCTTTTGCTTCTGCGGTGGCAGTAGCTTCATCCCCTGCGCTGAGAGCCAGAGCCATTGCTCCAGCTAAGGAACCTGCATCTGCCGCATTTTGAAGCTGGGTTTTTGCCAGTTGAATCATAGACATATCGATGGCCAAAACTGCAAAGCCAAAGATCATCACCATAGCAATAGCGACCATAATCATGATCGCCCCTTTTTCGTCGTTTAAAGCTCTTTTTAGAAAAAGCATAATCACCTCCTACTTTTGCCCTGTCTCCTCCTTTTCTTTCTCCTCATTCTGTTCCCAGGGAAGGGGAGGAATCTTTTCCTCGGCTATTGAGTAGACGATCCTAGGAGAAACTATTATCAAAAGCTCGGTCTCCGATTTGGTGGTCTCTTTTTTTGAGAAAAAGAAATTAAGTATGGGAATATGACCTAAAATCGGAATCCTCTTTATGGTCTTAGTCTCTTCTGTGGAAAGTAAACCCCCTAAAACCACCGACTGTCCGGAATTCAACTCCACGGTGGCATCTGCTTTCCGCGTGTGTATAGCCGGAACTCTATATCCCGAGAGCGTAATCGCATTTGCCCAGTCCAAGCTTGATACCTCCGGTGAAATCTTCAAATTGACCAGGTTGGTATCAACTATGGTGGGAACAAAATTCAATCTAACCCCATATTCTTTCCACTGGATGGTGGCGGCGGGAACTCCACCCGCGGCCGCTATTTGGGCAACCGCGACCGGAATCTCGCCTCCTACCAGAAAACTTGCCTTCTCCCCGCTTAAACAAAGAAGCTGGGGATTGGCTAAAAGCTTAAGGTCCCCTTTTTGTTGAAGTGCCTTTATAACGGTCGAGAATTCTCTTTTATCCCCAAGCCATTTGATAACTGCGGTAATACCATCCTGAGCAAATAATTCCCGGCTTTCCGGATCAGGACTTGTCACCTGTCCGGCGTAGGTGCCTAATATCTTATCGCCTTTCTTTATGTGGCTGGGATCTCTGTCGACCATCAAAAAGTCAAGTCCATACTCGCTTAGCGCAGATTTATTAACCTCTCCCACCTGCACCTCTAAGACCACCTGTTGCCCGGAGATGTTGCGCTCTACTTTTATGTCATACATAGTGTATTTTTTGGATTCGCCCCAGACCACCAGAGAGGTGACCCCCACCTCCTTGCCAATTACTACCAGGTCCGTAGGGGTAACAGAGACCACGTCCGCTATATCCTGGTTAGCTAAAGAAACGGTCTCGATTTTCTCAGGATAATTTAAGACGGTAGATTTCCCTTTTACAACTCTTAAGAGGCGCTGTTGAGCTTCTGTCTGAGAAGCGAAAAAAACAAAAAGAAAAGCCAAAGTCGCCAGAACTAAAAATCCCACCCTCGCAGTTTTAGTTCTCTTTTTCAATTTAGTTCTCCTTTCCAAAAATCCCGCCAAAGGCGGGATGAGGTTTTTCTTTTTCAAACTCGTACGAGTGCATGCGCATCCTACTTTTTTTCCTCTTTCTTTTCTTCAGGCATTGCTGGAGTCTCTTTTGTCTTATCGGTTCCCTTAATCATTATCACCGAGTCAGGTTTTGGGGGCCCCTTTGTTGCCGGGACCTCCTTGATTTTAACAACTACTTTGGGTTCTGGCTTTTGCTCCCTTTTCTCCTTTAATATGCCAGTTTTGGTAACCGGATCCACAGCCAAAGTTTCCTCATCTGTCGGATTTCTTAAAGCCAGGTGGAGTTTTCCCTCGCTTGAAGCCAAGGCTAAAGCCTGGGCCCCTTCGGGATCGACCAATAAAGTTACCGCCTGGACGGTTATGACTTTGTTTCCCTTCTGCTCAGTCTTCTCCCCTGCGGCTAAGACCTCGACATTTTGAAGAATGGTTTTAGCAATGGCATCTTGTGACCCTCCTCCATAACTGCTAACGGTTAGTATTACATCCACTCTGTCCCCGGGGAGGATGAAACCCGAAACCCCGGAGACCTTATCCACCTGAATGGAAGAAGCTCTTTTGTTCGTGGAGATTAACAGTGAAAGACCTCCTCCCTTGGAGGAGAGCTTGGAATCCAGGATCGGCTCGTTTTCCATTAAAAAGACTTTGGTGACCTGTCCTAAAAGGCTATCCGCAACGGCATAGGAGCCTTTGGCAACACTCCCGCTCGGGAACATAGCTACCTTCATATCATCCGGTTTTAAGTTTTCTCCGAAGGTCAAGTCTCTGCCTGCCACCACCACCGGCTGGAGGCCTAAGCCCCTTTGTTCGGACTCAGCCTTTAGATAAATGTAAGTAAGTCCACCTGCAACACCAGCAAAAGCTATCGCCAGAATGATGACAACAAAAATTCCGATCTTTCTCATAAATCAATTACCTCCTTAGACTGGGCAGAAGCCCATACGCAATTTATCCTTCATACCTCATCACCGTTCCTCCCCTCAACGGGATGGTTCCCATAAAAGGGTCAAGTATCCCACCGCTTAACACGTGAAAGGAAGTTACGACTGTCACTCTCACAACGTGTTCAGTAAGATCAAACTCTACCGTGATTTCTTGTATATCCGCGGGTTTTATGCTTGCCGCCAACAAAACTTCTCGAACTCTATCTTGAACCGATAGGCTATCACCCTCAGCGGAGACTGCGGCTAATCTTGCTCCTTCCCGCGAAGCGGTGTGGAGAATATTTTTAACCATGATGGCTCTGCCAAATTCCGTTATTCCGAATAATACCATAAGCAATATCGGTAGAACCAGAGCGAATTCAATTATAGATTGACCCCTTTTATCTTTAAGAAATAGTTTTCTTATTTTCATGATTCAAAACTCTCTTCCTACTGCCTCATTCCCCTCACCCTGACCCTCTCCCCCAAGGGGAGAGGATTAAGGTGAGGGGGCTATTTTTCTTTCGATTCTTTATTTCTCTCCCTGTTTCCCCTATCCACAAAAGGAGAGGGGGATTGGGGGTGAGATCTTCAATTTTGCATTTTGCTTTTTTAGTTTTGCATTTTTTTCAGACTATCTTACCCGCAATTAAATAAATAAATGCTCCTATACCGATAGCTAAACCATAAGGTATCTCCAGGCTCTTTTTGAAAAGACCCGCACCGGCTAAAGGTGCCCGGAAAAGAAAAATACATTTCAAAAGGAGCCATACTTTCTTTAGCATCTCGACCAAACTCCGATTGGCAATTGCCACTACAATGGCAATCGCCCCGCCAACCAAAGTGGTATATAGAAATATGTTCAAAACAGAATAACTTCCCAACATTGCACCTAAAGCTCCCATGAATTTCACATCTCCACCTCCCATACCACCTAAAACATAAGGCAACATCAAAAGCCCCATCCCCACTAAAAGACCAAAAAACGAAAAAATTAGCCCGTTCCAGCTATTGCCCACAAAGTTCAAGAAGAACCCCAGGGCAATAGCTGGAAGGGTAAGACAGTTCGGTACTTTGCGCCAGCGCAAATCCGAATACATGGCGAGCAAGACCACGAATACCACCGTAATGAGAACCGGTTCATTTGCAGTAATTAACAGATTCATTGTTTATCCTATTTGTACCCCGGTGTGAACCAGACGGTTCACACCTTTGGACAAAGCATCAAAGCGCTTTAATTCCGGCATCCTTCTAACCAAATCCATTTGATACTCCGTAACTCTTATTAAGTCAACGCGGTCACAACTTTGTTATAGATAATTACAAGGAGCGGGCCAATCGCCTTTACTGCGACTATCGCCGCAATCGATATGAAGGCAGCCAGAAGAGCATACTCAATCATGTCCTGTCCTCTTTCGTCTTTGAAAAGGTTTATCAGCTTTCTTAACATTTCTTCATCCCTCCTTTCCTTTCAGAATAAAGTGTCCGAACTGTCACGTGTATTATGAATACACACTTCTGTTTTTTTATTATTTCGTCGGGACCATCTCAGATGCATAAAAACATCTTCTCAGTAAAGTCACTAAATATCATCCTTCGACAAGTTACACTCTTTATGTTAGTGCGGCCTTGACTGACTCATACAAAGGTACAATAAGCGGTCCAATGAGCTTAATAACGCCAACTGCCGCAATAGATATGAAAGAAGCCAGAAGACCATACTCAATAATGTCCTGCCCTCTTTCGTCTTTGAAAAGGTTTCTGAGCTTCTTTAGCATTTCTTCATTCCTCCTTTCCTAATTCAGATTCCGAGCTGTCAATTCTTTACCTCTTTATTAGCAAATCTCGTGCCCTTTCCCCCACAGTTCACGCTATTGCTAACTTGTTGCTAAAATTATATTAAGACATTCTGCGGATGTCAAGCAAAAAAACACAGTTTGCAAAAATGTTTATATATTTTGCAAAACCAAAGCTAACGGACAAGCTTCAAGATACATAAACAGTACCCCCGCCAGCAAGAGATTGGGCAGGGGTATAAGAATCTTTTTTGGGCTTGCTTTTTAGCTACTTCATCAAGACCATCTTTGATGTGCTGGTATTCTCTCCCGCAGAAAGACGACAGAAATAGACTCCGCTTGCCAACCTGTTTCCCTGGTCGTCAGTTCCATCCCAGGTAACTTTGTAGGAACCTGCAGGCAAGATAACACTAATGAGTCCTTTGACCTTTTGACCGAAGATGTTATACACCACCAGAGAAACCGATGCTCTTTCGGACAAAAAGAAAGATATCTGGGTTTCGGGGTTGAAAGGATTGGGGTAGTTCTGTGAAAGACAAAAACCTCCAATCGGAGATGAAAATTCTTCATCTTCTACGTCGGTCGGCTCACCGAAAATAACTGCCTCGCAGGAGTCCTTGCAACCGGTGGACAGAATGGTGACCACAACCTCATATGTCCCCGGCGCATCGTATCTGGCGTGATAGGTACCTTGTCCACTGACAGGTTCAGGGCTCCAGAAATAGCTGACTCCAACAGAAGGATCCGATATGACTGTGGCAGAGGCCTCTGTACTATCAAGAGTCAGGCTATCACCCGCACAGGTCAAAACCGGATTGGTGATATCCTGCGTAATTTCTGCCTCGCAGGAGTCCTTATTGCCGGTGGCCAGAATGGTAACCACAACCTTCTTCATCCCCGGCGCATCATATCTGGCGTGATCAGTACCTTGCCCGCTGACAGGTTCAGGTGTCCAGGAATAATTGACTCCAACAGAAGGATCCGAAATAACGGTAGCAGAGGCCATCGTACTATCACAGGTCAGCTCGTCACCCGCACAGGTCAAAACCGGCTTGGTGGTATCCTGGGTGTAATCCAGAAGTAACTTAGCGTGATCCAGTCTAACTAAACTCTCCCCAGCCCGAACGACCACATCAATGGAACCTTGATTCCAGAATCCATCCTCACTCACCCCGGATAGATCATAAGTCGCATTATCAGGGCTGAGACGATTCAGTGGCTCCCAGTCACACGTCCCCTGAATACAGACGGTATCGTTCTCAGTGTTCACTGCTTGACCATCAATCCATAGCCTGGCTCTGGTGATCACATACGGCGGGATAAGGAAGCCCGGTGGCAGAGTGTGAGACCAGAACAAGGTGTCGGGCCAATGGGGATTAGTGCCGATATGGATTCCTCCAGGACAGGCATCAGGATTGTCCCCGCTGCAAAACTCAATTGTAGAAGCATAATTATAGGTGTGAGTATCTTCTGGGCAGTAGTAATCATACCAGATGGTTTCGTTCATATGATCGGAAAAAGAAACCCCGTAGCTCGCCAGCAAAATCACTCCCGCAAAAAGCAAAATTCTCTTCAGCTGTTTCTTCACTTCTTTCACCTCCTTTAGTTTAACTATTTGTTTTTGAGCTGAGCACTATACTTTTTTCCCTCTAATATTAAATATAAATACATTCCTCTTGTTGTCAAGCTAAGTTTTACTGTAGAGCTTCTCAAATTGATTAAACTTTGACCACCAAATATTGCAAAGAGTGTGCCGAAAGACAAACATTTGGAAGAAAGGGACTCGCCATTCACCACCTCCTTTGCTTTTCCTTTGACAAGCATACATTTTCACAAAGCATCTTTGGGGATAATCACACCGCTTTCCTAAGGATAAGATTCGACGAAGGGACTACAGATCAGTTATATGTGAAAAAATCTGCATATTTTGTGCGCACTAAAGTCAAATCAGATAATTTCTATTTTTTATATACGCTCCTTGGTCCTTTTTGTTAGGTAATGTTTGACGTTAACCATTGCTTCTTTTTTCGTTCTTCAATTTCACACCTTCGGTTTGCAAAGCTCTCACAACATTCTCCGATGTTTGGACACTTTCCTGCGGAGAGGATTCCCTGGGTCGGTGGAACAGACCAAGCGGAAATAGTGAATCTCCCCTCGTTGGTTGTTGATGCTGACAGATCCCAGGGCGGTCGATAGCGGTGTGAATACCTTCAATCTTCTTTATTAGACTAACACGGGGAACTACTTGCCAACAACTGATTTTTTTAGGGAGTTACGTGGTTAGAAGAATTAAAAAAAACGGAGAGACTGGGATTCGAACCCAGGAGGGTTTTCAAGCCCTACACGCTCTCCGGGCGTGCTCCTTAAACCAACTCGGACATCTCTCCGGTAGATTTTAATTGAGAGTTTAAAGTAAAGAGTTTAGAGTTTAAAACCTTTTGATCTTTAAACTCCCCTTTTATTATAACATTTCTTTAAGCCAAACACAACAAAATTTTTGGTATCATCTGTTGTGGGTTATGTCAAGATAATTGTGTAAATTCTATTTGGGGCATATCCTGGGGTTGATTTATAACATAAGCTATTAAACCATAAATGATTCTTTCTATACTTCGGGAGTTGTTGAAGGACCGCATAGGG
>Ga0315279_10006662_pt1 | contig 14522 bp, 4 predicted proteins | sample YL17G06_20_MG_FD_203694 | JGI IMG/M metagenome (GOLD analysis project Ga0315279, IMG submission 203694) | Sediment microbial communities from Yellowstone Lake, YNP, Wyoming, USA - YL17G06_20 | ecosystem: Environmental > Aquatic > Freshwater > Lake > Sediment | place: USA: Wyoming | collected... | reverse complement strand
AGCTCAAGTACTGGGAAGACGCCGTCAACCTGGCACAGGAAAGGCGCAAGTTCCTGGACGAATACAAGGCCCTGGTAGGCATGAAGAGGAGGCTGAGCAGGCATGAAGATCGATGACGTCTTCCGCAAACTCAGGCCTGTGATGGGACCAAAACTCGACCTCCTCTGGCAGGAGTACGTGGTTTCCGACACTTCAGTCCGCAGGGAAATCGAACGCGTCCTCCGCATCGAACTGGCCCAGAGGCTGGACGAGACCTTCGAGAGCAGTCAGCTTCTCCTCAAGCCCCCGCCGGCACCGCTGGCCGCGGGCGACTACCCGGCAGGCGAGGTGTATTACGCACAGGAACTGCAGTACCCCTTCGGCATACGCGAGGAGGAATTCATCCAGCACATCGGCATCTTCGGCCGCTCGGGCAGCGGCAAGACCAACCTCGCCTACCTTCTGGTCCTTGACCTCATCGGGGCCGGTAAGCCCTTTCTGGTCTTTGACTGGAAGCGCAACTACCGGGACCTCCTCTCCCTGCCGGAGTGCCGCGATCTCGTGATCCTTACGGTGGGTCGCAACGTGGCACCGTTCCAGTTCAACCCGCTGGTTCCGCCGCCCGGCACCCAGCCCACGGTCTGGCTCAAGAAACTCATCGAGGTCATGTGCCACGCCTATTTCCTCGGCGAAGGCGTGACCGTCCTCCTCATGCGGGCGATCGACAGCCTGTACCAGCGATTCGGCGTCTACGACGGGGCGCCGGTACGCATGCCCACCCTGGCAGATGTCAGGAACTTCCTGCTCGAGCGGAAAACCAAAGGCAGGGAGGCCGGCTGGATGGAATCCGCGATGCGTGCGGTGGAGGTGCTCTGTTTCGGCGAGATGGGCCGCGTGCTGAACAGCGAGGCCCCCTTCGACATCGCGGACCTTCTCAACCGCCATGTGGTCCTTGAACTTGACGCCCTGACCAACGCGGACAAGACCTTCCTGATCGAATCCCTGCTCCTCTGGATCCACCATTACCGCATGGGCCAGCCGGACCGCGAGGAATTCAACCACGGGCGAAGAGACCGTCACCGACGTCATCCTGAGGGAGATCCGCGAACTCGGCGAGGCGATCATCTGCCTGGACCAGCATCCCAGCCTGATCTCCAAGCCCGCCCTGGGCAACACCTACACCACCTTTGCCTTCAACCTCAAACATCGCGGCGACCTGGCCATGATGCAGGACTGCCTGCTGCTGGACAGCGAGCAGACCGACTACCTGGGCCGGCTCGAGGTGGGCTGGGCGGTCGCCAAACTCCAGGGCCGCTGGTTCTGGCCGTTCCTGGTCAGGTTGCCCCTCGTCAGAATAGACAAGGGGCGCGTCAGCGACCAGATGGTAAGGGAACGAGCGAATCTGTTGCCGACTCCCTCCCCTTCGGAACCATCACATCGAGAGACACATTCCGCTCCGATTCCGGCGTCTGCGGCGGATTCCAGGCAAGACACCACGCAAGAGAAGATGAAGACTACTATTCCGAAAAAGGAAAAAGAAGATGAGGGGATAATGGGGGATGAGTGCGCAATTCGGCTTACAACGCAGGAACGGAAATTTCTGTTGGACGTTCACGAACATCCTGAGTCTTTTGTGGTGGATCGTTATTCTCGTCTGCGCCTGTCGGCGCGCAAAGGCAATGAAATCCAGCGCGCCCTGATAGATCGGAGGCTTATCGAGTCGGTTAGCATCTCGCTCCGTGCCGGGACGGGGAAAATCCTGGCCCTGACAGGAGAAGGAAGGCAGGCGCTGGGACTGCGCGCGTCTCCGTCAAATCGAGAGGGAGGACCTGTACACGCTTACTGGAAACGGTGCCTCGCCGAGCACCTGAAGACCTGCGGTTATGAAGTCGGCGAGGAATACCCCATTGGCGGCGGCAAGGCCATCGACCTCGTGGCCGCGCGCGACGGGAAGCGGATTGCCTTCGAGGTCGAAACGGGCCATTCCGATGGAGCGGCCAACGTCAGGAAGTGCCTTAATGCCGGAGTAGACAGGGTGGTTGTAGTCACCACCTCGCGCAAGGTGAAGCATAGTCTTCCATTAGGCCCTGCAGGGCGCGCCTGCGCTGAAGTATTGACCGCAACTGAGGCGATCAGCAGGAGTTGGTAATGATCGCGGGCGAAGGCTGTGGCTGCTAACCCGTAGGTTGTAGGTTCGAATCCTACTCGGGGAGCCAAAACCTCAACGGCCGCCTCCGGGCGGCCTTTCCTGTGCGCGAGCGCCCCGTGCCCCAACTCGCGCCCCTAACTACGCTTGTAGCAAGGGTTTGCGGAAAGCCCTCTTGCTCTCGATCTTGTTACCTGTTAAACGCAGGCGGCGTTTGTTAGGCCCTTGTCTGCCCTATAGCGTTTTAAGATTGCGTAGGTGCGCGGCGGATCTCCTGACCCGCCGCGCAAAGGGGTAGTGTATCCATGCGATCTTAAAACGCTCTAACTCTCCGACTCTCGATGCCGCGCTCGGGGTCTGTTTAATAACCCTGGTTGGAAAGGGGCGTTCGGAGATGTGGCGGTGCTCGTGGCGCGGCACCATGCACGCATGTCAATGGTGAGAAAACATGTGATGGGTTTCAGCTCCGGACAGACTGCATCCGCCTGCGGCTCAGGATCGCCAGGCCACCCAAGGTTAGCAGGGCGAGCGTCGCCGGCTCGGGCACGACCGTGAACTCCGTGATGTAGCCGCTCGCGGTGCCGCCGGCAAAGGTGGCCGTCTCGGGCACCACCGACCAGTCCACCAGCGACCCGTCCAGCGGCGAGAAGAAGTTGCCGTTGTGCAGGCGCTCGCCGCGCGGGTCCAGGCGCCAGAACTGGAACGTGGCGTCGGCGATGGCCTCGCTGTAATCGGTTCCCGCGAAGAACTCGGCCTTGTACCGCCCCATGGGCGGATCGTTGAAGAGGAAGTACACGTCGATCACGCTGTAAGAAGTCAGATGCGCCGGGGCATCACCCTTTGCATTCGCAAACGGCAGGGTCTCGCTCGTGAGGCGGATCACATCGTTAATGCTACTGGAGGGCTTCGTGTAATCTGGTGTCGGGCCCCCGACCTCGAACGAGAAGGTTCGGGACGCCTCGGCGTTCAGCACCTGTGACAGGGTCTTGATGGTGGAGGGTGCCCCGGGGCTGAACGTGCCGCCCGCCTCGATGCTGACGGCCTTGCCGATGGTTCCCTTGCCCATGAGCGTGCCGCGGACGATGAGCGTGCCGGTGGCGCCGCCGAGGGTGCCATTGATGATGAAGACGGCGCCGGGGTCGATGGTGACGTTGCCGCTGGTGAGGATCGTGCCGCTGGGGAGTTGGTTGGCGTCGCCGCTGACGGTCAGCGTGTTGTTGATCGTGAGCGTGCCGGTCGAGGTAAGCGTGGAGTCTCCGGTCAGGATGACCGGTCCGCTGATGATGCCCGTGCCGCCGAGGGTGGCGGCCCCGACCGTCACGGTTCCGGTTCCGGTACCCGAACCGGAGGCGTTATCGACGAGGAGCGTTCCTTCTGAGACCGTCGTCCCCCCGCCGCAAACGCCCGCGCCCGCGAGGACCAGCGTCCCGGCGCCGGACTTCGCCAGAGCGTTTGCGCCAACGTCAATCGCGGCCAGGACCAGCGTGTTCTCCGGGCCGACGTTGATGACAGCAGGCCCCGTGAAGTTCACGGTCGGGTTGACCGTGTTCGTGCCCGTGCCGCTGCTGGAGATACCTCCCGCCCCGACAGTAAGCGTGAAACCGCTACCGCTGATGGTCCAGCCGGCGGTCTTGAAGAGCAGGCTGTTGACGCTCTCGCTCTGGCTCAGCGCAGGTTGATTCGCTACGGGCGGGCCGTCGAACACGGCCGTAAACGTCGGACCCGGTGCCATCGCGCTGGACCAGTTGCCGGGGCTCTGCCAGGCCGTGCCGGCGCCGCCGGTCCAGTTGCCGCCGGGAATTACGGTGAACGTGTACATTGAGAGCGTGAGGCCTGTACCGTTCGGCGGAGCGAGTAGCATGCCGCTCGGGTCGCCCGGGTTGACGGGCATGACATCGATGACCGCTGTGAGGGTTTCATCGTCGTAACTGCCGCCGGTAAGGTTCAGCGTGTAGGTGTTACCTCCGAGCGGGTTGTAAGCGGTGGCGTTAAGTCCCAGCACGCCCACGACAAAAGGAGAGGCGGGCGCGATGGTGATGCCGGCGCTATTCTGGATGTTCACCAGGCCGTCGGAGAGGTCCGTATCATTGATCGTGATGTGCGGCGGCGGTGCGACGAGGCCGAGGACGGGCGCGCCCCAGGTCCACGTGGCGCCGGTCGCGAGGCTCAGCCCCGCCGATGAGTTCGACCAGTTGAGCTGCAGTCTCGAAATGTCGTTGTCCCAGTAGTTCGTGCCGTAGGTCTGCGTGTCCGTGACCGTGATCGCCAGGGGCGTCAGGGGAAAAACGTTGGCCGGGTCCTGCGCATCACCGCTCAGCGTGAAGGCGGCCAAGAACTGGCCGAAGGCGGCGTGTGGCCCGACCAGGGCAACTGCGACAAGCGAGAGAAGCAACATTTTGGGCCAGTACACGGTCTATCCCCCTGCAGGCGTTCTAGCCTTCAGATTCTTAATGATAAAGGGCGGACGTGCCACTGAGCGGAACCGGCGCAGGTGCCTGGTTGCGAGCACGTCCAGCATGTCCGTAGCCATGTTGCTCTCCTGATCGGCAGGGCGCGGGCAGAGATCGGCCAAGAACGTCCCCGTGCCGTCCGACGTTGCTGTGGCCCCCAACGGTTTGCTCATCGCGCCTGCGGGTTGTAGCCGCCCGGCGGCGACAACCAGAACAGTGTCTAGTGCTTTCATGCCAACCTCAGACTTGGCCCGCCCGCTCGCGTTCTGCTTGTTCAGGCTGGCCGGCAGCGCGTCCACGGGTTCCTCTTCGCCTTGGACCCCACACGAGCCCTGCGGCTCCGTGACAATCGGGGCAATCCGCCGACTCAGGGGTAGCAGTGCTGCGGTTTCGGCCAGAATGTCGGCCCCGGCAGACGACGCGGTCAGCGGCGGCAGTGGAATCACCTCGGAAGCCAACCCGCCGCCCGACATCGGCAACGGGTCGAGATGGCGCCCCAAGGCAATGCCCGCCTGGTAGACCGCTGTGAAGCCGTCGATGTCGCTCAGCGTGATGCGGCCATCCGGCGGGCGCGGCCCAAAGCCCACGCCGCGGAAGTCCGCATCGAGGCTCTTCGCCCCCCAGGCTGTTGCGAAACCCTCGAGGTCATCGGGGCCCACCGAGAGGTCGCCGTTAAAGTCCCCGCGCAGGCTGCCGACGTAGAAAACCGCGTCGCCACCGGCTGTGCCATTACCGGTGGGCAGGTCGAGTGCAGCACTATAGATGTACCCCCGTCCGCTGCCGGCGGGGTTGGGCTCTCCGTCCAAAACGCTGCTGGCCAAGTCCGCAATTGCCCCGCTGTTCAGCGTCACCCGGATCCACGTATCGACAACCGGCACGGCGCCAAACGTGACAAGCATCCTGTTTGTGCCCGATCCGGTGATGTTGGCCGGCGTGAGCTCGTCGCCAATTGTCTCCACACCGTCTGGGAAGGTCACCGCATAGATCGTCACTGCGCCGCTGCCGAAGAGGACGGGCTCGCGGAAGGTGACATCGATCGTCCGGACGCCGAGGCCGCTCGGGTCCACGGAACCCACGCTCCTCCAATCGGAAGAATTGAGACGAACAGACTGCACCCTGGGTGGCGTCGAGTCCACCGTGATGGTCACCAACGCATCCTGGGGCGATACATTGCCGCCAACATCAACAGCAGAGGCCCGAACGACATACTGACCGTCGCCAAGCGCATCTTCTCCCGCAAGGGTGTAACTCCAGCGGCCATCACTCCCGGCCTGAGCTGATTCCGTCGAATGGTAGCCACCAGGGCCAGTGATGTCGACCGTTACAGAAGCCAGATCCTCTGTCTGGCCGCTAAAGGTCGGCGTGGTGATCCGGGTCACGTTGTCTCCCACGATCCCCGTATCGCTGGAGGAGTCCAGAACGGCAGAGATCGTGGGCGCCACGGCGTCCAGCAACCCTTGAGACACCATCTGGGTTTGCCCAACGCGATCGGTCATCGTCAGTTCGTAACGATAGCGTTTGGTGGAATCCACCCCCGTCAGATCGAACGAGAACGTGCTCAGATCATTCAATCGCGCGGACTGGACCACCGCCGAAGACGGCGGCTGGCCGTCCTGCCAGTACTTGAGAGACGCCACCAGGACCGGCTCGGACGCCGTCGCTGTCACGTGCATGGTGGATGATGACGGCGCCTGCGTCCTCACGCCGGTGTCGGGGAGCTGGCCGTCGTCCTCGATGACGTTCGTCTGCCGTCCCATTGCGTCATAGCGGAACGCCGTGCGGGTGCCCTCGGGCGCCGTCAGCAGAACCAGGTTGCCCAAGCGGTCGTAGGTGTAGCTGGTGACGGCGTTGCCCCCGGCAGCCACCTGCGTGACCGAGGTCAGCTTCCCCGTGGCGGCGTTGTATCCATACTGCGTGACGTTGCCCATCGGGTCGGTGACGGAGGTCAGCCGATGCGTAACGGCATCGTAGGCGTAGTTCGTTGTGCCCGTCGGGGCCACGACCGAGGTCACCTGGTCGTTGTCGTTATAGTTGTACTGGACGTACTTGGTCGTGCCCGTCAACGTCGGGTCCCACACCTTGATCAGACGCCCAAGCGTGTCGTAGTCATACGTCGTGGTAACGTTGGCGCCGTCCTTGAAGGTCTTGACCCGCCCGTTGGTGTCGTACGTGTACATCGCGATAATGTGGCTCAGCGGGTCGGTGATGTTCTGAAGCAGCTTCTGGGCGTTGTAGGTGTAGGTGTACGTTGCCGCCAGCACCGTGCCCGAGGCATAGGTCACCGTGGCCACGTCATTCCAGGCTGTGTAGGTGTACGTTGTGACCCGGCCCTTCTCGTCGGTGATGCTGGTAGGCAGATTGGCCGCGTTGTAGCTGATCTGCACCGGCTGGGCGCCCATGTTGGCCGGGTCATTGACGACCGTGGGAAGGTTGACGCTGTTTCGCTCTATCGAGATGGCCGGGCGGTTGGCAGTCGGCAGCATGACAGAGGTCGGCAGGCGGGTGTCGCCGCTGTAGCCGAACTGCGTGGTGTTGCCCAGCGGGTCGGTGGTGCCGGTGGCGCGGTCGGAGGAGTCGAACTGCCTCTGGGCCGTGGACCCGGCCGCGAAGTACTCCAGGGCGGCCACCCCCTGCGCCGTGGGGTCGTTGCCCGTCACGGAGCCCTGGTCGACGATCTGCGTGGTCCTCACGCCAGCGGTTTCGATGCTGAAACTGTAGTCCGTCAGGCTCCCCGTCGCGCTTTGGCGCTGGTCCGAACGCCCGCGGAGGTCAGGCGTGTTCGTCAGGGCCGTTACGCCGTCGGGCGTGATGACGGCTGAAAGCTGGTTGCTGGCGTTGTACTGGTACTGTGTCGTCCGGGCCGTCACGTACGCGCTGCTGACGTAGTTCTGAATGTCCACCTGCGTCAGCCGGCCGGCGGAATCGTATGTGTACGCGGCCCGGCGCTGCGGATTGGTCACGTTATCCGGGCCGGCGACATACTGGATGCGGCCGTTGGCGTCGTAGGTGACCTTGATGACATTGATCGTGCTGCCCGACTGGTTGAGGCTGCTGACTTGCGTCAGCAATCCCGTCGTGCTGTCATAGGTGTAGCTGACGGCGTAGCCGCGACTGTCGGTGATCTTCTGGATGACCCCATTGGAATCGAACACGATTGTCGAACCGTTCGGCCGCGTGAAGGTGTACTGCTGGCTGCTGGAACTCTGGACCAGGGAGGTGCCGTCGCGATAGGCGCCGGCTGCAAACGTCGGCACATTGCCCGCGCCCAGGCCGCTGGTGGCGATGATCGGGTTACCTTGCGCGTCCTGACTATACGACAACGACAGCGATGAGGTGAAGTTGATCACCTGCCCCGTGGCATGGTCGATCAGGCGAATCTCGCCGCTCCGCAGGCGGGTGTCGGAATACAGGCCGGAGATCGCCAGCGGATTGCCGCCGGAATCCTTCATGAGCCGGTAATCGTCGTACCAGGAAGGATACTGGAACTGCACCTCGTATCGTCCCGCCTGCCACCCCTGTCCCATCTGGGTCTTGCCCACGTAGCCGCTGTTGTAGTAGCGGTCGAAGGCCAGTGACAGGTCGCCCGGCATGTCGAACGCCAGGTCCGCCGCCGACAGCGTGATATTGGCGTCCTGCTTGGTCGCATCGAAGGAAGCCGCCACCGCGTTGAGGTCGCCCACCGGCGTGCTGCTGACGCTCCAACTCTGCGCGTCTAGGTCGCCGGGCAGGTCGGTCCGCTGACTCTTCACTGCATCGGTAACCACCTGGGCGACTGCGTCGGGCACGTACGTGTTGGGCTTGTCGATCTGCACGCCGCCCCACATCTGGAGAGTCAGCGACCCGTTGGACATCGAATTGAACAGCGTGGGGATCGTCGCCAGGCTGTACTCCACCGGCGGGCTGTAGCTGTTGAGCCACCAGGTGTCCAGAGGGATACCGTTGTCGCGGAAGAACCTCGCCAGCGACACGGCCTTCATGGCGTCTCGCAGCTTGTCGAAGACTTTCACGTAGATGATGTTCACCCCCGTCGGGTCGGCCGGGTCATGCACCGCGAACTCCATGTTGGCGAACTCATCGTAGTGGCTGTTGAAGAAGTCCGTGAACGCCCGCGCGTACGGGTCTTCCGGGTGGCCCGTCATCAGCGACTCGGTCTTGAGCTGCACCGACGACTGGTCGAACACGACGGTGGCCTCGCCGGTGACCGGGTCGATGTATCGCTTCAGCGTCTCCTGATTGGGCGTCAGCCACAGCCGAGTGTTGTGCTGGCCGGTCTGTCCGGCGGCCAGGTAGCGCTCCAGCATGTTCTGAAAGCCCGACGGCAGGCTGGGGTTATGGCTGTCGTAGATAGCGCTGGTGATCTGGTCCAAGCCGATGGCCAGATCCTTGGTAATGCGGTCGGCCTCGAACATGATCCAGCCCAACTCGGTGTTCTCAACCCGCCCGCCAAACTTACGGTGCTGGAGGTCGGGCACAAGCAGCAGATCGGTGATCGTCACGCTCGCGCCGGTGTTGTTGACCAGCGAGACCGTCCAATAGGAGTCCTGCCCCTGAGCACTCAGATTGAACACCGCTTGCGACATCGTATTCTTGGGCGGCATCGTGACTGTGAAGCCGGAAGGTAGCCCGCTGGAACTGAGCGTCGTGAGCCACATACCTCGCCGCCCGCCGGCGTAGATGTTCATCGGGTAGCCGTCCAGGCGAACGGTCACCGGGTTACCATCGATCTTGAATGTCAGGCTCATATCGTCCGCTTCGGTCCACGTGTAGGGCGTGTAGTGAACGACTACGGGCGCCGTCTTGCCGCTGGGCACAACGCCGGCCCCGGAGCCCAAGTCGAACGTGCTCGTTGCCAGTTTCGCTGGCGGGTCCAGCGTCACGTACGGCGGCACGGACGAGCCGTACACCGCCTGCACCGCCGTGGTGAAGTAGTCTAGGCTCACATCGTGCATCGACGCGCTGGCGCTGCCCAGGAACACGAGCTGATGCGAAACCGGATCATACGTCGCCCCCGTGATGTCCCGCAGGTTTCCGTCCACCAGCGTTGCGGCTTGGTCGATCAGGACGCCACCGGGGGCGACGATCTCACCACCATAGGCCGGAGGTACAAGCCAATCGTCGATGGCATTCCAGACGTTCGATAGACCTTGCCCGACAGCGTTCGTGAAATCGCCAACAGCCTTCACGGCGATACCTATTCGCGCGCTTATTCCGAACTCCCACGGAAGCGCACCTGGCCTTACATAGGTTGGTATACCTGCTGCACTGGCTACGCCCGCTGCGAAGTTGGTGCACAGGCTCACATTAGAAAACTGCGCATTGGAGAGAGTCGAGTTGAATCCGTTGCCCTGTAAGTAGGATGCCTCAATGAAGTTCATTGCGGCCTGATATTGGCTCTCCGTGATCCGGACTGGGCCTGACGAATAATCGGGGATATGGGTTTGGGACCATATGTCGGCTTGCCCAGAGACTGCAGAGACTTTCCCCGGGACACCAATTCCGGACCGGAGGTCGGCCTTCGTTATGAACTCTGCCGGGCCAAATCCATAACTCGTGCTCTGGCCATTCGCCGTGAGGGTAACCCACGCATGTCCAGGCTCCTGTATGACATCTGGAACTTGGGTATTGATCTCGTGGAGTTTAATAAAGTAGTCATCCAGACCCGACGGATCCAGCCGATTAATAGGATCGGCGTTACCATATATATAGCCGTTGAACCCTTCAGCGACACCCAACGGATCCTTTCCCAAAAAGCGCCCTGTACCGGGGTCATAGTATCGTGCCCTGAGGTAGATTAGCCCCGTGTCATTATCACTGTGCTCGCCAGCAAACCAATATGAATTCGTAGACACAGTGGAATTGGTGAAGACCGTCCCAAATGCATCGTACCTATAGTCACTAAGCGACGAGCCACTGGGGTCGACCATGCCACCGACAGAGCTCAATACATCCGGCAAGTAGTACGTCAGCGTGCTGTCGCCCGGCAAGACTCCTGTGATCCGGTCCATCCCATACGTGTAGTTGGCTAACATCGCCCCTGCGGCATCGCGTTCCTCGATGGTCTGGTAGATCGGACTGGATGGCTCGACCACAAATTGAGTGAAAACGCCGTTGACGGTCTGGCTGATACGCCGGCCGGCGCCGTCGTAGGCGTACTCAGTATGGTTCGTGCCGTCATCGAGGGCCGTCAGGAGGTTGCGGTCGTCGAAGGTGTAGCGAGTGGTCTGCGTGGGCGTGACCTTCATCACCTGGTTGCCGCGCCAGTCGTAGTAGTAGTCCGCGGCAGGGTTGCCGTTGCCGTCGGTGATGTGCTCCAGGCGGTTCTCCGGCCCATAGATGTAGTTCAGCACGGCTGCCGAGGCCGGGCCGCTGCCGTCCTCGTCCGTCGTCATCGACAGGCGGTTGCCGTTAAGGTCGTAGATGTAGGCCACCGTCTTGTCGGTGGTCTCGATCACACCGTCCTCGTCGGAGTACGTCACCTTCGCCAGCCGGTTGAGGTCGTCGTACTCGTAGTTCTCGGCTCGCGTGCCCTCGGGCGTGCTGACGACGACCTGCGTCCGCCGGCCGGCGGCGTCCAGCGTGTAGTCATACTGAAGGATCAAAGCGCTGGTGCTGGTCCGCTCGTGGCGGATCGTGGTCAGTCGTCCGGAGGTGTCGTAGGTGTACTGCGTCCGGGTGTCGTTGGGGCGGTTCTCGGTCATCAGCAGGCCCGTCGTGGCGCTGTAAACGTAGGTGGTGACCAGGTTCGGCTGGCCGGCATTCTTCTCCGTCACCGTCGTCAACTTGCCGGCGTTGTCATAGCCGTATTCCACCCGTTTGCCGCTGGGGTACACCAGGGCGGTCAGGCGGCTGGCCAGGTCGTATTCGTAGCCGATGGTCAGGTCGCCCGCATCACCGGCGTGGTTGTCGGCGGAGTACGTAACGCTGGTCAGGCGGTCCAGCGCATCATACGTGTAGAGTTGCCACCCGGTGGCGTCGTGCATCGTCAGCAGATTGCCGGCCACGTCATAGGTATAGTCCACTGTGCTGCCGTCGGGGTGGGTCACCTGGGTCAGCCGCTTGAGTTGGTCGTAGGTATAGGAGACGGCCTGCCCGGCAGAGTCGGTCACAGCCGTAACCGCCCCCAGCTCGTCGTAGGCGGTGTGGTCGGAATCGGTCAGCGTCGGCACGCGCGTGATGTGGTACTCGTGCGTGACGGCCCCGATGGTGTTGTAGAGGGCGTTGTCGCCCATGGACAGGACGTACGTGCCGGTGTACTCGGCCCCGTTGTAGCCATACCGGAGGGTGTAACTTGCGTCGGCGGTCACGGGGGCCGACAGCAACCGGTCGGTGTTGGCGGCATCGACGGTGAGCGAGCCGGAAGCATACGACCCGGCCGACACGCCGCCATCGGCGATCATGGCGTAGATGGTGTACGTTCCGCCGACCAGCCCGGCCGGCACAAACCAGTCGTAGTAGTTGCGGGCGCTATCCTCCAAGAGCCCAGTGATGATCGGCACGAGGCCGACAGCGGGGTTGGTGTCTGTGTCGTAATACAGCAAGATGGTGGCATTGCCGCCGGAGTACGCATCGGTCCAGACTAACTGGTGCGGCTGGTTGGCCGAGACGTGCACCGCTTGGGTCGGAGAGGTCAACGAGATGGTCGGCACGACACCCTCGCCCGACAGGGCGACGTTGACCGTGCTTTCGCCCGGTGAGTCGCTGAGGATCCGCAGCGTGTCGCTGGCCGGAGCGGTCACCGTAGGATCAAACTGGAGGGTAACTGTCCATGTCTCGGCCGACCGCGCGGCGATGGTCGCCGAACCCGCCGACAGGTCCACACTCCCGGAAACGCTCGACACGATGCCGGTGACCTGAAAGGCCGTGCCTCCCAACACAAAGATGCCGTTCTGCGAAACCGTCAGCGGTTGGTTGCCGATGTTGCTGAGTTGAACGGTCCGTATAGCCGTCCGCCCACCGGCGCCATCGTTGAGGGTGGCCCCGAACGACTGCGACAGGTCATTGGGGACCGAGTCCGAATCGGTAACCACCAGGTCCGGCTGGTCCAGGCCCGTGCCGCTCAGGGACACGTTGGACGTCGGATAGACGGGGTCGTTGGTGCTGATGCCGAGGGTGTCGGAGGACGCCCCTGCGACGGTCGGGTCGAACTGAAGGACGACGGTCCAAGTGTCCTGGTTATCTCCCGCCATGGTGGCCGCCCCGGAGGCGAGGTTGATCGCGCCCTGCTTGCTGCTGGTGATGGAGGCGATCTTGAACTGCGTGCCGCTCAGCAGGTAAATGCCGTTCTGGTTGACGGTCAGGGGCAGGTTGCCGCCGTTGGACAGCGTCACGGTTTGCGTGCTCACTTGGAGGCCGGCGCCGTCGGCGTGGACCGAGCCGAAGTTGATCGCCTTATCGTTGGGCGGCGGGACTGAATCGACCAGTAGCAGGCTCTGCGCGGTCTTTCCGGTGCCGATGAGGCTGACGACATCGGACTTCGTGACGGAGGGCGAGGCGTTGGGATCGCGGCTTTGGATCGTCAAGGGCGACTGGAACAGCCCGGTCGTCGTCGGGTCAAACCGCAGGCTGACGGTCCAGGTTTCGCCGTTCCGCCCGGCCAGGCTGGCCGAGCCGCCTGACAGATCGATCGCCCCTTGCGTGCTGGAGATGATACCGGTAACGGAGAACGGCCCCGAAGGCAGCGAGACGCCGTTTTGGAAAATCGTCAGCGGGCCGCTGCCGGGGTTCTTGAGCGTGACATTGGCAGTGGCGAACACGCCGCCCGAGCCGTCCACGGCGACGTCGCCGAAGTTGATCAGGCGGTCTGTCGTGTCGCCGGTGCTGTCGGAAACGCCTAATGACGCCACAGGCGTCGACGTGCCGGTCAGGCTAATCGTGGGCGTGCCGGCCCGCGTGTCGGTGCTGATGATACGAAGGCTGTCGCTGATCGTGCCCGTCGCGCCGCTGGGATCGAAGATCACCTCCACGGACCAAGTCTCAGCGCTGCTGGCGTCGATGACGTTCGGGCCGGTGGTGAGGTTGACAAAGCTGCTATCCTTGTTGCTGATGATGTTGCCGAGGCGGAAATGCGTCCCGTTGACAAAGGCCAAACCGTTCTGCGCAATCTGGAGGGAATTGGGACCGAGGTTGACAATAGAGAAAGTCTGGGTCGTGCTCGCATTGCCGTGTCCGTCGTCCACGACGCTTCCGAAGTTGATGGCCCGGTCATCGACCGGCGCGACGGAGTCGGTGATGCGGATGTTGTCGCTGATGGTCAGGGTGTCCCGGTCCGTTCCGTCGCCGACGTTCGAGTTGTTGCCCTCGTTGGACTCGGAAATGTTGTTGTCGCAATCGACCACCATGCCGATGTAAACGGTCCCAGAAGAGCCGAACGGGTTAAGCGCCGGGAGGGACACGCTATAGTTGTAGCTGGCAAAAGATGAAGGGTTGGGCACGCTCAGATTGGTGAACTTCGTCAAGCGCACGTCCCCGGCATCATTGATGACCGAGTTCTGGGACGCGTAGAGGGCGACACTCATCTTGGTTGTGGTGGTGGTGTCGCCCCAGTTGACGATGTCGAACTGCCCGTTGATCGTCTGACCCCAATAGGCCGAGGTCTCGGTGATGTTGTAGTAGTAATTGGGGAAGCCGTAGGGCCTTGCGTCAAAGCCCGCCAGGTCCACGCTCAGCAGCAGCCTCGGCTCGAGCGGCTCGAGGGCAGGGCAGCCGAGAAAGGCTTCAGGTGTTCGCGAGTGCATACGAGTCCCCCCTTGGCATCAAGTGTCGCAGGGATCAGATGTGTGGGTCTCCTCTTGTTCTGCCCATCGGGGCATCCAGCAGTATACCCCAAGAATGCCGGGGAGGCAACAAGATTCCGCCGGTTCTTTGGGAAGCGCCCCAGACATCGTACCCCCCTGGCGCGGATTGCGGCGGCGGGGGTGGTGCCGTGGAGGAATCTGAAGGAGACCGTT